>ENA-ORTI01000574-ORTI01000574.1-human-gut-metagenome-genome-assembly--contig:-NODE-574-length-43374-cov-3.601630_pt1 | contig 43374 bp, 29 predicted proteins | sample MGYA00242071_ERZ509191 | MGnify/ENA primary metagenome ERZ509191 (study PRJEB26280, sample SAMEA2338832) | human gut metagenome | biome: human gut; feature: human-associated habitat; material: faeces...
CGGCGTAGAAGTAACGCGAGCTGTCGGGCGTATGAATCTCGTCGATCAGGTAGATCTCGCCGTCGCGCTTGCCGAATTCGTACTTCGTATCGACGAGGATCAGGCCCCGCTCGGCGGCCATTTTCGTTCCCCGGTCGAACAAGGCCAGCGCATAGCCTTCGAGCTTTTCGTAATCTTCTTTCGACACGAGACCCTGCGCGACGATCTCCTCCTTGGAGATGTTCTGGTCGTGCGCGCCGATTTCGGCTTTGGTCGTCGGCGTGACGATCGGACGGTCGAAGCGCTGGTGCTCGCGCATGCCGTCGGGCAGGGGCACGCCGCAGATCGACCGGGCCCCCGCCTGATAATCGCGCCACGAGCTGCCGGTCAGATAGCCACGGACGATCATCTCGACCGGGAACGACTCGCACCGGTAGCCGACGGTCACCATCGGGTCGGGAGAGGCGATCTTCCAGTTCGGACAGATGTCGGCCGTCGCATCGAGAAACTTCGACGCGATCTGGTTCAGCACCTGCCCCTTGAACGGAATACCTTTGGGAAGCACCACGTCGAACGCCGAAATGCGGTCGGAAACCACCATCGCCAGATAGCGGTCGTCGATATTGTACACGTCGCGGACCTTGCCCTCGTACAGGCTTTTCTGGCCGTCGAAATGAAAATTTGTCTTGAGAATCGCTTTTGCCATTTTAATATTTAAGTTTACGGTTTTTCCTCGGTGCCGCCGCGCTTCTCGAAAGCCTCGACGATATGCTTGACCAGCCGATGGCGGATAATGTCCCGGTTGTCGAATCCGACGATCCCGATGCCGTCGATGCCGCGCAGCATGTCGATCACGGGTACGAGACCCGAATCTTCACGACGCGGCAGGTCGATCTGCGTCACGTCGCCCGTCACGATGAAGCGCGCGTTGCGCCCCATACGCGTAAGGAACATCTTGAGCTGCGAGACGGTCGTGTTCTGCGCTTCGTCCAGAATCACGAAGGCGTTGTCGAGCGTGCGGCCGCGCATGAACGCGAGCGGAGCGATCTGCACCGTCCCGTCCTCCATAAAGCGGCCGAGCTTCGCGGCGGGGATCATATCGTTCAGCGCGTCGTACAACGGCTGCAAATAAGGATCGAGTTTCTCCTTCATGTCACCGGGCAGGAAGCCCAGCTTCTCGCCGGCCTCGACGGCCGGGCGCGTCAGAATGATACGCTTGACCTCCCGGTTGCGCAGCGCGCGGACGGCCAGCGCGATGGCCGTATACGTCTTGCCCGAGCCGGCCGGCCCGACGGCGAAAAGCAGGTCGTTCCGCTCGGAGAGCCTCAGCAGCCGCTGCTGATTGACCGTCCGGGCCCGGACGACGAGACCGGCGTTGCCGTGCACGATCACATCCTGCGGTTCCGGCAGATCGCCGTCGCCCGTCGGCATGCCGCCGTCGTACACCTGATCGATCACCTGAGGCGAAACATGGCCGTAGCGGCCGTAATACTCGATCAGCTGCGACAGCTTGCGGTCGAAACGCTCGATCTCGCCCGCCTCGCCGGTCACCTTGATCGACGAGCCCCGGGCGACCATTTTCAGTTTGGGGAACTTGCCGCCGATGCGGTCGATGTTCGATCCGGCCACGCCGTACAGCTCGGCCGGATCGATTCCCTCGATGCGTATCACCTTTTCCGTCATGCGTTCCATCGATCGTTAAAGCTTCTTTCGCCAAACGGCCGTCAGAACAGATAACTGAGCGTGAACTGCCACTGATTCATGCCCAGTTTGCCCGACGAGGCAGGGTTCTCGCCCTTGACCACCGTCATGTCGGCCCGCTTGAACTGCCCCCCGTAGCGCACGTCGAACCCGATGTGCCCGAGCTCGATGCCCGCGCCCAGCTGATAGGAGACCAAAGGCCGCGTAATGTCGGCGGTAACGGCCATGGACGTTTTCTTGAGCTTATTCTTCGTATCGTTCATCAGGTTGAATACCGGCCCGGCCATAACGCGCAGGAAAGCGATCTTCATACCCACCATCACCGGCAGTTCCAGATTCTTCATCGACACCTTGGCCGAGGCGTCCCCTTCCAGATTCATCGTGAATCGGTGGGAGGTATACATCAGCTCCGGCTGAATGTACAGAATCGGCAGATTGAACCGGGCCAGAAAGCCCAGCTGGTATCCGAAATCCTTATCGGCGTTCGCGATTCCCAGATCGGCGCCCGTCGACGGATTGAGCCCCTGCGTCTGCAGACCGGCACGCACGCCGAAAACGATCGGCCCCTTGGCGGACAGGCTGCCGGCCGCGCAGCAGAACACGACGGCTGCCGCCGCCCACGCTGTCCATCGTTTTGTTGTCATACCCACAATTCCCGTTACGTTTGATTTAACCTCTCAAAGATACTAAAAAATATTCACCTGAACCGCCCGGCTGTTCCGCGAACGGCAAAAATCCCGCCGAGCAACGGTTTTTCCTCCGTTCAGAGCAGCGGGCTGAAGAGTCTCGACATCGCCTCGTACATATTGTGCAGCAGGGGACGGCTCTCCCAATACTCGCGCGTGACCAGACGGCTCCGCTCCAGATCGCGCAGGAAATCGGCCTCGAGGCTCTCGGTAATCGCACGGTCGTACAAAATGGCCGACACCTCGAAATTGTCCTCGAAGCTGCGGATGTCCATATTGGCCGTCCCGACCGAGGCGAACCGGCCGTCGATCATGATCAGCTTGGAATGGTTGAAGCCCTTGCGGTAAAGATAGACCTTCACGTTGGCCTCGATCAGTTCGCCGATGTATGAGCGCGAGGCCCAGTAGACGATCTTCGAGTCGGACCGGCTCGGAATCATGATCCGCACGTCGATGCCGCTCAGCGACGCAACCTTGACCGCCGTCAGGATCGCCTCGTTGGGCAGGAAATAGGGCGAGGATATGTAGATATGGTGCTGCGCGTGGGAAATCGCCGAGAAAAAGGCCTGCATGATCGACGCCCAGTCCGAATCGGGCCCCGACGTGACGATCTGGATCATCGTCTCGTCCCGCACATGCGTCTTGGGCAGATACTTGTCGTAATCGGCGAGCAGCTTCTTGGTGACGAAAAACCAGTCCGTAATGAAAACGATCTGAAGCATCCCGACGGCTTCGCCCTCGAGCCTCAGATGAGTGTCGCGCCACGGCCCGAGCTTCGTACCGGTAATGTAACGCTGCGCGATATTGATTCCTCCCGTAAAGCCTATCCTGCCGTCGACGACCAGAATCTTGCGGTGGTTGCGGTAGTTGACATGGCTCGTGAGCCAGGGAAAAACGACCGGCATGAAGCAGCGCACCTCGACGCCCGCCCGGCGCAACCGCCCGAGATACTTGCGCCCGAGCCCCCAGCTCCCTACGTCGTCGTAGATCAGCCGCACCTCGACGCCCTCGGCGGCCTTGGCGATCAGGATGTCGGCGATCTCGCGGCCCAGCTCGTCGTCCTCGATGATGTAGTATTCCATATGGATCGACTCGCGGGCCTGCCGCAGCGCCCGGCGTATCTCGTCGAACGTCTCGGCCCCGTCGTTCAGCACCCGGACGCGGTTGTGCACGGTCAGCAACGCCTTGTTGCTGTTGAGCAGCAGCGTAATGGTATCGCGGTGATCGCTGATCTCGGACTTGTGCAGCAGCGACGGATGATTGATCTCGTATATCTGTTGCCGGCTCAGCGCATCGATCTGCTCCAGATCGTGCAGCTCCTTGCGGTTGAACAGTTTCTGCTTGCGGTGATTGCGGCCGAACACGATGTAGAAGACGAATCCCACAACCGGCAGCAGCGAGATCACGATGATCCACGACAGCGCCTTGACCGGCTCGCGCTTGTCGTGGATGATCACGGCGATCGTAACGATCACGAACAGAATATAGCCGACGCTCAGAAATGACTTCAGGTCGGCCCAGCCTATGGTCAGCATCACCTCCTGCATATCCGGATTCCGTATGGGGGAATACGCAAAGATAATAAACCCGACGAAAAATTTGGCCATATTCCGTACTAAAAGTCAGAAGGTTCGCATTTCTCCGGCATTCGCAGAGCGGCCCGCTCCAGATTCCGGAGCGCGACGGGAAAACAATCCGCTGATTGTCCGGAACAATCCGTCCGGCTCTCCGACGGCTCATCAAATCGGATGCCGGAATATTCCCGTCCGAAATCGACAGGAAAGTTGGAAATTCGGAAATATTTGCTTACATTTGCCTTATCGAAAGAGTTCTGACCCTCGCAAGGGGTCGGGATTTTTTCTTTTTTTATACGATAAACCCCTGACATGAAACCGAAGACTCGATTTTACATATGCGTGACGTTCCTGCTGCTCTCGGTATTATGTCTCGGAGGCACGCTGGTAGTCTGCATGATCGACAGGCAGCCCAAGAACTATCTGACGGCGCTGATCTTTCTGGCCTGCTCGGTAACGTTCTTTCAGGTAATCCGCCAGATGATCGACCTGAGGGACTGAGCGGCCGAAGGAATTTTTCACGAAACATTTAATCTTATCACATTATGGCATCGAACATTGTTTATCTGACCGAGGCGGGTCTGCAAAAACTCAAGGACGAACTGGATCACCTCCGTTCGGTAGAGCGTCCCGCCATCTCGGCAGCCATCGCCGAGGCGCGCGACAAGGGAGATTTGTCGGAGAACGCCGAGTACGACGCGGCCAAAGAGGCTCAGGGCATGCTGGAAATGCGCATCGCCAAGCTGGAAGACACGGTGGCCAATGCCCGCGTGATCGACGAGTCGCGCATCGACACGAACACCGTACAGATCCTGAACCGAGTAAAAATGAAAAATATGACGACCGGCAAGATCGTAGAATATACGCTGGTCTCGGAAAACGAGGCCAACCTCAAGGAAGGCAAGCTGGCGATCGGCACTCCGATCGCGCAGGCGCTGCTCGGAAAGAAAAAGGGCGAAGAGGTGGACGTAAAGGTTCCCTCGGGCATGCTTCGCCTCGAAATCCTGGATATCTCGATCTGACGAAAACCGGCGACATACCGGAGAAAGCCGCTCCGATGAGCCCGATCAGCATGCGACCGGCCGAGTTTCGGCCGGTCGCGCCCGTTCGGGAATTTCCGAAACGGACGAAAGATAATTTCCCCGCGCTTCCCCGGACGAACGAAAAGCGGAACTTTCCTGCGGTCGTGTCCCAAGCGGCTGATTCCGACGAGAGCCGAACGGAACGACGGACCGAAAGAGCGAGCATCCCTGCACGCACGGCTCATCCCCGAACGGATTTCGGACAAGAGGTCTGCCGAACGCCCGGAAACGGCCGCTCCCGACAATCGCCGCAAAGACAGTCGACGAGAAACGGAGCGAAAGCAGCTAAGGACGGCGTCCGTCCCCGTTTTTCCGAGCAAAGCGAAGGAGCAGGAACGCATCGCTACGCACTCGCAAGATCCGGTCCCGCACATACAAGGCAGTCCGTCCGCAGGCAGGAAGCGAAATCCGGCATTCCGAACCGTAAGACCGGAACGACGAGTACCTTCCAATAGCGAATGAATTTCAATGGACGGACAGCAACGAAGCGAGTCTCGCTTTTCCGCGAAACGCACGCTCCCGGCCCGAGCCACCCGGTACGGCAGACCGGAATCAGCGGTCGGCCCCGGCACGATCCTCATCGGACCGAGCGACCGGCCGGAACGATCCCCGCAGAAAACGAACCGACGACGTAAGCCGATCCGGGGCACCACAGGCAGAACGCGTCCCGGACCATCCCGCTGCGCAATCGTCTCAAGCGGATCAACCGTATAAAACCGTATAAAAAGAAAGAGCCGCCCGACGGCGACCCTCTCCCCTTCCTATCGGAAATTACAGATTAGCATTCCATCTTACCGGCCGATCCCAACACGTTGATCAGCTTCTTTTTATAAAGTTCGCGCAGCCAGTCGCGAGCCGGACCGAGGTACTTGCGCGGATCGAACTCGGCAGGCTTCGTGGCCATCACCTCGCGAACGGCAGCCGTCATGGCCAGGCGGCCGTCGGAGTCGATATTGATCTTGCAGACGGCCGACTTGGCAGCCTCGCGGAGCTGGTCCTCGGGAATGCCGATGGCATCTTTCAGTGCGCCGCCGTACTTGTTGATGATGGCTACCAGATCCTGAGGCACCGACGACGAGCCGTGCAGCACGATCGGGAATCCGGGAATCTTCTTCTCGATCTCCTTCAGGATATCGAAACGCAGGGGGGGCGGAACCAAAACGCCGTTCGCGTCGCGGGTGCACTGCTCGGGCGTGAACTTGTTGGCACCGTGCGAGGTGCCGATCGAGATGGCCAGCGAGTCGACGCCGGTGCGCGATACGAAGTCGATGACCTCCTCGGGCTGCGTATAGGTATGATGTTCGGCCTTCACGTCATCCTCGATGCCGGCCAGCACGCCGAGCTCGCCTTCGACCGTCACGTCGAACTGATGAGCGTAGTCGACCACTTTCTTCGTCAACGCGATATTTTCCTCGTAGGGGAAGTGCGAGCCGTCGATCATCACCGACGAGAAGCCCATGTCGATGCACGATTTGCAAAGCTCGAACGAGTCGCCGTGATCGAGGTGCAGCACGATCTGCGGATGGGCGCAGCCCAGCTCCTTGGCGTACTCGACGGCCCCCTGAGCCATATAGCGCAGCAGCGTCTGATTGGCGTACTTGCGCGCGCCGCTCGACACCTGCAGGATGACGGGCGACTTGGTCTCGACCGCAGCCTGAATGATGGCCTGCATCTGCTCCATGTTGTTGAAGTTGAACGCAGCGATCGCATACTGCCCTGCGATGGCCTTCTTGAACATCTCGCGGGTGTTCACCAGACCCAAATCCTTGTAGTTAACCATAACTGATTCGTTTTATGTTAGTAAATGCGTAACTCGTCCTCTCGCGGCAATTTTCGCCCGACACCCGTCGCCGAAGCCCTTCCGAAGCCGTCCCGGGCTTTTCCGCCGACAGGCGGCCGAATTTCCCTCGCGGCCCAAATTTAGCGAAATTTCGTCGCATTGCGAAGAGTTTCATAAAATTATTTAAAATTCATTTCGCCGCGAAACGACGGCAAGCCGCGCCGAGCTCGGAGCGAACGGGGCTCGGTCATGTCCGATCCGTCATCCGTGCAAGGCTCCGTCTGCCGGTATCCGGGGCGGACAATCGCCCGGCCCGAGCAAAATCCGGAACGGTCTTTCCCGGTTCCGCTCCGATAGCGGAACGGACCGAACCGTCCGCCCTTCGATCGATCTCCCGGCCACAAAAGCGATAGCCGGAAATCCCCCGTCTTTCTACGGCGGACGACGATTACCCGCCCCCCGACCATGCGAGCGTTCCAAACGCCAAACGACCGAAAACTCCGCCGTCCGGCTCCCTCGTCCGGCCTCGCCGTCAGAATATAAGAGAGGATGCCGGAACCGATCCGACATCCTCCCATGCGTGTCATGCGCCGGACAAGACAGTCGGCGTCCCCCAAACTACAACCGCTTGCGCAGCTCTTCGCCCTGCTTCTCGTAGCCAGGCTTGCCGAGCAGCGCGAACATATTCTTCTTGTAGGCTTCCACGCCGGGCTGATCGAACGGATTGACCCCGAGCGCATAACCGCTCATGCCGCAGGCCTTCTCGAAGAAATAGAGCAACGCTCCCAGATAATACTCGTCGAGCTCGGGCAGCTCGATCCGGATATTGGGCACGCCCCCGTCGACATGGGCCAGCATCGTTCCCATCTCGGCCATGCGGTTCACCTCGCCGATGCGCTTGCCCGCCAGATAGTTCAGGCCGTCCAGATTGTCCGCATCGGACGCGATCTTCAGCGTATGCTTCGGATGACCGATGCTGACGATCGTTTCCATCAGCGTCCGCTCGCCCTGCTGAATGTACTGCCCCATCGAGTGCAGGTCGGCCGTCAGCGTCACGCTGGCCGGGAAAATTCCTTTGCCCTCCTTGCCTTCGCTCTCGCCGTAGAGCTGCTTCCACCACTCGGCCACATAAAGCAGCTTCGGATCGTAGCTGCCCAGAATCTCGATCTTGCAGCCCTTGCGATAGAGCGCCGTCCGCGCGGCAGCGTAAAGAGCCGACGGATTCCGCTCGAAGGGCACGTCCGTTCCGGTGGCCTTCTCCATATCCTGCGCGCCGCGGACCAACTCGCCGATCCGGACGCCGGCGGCGGCCAGCGGCAGCAGGCCGACGGGCGTCAGCACCGAATAGCGTCCGCCGACATTATCGGGAATCACGAACGTGGCATAGCCTTCTTGCGTCGCAAGTGTCCGCAGGGCTCCGCGCTTGGCGTCGGTCACGGCGACGATCCGCTTGGACGCCTCGGCCTTGCCGTAGCGCGACTCGATCTCCTCTTTGATCAGGCGGAACGCGACGGCCGGCTCGGTCGTCGTGCCCGACTTGGAAATGACGATCGCAGCGATCCGATAGGGCTTCACGGCGGCCAAGAGCTCCGAGAGATAGTCCTCGCTCAGGTTCTGCCCCGCGAACAGCAGCAGCGGCCTGTCCTGCTTCTTGCGCAACAACTGGAAGGAGTCGTTCATCGCTTCGTACACGGCTTTCGTCCCGAGGTACGATCCCCCGATCCCGATCACGACGATCACATCGGCGAGCGATGCGAGCGAGCGGGCGCACGCCTCGACGGCTTCGAGCTCCTCGGAGCCGATCCGGCCCGGCAGGGAAACCCAGCCCAGAAAATCGCCGCCCTTGCCGCTGCCGTCGTACAGCATCCGGTTGGCCGCCTCGATCTCGCCTTTCAGCGCATCGACCTCGGCCTGCGAAGCGCGGCCGTAGATCTTGTCGATATTCACATTGATAATACCCATGACAGTAAGTTATTTGGATTCATATCAGTTTCCCGGTCAGAAGTTTCAGGCTGGCCGCCGGAGACTTTCCCTCGTAGAGGATGCCATAGACGGCCCGCGCGATCGGCATCTCGACGCCGTAGCGCTCGTTGATCCTCATCACGCATTCGGCCGCGTAATACCCTTCGGCCACCATACTCATCTCCACGCGGGCCGCCTCGACCGAGTAGCCCTTGCCGATCATCAACCCGAACCGGCGGTTGCGGCTGAACTGCGAATAGGAAGTGACGAGCAGGTCCCCGAGATAGGCCGATGCGAACGTATCGCGCTGCGCAGGATAGGTCTCGGCCATAAAGCGCGACATCTCCATCGCCGCGTTGCTGATCAGCACGGCGACGAAGTTGTCGCCGTAGCCCAGCCCGAGCGCGATGCCGACGGCCATCGCGTAGATGTTCTTGAGCACGGACGCATATTCTATGCCGTAGATGTCGGTCGAATAGCTGACGCTGATATAGGGCGTTCCGATCTTCTCGCCGAGCGCTCGCGCGTTTTCGGGGTCCTTGCATACGGCCGTCAGATAGGAAAGCCGTTCGAGGGCGACCTCCTCGGCGTGACACGGCCCCGACACGATGCCGAGCTGGCAGAACGGCACGCCGTAGCGGCGGTTGACATACTCGGCGACGGTCACCAGCTCGCCGGGCACGATCCCTTTGATAGCCGAAATCACGAACTTGTCCGAAAGCGGCTCGGCGAGCGGCTCGAGCGTCGTCTTCAGGTAGACCGACGGAACGGCCAGCACGATCACCTCGGCAGAGCGGACCGTCTCGTTCAGATCGTCGGAGGTCCTCAGACGACCGGTGTCGAAATGCACGTCGCGCAGATAGCGCGGATTGGTCTCGTTGCGGCGAACGGACTCCAGCACCTCGCGGTTGCGGATGTACCAGCCTACGGATGTCTCGTTCTCGAGCAATATCTTGACCAGAGCGGTCGCCCAGCTGCCGTATCCGATCACGGCGCAGCGGGACTGCCTGTCGATTCTGAAAGCCATGCCAAAAAGTTTCGCGTCCGGCAAATGTACGAACTTATTCGCTAATTCCGTCGTCTGCCGACAGAAAGCAGACCGGAGGAAAGAACGCGCCTCCGCCCGGAAAGCCGATTTCCCGGACGGAAACGCAACGCGCGGCGCGCTTTTCGCGTTATATTACGCAACGGAACGGACGCTTCCCGGCCGCGGGCTAAAAAAACTCCCGCCTCGCTGTCGGGAGTCCGGCTCTTTTTTCCTATCTTTGTCCGACTAACGAACAACAAAACTCAAACGATCGTGAAAAAGATAAAAAGCGCTCTCATTTCGGTTTACTACAAGGACGGATTGGAACGGATCGTCAGAAAGCTCGCCGAGGACGGCGTTGCGATATACTCCACCGGAGGGACCCTCTCGTTCATCGAGTCGCTGGGTCTGAAGGCCACCTCGGTCGAAAGCCTGACGGGCTATCCGTCGATCCTCGGCGGACGCGTCAAGACGCTCCACCCGAAAGTTTTCGGCGGCATCCTCGCCCGCCGCGACAACCCGAAAGACTCCGAACAGGCGGCGCAGTACGAAATACCCGAGATCGACGCGGTGATCGTCGACCTCTATCCGTTCGAGCAGACCGTCGCTTCGGGCGCGCCCGAGCAGGACGTCATCGAGAAGATCGACATCGGAGGCATCTCGCTGATCCGCGCCGCAGCGAAAAATTTCAAGGACGTCGTGATCGTACCTTCGGTCGACCAGTACGCCGAATTCTTCGAAATCATCGACGCGCAGCATAGCTCTACGACGCTCGAGCAGCGCCGCCGTTTCGCGGCCCATGCGTTCAACGTCAGCTCGCACTACGACACGGCCATCTTCAGTTATTTCAACCGTCAGGAGAAGATCGACTCGTTCAAGCTGAGCCTGACCCGGGGCACGACGCTGCGCTACGGCGAGAACCCGCATCAGGCCGCCACGTTCTACGGCGATCTGGACGGGCTGTTCGAGAAGCTCAACGGCAAGGAAATCTCGTACAACAACCTCCTCGACATCGACGCGGCCGTGGGTCTGATCGGCGAGTTCACGGAGCCCACGTTCGTCATCATGAAGCACAACAACGCCTGCGGCGTCGCCAGCAGGCCGACCGTACTGGAAGCATGGAAGGACGCCTTGGCGGGCGATCCGGTCTCGGCTTTCGGCGGCGTGCTGATCACCAACCGCGAGGTGGACGCCGCAACGGCCGACGAGATCAACAAGCTGTTCTTCGAGGTGATTCTCGCACCCTCTTACAGCGAGGCGGCGCTCGAGACGCTCCGCAGCAAGAAAAACCGCATCATCCTGCGCCTCAAGCAGACGGAGCGCGCCCCGCAACTGTTCCGCTCGCTGCTGAACGGCGTCGCCGTACAGGACCGCGACGCGAAGGTGGGCGGCGTAGACGGAGAGCCGCACTACGCGACCGAGAAGCACGCTTCGGCCGAGCAGACGGCGGACCTGATTTTCGCGAACAAGATCGTCAAGCACTCGAAAAGCAACGCGATCGTGCTGGCCAAGAACGGCATGTTGCTTTCGAGCGGCATCGGACAAACCTCGCGCGTGGACGCGCTCAAGCAGGCGATCGCCAAGGCCAAGGGCTTCGGGTTCGACCTGAAGGGAGCCGTCATGGCCTCGGACGCCTACTTCCCGTTCGGCGACTGCGTCGAGATCGCCCATAAGGAGGGCGTCGACGCGGTGATCCAGCCGGGCGGTTCGGTCCGCGACCACGAGAGCATCGACTACTGCAACGCCCATGGCATGGCGATGCTGTTCACCGGGCTCCGCCATTTCAAGCACTAACGGGGCGAGCCGCTCCGGCCGTCCGCAGGGCGGCTCCGCCGCGTTTTCCCAATAAACACGAACAAACACTAAGCGACATGGGTTTATTCTCTCTGACACAGGAGTTGGCCATCGACCTCGGCACAGCCAACACGATCATAATCAACAACGGCAAGATCGTCGTCGACGAGCCGTCGATCGTCGCGCTCGACCAGCATACCGGCAAGCCGATGGCCATCGGCAAGAAAGCCCGCCAGATGCACGGCAAGACGCATCAGAACATCAAGACGATCCGCCCGCTGAAGGACGGCGTGATCGCCGACTTCAACGCGGCCGAAATCATGCTGCGCGGACTGATCAAGATGGTCAAGACCAACGGGCGGCTGTTCAGCCCGTCGCTGAAGATGGTCATCTGCATCCCCTCCGGCTCGACGAACGTCGAAATCCGCGCCGTGCGCGACTCGGCCGAGCACGCCGGAGGCCGAGAAGTATACATGATCTACGAGCCGATGGCCGCCGCGCTCGGAGCCGGGCTCGACGTCGAGGCTCCGGAAGGCAACATGGTCGTCGACATCGGAGGCGGTACGACCGAAATCGCCTGTATCTCGCTCGGAGGGATCGTCTGCAGCGAGAGCATCAACGTCGCGGGCGACGTGTTCACCGAGGATATCCAGACCTACATCCGCCAGCAGCACAACATGCGCATCGGCGAGCGTACGGCCGAGGATATCAAGATCGCCGTCGGCGCCGCGCTGCCCGAACTGGTCGAGGAGCCCGAGGACTTCGTCGTGACGGGCCCGAACATCCTCACCTCGCTGCCGTCGGTGCTGACCGTCTCGTACAACGAGATCGCCTACGCGCTCGAGAAGTCGCTCGTCAAGATCGACGCGGCGATCATGAAGGTGCTCGAGATGGTCCCGCCCGAGCTGTACGCCGACATCGCCCGCAACGGCATCTATCTGGCCGGAGGCGGCGCGCTGCTCAAGGGGCTCGACCGCCGGCTGTCGGAAAAGACCAACATTCCGTTCCACATCGCCGAAGACCCGCTGCGGGCCGTCGCGCGCGGAACGGGCATCGCGCTGAAAAATATCGGCCGCTTCTCGTTCCTGATGAGATAGACGGCCGTCCGAGAAACATGGAATGATCAAGTTCTTCCTGTTCATAAAAAAGATTCACTTCGTTCTCGCGTTCGTCGTGCTCGAGGCGTTCGCGCTGCACTACTACGCCAACAGCACGAGCTACACGAAAGCCAAGCTGATCACCGCCTCCAACTACGTGGTGGGCGGCATTTACTCTCAACTGTCGGGCATCGGCAGCTATTTCCGCCTCAAAAGGGAAAACGCCGCACTGAACGCCGAACTGGCCGAACTGCGCAACCGGCTCGACGGACTGCTTCCGTCCACGGCGCGCGATTCCGTGCTGAGCCCCGCCGACTCCGCCGCGCTGACGGATACGGCCGGGAGACGGAAATACGAATACTATCCGGCGAAGGTCGTCAACAACTCGATCACGCGGCAGGAAAACTACATCACGATCGACCGGGGCGCCGACGACGGCATGCGGCCCGACATGGCGCTCGTCGCCGAAGGTGGGATCGCAGGATATATCGTAGGATGCTCCGACCGTTTCTCGGTCTGCCTGTCGGTGCTGAACCGCAATTTCAGGACCAGCGGAAAGATCAAGGGCGGCGACTATTTCGGCTCGGTCTATTGGGACGGAACGAGCTACCGGCATCTGACGCTTTCGGAAATTCCGAAATATGCGCAGATTCATGCGGGCGACACGATCGTCACGACGGCCCACTCGTCGATTTTCCCGCCCGATCTGACGATCGGTACGGTCGAGAGTTTCGAGCTGAACAATGCGACCTACTACGACGTGAAAGTGAGGCTGCACACCGACATCGCGGCGCTGAACAACGTATTGGCCGTGCGCTATCTCGACGCCGACGAGCGCGGAGCCTTGGAGCAGAGCGTCGTCGCGCCGGAGGCCGAATAGGAACGAACGAAAGCCGTTCCGTTCCCCTCTCCGTTCGCTCACTTTGGCAAGCGGCTTTCCCGGAAGCAACAAGCCCGGGCGGGGAAAAGATACCGGGAAGCATCGCGGCGGAATCTCGCCCGACCGCAACGGACCGGAATGCAAGGGTGTCTCCCGAACGAAAAAACGACGACGGGAAACAGACGCAAAGCCGAAACCGGCAAGCGGGCAAACCATACACCGGCCTCAAAAAGTCCCGAGTCTCGCGTCATCGAGCGTCGGGAAAAACACGGAAGCCGGACGAACCGGCGCGCAAGCGCAACTTTTATAAAAACGCAACGAAGCCATGCACCGCACGCTGCAATACGCGATTCTTTTCATCGTAATGGTGATCCTGCAGATCTTCCTGTTCAGCCGGATCGGTATCAGCGTGTACGTCCATCCGCTGGTCTGCATCGCGTTCATCGTCCTGCTGCCGATGGAGATCGCTCCGTTGGCGCTGCTCGGACTGGGGCTGCTGCTGGGCGTCACGTTGGACTTTTTCATGGCCACGGCGGGCATCCATACGGTCGCGGCGCTGTTGGCCGCTTTCTGCCGCCCGGCACTGCTGAACGTGCTCGTAGGTAAAGACGAAGTCAAGGACGGGGGCGTGCCGAACGTCAACCGGATCGGCGCCAAGAAGTTCGTCCGCTACGCATCGGCGATGATCCTCATCCACAGCACGGCCTTTTTCCTGTTGGAGGCCCTCTCGTGGAGCTTCTTCTACCGGACGGCGCTTCGCATCGCGCTGAGTTCGGCCGTCACGCTTCCGCTGGTCTATTTCTGCCAGAAGCTTTTTTCGGTCAACCGTCAAAAGATCTGAGCCGTGGACAGTCTCAAGCGAGTCAAGACACTACAAATCAGCGTTGTCGCAGTAGCAATCGTGCTTCTGCTGAGGCTTTTCTACATTCAGGTCATCGACGACAGTTACAAATCGAACGCGGCGAACAACGTGCTGCGCTACACGGTGCAATATCCGCCGCGAGGCGAAGTGTACGATCGCAACGGCCGCTTTCTGGTGCAGAGCAAGGAAGCCTACGATCTGATGGCCATCCCGCGCGAGATCAGACCGTTCGACACAGCGGCGATGAGCCGTATACTGGGCGTCAGCGTCGAACAGATCCGCAAGGAGCTCCGTAAAGCGAGCAACTTCTCGCGCCGGAGAGCCTCGGTCATTTTCAAACAGCTACCCAAGGAGGTCAAGCTGCGCTTCGAGGAGCACGGCTTTCCGGGTTTCTTCACCGTCTACCGCACAGTGCGCTCCTACCCGACCAAAATGGCAGGCAACCTGTTGGGCTACGTGGGCGAGGTCAACGACCGCATCCTCGAGCGCAACCCGTACTACCGCAGCGGCGACTACATCGGCATGAGCGGTATCGAGCAGGCTTACGAAGAAGTGCTTCGCGGAGAAAAGGGCGTCAAGATCGAAATGGTCGACGTACACGGTATCCCCAAAGGCTCCTATGCGAACGGCATTTACGACACGCTGCCCTCGCCGGGCGTCGCGATCACCTGCACGATCGACGGCCGATTGCAGGCGTTCGCCGAGGAGCTGATGCAGGGCAAGGTAGGCAGCGTCGTCGCGATCGAGCCCGCTACGGGAGAAATACTGGTTATGGCCAGCAGCCCCACTTACGATCCCGACGAACTGGTCGGACGCGAGCGGGGAAACAACTACATGAAGCTGCTCGACGACCCGCGCCGGCCGCTGTTCAACCGGGCCGTCATGTCGTCCTATCCGCCCGGTTCGACGTTCAAGGTCGTGCAGGGCCTGATCGGATTGCAGGAAGGCGTGCTCGTCCCCGAGCAGACTTATCCGTGTCACGGCGGATACCCGTACGGCCGAGGCATGGCATGCCATGAGCACTACTCTCCGCTCGACCTGGAGGGAGCGATCCAAAACTCGTGCAACGCTTATTTCTGCTACGTGTTCCGCAACGTCATCGAAAACAAGAAATACGGCGACATAGACGAAGGGTTCGACCTGTGGGCGGACTACGTCCGCAGCTTCGGATACGGCCGCAAGCTCGGCTCGGACTTCACGGGCGAGCTGAACGGCAACGTGCCCGAAGCGGCTTTTTATGACAAGGCCTACCGGGGAAGGTGGAACGGACTGACCGTCATCTCGCTGTCGATCGGACAGGGCGAACTGGGCTGCACGCCGCTTCAGATGGCCAACATGGTGGCCACCGTGGCCAACCGGGGCCATTACCGTATTCCGCACGTCGTCAAGCGCATCCACGACCGGGATTCGATCGACGCGCGTTTCTACGAGGACCATCACACGAAAGTCGACGCGCGCCACTTCGACCCGATCGTCGAGGGCATGTACAAGGCCGTCAACGAAGGCGGCACGGGGCGCATCGCGATGGTGCCGGGCCTCGACATCTGCGGCAAGACCGGAACGGCGCAGAACCCGCACGGAGCGGATCACAGCACCTTTTTCTGCTTCGCGCCCCGCAACGACCCGAAAATCGCCGTCTCGGTCTATGTCGAGAACGGCCGCTTCGGCGCGACGATCGCCGCGCCGATCGCCAGCCTGCTCACGGAACTCTATCTGACCGACACGATCACGCGGCCGGCGCTGGTCGATTACGTCAAGAACATGCAGATCGCCTATCCTTACTATGAGAAGCAGCGAAAGGGAAAATAACCTCGCGCTCGGGCGCGTCGATTGGGTGACCGTCGCGGTATACGCGGCGCTCGTGCTGATGGGCTGGCTCAACATATACGCCGCCGTCTACGACGATGCGCACGCGAGCATATTCGACATCGGCCAGCGCTACGGCATGCAGATGGTATGGATCGGCATCTCGGCCTTCATCGCCCTGTCGATCCTGCTGATCGACGACAAGTATTACCATGTGCTGGCTTACCCGCTCTACTGGCTGTCATTGCTGCTGCTGATCGGCGTACTGTTTTTCGGCAAAGAGGTCCACGGGGCCAAGTCGTGGATCGAGATCGGCCCGGTGGCGCTCCAGCCGACCGAGTTCGTCAAGTTCACGACGGCGCTGGCACTGGCGCGATACATGAGTTCCTACACGTTCGACATACACCGGTTCGGGGATCTGCTCCGCGTAGGGGCTATCCTCGGACTGCCGGTCGCGATCGTCATGCTGCAAAACGACACCGGATCGGCCCTCGTGTACGGCTCGTTCCTATTCATGCTTTTCCGGGAGGGATTCAACGGTTGGGTCTACGTCGCGCTGTTCCTGGTCATCTCCCTGTTCGTGCTGTCGTTCCTGCTCGAGCCCACGATGCTGCTGATCGTGCTGATTCTGGTCTGTGTCGCGGGCGAAGCGGCAACCAACGGACTGTGGCGCAGCAAGGCGATCTATCTGGCGGGACTCGCCCTCGGAGCGATCCTGATTTATGCCGGAGCTTCGCTGGCGGGAGTTCCGATCGGCTGGTACGCGGCCATCCTGTCGGCCGTCGTGCTGTCCTCCGCGGCCGTCGCCGTCTACGCCTACCGATACAAGATACGCAATACGCTGACTTTCGTACTGCTGTTTTTCGGTTCGCTCGTCTTTACCCGCACGATCGACTACGTGTTCCATAACGTGATGCAGATTCACCAGCAGAAGCGCATTCTCGACTTGCTGGGTCTCGAGTCGGACCTCAAGCACTGGGGATACAACGTGAATCAGTCGAAAATAGCTATAGGCTCGGGCGGCTTCAGCGGCAAGGGCTTTCTGGAGGGGACGCAGACTAAGTTCAATTTCGTGCCCGAGCAGAGCACCGACTTCATCTTCTGCACCGTCGGCGAGGAATGGGGCTTTCTGGGCAGCCTGACCGTCGTCGTGCTGTTCGCGATCCTGATCCTGCGTCTGATCCGCATGGGCGAGCGCCAGATGGAACCGTTCGGAAGGATCTACTGCTATTGCGTAGCGTCGATCTTCCTGTTCCACGTCGCGGTCAACATCGGCATGACGATCGGGATCATGCCGGTGATCGGCATACCTTTGCCTTTCTTCAGCTACGGCGGCTCGTCGCTGATCGCGTTCACGGTCCTGCTGTTCGTAGCCGTCCGCCTCGACGCGGCGAAGCGGGAGCTGTCGATATGATTCACGAACACCGCAACACCCGTATGCGAAACCGAAATCTTTACGTCCTCACGGGAGGGCCCGGAGGAGGCAAGTCGACCGTGCTCGACATATTGGACGGAATGGGATACCATACGGTCCACGAAGCGGGCAGGAAAATCATCCGCAGTCAGGCCGAAACCGGCGGGAATGCCGTTCCGTGGGCCGACACGGCCCGGTATGCCCGCCTGATGTCGCTCCAATCCCGAAACGATTTCGAGAAGCACGCGGACCTCGGCGAACCCTGCTTTTTCGACCGGGGGATAGTCGATGTCTGGGGCTATTGCCGGCTGATCGGACTGCCGGTATTTCGGGAACTGAAAAACGCGGCCGAGAAGTGTCTATACAACGAAAGGGTTTTCCTCTTCCCCTTTTGGGAAGAAATCTATGTCAACGACTCCGAAAGGAAACAGAGCCCGGACGAAGCCCGAGAGACCTGCCGAGTCCTGAAGGACACCTATGAAAGGCTCGGCTACCGCACCATAACCGTACCTTTCCTGCCGCCCGACGAGCGCGCCCGATGGATAATCGACCGTATCGGAAAGATTCCGTAAACGAGCGGCTTCCCGTCGGACGCGGCACGAGGCTTTTTTCGATCTTTCGCTCGCGACCGTATACGCCCGTTTTTCTGAAGACGACCGTTCTTTTTTCACCTGCACTATTTTTGTACCTTTGCCCGGGTGCGGAAACGAAGGAAAACGGAGCTGAAATCCGTATGCCGTCCGCTCCGAATCGAACAGCTTCGGTCATAAGACCGGTCCGGACACACGGCCCGGGCCAAGCTATCGCATCATTTAAACGTAAAACAGTCATGTCAAACCACCCGAAAGGGCTCACCGGAGCCGAAGTCGAGCAGAGCCGGCAACGGTACGGAGCCAACGTGCTGACCCCTCCCAAACGCAAGTCGCTGTGGAGGCTCTTTTTCGAAAAGTTCAACGATCCGGTGATCCGCATCCTGCTGGTCGCCGCCCTGCTTTCGCTCGGCATAGGATTCATCCACAACGAGTTCGCCGAGGCGATCGGCATCTTCTGCGCAATCTTCCTCGCCACGGGCGTCGCCTTCTGGTTCGAGTACGACGCGATGAAAAAATTCGACGTGCTGAACAGCACCAACGACGACACGCCGGTCAAGGTCGTCCGCGACAGCCACGTGACCGAGATACCCAAGCGCGACGTCGTAGTCGGCGACACGGTGATCCTGCAAAGCGGCGAGGAAGTACCAGCCGACGGACGGCTGACGGAAGCCGTCTCGCTGAAGATCAACGAGTCGACGCTGACCGGCGAACCGCAGATCGACAAGACGACCGACCCGGCTCACTTCGATCCCGAGGCTACCTATCCGTCGGATCATGCGATGCGCGGCACGACGGTAATCGAAGGACACGGCACGATGACGGTCACGGCCGTCGGCGACGCGACCGAGTTCGGCCACGTAGCCGAACAGGCCACGGTCGAAAGCGAGGAGCAAACCCCGCTGAACCTGCAATTGCAGAAGTTGTCGAAACTGATCGGACGGGTAGGTATATCGCTGGCGATCGTTACGTTCGTCGCGCTGCTCGTCAAGGGCATGATCATCGGCGATCTGCTCCGCTCCGATTGGCTGACGATCGCCACCGAGGTATTGCAGTACTTCATGGTAGCCGTCACGCTGATCGTCGTGGCCGTACCCGAAGGGCTTCCGATGAGCGTCACGCTGTCGCTGGCCGTCAACATGCGCCGGATGCTGCGCACGAACAACCTGGTGCGCAAAATGCACGCGAGCGAGACGATGGGAGCTATCACGGTCATCTGCACGGACAAGACCGGCACGCTGACGCGCAACCAGATGCGCGTCTTCGAAACGAAGCTATACGGCAACACGCCCGACGCGATCGTCGACGAGGGCATCGCGGCCAACTCGACGGCTTTTCTGGACGCCGACGCCCGCGTGATCGGCAACCCGACCGAGGGAGCCCTGCTGCTCTGGCTGCGCGACCGGGGCGTCGACTATGCCCCGCTGCGCGATGCGGCCCGGGTCGTCGACCAGCTCACGTTCACGACCGAGCGCAAATTCATGGCCACGCTCGTCGAATCGCCGACCGAAGGGCGCGTGCTGTATGTGAAAGGAGCGCCGGAGATCGTACTCGACCGGTGCAGCGGCTTCGGCGACAAAGAGGAAGTCGTACGACAACTGACGGCTTATCAGAACATGGCCATGCGAACGCTGGGGCTTGCCTATCGCAAAACCGAGGCCGATACTTGCGAGCAGGCGCTCTCCGAAGGCCCGCTGACCTTCATCGGCATCGCGGCCATTTCGGACCCGGTACGCGACGACGTGCCGGCAGCCGTCGGCGAATGCCTCGACGCGGGTATAGCCGTGAAGATCGTCACGGGCGACACGCCGGCCACGGCCAAGGAAATCGGACGGCAGATCGGCCTGTGGACGGCAGAGGACACCGACTACAATCATCTGACCGGCACCGAATTCGCCGCCATGAGCGACGAAGAGCTGCTCGGTCGCGTACAGGCGCTCAAGATCATGTCGCGCGCCCGGCCGCTCGACAAGCAGCGGCTTGTCCGCCTGCTTCAGCAGCGGGGCGAGGTCGTGGCCGTGACGGGCGACGGGACGAACGACGCTCCGGCGCTGAATTTCGCGCAGGTCGGCCTGTCCATGGGCTCGGGCACGTCGGTCGCGAAAGAGGCGAGCGACATCACGCTGATGGACGACTCGTTCAGCAGCATCGCGACGGCCGTCATGTGGGGCCGCTCGCTGTACAAGAACATTCAGCGCTTCGTCCTGTTCCAGCTGACGATCAACTTCGTCGCGATCGTCATCGTGCTGCTCGGATCGATATTCGGCAGCCAGCTGCCGCTGACCGTCACGCAGATGCTGTGGGTCAACCTGATCATGGACACGTTCGCCGCGCTGGCGCTGGCTTCGCTGCCGCCGAGCCGCAGCGTCATGCGCGAAAAGCCGCGCAAGAACAGCGATTTCATCATCACGCGACCGATGATACGCTCCATTGTGGGCGTGGGCATCGTATTCGTCGCCGCGCTTCTGGGCATGCTCGCCTGGTTCGGGCAAGGCATTACGCCGTACGAGCTCTCGGTATTCTTCACCGTCTTCGTCATGCTGCAATTCTGGAACATGTTCAACGCCAAAGGCTTCGGGAGCCGATCGACCGTATGCACCCATATGAAGGGATGCTCGGCCTTCTACGGAGTGTTGCTGCTGATCCTCGTCGGACAGATCGCGATCGTCACTTGGGGCGGCGAAGTATTCCGCACGGTTCCGATTACGCTGCGCGACTGGGCGATCATCGTCGGGGGAACCTCGCTCGTCATGTGGGCCGGCGAGCTGTCGCGCTGGATCAAGCGCCGACAACGCGCCTGATTCCGAGGGGCGCCGTCCTTTCCCGGCCCTCCGATCGTCGCCCGCATGCCGGCCCGATCGGAGGGCCGGCGCTTTTCCCGCAAAGCGGTACGCCGGCATTCAAGGAAAGAGACGGCGACACATCGGCCGACCATTTTGTCCATATTTCTAATCCCTGAAAAGCGCCGGAAACGAGCGAAAAAACGGGACAAAATCATGAAACGTATTGATAAGACAACCGACCGAAAGGTTTTACTGCAAATAATCTATGTCAAGATATTCCGATGAACATTTTTTTACTATATTTGTTTCAGAAGAATGTTATTTACCTGACAATAAGGTAGGAATACGGGCATTTATTTCCGGGAACCGCTTCTCTCGGTGCGAAGCGATAACGGTCTTTGTCCGTTACCGGCATGGGCCCGTCGATTATGATCGCCGTTTATTTCAACAGGAATAAACAGGGACAAGAATCGGGGTCCATGTCTTCTTTATCTGTCCGCATTTCAGAAGGGGGAATACAAGGTATATGGTCCAAGAAAAAGGACATTCCCTCCAGAAAAAACGACCCGGCGCGGAACGCCGTCGCCCGAAAGCGGGCCCTGCCCGGAAACGGAGGATTCCGCCATACGTCCTATCCCGTCAGGGCCGGATATTGGCCGCCTTGCGATAGGCCGAAATAGCGACCTTCTCGTTAAAGTGAGCCGTGATGACGTTCGTATAAGCTTGAATCCACGATATCTGGGAAGAGATCACATCGAGGACGGCCAACTGTCCTTCATTGTAGCTGAACGTATTGAGCGACAGGTTTTCGCCGGCGACGTCCAGGTTGGCCTGCGCGATTTCGATCTGGATGGCCGCCTCGGTGATGTTGGTCCATGCCGACGAGATAGCCAGCGTCAGGTCGTCGACCTTCTGTCGCTCGGCATACTGGGCCGAGCGGAAAGCGGCCTGCGACACCGCCACCGCCCGACGACGCTCCCCCCAATGGAAAATCGGGACGCTCAGCCGGAGAAAGGTCAGCCCGTCCACCTCGGTCTCTCCGCTGAAATTAGGCGACAGACTGTTCCAGACGCCCTGCACGCCGGCCGACAGACGGGGCATGAAGCGGGCCGAAGCCAGCTTGACGCCGTAGCGCTCGTATTCGATCCGGCGCGAGGCGATCAGGTAGTCGGGATGCTCTCCGAGCGCCCTCTCCAGATCGACCGGCTGGGGCAGCGGGCTCGGCTCCGTGATCGAATCGGCGATGCGCCGGGGCATGTCCGGCTCGACGCCCGACAGAACGTTGAAGTTCTGCAGTGCCACCCGGTAGAGATTCTCGACCTGAATCCGGTAGAACTCGGCGCTTCGGAGCCGCGTCTGGATCATCAGCAGATCGTTCTTGGCCACATACCCGTCCTCGAAACGCGTGCGAATCACATCGTACATCGTCCGGACAATCTGCTCATAGCGGACCGTGGCCTCTAACAACGCGGCGTTCGACGCCAGATTCCAGTAGTTGTACTCGGCCAGATAGGTCACGTCCAGTTCCGTGAGCTGCTGCTCGAGGGTCGCCATATCGTATCCGACCAATGCCTGCCGGTAACCGTTACGAACGCTTCCCCCGCCGTATATCTGCTGGACGACGGCGGGCTGCAGGCTGAACGAATAGGGCCTCAACAGCTTTTCCTGCCCGTCCTGCGTACCGTAACGGTTCTTGAAATGGATCGAGAAGTCGCCGTCGGCGCTCAGCTGCGGCAGAAAACCCGTATGCAGACCGCGTGCGGACTGGTAGGCCGCTTCCGCGTTCTCGGCCGCCTGTTTCAGCCGGTAACTGTACTCGAGCACCTGACGCCGGTAATCCTGAAGCGTTACGGGAGTCTGCGCACGCAGGCACGGCCCGATGCAGCAAGTCGCCGTCAAAAGCATGACAAAAGTTTTCATGATTTCATTCGTTTAGGAATCGACGGTATCCGGACCGGACACCTGCAGTCCGGCCGCTCTCGGGGACCGTATGCGGAAGAATATGCAGTAAGCGACCGGCAGGACGAGAATCGTAAGCAGCGATGCGACGAGCAGCCCGCCCATGATCGTTGCCGCCATGCCGCCGAACATCGAGTCGAACAGCAACGGCAGCATGCCCAGAATCGTCGTCCCGGAAGCCATCAGCACGGGAACGATTCTCGACCGCGTGGCCGACACGACCGCCTCGTAAGGCGACTTTCCCCCTGCCGACTCGTCTCCGATCCGGTCGACGAGCACGATCGCGTTCTTGACATTCATGCCCACCAGTCCGAGCAGCCCGAGCATCGCGAAAAAGTCGAACTGCTTGCCGGTAACCCAAAGGCCGAGCACGACCCCGATGAATATCAGAGGCACCATCAGCAGAATGACGACCGGCTTCTTGTAGGACCGGAACAGCAGCAGCAGCGTCGCAAAGATCAGCAGCAGCGTGAGCGGCATACCCTCGGCCAAGGCGGCGTTCGAGTCCTCCTGACTCTGCTGCTCTCCGAAAACCTTCATCGTATAGCCCTCGGGCAGCCGGACTTCGGACTCGATTCGGGAAAAGACCTCCGCGAAAGCCCGTTTCGTATTGGCCCCCCGAACCGGGTCGCACTGCGCCATCATGACCCTCTCGCGATTGTAGCGCTTCACGACCCCGTACCGGTAATCGAAATCGAAGCGCTCGGTCACCTGCTCCAGCGGATACACCTTGCCGCTCGGCGAGTAGATCGGGATCGAGCGCAGATTGTCCAGACTGAAGTCGGTCAGATTCTCGTCGACGAGCAGAATCGGCATGAGACGATCCTTGTAGCGGAACTCCCCGAGCCGGTACCCGCTCGTGGCGATGTTCATCTGCTGAGCCATCGCCGAGCGGGTAATGCCCAGCCGGGGCCCCTTCTCCTGCGAGTAGACGGGAGTCCATATAGGAACCGCGTTTCCCCAGCTGTTGCGAATATCCCCCACTTCGGGAATCGAGGCCATGATACGCTGCGCCTGCTCGGTCAGCTCGGCCAGCGTATCGATGTCGGGACCGATGAAGCCGATCTCGATAGCCGCCTCGACGGCAGGCGAGAGTTTGAACAGCGACGAGCGGACGAGCAGATCGGGACAATTCTCCCGGACATAACGGTCGAACCGCTGCTCGACGGCGGCCGTCGAGTCCTTGCTCGACAGTTCGACCAGCACGTTCGCGAAATTCGGCTTCGGTCCGAACGACGGACTGGCCAAATAGTAGCGGGGAGGCGAGCTGCCCATCGTAACCGAGACGGTCCGGACCGAGGGCTGGTCGCGGAGCCACCGATCGAGCCGGGCCGTCTGACGCTCCATGTCGCGGATATTATAGCCGTCGGGCAGAAAGCAGTCGGCGCGGAAATAGGGCTTGTCGAGGTTGGGAAAAAAGTTCTGGGGCATGACGCTCATCGCGTACAACGCGCCGGCGAACAGCGCCAGCACGACGGCCGCCACCGCATAGCGCCAACGGATCAACGCTCCGAGCAGACGGTCGAAGCGGCGGTAGAATCTCCCGGCATACGGGTCGCGCGGAACGGCTCCCGAGCGGTCCCGGAGGATGTAGCTACCGAACAGCGGCGTCTGCGACAGCGCGAGCACCCAGCTCAGCGTCAGCGAGATGGCGAGCACGACGAACAGCGGCTTGACGATCTCGGCCACGGCCGACGGCGCCAGATAGAGCGGCAGGAACGAAAAGACGGCGATCAGCGTCGCGCCGAACAGGCCCCATTGGGGCACGGTCGCACCCCCGATCAAGGCCCGATCTCTCGGTACGCCGCGCAACATCGCGTTCTGCGCGTTGTCCGTCACGACGATCGCATTATCGACGAGCATGCCCATCGCAATGATGAACCCGGCCAGCGAAGTCCGGTTCAGCCCGACATCCAGCCCTTGCATGATCAGCAGCGTGCCTCCGATAGTGAAAAGCAGCGAGCTGCCGATCAGCAGGCCGGCGCGGAATCCCATGATCGCCATGATCAGCAGGATCACGATCGCGACCGACTCGAGCAGATTCACGACGAACGCGCGGTTCGCCTCGGCGGCGATCCGGTTCTCGGGATAGAGCGTCTGAAGCGCGATACCGAGCGGCATCATCGGCGTGATCGTCGCCAGCTTCTGCTCGATCAGCCTGCCCGTACGCACGACATCCTTCTCCGGATCGGTCGAAATGCCGATGCCTATAGCCCGCTGCCCGTTCACGCGCATCAGCGTCGAGGGCGGCTCCGCGTAGCCCGTCTCGACCCGGGCGATGTCGCCCAAGCGGACCTGAAGTCCTTGGGAGGAGGTCAGCAGCTGGTTCCGGATGTCGTCGAGACTCTTATAGGTTCCCGTTTCGATGATCCGTATCTGCATGTCGCCGGCCAGCTTCTCGCTGCTTCCGACCAACGCGTTCTGCGAACCGAGAATCCGGATGATCTCGTCGGGCGCGATGAACAGGCTGGCGAGCGCCGCCATGCTGACCCGGACGTTCACCACGTCCTGCTGCTCGCCGAAAAGCGTCACTTTCTGCACGCCGTCGACCGGCACCAGCTCGGTCTTGATCCGCTGCGCCCAGTCGCGCATCTCCTCGTACGTGAAACCCGGATCGGCCGACAGACCGTAGTAGATACCGAACACGTCGCCGTAATCGTCCCCGACCGAGATCGGCGAAGCCCCTTCGGGCAAGACGGCCTGCACGGTGAGAATCTTCCGCCGAAGCTCGTCCCACATCTGCGGCATTTCGTCGGCCGGAGTCGAGGGCAACAGCTCGATCATGATTTTCGACATGCCGTAGAACGACTCGGAGGTGATTTTATAGACCCGGCGCATCGACTGAATCTCGCGCTCGATCGGTTCGGTAATCAACTGCTCGACCTCCTCGGGCGTAGCGCCGGGATAGCGGGTGACGATCGACGCGCTCTTGATCACGAACGGCGCGTCTTCCTTCTTTCCGAGATGGCCGAAAGCGACGAGACCGCCGATGAAAAGCACGGCCAGAAAGAACCAGATCACTTTCGGATTGTCGAGCGAGTATCGCGGCAGATTCATCTTCATCTTATTTCAGGATTTTGACTCGCTCGCCCTGCTCGATCCGGTAGACGCCCGCCGTCACGACCGTCTCTCCGGGGACGAGCCCCCGAGTCACCATGACCATGTCGCTGCCGTACAGATCGCCGAGAGTCACCTCGCGCAACTCCGCCTCGGCGCGGTCGCTTACCACCCAGACATACTCCTTGCCGTCCCGGTCGAACACGGCCGTCAGCGGAACGCCGGTCATGTCGCGCCGATCCGGGATGTCCACCCTCAGGTTGACCGTGCAGGCCATGCCGGGCGCGATGTCGTACTTCCCGACGTTCTGCCCGTCGAGCGTCAGCGCGACGGTAATGCCGGCAGCCTGCGTCGAGCTCTGGACATACTCTTTGAGGAGGGCATCGAATACGACGTTCGGATAGTTGTCGAACCGGACGGTAAACGCGAGGCCGGACAGTTTGAGGGTTTGCAGTCCGCTTTCGGGCATCGTGAACTTGACCGAATGCGTCTGCGGATTGACAAGCCGGACAACCGGCTCGCCCGCCTGAACCCGCTGGTAGTTGTCGGCATAGACTTTCTCGACGGCACCCGAGAACGGCGCGACCAGCTTCGTGTCGGCCAGAATGCTTTTCGAGTTGTCGTAAGCCGTGCGCGCCCGGACGTAGGCGGCTTCGGCCGTCTCGTAGTCCTGACGCGAAATCGCCTGCCGTTCGATCAGCCGCTTGTTGCGCTCGAGCTGCGACTGGGCCGTCAGATAGGTAGCCTTGTCGGCCTCCATTTGCAGCATGTACTCGCGGGGATTGATCTCGGCGATGACGGTGCCTTTCTTGACGCTTTGGCCTTCCGAAACGTTCATTTTGACGATCTGGCCCGGCTCCCGGAAAGCCAGGTTCGAAATGTCGTCGGCCGTCGACATGCCAGCGAAATTCTTGTTTATGGCGCCGAGCGATTCGGTCGTGAAAGTCTTGATGGGTCTGGCTGCCGCGCCCGGCGCCTGCCTCGGCGCCGGATCCCCGCAGCCGCACATCGCGGCGGCTCCGGCAAGGAGCAACAGAAATCTGTATCTCATAGCGGAAAACCTCGTTCTTTGACAGCCTGATTATAAGCCAAAATCATGCCACACGAGACCGCAGGTCCTACCGGGAACGGCAATGCCCGGCCCGATTCCCCCCTGCCAGAAACGCAAGGCGGCGAAACGCCGACGGAATACCACAAAAAAAGAAAAGCGTTAAAAGCGATTGTAACGGAAAAGACATGCAGACGACGAATTCGGATAGGCCAGAGCCACGAAAACCGAACCGTCCGCCAAGCCCGCAAAAGCCGTACGCAGCGACGATTCTATTCCTCCGGTCGACTCGGAGGCAGGAAATCGGAACAGGATGGCCGGAAACTCAGACGGGAGCCATGCCGGTTTGCCGGCGTAGCCATATGCAGGAGTCAACGGATGTCACCGCTTTCTTCTGTGCGCCGTAAATACGACGTATGCCAACGCCAGCGCAACCAGCAGCGTTCCCAGCAGCCAGGCCCGGCCGCTCTCCGCACTGCGTTCGACGACCGCCTCAAGCACGGTCCGGTCGCCGTACAGGCTGTCGAAACGGGGTATGTCGCGGCAATTCCATTTCCCCAGAACGATCCCCTCCTTGAGCAGCACCAAGCCGGTCCGGGCCCGGATCATCGTCTTAAGCGTCGTAGGGTCGATATTATAGACGGGGACGCCCCGTTCGCCGAGCGCGATCAGGCCCCCTTCCGGCAAGGGCGAGGTCGTGACGCATACGGCCGGATAGCCGTGACGCGCCGCATACCGGACGACTTCCTCCATGCGCTCGCGGCAACCGTCCCTCAACCCTTCCTCGGTTCGCGTCATAACGATCAGAAAGACTTCGCGAGGCGAAGCGAGCAGCGCCGTCGCATGGTCGCCGTCCGAATCGAAAACGGAAAAATCGGAGATGGCGGGACGACGGGACGGCATTCGTTCCTCGATCCGGGTATCGACGTATTCCCAGCGCAGCGTATCGTACCACGAGGTATCCTGCAACGCGAATTCGCGCAGTTCTCCGCTCAGGCGGTCCCTGTAAACCAACGTCGTCGTCACGTCCCCTCCGGCAGAAGCCAACTGGGCGGGAATGTTCGCGCCGACCTTGAACGGCAGAAAATCGACGAGGGGAAGATGGCGCATCGAATAGATCCCTATGCCCGACGAAAAAAGCAGAAAGAAGAAAACCATGCTGTTTTCCACGATCGAGCGCTGCCGGTCGTGACCGTGACGCTCATGGCGAACGCCCCGCCAAAGCAGCAATGCGAAAGCCGACAAGAGAACATTCTTGTAGAACGTCTGCCAGTTGGTCAGCTTCACCGCATCGCCGAAGCAACCGCAGTCCGCGACCGGATTCCACAGCGCGAGAACGAGCGTCAGCACCGTGAAGAAGCCCATAAAGAGCAAAGCCAGCCGCGCCGCGCCGCGCTCCCTGACCCTGAAAAGCAGGCAGAGACCGATGGTCATCTCCGTAACCGAAAGCAGAATCGACAGCGCGAACTGAGCTCCGACGAGCCAGTCCATGGAAAAGGCCCTAAGGTACTCGCCGAGCTTGATCGCCGTTCCCCACGGATCGACGCCCTTGACGAATCCCGAAAAAATGAACACCAGAGCGACGATCCACCGCGACAGGGCCGGCCAAAGGGCATGCTTTTTCATATCGTATTCTCTTTCAGTCGTTCATGCAAATGTATGCAATTTATTCGAAGAATGAAACATGCCCTTTCCTTCGCCCGCCGGCGCAGCCGCATCCGTATCTTCGCGTATCGGTCCCTGTCGAAAGAATTCGGGACCGAACGAACGAGAGCCCCGAAGAATAGTGAGACGCGCAGAAGACCAACCGGCTCGCGCAGTCGCAACGGTCGCATACCGTATGCCGCCGCAGAAGACCGTTCACACGCCGAGCGTATGGTCACGCAGGAAAACTTTGCTTAAAATTCCGCCCGACAAAGTTTATAAGGCGAAGTCCCGCATCACCGACAACCGAGCATCCCGGTGCGTAGTCCATGCGACGGCAGCCATTCACGGACGGTACGCGAGGCGAGCGGATCGCTCCGAACGGCTTACCGACGACCGAAGATTTTCTCGCGATGGAACCGCCTCGGTCGCAAGAGTGAACTCCGGCGTTCCTCGCATAACGGGACACGGCAGAAAAGCGCTGTCCGGAACCGGCCGATCGTCGGGCCGCCCGAAAGATACCGCCCGACAAAAAGCGCCGCAGCATATTTGCAGGAAACGGTGCGGAACTCCCGGACTCGCCGTGCCCAAAGATTCTCCCGGCACGGCAGGCGGCAGCCGATTATCGGACAGAATCCTCCTGGCGACAAAAATCGGAACCGGGTAAAAAATTAAACACGCATGCGGTAAGAACCGGACAAGACATGCGAAACGACCCGCCGCAGAGCGACGGTGCTCCCACCGCGCGCCGGCGACACGCGAGGCCGGCTTCTGCGTCTCGGGCTATCGTTTCCCCTCGGGCAAGAACATCTCCACATGGCGGGCGATCCGCTCGAAGATCGAGTCGGGATCGAGCATCGAGCCGTCGGGAGCCGAGCAGTCGATTACCCGGAACCGGTCGTCGAACGCTTCCTGCTCGAGATAGACCTCCCGGACGCGCTGTTGCAGGATGAGCGAGGACTCGTGAATATCCCTCTTGCCCTGCAAATACTCGCGGTCGTCGCCCTCGCGGACCTCCTCGAGCTTCCTTTTGGTAAAGCCGAACGGCACGTCGAGAAACAGGGACAGATCGGGAACGGGAATCGCATGATGACGGTATTCCAGATCGACGATCCAGTCGCGCAGTTTCCGCCGGGCCTGCGGATCGGCGACCTTGGCGCACTGGTAGGCCACGTTGGAATAGACATACCGGTCCAGTATTACGCTTTTTCCCTCCGCCAGCCAGCCTCGGATCGCCGCAGCCGCATCGGCCCGGTCGCCGGCGTACAGCAGCGCCACGATATAGGGATCGACCCGGTCGACTCCGCCGAGCTCGCCCCGCAGGAAGCGGGCGATCAACTCTCCGTACACGGGCGCGTCGAAACGCGGGAAGTGAAGGTATTCGTACCCGATGCCCCGCGCGGCGAGCATTTGTTGCAAACGGTGAATCTGGGTGGACTTTCCGGCCCCGTCGAGGCCTTCCAAAACAAGCAAGGGCATTTCTTCCGTATTTCAAATCGAGTTATCCGGGCAGGGTGTAGGCCGTCGCCCGTCGTTTTCAGCTTTCTTCCTTCGTTTTCCGCTTCCTGTGCGGGGCCGCCGCAAGCGCTCGTCGCCAAGCGGGACGGTCATATCCATTCGAGCACAACGAACGGTTCCCCTAACGACTCGCGCTATCCGGAGCGCGCTCTTCCCCGCCGGCCGGAACGAAACGGACGACGGGCCCCGCCTCAGGAGCGCAGCATGCGTGCCGCCCGCTTCAGGCCCTCGGCAAGCATATCGATCTCGCCGAAGGTATTGTACATGGCCAGCGACGCTCGCACCATCGACGTGATGCCGTAATGGGCCATCACCGGCTCGGCGCAGTGCGTGCCGGTCCGCACGGCGATTCCCAGCTTGTCGAGGATCATCCCGACATCGTACGGATGCGTCCCGTCGATCGTAAACGACAGGATACTGCACTTGTCGAGCTGCGAGCCGTAGATACGCAGGCCCTCCACGGCCGAGAGCTTCTCGGTCGCATAGGCCGTCAATCCGCTCTCGTAACGAGCCGCAGCCTCGCGGTCCACGCCTTCCACGTAGCGGATCGCCTCGCCGAGCCCGATCGCGCCGATGTAGTTGGCCGTGCCGGCCTCGAACTTGAGCGGAAGCTCGGCATAGGTCGTTCCGGCGAAAGAGACCGTCGCCACCATGTCGCCCCCGCCCATGAACGGAGGCATCCGTTCCAACCACCGTTCCTTGCCGTACAGCACGCCGATCCCCGTCGGACCGTAGAGCTTGTGACCGGAAAAGGCATAGAAGTCGCAATCGAGCACCGTCACGTCGACTCCGCCGTGCACGATCCCCTGACAACCGTCGACGAGTACCGGCACGCCCTTGCGGTGTGCCGCATCGACGACCGCGCGCAGGTCGGGCCGCGTCCCGAGCACGTTCGATGCTTGCGTAACGCATACGATGCGCGTGCGGGAATCGATCAGTTCGTCGAGCCGGCCGGTTTCGAGCGCTCCGGCATCGTCGAACGGAAGCACTCTCAGCTCCGCCCCCTTGCGCTCGCAGAGCATCTGCCACGGAACGATGTTCGAATGGTGCTCCATCTCGGTCGTAATCACGTTATCGCCCTCCCGGACGAAACGCCCGCCGAAGCTGTACGCGACCAGATTGATCGAGGCGGTCGCCCCCGACGTGAAGACGATCTCGCGCGTCGAGCCGGCGCCTATGAACCGGCGGACGGCCTCGCGTGCGGCCTCGTACTCGTCGGTGCAGGTCTCGCTCATGTAGTGCAGTCCCCGATGCACGTTGGCATTCATCCGGCGATGCAGCCAGTCGACCTTGTCGATCACCGCGCGCGGCTTCTGGGCCGTCGCCCCGCTGTCGAGGTACGCCAACGGACGGCCGTAGACCTCGCAGGAAAGGACCGGAAAGTCGGCCCGTATTTTCTCTACGTCGAAAGCCATCACATACGGTCTATTTTGGCGGCAGCCAATTCCTCGATCGTTCCGGTCAGTCCCTCGACCGGAATTTTCTCGATCACCTGATTGGCGAAGCCGAACATTTGCAGACGGCGCGCATCGCGGTCGGACAGGCCCCGCTGCCGCATATAGTAAAGGGCTTCGGCGCTCAGCCGGCCGACCGTCGCCCCATGGCTGCACTTGACGTTATCGGCATAAATTTCGAGCTGAGGCTTCGAATAGACATGCGCCGCATCGCCGAGCAGCAGATTGTTGTTCTGCTGGTAAGCCTGCGTCCGCTGGGCGTCCTGCGCCACGTAAATGCGGCCGCCGAACACGCCCGTGCCGCCGTCCGCCGCAATGGCCTTGACCAGCTCGTAGCTCGTGCAGTCGGCCGCTGCGTGCTCCAAGCTCGTATTGAAATCGATATGTTCGCCCGCCCCGCAGAGCATCAGCGCGTTGGTATGGTTCTCGGCCCCGCTGCCGAGCAGGCGGACCTGCTGATTGCTCCGCACGAGCCGGCCGTCGAGAGCGACCGAAAGCGTGTGCAGTCGGCTCGACTCCCATTGTTCGACAAAGCTGCTCGACACGAGCGTCGAGCGATCGCCGAGTCTCAGCAGCTCGACCAACTCGACACGGGCGCCGCTGCCGACGAACAGCTCGCGGACCTGGCAGTCGAGCGCCGCTCCGTCGCCTTCCGAACGGTCGTCGATCACGAGCTGGGCCTCGCTATCCCGCTCGAATACGAACAGGCTTCGGGCAAAGCAGCGCAAAGCCTCGTCCTCGCTGTAATGAGCGAACGTGACCAGCAACGGACGGGCGACCCGAACGCCGCGCGGCACATAAACGAATGCTCCGTCCTGCGCGAACACGGTATTGAGAGCCGACAACGCATCGCCGTGCTCCCCGCTCAGCCGGTTGTAATAGCGGCCGATCAAATCGGGATAGCGAACGGCCGCCGCCGCCAACGATCCGTACAAGACCCCTTCGGGCGTCTCGGTCAGCGGCTCGGCTCCCGAATGAAAACCGTTCATAAAGCCTGCGCGCCCTCCTTCGAGGTCGAGATGCCGAACGGAAGCCGACGCATAGGAAGGCGTGAAATACGACTCGTACTCCGCGCCGAACGCTTCCCTCAGCCCGGTATAGTGATAGCGGTCGCCGCCGGCCGAGCCGCGCGCGGGAACTCCCGTCAGGTTGAACGCCACCAGCGCGTCGGCCCGAGGCGCGTTCAACACGGGCGCGCTCTCGGAGATGATGTCGGCGTTCGACCAGTACAGATCGCCCAGCCTTTTTTCCAACGAACCGTCCATCGCGCCTACTTATATTGGTTAATCAGCCAGTCGTAGCCCTGCTCCTCGAGCTTCAGGGCCAGCTCCTTGCCGGCCGAGTGAATGATCCGTCCGTCGTAAAGCACATGAACGACATCGGGCACGATATAATCCAGCAGGCGCTGGTAGTGCGTGATGACGATCGTCGCGTTATCGGGACGCTTGAGCTTGGCCACGCCGGTGGCCACGATCCGCAGCGCGTCGATATCGAGGCCGCTGTCGGTCTCGTCGAGCACGGCGAGCTTCGGCTCGAGCATCGCCATCTGGAAAATCTCGTTCTTCTTTTTCTCGCCGCCCGAGAACCCTTCGTTCACGGCCCGGCCGGTCAGCTTGCTGTCGAGTTCGACGACGGCGGCCCGCTCGCGCATCATCCGCAGGAATTCGGCCGACGTAAGCGGCTCGAGCCCCTGATACTTGCGCTTCTCGTTAACGGCGTACTTCATGAAGTTGGCCATGCTGACGCCGGGAATCTCGACCGGATACTGAAAGCCGAGGAACAGCCCGGCGCGGGCCCTCTCCTCGACCGGCATGCCGAGCAGATCGCGCCCCTCGAAAAGAACCTCGCCCTCGGTCACCTCGAAGCGCTCGTTGCCCGCCAGCACCGAGGCCAGCGTGCTCTTGCCCGAGCCGTTCGGCCCCATGATCGCATGGACCTCGCCGGCACGAACCGTCAGATCGATTCCCTTCAATATCTCCTTGCCGTCGACAGCGGCATGCAGATTTTTCACTTCCAACATAGCATCTATCTCATGCGGCCTGCACGACCTGCGCTTGCGCGTAAGCCGGAGGCCCGTTAATTCTCTTCCCGAGCGACGAATACGCCCTGTCGTCCCGCCCGTCCATACCGCGAAATCCGGTAAATTTCCCCGGTCGGAACGCTATTTTTCACACAACTCCGCACGACTGCGGACCCGACGGCCCTACTCCATGCGCGAGGCCCTACCCGACGCTACCTTCCAGACTGATCGACAACAGCTTCTGAGCCTCGACGGCAAATTCCATCGGCAGCTTGTTGAGCACCTCCTTCGCATAGCCGTTGACGATCAGCCCGACGGCATCCTCGGTCGAAAGCCCTCGCTGATTGCAATAAAAGAGCTGATCCTCCCCGATCTTCGACGTGGTCGCCTCGTGCTCGACGACGGCCGAGCGGTTGCCCACCTCGATATAGGGAAACGTGTGCGCCCCGCACCGGTCGCCGATAAGCAGCGAGTCGCACTGCGAGTAGTTGCGCGCCCCCTCGGCCTTGGGCGACACCTTGACCAGTCCCCGGTAGCTGTTCTGGCTGACGCCGGCCGAAATGCCCTTGCTGACGATCCGGCTGCGCGTATCGCGGCCCAGATGAATCATCTTCGTCCCCGTATCGGCCTGCTGATGGTTATTCGTCACGGCTACCGAATAGAACTCCCCGACCGAGCGGTCGCCCGCGAGAATACAGCTCGGATACTTCCACGTCAGCGCCGATCCGGTCTCGATCTGCGTCCACGACAGCCGCGCGTTCTCGCCCCGGCAGATTCCCCGCTTGGTGACGAAGTTGTAGATCCCCCCGTTGCCGTCCTTATCGCCCGGATACCAGTTCTGAACGGTCGAGTATTTCACCTCGGCATCCTTCATCACGACGATCTCGACGACGGCGGCATGCAGCTGGTTCTCGTCGCGCATCGGAGCCGTGCACCCCTCCATGTAGCTGACATAGGCGCCTTCGTCGGCAACGATCAGCGTACGCTCGAACTGGCCCGTCCCGGCCGCATTGATCCGGAAATAAGTGCTCAGCTCCATCGGGCAGTGCACCCCCTTGGGAATATAGCAGAACGACCCGTCCGAGAAAACGGCCGCGTTCAGCGCCGCGAAAAAGTTATCGGTATAGGGTACTACGCTGCCCATGTATCGGCGCACCAGATCGGGGTGCTCCCTCAGCGCCTCGGAGAACGAGCAGAAAACGATCCCCTTCTCGGCCAGCGTATCGCGGAACGTGGTCTTCACCGAAACGGAGTCCATGACCGCATCGACGGCCACGCCGGAGAGCAACATCTGCTCCTCGAGCGGTACGCCGAGCTTGTCGAACGTCGCTTTCAGCTCCGGATCGACCTCGTCCATGCTCGCCAGCCGAGGCTTCTTTTTCGGAGCGGCATAGTAGCTGATGTCCTGAAAGTCGATCTCCGGAAGATCCAGATGCGGCCAACGCGGCATGGTAAGCGTCAGCCAGTGACGGTAAGCCTTCAGACGATAGTCGGTCATCCACCCGGGCTCGCCCTTGATCCGCGAGATCCGCCGGACGACCTCCTCGCTGAGCCCCTTGGGAAACGTCTCCGTATCGATGTCGGTCACGAAACCGTACTTGTATTCGCCGCTCGTGACCTCGTCCAGTATGTCGTCTTTTCTCTCCATGTGCGAAACCTGCGGTTACGATACCGAAAACCCGGCGGTACGATCCTCCGGTCCGGACAAGCGGGATTCGGCCGCATTACCCGCAAAGGTAATCTTTCGCCGTCTATACTGCAAAATTTTGTCCAAAATAAAAAGGACCGTCCATGGGACGGTCCTTCGGTCCTGTCGGCAGACAGGTTATTGCTGCATGCTCTTGAACAATTCGTTGTACTTGTTGAAATTGTCCATCATCTCGGGAGACTCGTCGCGCAGGCGGAAATAGAGGCTCTTGAGCAACTCGACGGTAATGGGCTCCTCGGGATTGATCGAGTGCGCCTTTTCGAGAGGCGCGAGCGCCTTGGCATATTCCGCGTTCAGCTTCGCCATCTCGGCATCGCGCTCCTCGCGGCTCGTGAAGGATTTGCCGTTGAACTCGGTCGTCATGTTGTCGGCGCTGCGGACCACCATCAAGGCATAGTTGAAATTCGCGTTGAAGTCGTCCGGAGTCAGTCCTACCGCCTTGCCGAAAGCCTCCAGCGCTTTCTGGTTATCGCCCAGCTTGTCGTACACGCGACCCAGGCCGGACCACAGTTCCGGATTGTTCGGATCGTTTTCGATACCCTTCTGCACGTAAGGAATGATATCGTGAGGATCCTCGCCCGTTTCCGCGTACAGGCTGATCAGCATTTCGAGTATCTGCGAGTTCTTGGGATATTTGGTCACGCCGGCCAGCAGAATCTGCTTGGCCTCGTCCATTTTCTTCTGTCCGTAGTAGCTGTGGAACAGATAATAGTAGGCGTCGCCCTCGCTCTCATAGCCGTTGTCGATCGCCTCCTTGAGATACTTTTCGCCCAGATCGAATTTCTTACCCAGCGTATAGATATAACCGGCATAATAGCAACTGGCCGTATCCATCCGGTTGAGCGTCGGGTGACGCTGCAGATCGAAAGCGGCGGCAAAAGCCTCGGCGGTGGGAATGAACTGGCGCAGCTCGAAGAAGTTCGAGGCATCCTGCTTATAACCGTCCACTACCTTGCCCAGACCCTCGGCGACCTTCTCGGCCGTGCTGTTATCCAGCTCATAGGCCTTGTTGTAGGCAGCGGCAGCTTTCGCCAGCGCGTCCTCTACGACGACTTTCTTGACGGACCAGAACGAAACGACGCCGTTTTCCAGATAAACATCGAAATCGGGATACGACCATTTGGAATAAGTAACTCCGTTGATCGTCTCCACACCTCTCTCGGGCTTCGGGAAGACGAGCTCGGTCGTCATGCTGTCCAAACCTACGTACAGACCGTTGGTCAAGCCCGTCGCAGCATTCTCGTAAACTTTTCCCAACTCGAGCCACGTAGCGGCCTTGGCTCCTTTCTTCGCATCCTTGCTGTCGGCCTCCAGCTTGGCAAGCTTCTTCATAAGGGCCTCCTCGTTGAATCGGGTCTCCTGAGCGTTTACGGAACCGGAGAACGCGAACAGCGCAAGGGTTAATGACAATAACAGACGTTTCATAATTCAATGATTTTAAGGTATTATTCGTTCATATTTTCGGTTCCGGACGTTTGTCCGTCCGGGGCATCGACACTTCCGCCTTCCGCTTCGGGCGTTTCCGACTCGGGCTCTTCGCTCTTGGGAACCTCGATCACCGAGGCGATCGAATCGCCCCCGCGCAGGTTGATCACCTTGACGCCCTGCGTCGCGCGGCCGGCCAAACGGATGTCCCCCACCGGAATGCGGATCGTCAGTCCCGAGCGATTAATGATCATCAGGTCGTTCTCGTCGGTCACGGCCTTGATAGCGATCAGCTTACCGGTCTTTTCGGTAATTTGAAGCGTCTTGACGCCCTTGCCGCCGCGATTCGTGATCCGGTAATCGTCCAAATCGGTCCGCTTGCCGTAGCCGTGCTCGGAAACCACCAGAATGTCCTCTTTGCGGTCCTTTTCAACACAGATCATGCCGACGACCTCGTCGTCTCCGTCGATCGTGATGCCCTTGACTCCGGCGCCCGTCCGTCCGATCGGACGGACCGCCTTGTCGTTGAAGCGGATCGCCTTGCCCTCCTTGGCCGCCAGCAGCACCTCGCTGTCGCCGCTGGTCAGCTTGGCCTCGATCAGCTGGTCGCCCTCCTTGATCGTGATCGCGTTGACGCCGTTCTGACGCGGACGCGAGTAGGCCTCGAGCAACGTCTTCTTGACGATACCGGCCTTCGTGCACATGATGATGTAATTGCTCGTCACGTACTCCCTGTCGTCCAGACGGCGCACGTTGATATAGGCGCGGACCGCGTCGTCGGGTTCGATCTGGATCACGTTCTGGATCGCGCGTCCCTTCGAGGCGCGCGTTCCTTCCGGGATCGCGTACACCTTCAGCCAGTAACAACGGCCCTTTTCGGTGAAGAAAAGCATCGTATTGTGCATCGTCGTCACATAGATGTGCTCGATGAAATCTTCGTCTCGCGTCGAGCAGCCCTTCATTCCGACGCCTCCGCGATTCTGCGTGCGGTACTCGGTGAGCGGCGTCCGCTTGATATAACCCATATGCGAAATGGTGATCACCATTTCGTCGTCGGCGTAAAAATCTTCCGGGTTGAACTCCTCGGCGCTCAATACGATCTCGGTACGGCGCTCGTCGCCGTACTTCTGCTTGATCTCCAGCAGCTCGTCCTTGATAATCTTCATCTGCAACGGCTCGCTCTCAAGCACCTCTTTATAATAGGCGATCTGCTTGCACAGCTCGTCGTACTCGTTCTTCAGCTTGTCGCGCTCGAGTCCGGTCAGGGCCCTCAGGCGCATGTCGATGATCGCAGCGGCCTGCACTTCGGTCAGCGAGAAACGCTCGATCAGCGCGATCTTGGCCGCGTCGGGACTCTGCGAGCCGCGGATGATGCGGATCACCTCGTCGATATGATCGACCGCGATGAGCAGTCCCTCCAGAATATGGGCCCGCTTCTCGGCCTGAGCCAGATCGTAGCGCGTGCGCCGCACGACCACGTCGTGGCGATGCTCGACGAAATGGCGGATCAGGTCGCGCAGCGTCAGCAGCATCGGACGGCCGTCGACCAACGCGATGTTGTTGACCGGGAAGGAGGTCTGCATCGGGGTCAGCTTGAACAGATTGTTCAGCACGACGCTGGCCACCGCGTCATGCTTGAGGATCATTACGATACGCATGCCGCTGCGGTCGCTCTCGTCGTTGATATAGGCGATGCCCTCGATCTTCTTGTCGTTGATCAGGTCGGCGATCTTGCGGATCATCTCGGCCTTGTTGACCATATAGGGAATCTCGGTCACGACGATGCACTCGCGCCCCGTGGACGTATGTTCGATCTCGGTCTTGGCGCGCATCACGATGCGTCCGCGGCCCGTCTCGTAAGCCTCTCGCACTCCCTCGTAGCCGTAGATGATGCCTCCGGTCGGAAAGTCGGGCGCCTTTACGTACTTGAGCAGCTCGGACGTCTCGACCTGACGGTCGTCGATATAGGCGCACGTAGCGTCGATCACTTCCGAAAGATTGTGCGGCGGCATGTTGGTCGCCATGCCGACGGCAATACCCGACGCGCCGTTGACCAGCAACAGCGGAATCTTCGTCGGCAGGACCGTAGGCTCGGGAATCGTCTCGTCGAAATTCGGACGGAAATCGACCGTATCCTTGTCGATGTCGGCCATCACCTCGTCGGCGATCTTGCGCATACGGGCCTCCGTGTAACGCATGGCGGCAGGACCGTCTCCGTCGACCGAGCCGAAGTTGCCCTGCCCGTCCACCAGCTGATAGCGCAGGCTCCACTCCTGAGCCATGCGCACCATGGCCTCGTATACGGACAAATCGCCGTGCGGGTGGAACTTACCGAGCACGTCGCCGACGATACGGGCCGACTTACGGTGAGGCTTGTCGGAATAGAGGTTCAGCTCGTTGCTCATGTCGTAGAGGATCCGGCGATGCACCGGCTTGAGGCCGTCCCTCACGTCGGGCAGCGCGCGGGAGACGATCACCGACATCGAATAATCGATGTAGGCGGTTTTCATCTCCTCCTCGATATTGATCTGAATGATTCTTCCTTCTTCTGATGCTTCTGCCATAATTCAACTTTTGTCATCCGTGCGGACCGTCCCGCGGAAATTCTTTCCGAAGAGACGGGAAAGACCGCTTTATCAGCATTTCGGTCGTTTCCCGGTAAAACGAGCCGCTCCAAACGGTCCGCTAATTTACTCTTTTTTTGGCTAATTGCAAAATTACCCCCTGAAAACGCGTTTTAACGCCATTTTGCGCGATCCGCTTCCGGTACAAGCCGGGACAAAACGGGAAACAGTCCTTTATTCGGCTGAAAAACGGCCGAAAAACGAATGGTCCGAAGGAAAAATTCGCTAACTTTATCGGACAAGCTCCGCTCCCGCGATGAAATATTTCCTATTGATATGGATGCTCTGCCCGCTCGCTTCGTTGCATGCCGCCGGTCCCGGCATCCGCATCGCGTGCTACAATGCCGAGTCGCTGCACGACACGATCCCCGACCGGCTGATCGACGACGGCGACTACACGCCGCGAGGCGCCCGGCAATGGAACGGCGAGCGCTACCGACTCAAAATCGGACACATCGCCCGGGTGATCGACGAACTGGACGCCGACCTGCTGTTGCTGACCGAAATCGAGAACGAGAGCGTCCTCAGGGACCTGATGCTCGCAACTTCCTCCGACTACAACTACATTCACCGGCACACGTCCGACAGGCGCGGTATGGACATCGCGCTGCTGTACCGCGGAAGTCTGTTTTTTCCCGGGCGCGTCCGTCAGATCGCCGGGCCGGGACTTCCCCGCGAGCTGCTCGTCGTCGACGGACTGCTCGACGGAGAACCGCTGACACTGATCGGCGCCCACCTACCCTCGCAACTGAACCGCGCTTCGTATCGGCTTCGGGCGCTCGGAACGCTCCGGAAAGCCGTCGATTCGATCTTGCGCCGCGATCCCGACCGCAAATTGCTGGTAATGGGCGACATGAACTGCACGCCCCAATCGGCGGAGGCCGTCCGGGAACTGAGCATACGCGATCCGGCCGACACCGTCCGAGAGGGAACGTACAGACGCGTTCCGCTCTACACCCCGCTGCTCGGGCCGAGCCGCCGAGGCTTCGGCAGCTACGCCTACCGCGACAGGCGCTTCCTATACGACTGGATCGCGGCAAGTCCGGCCGCGACGCGCGGTCCCGGACTGCGGCTAAGTCACGGCGGAGTCTTCGTGCGCGACTGGATGCTTCATTCCTCCGGCCCGTTCAAAGGGTATCCGCTGCGCACTTTTCGCTCGCGCGAATACCTCGGCGGCTACAGCGACCATCTGCCCGTATACGTCGAGCTGGAAGCATCGGAACCGGAATAAGGCGGAGGCCGGAAGACAACGTGCGGAGCCCCTTGCATGTTCTAAAAAAAAAACGTACTTTTGTGGACTTTCAAACGACCCGTAAAGAATTTAGTAAGAGAACATTGGTTGTTAAAAATATTTATTAATCACACATCATTCTTAATTCAGGAAAAGATGCCAAACGTTAAAAGAGTCTATACCTTCGGCAACAAGCAGGCGGAAGGTAACGGAAAGATGAGGGAGCTGCTCGGCGGAAAGGGAGCCAACCTCGCGGAAATGAACCTGGTGGGAATACCTGTTCCTCCGGGATTTACGATCACCACCGAAGTCTGCACCGAATATTATCAGCACGGCAAGGACGAGATCATCAAGATGATCAAGCCCGAGGTCGAGGCCGCCATGAAAGGCGTCGAGAAGAACATGGGCATGGAGTTTGGCAGCAGCAGCAACCCGCTTCTTCTGTCGGTCCGCTCGGGAGCCCGCGCGTCGATGCCGGGCATGATGGACACGATCCTGAACCTCGGACTGAACGACGAGGCCGTCGAAGGACTGGCCAAGAAAACCGGCAACGCGCGCTTCGCATGGGACTCGTACCGCCGTTTCGTGCAGATGTACGGGGACGTCGTGCTGGACATGAAGCCGCAGAGCAAGGAGGACGTCGATCCGTTCGAGGAGATCATCGACGCAATCAAGGAAGAGAAGAAAGTCAAGAACGATACCGAGCTGACGACCGACGACCTGAAGGAACTGGTCGTACGCTTCAAGGCCGCGATCAAGAAAAACACGGGCAAGGACTTCCCGACCAATCCGTGGGAACAGCTCTGGGGCGCTATCTGCGCCGTATTCAGCAGCTGGATGAACGAGCGCGCCATCCTGTACCGCAAGCTGAACAACATCCCCGCCGAATGGGGAACGGCCGTGAACGTACAGGCGATGGTGTTCGGTAACATGGGCGAGACGTCGGCTACGGGCGTGGCCTTCACGCGCGACGCCGCTACGGGCGAAGACATTTTCAACGGCGAATACCTCGTCAACGCTCAGGGAGAAGACGTGGTAGCCGGTATCCGCACGCCGCAGGAAATCACCATCGAGGGCTCGCGCCGCTGGGCCGAACTGCAAGGCATTTCCGAGAGCGAACGGGCGCTCAAGTACCCGTCGCTCGAAGAGGTGATGCCTGCCGCCTACAAGGAGCTGAACGAAATCCAGCAGCATCTCGAAGATTACTTCAAGGATATGCAGGACCTCGAGTTCACGATCCAGAACGGCAAGCTGTGGATGCTCCAGACGCGTAACGGCAAGCGTACCGGCGCCGCAATGGTCCGCATCGCGATGGAGATGCTCCGTCAGGGCGTGATCGACGCTCCGACCGCCGTACTGCGCGTAGAGCCCGAGAAGCTCGACGAGCTGCTGCACCCGGTATTCGACAAGAACGCGATCAAAAAGGCCAACATCATCGCCAAGGGTCTGCCCGCTTCTCCGGGAGCCGCTACGGGCCAGATCGTCTTTTTCGCCGACGAGGCCGAAAAATGGGCCGCCGAGGGCAAGCAGACGATCCTCGTCCGCATCGAAACCTCGCCCGAAGACCTCAAGGGCATGAACTCGGCCAACGGTATCCTGACCGCGCGCGGAGGCATGACCTCGCACGCAGCCGTCGTAGCCCGCGGCATGGGCAAATGCTGCGTATCGGGCGCCGGCGACCTGCAGATCGACTACAAGGCCCGCACGATCGCCGTAGGCAACAAGACCTACAAGGAAGGCGACTGGATTTCGCTCGACGGCTCGACGGGCATCATCTACGAGGGCAAGGTGGCTACGAAGGACGCCGAAGTGAGCGGCGACTTCGCCAAGCTGATGGAACTGACCGACGAGTACGCACACCTGAAGGTCCGCGCTAACGCCGACACGCCGCGCGACGCGAAAACGGCCTTCCGTTTCGGAGCGCAGGGTATCGGGCTGTGCCGTACCGAACACATGTTCTTCGAAGGCGACCGCATCAAGGCCGTCCGCGAGATGATTCTCGCCGACGACGAGGCCGGACGCCGCAAGGCGCTCGCCAAGCTGCTCCCGATCCAGCGGGGCGACTTCGAGGGCCTGTTCGAAGCGATGAACGGCCTGCCCGTGACGGTTCGCCTGCTCGATCCGCCCTTGCACGAGTTCGTGCCCCACTTCGAGAAGGAACAGAAAGAGCTGGCCGCCGACCTGAACGTTCCCTATGAAACGATCAAGAACAAGGTCGAATCGCTGGCCGAGGCGAACCCGATGCTCGGTCATCGCGGCTGCCGTCTGGGAATCACCTATCCCGAGATCACCGAGATGCAGGCTCGCGCCATTCTCGAGGCTGCGCTGAATACGCGCAAGAACAAAGGCATCGACGTGCATGTCGAAATCATGGTGCCGCTCGTGGGCAACGTGAAGGAACTCCGCAACCAGAAAGAAGTCATCAAGAACACCGCCGAGGCCGTATTCGCCGAACGCAACGACCGGATCGACTACATGATCGGCACGATGATCGAAATCCCGCGCGCAGCCGTCACGGCCAACGAGATCGCCGAAGAGGCCGAATTCTTCTCGTTCGGTACGAATGACCTGACGCAGATGACGCTCGGCTTCTCGCGCGACGACGTAGCCAAGTTCCTGCCCGTCTATCTCGAAAAGGGCATCCTGAAACACGACCCGTTCCAGGTACT
>ENA-ORTI01000613-ORTI01000613.1-human-gut-metagenome-genome-assembly--contig:-NODE-613-length-41663-cov-4.714766_pt1 | contig 41663 bp, 33 predicted proteins | sample MGYA00242071_ERZ509191 | MGnify/ENA primary metagenome ERZ509191 (study PRJEB26280, sample SAMEA2338832) | human gut metagenome | biome: human gut; feature: human-associated habitat; material: faeces...
TTTGTCTTATAATAGGCATCGACCGTGGAAATATTGCTCCAGTAGTCTTTTATCTTATAACCGTATATCTTTTTCAGATTCTTGTATCTGATCAGGATATCCGTTACAAAATCATATCTGTCTTCCTCAGCTGAATGCTCGATCAGATCGATCAGCTGACGTCTGCGGATGATATAGATTCCTGTGGAAATCGTGTTGGAATTTGCCACCATCGGTTTTTCCTCAAATTCTTCGATCCGCATATTTTCATTCATCTTCAGAATGCCAAAACGGGTTGCATCCTCGCCCTGATCCAGATCCCGGCATACCACAGTGATATCTGCTTTCTTGGCAATGTGGTATTCCAGTACTTTGTTATAATCCATCTTGTAAACCGCATCACCGGATGTGATGATCACATAAGGTTCATGGCACCTCTTCAGGAACTCCAGGTTCTGATAGATCGCATCTGCCGTTCCACGATACCAGTAGCCATTATCTGCGGTGATCGTCGGTGTAAATACATAAAGACCACCCTGCTTACGTCCGAAATCCCACCACTTGGAAGAATTCAGATGTTCATTCAGTGAACGTGCATTATACTGAGTAAGTACTGCTACCTTCTGGATGTGCGAATTGGACATATTGCTGAGTGCAAAATCAATTGCCCGGTAGCTTCCTGCGATCGGCATCGCTGCCACTGCACGCCTCTGTGTAAGCTCCCGCATCTTGTTGTTGTTACCGCCTGCTAAAATGATTCCAACTGCTCTCATGATCTGTCACCCGCCTTTATCAATACTCCGCCGCTTTCAAGAGCACCCTGTACATAATCCTCCTTCACGGTAATACCGCTGATCGCAGTATTCTTTCCAATCTGTACTCCTGCCGGAATCACAGAATTCTCACCGATCGTAACCAGTCCGGAATTGTAGATATCAGACCTGAGCTTGTTCGGTGCTTCATTGCCGATTCCAAGGGTTACATTATCTCCAACCTTAACATTCTCCGCAATGATCGCTTTGTCGATCACACAGTCATTTCCTATCGCAACATCCTGCATGATGATCGAATCCCGGATCACGCAGCCTTGTCCAACAACAACACCTGCGCCGATCACACAGTTATGTATCTCGCCGTATATCTCAGCTCCGTCGCCAATGATGCTTCTGTCGATCACAGCTTCTTTTGAGATATACTGTGGCGGTATAATTGAATTATTCGTATAAATTTTCCAGAATTCCTCATAAAGATTAAATTCAGGAATAATGTCGATCAGTTCCATATTAGCTTCCCAGTAAGAACTCAATGTACCGACATCCTTCCAGTAACCATTATATTCATATGCAAACAGTCTCTGCTTCTTTTCATGACAGTACGGAATGATATGCTTTCCGAAATCACATCCCGGCTGATCTTTCATCTTGATCAGTGCCTCTTTGAGCACCGGCCAGCTGAAAATATAAATTCCCATGGACGCAAGATTGCTCCGCGGATTCGCCGGCTTCTCCTCAAACTCGGTGATTCTCTTGTCTTCATCGGTAATTACGATTCCGAAACGACTTGCTTCTTCGATCGGAACCGGCATTGCCGCGATCGTCACATCTGCATGATTCTCCTTGTGAAAATCCAACATGACCTCGTAATCCATCTTGTAAATATGATCTCCTGATAAGATCAGTACATAATCCGGATTAAATGTCTCCATATACTCCAGATTCTGATAAATTGCATTCGCCGTTCCTGTATACCATTCGCTGCTTGTACTCTTCTCATACGGCGGAAGAATTGACACCCCTCCGATATTCCGGTCCAGATCCCACGGAATACCAATTCCAATATGTGTATTAAGCCTGAGTGGTTGATACTGGGTCAGGACACCGACTGTATCGATTCCTGAGTTGATACAGTTACTCAGCGGAAAATCAATGATCCTGTATTTGCCGCCAAATGCAACAGCCGGTTTAGCAACTTTTGCAGTCAGGACGCCAAGTCTGCTGCCCTGTCCTCCTGCCAATAGCATTGCTATCATTTCCTTTTTTATCATGTCTTCACCCCTTCTCAGTAATTCTGGTTTATTCATTATAACATATTACATACATATAGTGAACATATTTTACAAAAATATTTCTGTTTACCTATCTTTTTTATAGAAATATCACAAAAAGAAAAGGTTTGGTTTTTGACCTATCTATGATATAATTATGTGAGTGTCGAAAGTATATTTTACTTACTTGTGCAAGCACAAACGCAATTTATACTTTTGCCACTTACATCATATATTGTCGGGGTCAAAAGGTATTTTGACCCCTTTGATACCAGATTGCTACGTGCCTTGCACTCTTGCAATCCTCAAAAACATTCGTAATCCGCTCATTTTTCTTTGAAAAATGGCTACTTACTCATGTTTTTGGCGGGTCAAGAGGTCAAAAATCCTCTTGCAAGCAAGCTTGCATCGGCTTTCTGACCTTTTGACCCTGGTATCATCATATAATTATGCACGTAAGTCAAATACTATGAAACAAATTCACAGAACAGGAAGTGTCATTATGTATAAAATTGATTTTAATCAGCCTTGCCATATCCACTTCATCGGAATTGGCGGCATCAGTATGAGTGGACTCGCTGAGATCCTTCTTGAAGAAGGCTTCACAGTATCCGGATCCGATAACAAAGAATCGGCACTTACGGATCATCTGTCTCAGAATGGTGCAACCGTATTTTACGGTCAGAAAGCTTCCAATATTATAGACGGTATCGACCTTGTAGTTTATACCGCAGCGATCCACGAAGACAACGAAGAATTTGCAGAAGCAAAGCGTCAGAATCTTCCGATGTTATCCAGAGCAGAATTACTCGGTCAGCTTATGACTAACTATAAGACACCGGTTGCTATATCCGGTACACACGGTAAGACAACCACAACCTCTATGCTTTCTCATATTGCTCTTGCAGCAGACCTGGATCCGACAATCTCTGTCGGCGGTATCCTGAAAGCGATCGAAGGCAATATCCGTGTCGGCGGACCTGACCTTTTTATTACGGAAGCATGCGAATATACCAACAGTTTCCTGCACTTTTTCCCGAAAATCGGTATTATTCTGAATGTGGATGCGGATCACCTGGACTTTTTTAAAGACCTGGACGATATCCGTAATTCTTTCCACCTTTTTGCTAAGCTTCTTCCGGAAAACGGAACTCTCGTCATCAACGGAGATATTGATAAAATTGAAGAGATCACCTCCGATCTTTCCTGTCGTGTTATCACTTTTGGCAAAGAAGCTTCCCTGGATTACAGTGCAGCCAATATTACTTATAACGAACAGGGCAATGCCTCTTTCGATGTCGTAAAAAACGGACAGAATGTTGCCCATCTTGCTCTTGCAGTCGGCGGTGAGCACAACGTATATAACGCACTTGCGGCAATCGCAGTTGCCGATATTCTTGGTGTTCCTGCGGAGACGATCCAGACAGGTCTTGCTTCCTTCCACGGAACAGACCGCCGTTTTGAATACAAAGGTGAAGTCGGCGGAGTGACCATCATTGATGATTACGCACACCATCCGACAGAGATTGCTGCAACGCTGAAAAGTGCTGCACATTATCCACATAAAAAACTGTGGTGTATTTTCCAGCCACATACTTATACCCGTACAAAAGCATTATTCTCAGAATTTGCTGAAGCACTCGCACATGCAGACCATGTAATCCTTGCTGACATCTATGCAGCGCGTGAGACAGATACTTTAGGCATCTCTTCTGCACAGCTTGCAGATGCAGTCAAAGAACATGGATGTGACGCAACTTATCTGCCAAGCTTTGCAGCCATCGAAGAGTTCGTCACCACCCATTGCCAGCCTGGCGATCTTCTGATCACAATGGGTGCCGGAGATGTTGTAACCATTGGGGAAGACCTGTTAAAAGCCTGATTTTCTCCAATATTTGCGAAATTTTATCTGTAATAACAAAAATTTCCGTCAGAAAATTCTTTTTTACAATCTGGGATGATGTTATAATGAACAAAGTCAGAAAAGAAAGGAAGCGGAAATTATGAGTGCACTTATTTTGCGCAATCATTCCCACAATAACATAACGATCGTGGAGAATGACTTTATCGATCATTATATGGTATCTGCGAACGGAGAATATGTAAAAGTCTATCTTCTTCTTCTCCGTTATCAGAATATCCCGGAGCAGCTTCCGGATATCCCGCAGATGGCAGACCTTCTGGAGAATACCGAAGGCGATATCCTGCGTGCACTCAAATACTGGGAAAAAGAAGGAATTCTTTCTCTCGAATATGACGAAACAAATGAACTCGCCGGAATCTGTATCGGAAAAGCACCAACTCATCAGACACCTGTCAAAGCGGCTTTCCATACACCTTCCGCACAGTCTGCTTCCGTTCATGAAAAATCTCCGGTCGCGCAGTCTGATGGAAATACCACTGTTTCAGACAAAGCTGCCGGTCAGAATCTTCCTGCATCAAGACGTTCCCTTGCTGCAAGAAGAGAATTAAAGCAGATTCTTTTTATTGCTGAACAATATCTTGGCAAAACCTTATCCCGTACCGATGTTGATGCGATTACCTACTTTTATGATTCCCTTGGTTTTTCCGCAGACCTGATCGAGTATCTGATCGAATACTGTGTGGAGAACGGACATAAGAGCATGCATTACATTCAGAAAGTAGCACTTTCATGGGCAGATGAACATATTACAACCGTCGATCAGGCACGTAATTCCTCTGCATTTTACAACAAAACCTGCTATTCTATCCTGAATGCATTTGGCATCAAAGGGCGGGGACCTGCATCTGCCGAACTGGATTATATCCGCAAATGGCTGGAGGATGGGAATTTCGAACTGGATCTCATTCTGGAAGCATGCAACCGCACCATCAGTGCGATCCACCAGCCAAGTTTTGAATATACTGACAAGATTCTCGAAAACTGGAAGACGGGCAACGTTCGTACACTGGCAGATGTTGAGCGTCTTGATTCTGCCTTTGAGCAGGAAAAAGACCGGAGGAAAACTCCTTCGGGGCAAAACCGTACACCTTCTGCCCAGCAGCCTTCCAAATTCCGTAATTTTGAAGAACGTTCTTACAATATGGACGAGCTTACCAAAAAATTATTACGCAGTAACTAAGAAAGGGGAACACTGTGCCGTTAACTAATTCACAATACAATGCGCTGATGCGCGTATATGAAGAAAAAAGAGCGAAGAGCCGTGACCTCGCGAATCTTCACTACGAGCATGCCTGCCAGAAGGTTCCGGAGCTTGCATCGATTGATGCCTCTATTTCTTCTGCCAGTCTTGATCAGGCGAAAAAGCTGCTCGCAGGCGATGACACTGCCCTCGCTTCTTTGAAGGAAGATATCCGGTCTCTTTCTGACAGACGCCGCCGACTCCTTTCCGATGCCGGATTCCCGGAAGACTATCTGGAACAGCATTTTGAATGTCCGGACTGTCAGGATACCGGCTATGTCGGCACGAAAAAGTGCCATTGCTTTTTAAAAGCGATCATTGATCTGTTCTACACCCAGTCCAACTTAAAAGGGCTTCTCGAACAGGAAAATTTTGAACATTTTAATTTTGATTATTATTCATCCAATTATAGAGACCGGCTTTCCGGTCAGAATTCCCGCGAGCTTGCAACGCGGGCTTATCAGGAATGTATGAATTTCATCCACAATTTTGATACCGAACATGGTAATCTGCTCCTTTTTGGGAATACTGGTATTGGGAAGACATTTCTCAGTCACTGCATTGCAAAAGAAGTGATGGATTCTCTGCATTCTGTTCTTTACCTGACTGCCTCTGAATTTTTCGATGCGCTCCTTGAAAAAGCACTGACCCGGAATGATGAGAGCTGTCTTTTATATGAGCAGATCCACCAGTGTGATCTGCTGATCATTGATGACCTGGGAACCGAACGAAATACAGACTTTGTCGTTTCTCAGCTTTTTGTGTGTTTAAATGATCGGATCCTGAACAGGAAATCCACGATCATTTCTACTAATCTTACTCTGGAGGAAATCAAGACGAACTATACAGAACGTACATTTTCCCGGATAAGCAACCATTATAAGATACTTCGCCTTGCCGGTGATGATATCCGCATTCAAAAGAAACTTATGTACAGGGAGGAACACTGATGTTACATCGAAGTGAACGAATTCTGGATAATATTCCAGTTGGCTCTCTCGGCATTATTGCTGTAGACGGCTGTGAAGAGATGGGAAATAAAGTCAATGACTATCTCGTAAAATGGAGAAAGGAAGAGACTCGTTTCCAGAAAGACAATCTTGTTTTCAACGGCTACGAAAAGCCGAACTATCTGATCAACGCAAAAGTACCACGTTTTGGATCTGGTGAAGCCAAAGGTATTATCAATGAGTCTGTACGTGGAAAAGACCTTTATCTGATGGTCGATGTCTGCAACTACAGCCTGACTTATTCGCTCAGCGGCAATACCAACCATATGTCACCGGACGACCATTTCCAGAACCTGAAGCGTGTCATCGCCGCTGTAGGAGGAAAAGCACGTCGTCTAAACGTCATTATGCCTTTCCTGTATGAAAGCCGCCAGCACAAGAGAAGCGGCCGTGAATCACTGGACTGTGCACTTGGTCTGCAGGAGCTTGTCCGCATGGGTGTTGACAATATCATCACTTTCGATGCACACGACCCACGTGTCCAGAATGCGATCCCGCTGAACGGATTTGAGACGATCCGTCCGACTTACCAGTTCGTAAAAGGACTTTTAAAGCATGTACCGGATCTTCAGATCGATGCTGACCATATGATGGCGATCAGCCCGGATGAAGGTGCAACCGGACGTGCAATCTACTTTGCCAACGTACTCGGACTCGACATGGGTATGTTCTACAAACGCCGTGACTACACAACCATCGTAGACGGACGTAACCCGATCGTAGCACACGAATTCCTTGGCTCTTCCGTAGAAGGAAAAGACGTAATCATCCTCGATGATATGATTTCGTCAGGTGACAGTATCCTCGATGTAGCACGCCAGCTCAAGATGCGTAAAGCAAAACGTATCTACGCTGCTGCAACCTTCGGACTTTTCACAAACGGTATGGAAAAATTCGACCAGGCTTACGAAGAAGGACTGATCAGCGGAATCCTCACAACAAACCTGATCTATCAGACACCGGAACTGCTCAGCCGCCCTTACTACATCAACTGCGACATGAGCAAGTACATCGCACTGGTGATCGATACACTGAACCATGATGCTTCTATCAGCAGCATCCTTGATCCAAGCGAACGTATCCAGCATGTAGTTGAGAAATATAAAAAAGGGGAAGCGATTGACTAATTTATACGAGCGAAATTTTTCCGCTGTATGACAAAAAATACTGCCTGAATATCATTTTCTGATATTCAGGCAGTATTTTTTTACTCTTAAACGTTAATTTGTGAATACTCGGTAATTCTCTTTTTTATCGTAATCTTTGCGGATCCCATCATCCTCATACATGGTATAACTGCTGTTTTCGTATCCGATAAGCTGCAGATGTTCGGTATCAATATCCTTCACACACTCTGCCGCTTCTGCAACCGGGATACATTTACCATTTCGAATGAAGAGCGGTACTTCATTTGATGCCACATCTACATAATGGATACCTTTCGCGAGAATCTCTTCCGAAATGCTTCCATCCGGCAGAAACTTGACAAATTTCATTTCTTCCGGCAGATAAACATAACGGCCTCTTGCGTTCTGCTCGTAAACCGGAGCAATCATAATCTCGTTTCCGAGCATCAGCTGATCCTCTACTCGGATTGCTCTCTTGTCATCCGGATAAACAAACCCTAACGGCTTAAAATACATGTCATCACTCAGCGCAGCTTTCATGTACTCGCTGTACAGATACGGCACAAGACGATATCTAGTGTTAATGACAGCACGGAAATCCTCGATATTTTCGAATTGATAACACTCCTGCTCTCTTGTTCCCGTCGCCGAATGATTACGCATCAGTGGTGTAAATACACCAAGTGCGAGAAAACGAAGCAGCAATTCTCTTGTTGTATCAGCACCAAAACCTCCAAGGTCAGCACCTGTATACAGGAAACCACACATGTTCAGAGACGGCAGCATCTTCAGGTTAAGAAGGATATGTGACCACCAGGATTTATTATCTCCGGTCCAGATTCCTCCATAACGATGCATTCCGATGTAAGAAGATCTGGAAAACATCAGAAAACGTTTTTCCGGGTCAATGCGTTCAAACGCTTCTCCGGCCGCTCTTGTCATATTATAGCCAAAAAGATTATGTACTTTGTCATGGCGGATCTTTTTGCCATCCACATTGTGATAAAATCTTTTATAGTCTTCCGGATTATTTGCAATACTGAGCATCTTGTCCTGCATTTCCCAGGGATGGGTCTTGCCTTCGGTATCCTTTGCAAACTCTCCGGCAAGTTCTCTTGCCTCTGCAAGGCCTTCGGGAGAATAAAAGATCGCAGGCTCGTTCATATCATTCCAGAAACCTTCTATTCCCTGTTCGATCAGAAAACGATATTTGTCCCCGAACCATTTTCTGGCTTCCGGATTCAGCATATCCGGAAAATGGGTATCTCCCGGCCATACAGCTGCAACAAAATCACTTCCGTCTTCTCTCTTGCAGAAATAGTTGTTTTTGACACCTTCCTCGTAAATCTCATATCCCGGCTCAACCTTGACACCGGCATCAATGATCGGAATCAGGCGAATACTCTGGTCATTCATTTCCTGTACGAATTCCGGAAAATCCGGAAAATTTTCTTCACTCACTGTGAAATCTTTGAATGACTGCATATAGTCAATATCCATGTAAATCATGTCGATCGGAATATGATTCTCCCGATATCCTTTTGCGACAGTACGGAAATCTTCTTTCGTCGTATAACCCCAGCGGCTCTGTCCGAAACCAAAGGCAAACTTCGGTGGGATATAGCTGCGTCCGATTACATGGCGGAACTGTTTTACGATATCATAAGCATTCTCACCTTCAAGCACGTAGATATCCAAGTCAGCATTTTCGCAAGATACCTTAAGGGTATCCTCTCTGTCATATCCAATATCAAAGGTCAGTTTTGAGGGATAGTCGAAAAACAATCCAAACGTGCTCTTTCCGCTCACAACAATGAAGTTGTGGGCTCCGTACAGAGAACGCTTGTCCTCTGTGTGTACCGGATCATCTGTACAATTACTGATATAACAGTACCCTCTCTTGTTGATTCCACGATTGGCTTCACCCAGACCATAGACAATGTCATCTTCATCCATGATATAAGTAAAAACAAATCCTTCCTCCTGACTGACTTCTCCATACGGGAGAACGCCCTTAGTTGTTTCAATCTTTTCAGTCAGTGCCTCCGTATCAAACGGAGTTCCATATCTATATTTTCTAATCATTTCTTTATCACCTAGTGTTTATAATATAGTACAAATGCTTCATATGGATTCAGAACAATTTTTCTTTCAAATTCTTTTCTTCCAAGGTTTGTGATCAGGCACTCTGCGCCTTTAAATTCTTCCGGCACTTCTACTTCTGCATTCTTATCGCTGAAGTTGCAGACAGTCAGAAGCTTTTCCTGATCCTGTTTTCTTGTGTACGCAAAAATCTGTTCATCCTCACGGTAAAGAGGTTCAAATTCACCATAAACAATAATGTCTTTTTCTTTACGCAATCGGATCAGTTTCTGATAGTAGTGGAAAACAGAATCCGGATCTTCAAGCTGCTGTGCTGCATTGATCTTCTTGTAGTTCGGATTCACTTTGATCCACGGCTCGCCCTCTGTGAATCCAGCCTGTTTACTGTCGTCCCACTGCATCGGAGTTCTCGCATTGTCACGGCTTCTCAGCATCAGACATTTCATCATGTGTTCCGGAGTCATAAGACCTGATTCCGTAAACTCTTTAAAGTAATTAATACTTTCAATATCACGGTAATCTTCCAGTTTGTCAAAGTAAATGTTTGTCATACCAAGCTCTTCACCCTGATATACATATGGCGTTCCCTGCATCATATGAATACAGGTCGCCAGCATTTTTGCGGAGGTTTCTCTGTATACCGGATTGTCATTTCCAAAACGGCTGACACTTCTCGGTTGATCATGATTACCTAAAAACAAACTGTTCCACGCCTTACCCTGAAGTTCTTCCTGCCATTTGATCATAATATTTTTGAACTCTTTGAAGTCATATTTTGCAGTCGTCCACTTTCCATAATCTCCGCATCCACTCTCCACATGCTCGAATTGGAATACCATGTTCAATTCATTTCGGTCATCACCCGCATATTTCTGTGCTTCTTCTATTGTGACTCCTGCGGTCTCACCGACTGTCATGATATCATATTTTGAAAGAACTTTTTGATTCATTTCCTGAAGGAATTCGTGGACCCTTGGACCATGTACACAATATGGTCCAAAGTCTCCATAAAGACCGTTATTCATTTCTCCGTCCGGAAATCTCTGATCTTTGGAAATCATACTGATAACATCCATTCGGAAGCCATCGATTCCTTTTTCACACCAGAATTTCATCATGTCATAAACTTCCTGGCGTACTTTTTCATTTTCCCAATTGAGATCCGGCTGTTTTTTTGAAAACAGATGCAGATAATACATCTGAGTCTGCGGATCATATTCCCAAGCAGAACCGCCAAATGCTCCGCCCCAGTTATTAGGTTCTTTTCCGTTTACCGGGTCTTTCCAGATATAATAATCACGATATGGATTATCTTTTGATTTACGGCTTTCAATAAACCAGTTATGTTCATCTGAAGTATGGTTGACTACGAGATCCATCAGAATCCTGATGGATCTTTTGTGTGCTTCACACAACAATTCCTCGTAATCCTACATCGTTCCATATTCTTCATAAATTCTGCGGTAATCAGAAATATCGTAACCATTATCGTCTTGAGGTGATTCCAGCATCGGAGAAATCCACAATACATTTACCCCAAGTTCTTTGAGGTAATCCAGTTTCTGTATGATTCCTCTGATATCTCCCACACCATCACCGTTACTGTCTTTAAAACTCTTTGGATATATCTGATATACTACACTTTCTTTCCACCATTTTTTCTCCATGCCAAATCTCCTCGTTTATAATTGTTTAGTATTATTTAACCGCTCCTGTAACAACACTATTCATGATACCCCATACATCTTAGCAAAATCAAGAGGTTTCTCGCGAAACTATAAAAGACAACAAAGTTTATTTCCTGCTTTTATACAGTCTGCACAAAAACAACCAGACCATTCCACCGGCTTACCTGTATACATGCAAAGTCAAAAAAAGGATCCTGTCATTCCCTGACAGAATCCCTCTTTACCAGATAGACTGGATTTTTTATATTTAATTCGTCCAGTGTCTCTCCCTGAATTAATTTCAGCAGACGTTTCAGCGCCACATGCGCCTTTTGCGGAACATCCTGATGAACCGTTGTCAGTTTCGGTCGAACCATACTTGCATAGACACTGTCATCATATCCTGTAACTGAAATCTGATCCGGAACCATGATGCCTTCATCAAAAAAGAAATTTATCGCTTCCATTGCATTATAATCTGAGGAAAATGCAAGTGCCTTTGCTTCTAAAAAACGTGGGAGAAGCTCTTTGTATTTTCTGAGACGCAATCTTTTTTCACTCGGAATAATTATATATCGGGAACGACTGCAGAATCCCCCCGATTTTTCCATCGCCTGTTTGAATCCCATCCACCGATAGTAATCACTGTCTCTCTCCGTTTCCGCAACAAACAATGCTTTCTTATATCCACAGGAATACAGGTATTCTCCGATCTGATACCCTCCCGAATAATCATCTATACCGACATTCTGGAAGGTATAAGCACCTTCCGGATAAGCATCGATCAGAATCATTTTCTTGTTTAATCTGCGCGAAAGACTGCGATACTGCTCTTCATTGTATCCCAGGATAAGCAATCCCTCTACATTCCATTTTGAGGCAATATCCACTACATTCTGAATACTTTCACCGCCAATAAGCATAACATAATATCCATTTTCTTCCGTTTCCATCTGAATCGTTCCAATCAGTTCTCCCACAAATGGATCCTGAAGTGACTGCATACCATGGGCATAAGAAAATCCGAGTACTACACCTATAATTCTGGAACCATGGCCGGAAAGCATCACGGAACCCATATGCGGAACATAGTTCTGTTCTTTAAGAATAGTCGTGATTTTATCAATCGTTTTCTGGGAAACTCTTTTGGTATTGCCATTTATAACGTTAGATACCGTAGTACGGCTGACGCCTGCCATTTCTGCAATATCCTGAAGCCGAATCATAAAATCTTCCTCCTTGTCTTTACAACATCACCTTATGATATGCACATCCTATCTTTTCCAGCATTTCCATCTCCCGCTTCTGACAGCTGAATATAATTATCTGCCGCTTACTGTCTTTCAGCCAGCGAAGGGTCTGCGCAAGTCTACTGTCGTCATAATAGCCGAATGTATCATCCAGGATCACCGGACATTCTTCCTCGTGGAGAATTTTTGTTGCGGCCATCCGGATTGCAAAATAAATCTGTTCCAGAGTTCCACGACTTACCTGATCCATGGATATCTTTTTCCCATTACTCATAAGCTGCACATGCAGATTTTCGTCTACCCAGAGTTTATTATATTTTCCATCTGTGATGGCATCCATGATTGCAGATACTTCTGTATTCATAAGATCGCTTGTCCGACTCTGCATCTGTGCGGCAAGTCTGGTCAACTGTTCCATAGCAAGTTCAACACCCTGCTTGTTTTTTAATCGCTCTATCTCTTCACTGTTCATCTCATCGAACTCGCCGACTCGTTCCTGCAGATTTTCATACAACACTTCTTTTTCATGATAGGTTTCCTGTACTTTTGCAAGCTTTCCTTTCTGCCTCTCATAATCTGCCTTGAGAGAAATGCCCTGTTCTTTTATCTCCTGTAATCTGGCTTTCTTTTTCTTCTTTCCATCTTTCAGACAATTCCAGACATACAGCCCTTCAGCCAGTGCCACCACGATTGCCACAAGAAAATTCCACGGCTTATGAAAAAGCAGAAAAGTCACAAAAAATGCCCCCAGCATACTCACTGCCTCCAGTGGATGAATCCTCCACCCGGCAAAATATCCTGCTGCCTCTTCCCGTTTCTTCCGCTTTTTATCTTCATTTACCCAGCTTTCCCATTCTCTGCGTTTCTCTTCACAGCTTCTTTTCAGCTGTTCCGCTTCATTTTCTAACTGATGCAGATCCCGCCAGACATAGGATGCCTCCATCTCTGCCCGCTCTTTCTTTTCGCTGATCAGCTGCCTCTTTTCACGTTCTTCTTTTTCCAGCTCTTTCTTCCGCTCTTTTAAAAGGGCAAGCGCCCCTTCGAGGTCAATCTCGCTGTTCCCGGTTGCATAATAATTTGCCGCATAATTCTTCAGCTCCGCCGCCAGTATTTCTCCGGTCTGTACCCGGAGCTGTCCTACCGAAACTGTATTTTCATAATCACTTTCTGTCATACCACCTAACAGAATTTCCAGATCCCCATGCTCAAGTGACAATTCTTCTCCATCATCTTCACAGATCAGAGAGTCGCCTTTTGCATACCGATCGAAATTTCGCTCCAGCAGGAATTTTCGACCGCCACAGGTAAACCGCAGGATTCCCGCATAAAAGTTTGGATTCTCCCAAGGCTCATAGGTACGAAATGTATCTGTTGCGGCGGCACGTCCGCGCTTTCTTTCCATTCCAAAAAGCATTCCCTTCAGAAAGGTATGCAGCGTTGTTTTTCCCGATTCGTTTTCTCCGTAAATAATATTGATCCCATCCGAAAGCAGGATCTGCTTATTCGTGAACTTACCGAAATTCTTCAGGATCAGTTCTGTTATCTTCATAATTTGCTCCCCTTTGCCTCCAGCATGGCCTGTACTCCCTCAGCCAATGCGATTGCCTCCACACTGTCATCCTTTGCTTCTGCAAAGCTTTCTATATACCAGCCCAGAAGATTTCCTGCATTTTGTTTTTTCAACTTTTCATAATCATATGCCGGCTTTGTTTCATCCAGGATTTCGACAATATTTCCATAGGAATCCATCCGGTCGGTATCATAGATCATATCCGGATCCCGAAATCCCCGCAGAATGATTTTATAAATGTTCTGTATACCTCTTTCTCGTATGGCAAGGGCTATTTTTTCTTTCATTTCCCGTCCGGTCATCTCTCTTCCTGCTTCTACTTCCATATGCACATATTCTCTGGATGCAAAAGGAATAAATTCCGTCCGGGTTCTTCCATTTTTAATCTCCCCTTTGATATAACCATGCTTCCCGGTGTCATTTTTATCTGTAGGCTCCAGGGATCCTGCGTAATACATCCGGTCCTTTGCAAGCTCTGCCGGAAGATGAATGTGCCCAAGAGCAATATAATCATATCCCAGCTTCAGTAATTCATTCTTTCGGAACGGGATATGCTTTTCATCGCCGCCATGGACCAGAAGGATGGAGGCTATTCCTCTTTTTTCCGGAAGGATTTTCTCATAAAGCGGTTCTGTGATCTCCCGTTCCTCATAGCTGAGTCCGTATATGCGGACCCCAAGCTCTTTAAATTCCATACAGGCAGGTTTCTGAGACAAAAACATGTGCACCGGTCCCTGCCATTTATAATTCCGGTAATAGGACGTACTTTTCAGGTAATCATGGTTGCCCGCCATCAGCACGACCTGTGTATGTGTCAGTCTGGAAAATAAATAATCCAGTTCCTTCAGCTCTCTTAAAAGCGGCTGTCTGTGAAACAGATCCCCTGCGATCAGAAGAAGATCTGTCTGTTCTTCTTCACAGATATTTAAAAGACGCTCAAAGCTATTCCACAGTTCTTCCGGCCGCTTTGCGGTGTAAGAACTTCCTGCGTCCGGCTCTGCCCCCAGATGAATGTCCGCTGTGTGTATGAATTTCATTACTTTCTACTCCTCCTTTAAGGGGAAGTGTCACGATAAAACGTGTCTTTCCCCCACTGCTCTCGGCAATGATCTGTCCCTTGTGCAGCTCTACAATCTCTTTTGCAATGGCAAGCCCCAGTCCTGCTCCTCCGGTACTGCTGGATCTCGACGCATCCGCGCGATAAAATTTATCAAAGATCCTCTTCAGGCTCTCTTCCGGTATCGTATCTCCTTCATTTTCAAAACAGATTCTTACCTGGTTCTCCTCCTTGGCAGCCTGGATCAGAAGCACACTTTTCTCCCGGCAGTATGCTATGGCATTTCGCAGAATATTATCAAAAACCCTGGCAAGCTTATCCGGATCTCCCTCGATCAGGATCTCTTCCTCTGCTTCCACCTTGCAGGTCAGCATCTTCTCCTGAAGTACCCCATAGAGTTCGTCTGCAATCTGTTCCAGCATCATGGTCAGATCAATATCCACCTTATCCAGTTCAATATCCTGCAGATTCAACTTTATACTTTCAAAAAACTCTTTCAAAAGATCCCCCAGTCGATTCGCCTTCTCCAGAGATATCTGCGTATATTTGGCGCGCTCCTCTGCCGGCATCTCCGGATGAGAATCCAGCATACTCAGATACGCCACCACAGAAGTAAGCGGTGTTTTTAAATCATGTGCCAGAAAAAGCAGGACATCATTTTTCCTCTGCTCAAGCTTTTCTGCCTCTTCCTCCTGGCTCCTTAATGTCTCTTTAATCTCATTGAGACGATCCTCGATTGGTTTTAACTCCGTAATCAGCCGGATTGGCTGGTCAGACGCTGAAATAATATTTTCAATCCCATCTTCTACCTGTTCCAGATAATGCGTCATTTTTGAAAGTGCCACATAAAAAAACAACGAAAATAAAAGTAAAAAACCGAGGATCATAAAGAACACTTTATTATTGCCGATCCACTGCCAATACAAAGATGTTGCGGTCTCTTCACTCACATGAAAAGCTTCCAATATTCGCAAAAAGCCATTGGCAAAGCTGTCATTATAAATACCATCGATAAAATACTCCAGAATAAATCTGCCAACCAGCACCGTCAGGGCCGTAATAAAAACCGTCTGAAGCAATATGCTCAGTTTTAATTTTCTGTAATTATTCTTCAATTTTGTATCCCACTCCCCAGACAGTCTTGATAAGATCTGATTTTCCAGTCGGTTTACTCAATTTTTCACGCAGATGCCGGATATGTACCATCACCGTATTGTTGCTGTTCTTCAGATACTCTTCATGCCAGACCTCTTCAAATAATCTTTGTGAGCTGATCACCTTTCCGCGATTCTCACAAAGAATCCACAGAATCTCAAATTCCGTCGGTGTCAGCGGAAGAGACTGCTCATTATAGATGCATTCATGGGATTCTTTATTTAACAAGAGTCCTGCAAAATCAATGATATTCTCAGAATCACTTTTCTTACCATCGTTGTACTGCGTGTATCTGCGCATCTGTGCTTTCACTCTCGCTACCAGCTCCAGCGGGTTGAATGGTTTCGGAATATAGTCGTCAGCCCCCATCGTAAGCCCGGTGATCTTGTCCCGGTACTCCGTCTTCGCGGTCAACATAATCACCGGAAATGTGTATTTCTCGCGGATCTTTCTCAGAATCGTGAAACCGTCAATATCCGGCAGCATCACATCCAGGATTGCCAGATCCACATTTGTCTTCTCAATACATTCCAATGCTTCCTGCCCTGTGTAAAATTTCAAAACATGGTATTCATTTTGCAGATATAATTCTACGACATCCGCAATTTCTTTTTCATCATCTACAACTAAAATATTCATATTTCACTTTTCCTTTCCGTATATAGAAAGATTTGCGTATAAAACAGCAGACCGGAAAACACACCCTTTTGATGCAGTTCCCGGTCCCCTTTTTCTTCATTCTTCTTTTTTACAGTTCGCAGTTATTCACAGTTCTTGGGAACGGAATTACGTCACGAATGTTGGACATTCCTGTAAGATACATGATGCATCTCTCAAATCCAAGTCCGAATCCTGCATGTCTTGTAGATCCGTACTTTCTCAGATCCAGATAGAATCCGTAATCTTCTTCCTTAAGTCCAAGCTCTTTCATTCTTGCAACAAGCTTATCGTAGTCGTCCTCTCTCTGGCTTCCTCCGATGATCTCACCGATTCCAGGAACCAGACAGTCAACTGCTGCTACGGTCTTGTTATCATCATTCATCTTCATGTAAAAAGCTTTGATCTCCTTCGGATAATCGGTAACGAATACCGGACGTTTGTAGATCTCTTCTGTCAGATAACGTTCATGCTCTGTCTGCAGATCTGCTCCCCATGATACTTTGTATTCAAATTTGTCATTGTGCTTCTCAAGGATTTCGATTGCTTCTGTGTAAGTAACTCTTGCGAAATCAGAATTTACAACGTTGTTCAGACGGTCGATCAGTCCTTTGTCTACGAAAGAATTGAAGAAATTCATCTCTTCCGGAGCGTTTTCCATCACGTAGCGGATAACATATTTCAGCATGTTTTCTGCAAGGATCATGTCATCTTCCAGATCTGCAAATGCGATTTCCGGCTCGATCATCCAGAACTCGGCGGCATGACGTGTGGTGTTGGAATTCTCCGCACGGAATGTCGGTCCGAATGTGTAAATGTTGCGGAATGCCTGTGCATAAGTTTCACCGTTCAGCTGTCCGCTTACGGTAAGGTTTGTCTCTTTTCCAAAGAAATCTTTGGAATAATCAACAGTTCCGTCTGCATTTTTCGGCACATTGTTCATATCCAGTGTTGTTACCTGGAACATTTCTCCTGCACCCTCACAGTCACTTCCTGTGATCAGCGGTGTATGTACATATACGAATCCTCTTTCCTGGAAGAATTTGTGGATTGCATAAGCAGTCAGTGAACGTACTCTGAACACTGCCTGGAAAGTATTGGTTCTTGGACGAAGATGTGCAATACTTCTTAAATATTCAAAGCTGTGACGTTTTTTCTGAAGCGGATAATCCGGTGCAGAGGTACCTTCTACAACAACTTCTGCTGCCTGGATCTCAAATGGCTGCTTTGCCTGTGGTGTTGCGACAAGTGTTCCTTTTACAATGATTGCCGCACCAACATTCAGCTTGGAAATTTCGCCAAAGTTCTCCATATTATCATGATATACTACCTGAAGGTTTTCAAAGAAAGATCCATCATTTACAACGATAAATCCAAATGTCTTAGAATCACGGATACTGCGCACCCATCCCCCGATGGTTACTTCTTTATCCAGATATTCCTCTCTGTTTCTGTATAATTCTCTTACTGTTACCAAATCCATCTGTTCTGTTCCTCCGTATTACTCTCTTATATATTTCACATAACCCCAATGAGCCTTGTAAACATTGCCGACAGCTTCTGCTGCCATTTTCTACTTTTGCAATATGTCCAGTATACCATTAAACTACCGCAGTTGCAACGATGTAAAAAGAATCTGATTACATTTGAAAGTACTTTCGCAATGATTTTTTTATTGTACTCTAATCAATATTCCTTAATCGATAGTTCATTTTTCCTTAAGAAATTTTCTTTTTCTTTTATGATATAGACATATTTTGAACACAATTTATCTGTATACTAAGAGTCAGATAGTTGATAAACAACTATCTCCCCCCTCATAAAGTAAGCGCAATCGGGTTACCCCGATTGCCGCACTTTACTCTCATTCCTTTAGAAATTAAATAAAAGCACAAGAAAACCCGCTGGTCGAAAGATCAGCGGGTTTTCTCGTTACTGTTTATGAAACACAAAATATCAGGGAGCTGCAAAACAGCTCCCTAAATCACATACGATTATTCTTTTACATCCTGCACATCATAATACTTGATCAGCGCCTGTGTCCCAAGATCTCCAAGCCCTTCCTGTGCCAACTCTTCATAATTTGACAGTACCAGACTCAGCACCTCAAGACTCAGTCCGCTCATATTCGCCTCAGTCAGCGCAAGCTTCATATCCTTGATGAAATGCTTCATAAAGAATCCCGGTGCATAATCTCCGGCAATGATCTTCGGTCCGAAAACATCCAACTGTTTGCTTCCTGCTGCCCCGGTAGAGACCGAATCAAAAAGGACATTCAGATCCAGTCCTTTGGCCTGCGCATAGGAAAAGGCCTCACATACACCACTTAAGGCACCGGCGATCATAATCTGATTAGCAAGCTTTGCATGCTGTCCACATCCGGCTTTTCCCTGATAATTGATGTTTGTTCCCATTGCTTTGAAAAGCTCCATACAAGCTTCATAATCTTCTTTCTCGCCGCCGACAAGGATGGATAATGTAGCGTTTTTTGCTCCGGTATCCCCACCTGTTACAGGCGCATCCAGCACATGGAATCCTTTTTCTGTGCCCTCTTTTGAAATCTTTTCTGCAAGCATCGGGCTTGTAGTTGTCATATCGATCAGATAGGTTCCCGGATCTGCATTTTCCAGAATACCGCCTTCATCGAAGTAAACCTCTTCCACATCTCTCGGAAAACCAACGATGGTGATCACTGCATCACATCCAGGTACACATTCTTTGATAGATTCATGGAAAATTGCACCCTCGCTGATCACATCATCGACTTTCGCTTTTGTTCTTGCGTAAATATGCAGTTCATAACCTGTTTTCATAAGGTTGCGCACCATGGATTTTCCCATGATGCCAACACCGATAAATCCAATTTTTTTCATAGTGAACTCCTCTACTTTGGATTTACAATCTTTCCTGCCACCGCGCAGCTTGCCGCTGTTTTCGGAGATGCCAGATAAATCTCGACCTTAGAAGTTCCCATACGTCCAAGGAAGTTACGGTTGTTGGTTGCAACCACACGTTCTCCGTCTGACAGAATTCCTCCGGTACGTCCACAGCAAAGTCCGCAACCCGGATGGGTAATGATCGCACCTGCCTCAGATAAAGTCGTAAGGATTCCCATATCTGCTGCCTGTTTGTAGATCTTACGGCTCGCCGGAGTCACGATCAGTTTTACAAAATCCGCAACTTTTTTGCCCTTTAACACTTCTGCTGCTGCCTGAAGATCCTCCAGACGTCCGTTTGTGCAAGAGCCGATAAATACCTGATCGATCTCGGTTCCTTCTACCTCGGATACATTTCTGATTTTGTCAACCTGTGACGGAAGGGCCATAACCGGTACAAAGTCCTCTGCTTTATAAGTGATCGTTCTCATATAAGTTGCATCCGGATCACCAACCAGACTCTTCTGATAATCATTTAATTCAATATTGCAATACTCGGCAGTTTTCTCATCCGGTGTGAAAAGTGCGCATTTTGCTCCTGCTTCGATTGCCATGTTTGCCATTGTCATACGGCTTGCAACTGTCATATTTTCAATGGTGCTTCCGGCAAATTCAAGTGCTCTGTAAGTCGCACCGTCTGCTCTCAAATCACCGATCAGTCGTAAGATGATATCCTTTGACATGACATTTTCCGGAAGTTCACCATCGATCACAACTTTGATCGTCTCCGGTACCTTGATCCACATCGTTCCGGTTCCAAGGATACTTGCCATCTCGGTATAACCGATACCGGATGAAAATGCTCCAACACAACCATAAGTTGTGGTATGGCTGTCGGTTCCGAATGCGATATCACCCGGTTTAACATAGCCAGCCTCTGTCATCAGCTGATGGCAGATTCCGTCACTTCTGTGTACATGTGTAAGTCCGTATTTATCTGCAAATGCATCTCCGGTACGAAAATGTCTGGTATCATCCTGCTGACTTGCCGGAACCAGATGATCATAGATCAGAACAACCTTGTCCGGATCATGCAGTTTCGTAAATCCCATTTCTTCAAATTTTTCTGCCACAAAGGGGATGAAAATATCATGGATCATCACGCGGTCAACGTTAACCGTCACAATGTCTCCCGGCTTTACGGCTTTTCCTGTATTATGTCTGATAATTTTTTCAATAATCGTCTCGCCCATTTTCTTCTCCTTTCCGGTTAATCCAGTCCATTCAGCTTGCGCATGGCTTTTACCAGACCGCCAGCCTGAATAATGCTCATCAGATTCTCCGGCAGAGAAGCAATCGGATATTCCTTGCCATTATAATCCACATGCTCATTCATCACTACCGTGATCTCGTCGCCCTCTTTCATATCATCATAAAGATCCGGCTGTTCAATCAGAAGAAGTCCGTTGTTGATCGAATTACGGAAAAAGATCCTTGCAAATGATTTGGCGATCACACACTGCACACCCATTGCCTTGATGATCTCCGGTGCCTGTTCTCTTGACGAACCGCAGCCAAAGTTCTTTCCTGCTACAATGATATCCCCCTTCTGGATCTGTCCGGCAAGTTCCGGACGAAGAGGAGAAAAGCCATACTGCTTCATATCATCGATTGTCTTGAGTGCAAGGTATTCAGTTGGAATGATGATATCGGTATCAATGTCATCTCCAAGAACCCATACACGTCCTGTAAATTTATCCATCTTATGTCACCTCGTCAAACGTAATTTCGTCTCTTACACATCACTTGCCAGTGCAATTTCTCCGGCAATGGCAGATGCTGTAACGGTTGCAGCCGATCCAAGATATACCTTGGAACTCGGATGTCCTGCACGTCCCTTAAAGTTGCGGGTTCCTGTACTGATCAGGACTTCATTTTCACCGATTACGCCCTGGCAGCTTCCCCAGCATACACTACAGTTCGGGTTCATCACGATCGCACCTGCATCCATGAAGATGTCGATCAGTCCTTCTTCCAGAGCCTGTCTGTAAATAGTCTGACTTGCCGGAACAACAAGGAATCTTACTTTTTCAGATACTTTCTTTCCTTTGATAACCTGTGCGCCTACACGGAGATCTTCGATACGTCCGTTGTTGCAGGATCCAAGGAATGCCTCATCAATCTTGATACCGCGCACGTCTTTTGCCGGCGCAAGATTGTCTACAAAATCCGGTTTTGCAACAACCGGCTCTACCTTGGATAAGTCAAATGTATATTCTCTTACATAATGCGCATCCGGATCGCTGTGATATACAGCCTTTGGCTCGCGTCCATGCTCTTTTAAATATTCCATTGCCACATCATCAACTTCAAAAATACCGGTCTTAGCTCCGGCTTCTACTGCCATATTGCAAAGTGCGATACGGTCACTGATTGTCAGAGTCTTCGCGCCCTCTCCGGTAAATTCCATCACCTGATAGTTACATCCGTTGGCTCCGACTTCACCGATGATGGTGAGGATCAGATCTCTCGCATATACACCTTCCGGCAGCTTTCCAACCAGGTTGAATTTCACAGTCTCCGGTACCATTACCCAGGAAGTTCCTGTTACCATACCGTAAAGGAAGTCTGTACATCCAACACCGGTTCCGAATGCACCAAGTGCACCGTAAGAACAGGTATGGCTGTCTGCACCAAAGATCAGCTCTCCCGGACGAACATAATTTTCCATCATAATCTGGTGGCATACACCTTTCCCTTCCCAGAAATCAATGTGGTTTGCCTTTGCAAAATCACGCATCTTCTTCTGGGATGCGGCTGTCTTTGGACAGTCAGACGGTACGTTGTGATCTACGATAAATACCAGCTTGCCTGTATCTGCAATATGTGGATTTTTTAATTTATTATTATACATATCAACGGTAAGATGTGTAGTTCCGTCATTACTCATCAGACGATCCAGTTCTACTGTATGGATGTCACCCGGCTTTACGCTTTCCACACCGGCTGCCGCTGCAATGATCTTTTCAGCAATTGTCATTCCCATCGTCTATTCCTCCTCACGGTTCAGAGACGCAATAAGTCCGCCCTGATTCAAAATATTCTGCATATATTCCGGCAGTTTTGTGCAGGAATAAACCTTTCCATTTGCCTCAGCGGTTCCTTCCAGCATATGAAGCTCCATCTGATCTCCGGTCTTTACTTCATCCGGAAGGTCTTTACAGACAATAGCAGGAAGTCCGATATTGATAGCATTTCTATAAAAAATTCTTGCAAATGATTTTGCGATAACAGCTTTTACACCTAACGCTTTTAACACACCCGGAGCCTGCTCTCTGGAAGATCCACATCCAAAGTTCTCTCCTCCGACCACGAAATCTCCCGGTTTTACCTTCTGTGCAAAATCCGGATCCAGAGATTCAAATGCGTGGCTCTTCATCTCCTCAAGATTCGGCAGCAACAGATACTGGGATGCGATGATCTGGTCTGTATCCAGATCGTTATGAAATTTAAAAATAGTCCCTTTTTCCATAAAGCATATTCCTTTCTGTATACACATGATTCCTTTATTTTAAGGCTTTTCCGGCATTTCCGCAAGGGAATATTTTAACAGGCTAACGTTGTACTTTATTCAATTCCTATTTTTCATAGGTTCCCTTGCAAATGATTTTTTCTTTTTGCATAAAGATTTTTCCACCTGCAATATAACTGTCAAGCTTCAGGTCATTGTCCCACAAAAGCAGATCTGCATCGGCTCCTTTTTGTATTGTCCCTTTCTTACCCTGCAATCCCAGTGCCTCCGCTACATGTGATGTCATATATGGAAGTGCATCTTCCAGCTTCATATCAAGCTCATGTACCATATACAGAAGTTCTTCCCGCAGCGCATCTACTGAGGAAACACCGATTTCCAACAGGCTTCCGTCTTCTCTGTATTTTGACCAGCTTCCGTGTCCGTCGGAGCTGATGGTAATATGCTCCGTCGGGATTCCCTTTTCTTTTGCTTCTAAAATGCATCCGCCCGGACAAAAGTCCTCACTGATGCCACAGGTGAGATCGATGTATCCACCCTTTTCAAGCAACTGATAGCCCTCTTCCAGAAGACCTTTTCTGCGGTTCACATGAGTCGGACGGAAAATCTTGATCGGAATCATACTCTTTTCCAAAGCTTCAAACACCGGCGATAATCCAGCATCTGCATCTCCCATATGCAGCACCACGATTCCAGGTTTTCCGCTTAACATACCTGCCGTTCTGGTCTTGCTCGCAAGCTGGATCAGTTCACTTTCCGTCACATTCGGTGCCCGATGATCTGAAATGGCAAGTTTCACGCCAAGTACTTTTTCAACAAACATAATATCCCGATCTACCTCTCCAGTAATAGTCGGACTTGGATATCCATATGCACCGGTAAGCATATACGCACTTACCCCTTCTTCGCATAAAGCCTGTACTTTTGCGTAAAGATTTTCAACACTCCTTGTAAGTCCGTCCGTTCCAAGAAGTCCTACAACCGTTGTAATTCCGCCTTTTACCAGTTCTGACAGCTGAAGTTCCGGTGTACGGGTATGAAAGCTTCCTTCCCCACCGCCTCCGGTAACATGAACATGCTGATCAATAAACCCCGGTGTAAGAATTCTTTCCTCTGCATCAATAACTTCACATGCGATCGGAAAATCCTCGATCTTATCTTCCATACATTCAATTTTTCCCCCACATACTAAAAGATCCTTTTTTCCAACATACTCCGGTGCATAAACTTTTGCATTTTTAATAAGTAACATTTTCTTTCCTCCTCTTTATGACATTCTTTTATTTTCATACATTAATTTGTCTGCCTGATGAATTGCCTCTTAATTTTCTCTTTCTATATTATCCTGCTTCTTCAGCAATTCCAAAAGCTCTTTTTCAGGAAGCGGCTTGGAAAAATAATAGCCCTGAATCATCTCGACTCCCCAGCTGCTGATCTGTTCCATTTCTTCCTGTGTTTCCACCCCTTCGGAAACAATATGATAATTCATTTTATGAAATGTTTCTACAACACTTTCATAGAAAATTGCCCGTTTCCCATCCCTGCAAATATCAAAAAGCAGAGATCTGTCAACCTTGATCACAGAAAACGGAAGCCTCATTACCGTATTCAGATTCGCATATCCGGAACCAAAATCATCCAGACACAAACCAATGCCAGCGTCCGTAAATTCCTCCGCAACTCTTCTTAGACCCGCATTGCATTCAGTCGCAACCGTTTCCGTGATTTCAAACTGTATCCAGTTATGTGGAATCTTATAAGCATCCATAATCCGGATAAAATGTCTGCTACAGTCATTTCTCATCAGATCCAGAGAAGACAGGTTCACTTTTACATTCAGAAGATGCCTCATCAGGTATCGGTTTTCTCCTAAAAATCTGCAGACACGACTAAACTGTAGATCTGTGATCTGTTCGATCATATGATTTTTTTCTGCAATCTGAATAAATACATCTGGTGCGATCCAGCCAAGCTCCGGATGCTGAAGGCGACTTAGCGCTTCCAGTGTGATAAAGCATTTTTTCCGTGTAGAGTAAACCGGCTGATAGTATATCTCGAACAGATCCTCTGTAATCGCCTTATGCAAATACTGTTCTACCCGTTTATTATAAAGGAAACCATTCATCGTCTGATAATCATCCTGTATCACCTCTGTCAGACCATTTTTCGCAGATAAGGCTTCCAGATATTCAGCATATTCTAGAATAAGCCCGCTGTCTCCGAGTTTCTGCGCATTCATGATCCCGCTTATAATCACAGGCATCGTAATAATTTTATTGTTGACATTCAGCTTACTGTTTCCATCAAACATTCTCTTCAGCTGCGTAAGATAATATTCATATTCTTCAAGTGAACCGGTAAGTATCATAAAACTCTTTCCCGTTGTACGAAATGCTTTTTTCCCGCACTGATCAGCTCATTGCTTTTTCTGACCAGATACAGATGATTATATAATCCGGTAAGTGTATCGATATTTGCATGAGGATTGTTGATCGTAATAAATAGTACCAGAATTCCCAGACTCATACCAAACCCTGTTGTAAGAAGCGGATGATATAAAAGCTGGATCACCACTCCCGCACCGGATATCAACAGGATTTCCAACAGACTCTTCACTTTTTGATAGCCCAGTTTTTTCCGCCATATGACAATAAGGATCAAGGCTGCTGCCATATGACAAAGTGCACTGTAATACATCAGCATATACCATGGACCTTTCATATAGCCTGCCGGTATATCAAAATAAAACAGCTTTTCCGTGAACGGGTTTGTCAGAATCATCCCCATCAGAATGAATGTCGGCACACCTGATAAAAACATCTTTTTTGCCGAAATGATCTTATTATCATGTAATGTCTGAATATAACAGATCACCGTAAACGGCAGCAATGCCTGAAGCAGATAAAAGATCGTTGTTGCAAGCATTGCAGCAATTTCACAATTACTATTTGGAAAAGAAATATAATAATTACTGGCAAGTTCCGCAACCACATCTAAAATACCGATGATGGCAAAGAAAAGGAATACCTGATTATTCAGATCCTCTGCTCTTTTCTGTCCCAGAAAATACCATAAAACCAGCAACAATATAACCATTGCCGCAATAAGAAAATCTATATTATAAGTCATATTTATCCTCCGCCGGTTTTATTTATTTGAACAAAGCATATCGTCTGCCTGCTGTTCCAGAACACTCCTTTCTGCACTCTGGATGCTTCTTGCCGTTCGGATAACCGTTTCATCACCCATCTGTCTTCCAGACATATCATTAATCTTCTTCAGTTCTGCAATTTTCACAAACAACAATAATACATTTTCAAGTAAAATCGCACCCTCCTGGATCTCTTCAAGATACATCTCAAATGATTTCCGGTTTTTCATATCTGTCATCCGGTCTTCCAAGGACATTCTCCTATAAACCTCCTGTTCCAGGCAAAACTGAATGTTGTTGGATACTTTACAAAGCAATCCCCAAAACAAAACAGCAATATAAAGAAGAATGCCAAACTGGAAAATAGATTCATACCAGTAAATGGATAATACCCAGTACAGTACCAGTGCGATTACACCGCTTATCCCTAATACACCAAATGCCTTTAGACAGAGATTTACTTCCTTCTCCTGCGTTTTCCGATACTCTTTCCACAAAAGAAGAATCATAGACACAACCCCCGTAAATAATAAAAGATGTGTGATAAATAACATGTCTATAAAAGGAATCCTAAACAGAAAATACAAGAATCCCTGTAAAACAGCATTTGCATAAAGAAGAAAAATCCAGACCTGCGGTATCCATCTTACACTTTCACTCACTGTATTTTGTACAAATAACAGCATGGGAACAGGCATCGTCATAAACGCATAAAAGGATATCAGTGTTCCTGCTGCGTTCTGACTTCCATACATCTGATAAATCCCTGAATCAAAAATGCATCACAGACTGCATAGAATCAAAAACAGTGCTGCATTTAAAAATCTCTTTTCTACAATTTGTCTGTGTCTGGTATATAAAAAGACAATCACCGAGACGAGACCGAGACCAGTCATTCCCAAAATCATCAGTATCGAAAAAAATGATTCTAGAAGATGCTGCCTAAAAATAAAACAAAACTCTCCGATCATCGGGGCATACACATATAGTCTGGCATTCTTTTTAGTTTCATGGCTGATTGATAACACTTCCTGCCCGATTTTCTCCGGCAAAGAAATATCTGCCCATCTTTATCCGCTGTAACAAAACACGGCAATTTGAGCTCCGTCTTTTTCCCATCCTTCAGCTGATACCATCCATTGCTGAAGGTGTACAACTCGCCCCTTTCCGACTCCGTACCCGGCTGATACAGTATTCTGACAAAAATAAGCAACAATGTCACAATGAGCAAAATGCAGAATGCTTCAATTTTTTTCCATTTCTTTCCTTTTTTCATTTCCCTCATCTCCTATGCATTCTACCGGAAGCTTTTCTAGATAGAAAATGTAATTTCCTATGAAACAAAAAAGGGCGTGTGAAAAAACGAAAGTTTTTTCATGCGTCCTTTTTCTTATAAATACAACAGTAATTATATTTCACAAAAAAGCGTATAATCCCCCTTCCCCCATGAGAATGCCATTATGAATCCTATGCGGCAGTTGCAACTTTTTTCTGCTTGTTGTGATATTTATAAAGATTGTGTCCGATAGAAACGAGAAATACTTCAAGCAATACAGATTTTATTCCTCTTCGGACAATTCTTTTGTACCACCGGTCGTTTTTCATGATACCAAAGGTACCTTCTGCCTGAATGGATCTGTTCATCCTTAGAAGCGCTCCCTGGATACTTTCGAGATTTTCTATCACTTCCTGATGCATCGCTGTAAGTTCGCGGTTGATCCGAACAGTACGGTTTTTGTCTGTCTTTTTACATTGTTCTGCGTATGGACAGCCGGAGCAGTCTTCACACTGATACACTTCTTCCTGACGCCCATACTTGTTCCCTTTTACGTTTTTTCGATACTGAAGATAAAAGTTTTTCCCGTTTGGGCAACGCATGATTCCGTCTTCCCCGATTGGAAAATTTACTGCTCGGAATGGATCTTTATGATACTTCATGTCAGTAGTCTCTTTCTTGAACATGGTGAATTTCATATACTTTTCTATTCCATGCTGCTCACAAAAAATATAATTGTTGTAAGAACCATATCCAGCATCTGCCACTGGATACTTCGGATAAAAGCCATATGTAGTATAAAACTTGTTCATCAACGGAACAAAACAATCCATATCTGAGCGATACTGATTTACATCAACAACAGCAATGTATTCATCTGCAACACCAACCTGTACATTATAAGCCGGAAGCAGCTGGTCATTTCCCATGTAATCTGTCTTGATTCGCATAAAAGTAGCCGAATGATCTGTTTTCGAGTAGCTGTTGCGATCCTCCCCACAGATTTTGATTTTTTCCACGTATTCTTCTAACTTAGCAGCATACTCCCTGAGTTTCTCATAATGCCGTTGCTGTGTAGTTTTGCGATGTCCCCTGCCATGAACAAACGCAGTTTCATCAATCTGCCAGGCTTCTGCATACTGTTCGGCAGCTTCTTTCAGATACTCTGGCGCATACTCACTATTGATACAAAGCTTTATCCCTGTACATGTCAGTTCTTCATTGATTTCCGCAAAAAGTGTAGTAATTTTATCGAAGACACGGTATCTGGATTTTTCTGTTGATTTTTTCCATACCCAGGAATATTTATTCGCATTTGCTTCAAACTTGGATCCATCGATGTATAGGTGTTGGAGATCCACATGTTCTGTCTCGAAAATTTTTTTGTTTATGTCTTGAAATATCTCTTCAATGGAATCAGCAAGTACCTCGTTAATGAAGTAACCGAAGGTACGATAAGAAGGTGTTTGATGATCCATGAGATACATGAAGCGGAGATTGACTTTACACTGATCCTCCAGTTCACGTAATGATATATAGCCATTCTCCATAAATCCAAACAAAACTGTCTTCAGCATGCTGACCGGGTCATATCTGAGTCTTCCTGTATAATGTTGCGGAATATTTTTCAGATATTTCTCCAGTTCGATTCCTCCCATAAATCTGTCAAAAGTCAGCACTGGATCACAGATGTCCAGATAATCTTGAATTAGCATTGGCAAAATTGCCTGTTTTGGGTTAGAATAGATTATGTTATTATTTTTTGTCACAAATTAATTATAACAGAAAGAAAGACCTTGAGTTCAATATAAACTCTTGGTCTTTCTTTTTTTTCGGGACTATTCTTTTTTCACAGCCCCTAAAATTTAAGCCGAATAACTTTTTTCACTTACTCTATTAACCTATCCGCATTTTCTTATTGCAATCGGCTGACATAGCGTACTGCCTTAGTCCCTTTGGCTTTGCGTCACAGTTTTTCAACAGCTTTGCCCCTCTAAACATAATTCAAGTATAGCATATTCAAGATGACGAAACAATATTTTAATTATTATAATAATCTATAGTTTTACACATAATCCATAACAAGAAACATCGGATACTTTCTGATATATTCTTCCATCTGCTCAATGACTCCCGAAAGCTGATTTTCAATATATTTTCTGTTATTTTTTGATGTAGGAAGCACATTCTTCACATACCGCATTTTTATATATGGTATATTATATTTGTATACCAAAAAATCTGGAAACAATTGTTTCCAGATTTCTCCTAGAGGCGCCAACCAGATTTGAACTGGTGATAGAGGTGTTGCAGACCTTTGCCTTACCACTTGGCTATGGCGCCATATTTATTTTCCTATAAATAAAAAAATGACTCCGACGGGAATCGAACCCGTGTTACCGCCGTGAAAGGGCGATGTCTTAACCGCTTGACCACGGAGCCAAAACTATTTTGGTGAACTGTTTTATAACAGTGACCGAAAATTATAATAGCATAACTATATGATTTTGACAAGTGTTTTTTTGAAAAAAATAAAATTTTTCGGCTAAATTTTTAGCTTAAGGAGAAAATGAGGAATATCTGTGTCGGAAAGCTGAAAATTCATAAGATGAAAAAAGAGCCGATACAAAACTGTATCGGCAGAGTAGAGAGAAGATATATATAAAAGGTATAGGTCAAAGACATATGCCTGATTTTTTAGGCGGACATCCTGATAATCTTACAGAGTTTATATCATATAGGATTACCGGCGTCCCTTAACTTTATGCATTTAGTATAACGGGAAATTATGGAAAGAATGTGACGGGCAGATAAAGAAATCCTGAAATATCTTAAAAACTTCTGAAGAAGAGATAAATTTCAGCAAAACAGTTGACATATATAGATTATCGATATAATATGAAGGTACAAAGTATATAGATAATCGATACAAGGAGGGAGAAAGAAATGGCAGTTGATAAAAGTCTGATATCAGGGAGTACGACTCTTTTGATCTTAAGCCTTCTGGAAGAGAAGGATATGTATGGATATGAGATGATCGATATGTTGAAAGGAAAGTCAAACAATGTATTTGAACTAAAAGCGGGAACCTTATATCCGCTACTGCATTCTATGGAAGAAAAGGGATGGCTTACCGTATATGAGCAGGAGGCCGGCGGAAAGATGAGGAAGTATTACCGGATTACCAGAGATGGGAAAAAGCAGTATCAGGCAAAAAAGAAAGAGTGGAAAGAGTATTCGGAGGCTATTTTACAGGTGATCGGAGGTGTGTGTTTTGGAACGGCGTGATTATCTGGAATTGATGACCGGTCAGATCCGCTGCAAGAAAATGTGTCCGGTTATTGTAAGGGAAGTAGAAGATCATATTGAAGATCAAAAGCAGGCTTTTATGGCAGAAGGGATGAAGGAAGAAGAAGCTGAGAAGGCAGCTGTGGAGGAGATGGGTGACCCGGTGGAAGTCGGAGTGGAGATGGATCAGATCCACAGACCGAAGATGCCATGGAAAGCAATTTTTGTAATCGCTCTGATGCAGATTTTAAGTGGAATGTTTGCAGCTTTCTTTTTGAAACAGAATGAAAGTTATGGATATATCGCAGGAATCCGGCAGATATTCCGGCTTGCGATGGCATTTTCGGTTATGATCCTGGTGTGTTATATGGATTACAGCTGGATCGGGAAGCACGCAAGGCTTTTGGCAGGCAGTTATCTGTTGTTTATGGTTCTGATGAGACATTTTTTTGCCCTTCAGATTAACGGTGCAGTAAGATGGATTGGAGTCGGCGGCTTCATTGTAAGTCTTTCGCTGATGAGCTGGCTGTTTCTTCCATTGTATGGTGCAGTGTTGTATAGGTACCGGGGAGAAGGATATGGTGCTGTTCTTAAAGCCATAGTCTGGATGCTGCTTATCGCAGGGATCCTGATCACCTGTCCGGATCTTGTGATGGCAGGGACGGTTGGACTTTCCTGTGTCTTTATGCTGATGCTGGCACTGGAAAAGGGATGGTATCAGGTGGCGGTTACAAAGGTGATGACCGGAATAGGTATCAGTGTTGTTGGAGTTCCGGTTGGCATACTGGCATATTTTTTCTTCTTTGGTGCGGAATATCAGAAAAGCCGTATCCTGGCGATGTTTGCAGTGAATAAGTCACAAATGATGGAAGGAACAACGCTTGGGGCAGTACGGGAACTGCTGTCGAAATGTATGGCAGTTGGACGCGCCACCGGAGTAGAGGACTTTTGGACTGGGGACCGTATCAGTTCCGCGGATTATATGATGCTTGGAATTGCGGGGTATTGTGGAATTCTTGTGATGGTTCTTTGTATTGCAATAATTGCCGGTTTGCTGTGCTGGTTTTTAAGAAGCGCGCTGAAGCAGAAGAACCAGCTTGGTATGATGATGGGATTTGGCTGTGTGATGGTTTTGGCAATTCAGTTTCTGTTATCACTGCTGGCGAACATTGGGGTATCCGGGTTCGGTCAGGGAGCCTGGTGTCTGTTCTTCGGATATGGACGAAGTGGCCAGATGGTTTCAGCAGTATTGATGGGAATTTTGCTGAGTATTTACCGGCATCAGAATGTAACTCCTGAGCTTGTAGTTGAAAAAAGAGCGGTGGCGAGCTAAGATAGAAGAAAAAAGAGGAGGAACAAGATGCTGGTTTGTGATTATATTGTAGAGAGAATCGATGGAGATTATGCGATGCTGAAGCGGACCAATCTGCCAGAGGAAGAGGCAAAGATGGTAGCAAGAGCACTTCTTCCGGAAGAGATCCGGGAAGGAAGCCGCCTTCATTATGAATTACTTCAGTATACAATTGTTGAATAAAGGTATGGAAAATGTGTGTGCCCTGGGACTGGAAAGTGCCGGAGCACACTTTTTTTAAAGTGTAATTTTCTGTTTAGAAATTTTTCAGAAAATATTAAGGAAAATGGATGTGCATATTTAATAAAAAGAGAGTAAACTCTACTTCCGAGGTGAAGAATATGGATAAGATTTCGGTAGTAGTACCATGTTATAACGAAGAAGAGGCATTGCCTGTTTATTATAAAGAAATGTGCCGTGTAATGGACGAGATGAAGGATGTTGTATTTGAACTGATTTTTGTAGATGATGGTTCATCAGATGCGACGCTTGGTATCATGAAAGACCTGAATGAAAAGGATAGCAGGTGCAGATATCTTTCATTTTCCAGAAACTTTGGAAAGGAAGCTGCGATTTATGCAGGACTGAAAGCATCGGAAGGCGATTATGTTGCACTTATGGATGTAGATCTTCAGGATCCACCGACGCTATTACCTGAGATGTATGAGATCCTGCAGGAGGATGGATACGACAATGTAGCGACAAAAAGGGTCACAAGAACCGGAGAGCCACGTATCCGTTCTTTCCTGTCAGAAAGCTTTTACAAATTTGTCAATGCTATTTCAAAGACAGAGATTGTAGATGGAGCGAGAGATTACCGGCTGATGAAGCGGAAGATGGTGCAGGCAGTTCTGGAAATGAGCGAGTATAATCGTTTTTCAAAGGGAATCTTCGGCTGGGTTGGATTCCGTACAAAATGGCTGCAGTACGATAATATTGAGCGCTCTGCCGGAAAAACCAAGTGGTCCATGTGGAAGCTGTTTAAATATTCGGTGGAGGGAATTACCGGATTTTCAGTGGCACCGCTCTCACTGGCTTCGGTAGTGGGTGTACTGTTCTGCGTGCTTTCCTTTATTATGATCGCAGTGATCGTAGTAAGGACGCTGGTCTGGGGAGATCCGGTATCCGGCTGGCCGTCACTTGCCTGTATTATTTTCATGGTCAGCGGAGTACAGCTTCTCTGTACCGGAATTGTAGGGGAGTATCTGTCAAAGACTTATCTTGAGACGAAGAAACGTCCGATTTTTATTTTAAAGGATTCCAGCGATGATAAGGAGCAGAAGCATGAAAGAACGTAGAAAAGGTCTGCTATGGGAAATGGCACTGATCCTGCTTACGGTTGCCGCCTGTCTGTACTCTACAGGCGCAGGAAATATTTTTGGGGCAAAGGTGGACTGGAGCAGTCAGCACAGTGTGTTCCCGGAATATTTCCGACAGCAGTTTTATCGTACAGGGCAGTTTTTTCCTGAGTTTGCATTAAATATTGGCGGTGGTCAGAATATTTACAATTTTTCTTATTATGGATTGTTTAGTCCGGTCGTTCTGATCGGTTATCTTCTGCCGAATGTAAAGATGTCGGATTATATGATGGTGGCAAGTATTGTCTGTCTGGCAGCAGCGGTTATAATTTTGTACCGGTGGCTGAAAAGCCGGGAATTTGCAGCTGCGGTAAGCGGGATGACAGCGCTGATGTTTCTTTTCGCAGGACCTATGATCTATCAGTCGTCGCATCAGATTATGTTTGTAAATTATATGCCATTTCTTTGTCTGACATTTTGCGGAATCGACCGATATTTTGAACAGAAAAAATCTGGTCTGCTGATCGGCGGAACCTTTCTGATGATCATGACAAGCTTTTATTTCAGCATCGGTGGAATACTGGCGCTTGGTCTATATGGAATTTACCGGTATGCAAGGACAAAAGAGCGGGCAGAAGAGATGATTACGGTAAAAGGATTTCTAGGTGACGGACTGCGGTTTGCAGGAAGGATTCTGACGGCAATCATGCTTGCAGGAGTTCTTCTTGTGCCGACTGCGATGGCTCTTCTCGGGAGAAGCGGAAGCAAGGGAGAAAAAACAGATATCTGGCAGCTTCTGACACCGCAGATTAATTTGGAAAAATTTCTGTATGGGGCATATGGACCGGGACTTAGCTGTCTGATGCTGATTATTTTGCTGACCGGACTTTTTTATAAAAAGGCTTATGAGAAGATCCTGTCGCTTGGTTGTCTGGTGGTGCTGACAGTTCCGTTTTTTTCGTATCTGCTCAATGGTGCACTTTATATCAGACCGAAGTCGCTGATCCCGTTTTTGCCGCTTCTGTGCTATCTTACGGCAAAATATCTGGAGAAGCTGAAAAATCAGAAAATAGCGAGAATCTGGATGCTTCTTCCATGTCTGGCAATTATCATATATATTTATCTGAAGAAGGATGATGTGAAAAGCGAAGTCCTTTGGAAACTACTTTTGCTGGATGCGGTCATAACACTGTTGATCTGCGTGGCACAAGCGTATAGTGCATGGATTCGGAAGTATCTGACAGTAGCCGTTCTGGGACCGGTGATCCTGAGCCTTATTGTTACCGGAAGCTATTCCTGGGAAAAGAGTGGAAATCTGGAGAGCAGGAAAGCATATGAGGAAGATACCAGCCGGTCTATCGGGAAAGCTGTGGACAAGGCAATTACATCAGATAGTGGATTCTACCGGGTCGAGCAGGTTGGAAATGAAGAGGAAAATGCGGAAAATCTGAATCGTGTGTGGAACAGTGAACAATATATTACATCCCTGTATTCGTCTTCCTATAATGCTGATTACCAGAATTTCCGTAAAAATGATTTTCAGGTAGAGCAGCCGTACCGAAATTTTCTGATGCAGTCGGTTTCGCAGAATCCGGTATTCAGACAGCTGATGGGAGTGAAATATCTGATCTCCAGTCAGAATATACCGGGATATGAGAAAAAGTGGATGACCGGGGGAGGGGATGTGTACTGTAATGAAAATGCAGCACCGATTGCCTATGAGACGGATCAGACGATGTTGGAAGCGGAATATGACAGACTGGATTTCCCATATAATCAGCTGGTATTTACCAGATATGCTGTGACAAAGGACGGAACTGTATCGGCAGGACAGGTGAAAGAAAAACTGGCAGAAGACATAGAGAAATGTGATTTTCGGATTCCGGAAAAGAATAACGGGATTTCACTGGTTGTCCCGACTGAAAACGGATATCAGGTGAAAATGAAAAAGAAACAGGAGTTCGAAGTGGCTGTCCCGGAACAGGAAGAGAAAGATGGAGTTCTGTTTGTACAGTTTCGAATCGAAAATAAAAAACCGAAAGAGGATATCGAAATATCCCTGGAAGGAGAGCGCAATAAACTTTCGTCAATCCAGCATGTGTATTATAACAGAAATACCGTATTTACCTATGCAGTAGGACTGGAAAAGGGGCAGAAAACGGTCTGTTTATCTCTTGGAAAAGGAGAGTATACGATTAAAGATATGAGTGCATATAACGGCGTATTAAATGAAGATACCGGCCTTTATCAGAGTGTATTCAGGGTGGATAAAGAGCAGACGAAAGGGAATCTGATCCAGGGGAGAATCAAAAGTCAGAAGGATGGAATGTTCATTACGTCCATTCCGTTTGATAAAGGGTTTGAAATGACGATAGATGGCGTAAAGGTGAAATGTGAAAAAGTGAATAAAGCGTTTCTGGGATTTCATCTGGAAGCAGGAAAACATAAAATCAGAATTTTATATCATGCGCCTGGAGTGACAGCAGGAAAGATACTGACAGGTCTTGGCGTTCTGATTGTGATCGCAGGGGCAGTAAGAAAGAAAAAATGCGCGGAGTGAATCTTTAAGATTCTGAAATAAAAAAGGATACAGTCTTAGAGCTGCATCCTTTTTTTTTGACAGAGAATTCCGAAGAAGCTTGCTTTTGCCATCCATGTATCTGCAGGTAGTAGTTTACTTCTGGCGCTTGATCTGAAAATGAACGGCATCATCAGACCAGATCTTATCGGTATATCGGATTTCGATGGTAGACCAGTTCAGTGGGACTTCCAGAGAAAGATATCCTTCCAGGGTTTCGCCGGGAGCGATCGTTCCATCGAGCTTTGTCTGGTCGCTTGTGGTTGCAAGAGCAGTAAATGCAGCTGCACTGTAGTCAAGTTTGGTATCGTCACAATAATTTTCAAAGCTTGCCATACTGCTGATGACCAGATCATCAGATGTCTGATTGACAATTGTCATATGGACAAACATAAATTCATTGCCTTCTGTCGGGACAGACCAGTCATCTCCTTCGGATTCTACGTAGCTGTCCATCGTGATCTCAATGCCATTGTATGCGGCGGTCTCATTTTGCTTATAGATCTCTTTGGTGGCATCAGCTGTCTTCTTCGGTGTTGAAGTGCCGGAAGAATTGTCAGAAGAAGTGTGCATTTTGGAAAAAAGGAATATAACCGCAATAATGATCAGGATGATAAACGGCAGACTTTTTTTGTGTTTCTTTTTGGGGGGTGTTAGCTGGTCTGGTGAAGTTACATCATCAGAAGATGCATCGGACTTTGTGCCTGCAGTATCGTTTTTGGAAACTGGCGTTGGTTTGGCAGCAGGTTCATCTGCCTGACCGGAGCTGATAACTGGTTCTGGAACTGGAGCATGCTCCTGTACGGAGGATTCATTTCCGGAAAAGGGTTTGTCTGTAGAAACTTTTTCAGTCTCTTTTTTTTCAGTGGTTTTATTCTGAGCTTCGGCTTCTTCTGCTTCCGGAACATTTTTACGCATGCTGCGCATGGCAGCAGCTGTGCTGTGGTAGATCTCCGGTCCGTTCAGGGGATCGTCGAAAAAAGCCTGCTGTCTGGCAGCCGGGCGCTTTTTTCCGGAAACAGATCCATGCTTATGAGCAGAAGATCTGGCACTTCGGGTATCTGTATCATCCGGAATCACAGCGGATGCCGGAAATCTTTTACGGCAGGTATCACAGAGATATTTGCCGGGATATTTTTTGCTGGGGCGGACTTTGTGACCGCATACAGGGCATTTCATTCTAAGTTAAGTCTCCTTTATGATTCAAGTGTTCTGTTTTTATTATAGGGGAAAATCCTGTCAAAAACAAGGAGGTATTCTTGTCGAACAGACAGAAAAGTGATATCATACTGACTAAGTAACGTGGCAGAAAGTCGAAGCTGTCAGATACAGGAAAACAAAAGAAAGCAGGGAATGATATGACATATCAGGAAATGATGGAAAACGCAAAATTATCTATGGGGCTTTACTGCAAAGCCTGTCCGGTTTGTGATGGAAGAGCATGTAAAAACCAGATACCGGGACCGGGCGCAAAAGGTGTTGGTGATACTGCGATCAGAAATTATAAAAAGTGGCAGGAGATCCGCGTGAACATGGATACGATCTGTGATGGCGGAGAGGCAGACACTTCTGTGAATTTATTTGGAAAGGAATTTAAGATGCCGTTCTTTGCAGGACCGGTTGGAGCCGTGAATCTGCACTACAGTGACAGGTATGATGATGTTTCTTATAACAATGTACTGGTATCAGCCTGTGCAGATGCCGGAATCGCCGCATTTACCGGAGATGGAGTGAATGCAAAGGTAATGGAGGCTGCAACGGAGGCAATCCGTGAAAATGATGGATGCGGGATACCTACAGTAAAGCCTTGGAATCTGGATACTGTCCGGGAGAAGATGGAACTGGTGAAGAAGTCAGGAGCATTTGCGGTAGCGATGGATATTGATGCGGCAGGACTTCCGTTTCTGAAAAATATGAATCCGCCGGCAGGAAGCAAGAATGTACAGGAGCTTTCCGAGATTGTGAAGATGGCTGGAAGACCATTTATCGTCAAAGGCGTGATGACAGCGAAAGGCGCGAGAAAAGCAAAAGAAGCAGGTGCCGATGCGATCATCGTATCTAATCACGGAGGAAGAGTGCTGGATCAGTGTCCGGCAACTGCAGAAGTGCTGGAAGAGATTGTAAAAGAAGTGAACGGTTCTATGAAGATTCTGGTTGACGGAGGGATTCGCTCCGGTACAGACATTTTTAAGGCACTTGCACTTGGTGCTGACGGTGTACTGATCTGCCGGCCGTTTGTTGTAGCGGTCTATGGCGGTGGAGAAGAAGGTGTGAAGCTTTACATTGATAAGTTGGGAGCAGAACTCAAAGATGCCATGCAGATGTGCGGTGCACATTCTGTTTCAGAAATTACAAGAGATATGGTAAGATATTATCAGGACTAGAAAAATACATGCAGGAGGATAATACAATGGGAATGAGAGTGAACGCAGAGCTGCCATTACCGGCAGACCTGAAAAACGAATATCCGTTATCGGATAAATTAAAAGCTATCAAGGCGAAGCGGGATGAGGAGATCCGTGATATTTTTACAGGGAAATCAGACAAATTCGTGGTGATCATCGGGCCATGTTCGGCGGACAATGAAGATTCGGTATGTGAGTACGTGAACAGGCTTGCAAAGTTAAATGACAGAGTATCGGATAAGCTGATGATCATTCCAAGAATCTACACGAACAAGCCACGTACAACCGGAGAGGGATACAAGGGAATGCTGCATCAGCCGGATCCGGAGCAGGCACCGGATCTGCTTGCCGGAATCATTGCAATCCGTAAAATGCATATCAGAGCCATGCAGGAGACTTATCTGACAGCAGCAGATGAGATGCTTTATCCGGAGAACAGAAGTTATCTGGATGATATTCTTTCTTATGAAGCGATTGGTGCGCGTTCGGTTGAGAACCAGCAGCACCGTTTGACTGCGAGCGGAATGGATATCCCGATTGGGATGAAGAATCCGACAAGTGGAGATTTATCGGTAATGCTCAATTCTGTTGTTGCAGCACAGGGACCGCACCGCTTCATTTATCGTGGGCAAGATGTGACGACAGGTGGGAATGATCTGGCACATGTGATCCTGCGGGGCGGCGTGGATAAATATGGCACAACGATTCCAAATTACCATTATGAGGATTGCAAGAGACTTCTGGATATGTATGAGCAGAAGAATTTGAAGAATCCTGCAGCGATCATTGATGCCAATCATTCCAATTCTAACAAGCAGTACAAAGAACAGCTCAGAATCGTAAGCGAGGTACTGCACACAAGAAATTATGATTCAAAGCTGAAAAAACTGATCAAAGGTGTAATGGTAGAAAGCTACTTGGTAGAAGGAAGACAGGATATCGGCGGAAATATGGTATATGGTAAATCGATTACGGATCCGTGTATTGGATGGGAAGATACAGTGAGACTGATTGATAAGATTGCGGAAGACTGTTAATTGTAAAAATACAGTGTATCAAGGTTGAAAAACTTTGATACACTTTTTTTTGCAGAAATGATTACAAAATTACAGTAAGATATATTTCCAGGGCAGATAGAATGTATGTTGTAAAAACATAAATTACGGGTTAGTGAGAAAACTTCTCAAAAATTCCTATAGACAAAATCCCACTAATATAGTAGACTATAAACAGTTAGAAAAAGCTAACCAAAATAAATTTAAACAAACTCATACAAGAGGAAAACAACATGAACTGGATGCAGAAAGATGTACAGACATCTGCTCAGATGGAAATTGCATGGCAGTGTGCTCCGGTATTGACCGGTGTAAAGCCATCCAATATTCTGACCTTGAAAAATGTAAGTGAAAAGGAAGTTGCGGAAAGTCTGAAAGAGATGGGAATTTCATACAGCATGCTTTGCGACAGCGGAGTCCGAAAAGTATGGCTGATCTACAGAGAAGAAGAGATCCTTGAAATCCTTGGAAAAAAAGAATACAGCGAATTTCTTGATACACTTGGTTATCGGGGATTTGAGTTTCCGCAGATGCTTCAGATCATGAATCTGAGATTTGAAGGATATCAGCATGGAAGTGCAGAATTTCCACATGAACTTGGAATTTTCCTCGGATATCCACTTGCAGATGTGAAAGGGTTTATTGAGCACAACGGAAAAGATTTCCTTTATCAGGGATACTGGAAAGTGTATGAGAACGTAGAAGAACGCAAGAAAATGTTTTCTATCTACAACGTTGTAAAAGAGGAATTTATCAGGGAAATGCAGGCAGGGAAGGATCTGTGGCATGCAGCAAGAAGCGTGAGACAGCCATTTGACATACAGCCTGCATAAAGGAATAAAACCTGGTAGATGATAGAAAGAAAAAAGAAAGGAAGAATTTAAAAATGAGTGATATTTGTGTAGCATACTGGAGCGGAACAGGAAATACAGAAGCAATGGCACAGGCAATTGGAGCAGGAATTACAGCAGCAGGGAAAAGTGCTGATGTAGTACCGATGGAAACTATTTCGCCTGCTGATTTAAAAGATCAGGCTGTCTGGGTACTTGGATGCCCTGCAATGGGAGCTGAAGAACTGGAAGACGGAACGGTAGAACCGTTTGTATCTGAACTGGAAGGATTTGCATCAGGAAAAAAGGTTGCCCTGTTTGGATCCTATGACTGGGGAGACGGCGAATGGATGCGTACATGGGCTGAAAGAATGGAACAGGCTGGCGCACAGATCGTCGGCGGAGAAGGACTTATCTGCCACGGAACACCGGGAGCAGATGCAATAGATGAGTGTGAGTCACTCGGCAGGGAGGTGGCTGGCTTATAAGAAATACGAATACCTTTTAAATAAAACAGAAAACCGAAAAAGCTAAATAATCAAATAAAATTATAATCAAATCAAAAACAAATAAAAATCAAAAATTAAAAGCTAAATAATCATCAAAAAAGAGCCGCTCCGTTTCTGCGGGGCGGCATACAAAAAAATCACAATCGTTATTAGAATGAATTAAGGAGATGGATAAGAATGAGCGTTGTAATTGTAGGAGGTCATGACAGAATGGTCTGTCAGTATAAAAAAATATGCAAACAGTTTAAATGTAAAGCTAAAGTATTTACGCATATGTCTGCCGATCTGAATAAGCAGCTTGGACAGCCTGACCTGTTTGTACTTTTTACAAATACAGTATCGCACAAGATGGTAAAAACCGCGCTTGATGAGGCAAAAAGAAGCAATGCGAAGGTGGTTCGCAGCCATACAAGCAGTGGTGCGGCTCTGACAGAAATTTTAACACAGGAAGCAGGAGCAGCAGTTTAAAGCATGAATTTATTTACCGGGATCATGATCCCTTTTATTGGAACGACGCTGGATGTGGCACTTGGATAGAATGCAGAGTGGAAAAGCGAAAAGAAATGAAATGAATGTGTCCTGGTATGAAAATTATCTGGGCACTTTTTATATGTGCCCAGCTTGGCAAATATAAAAAAGAGGTCTTTCTCACGAAAGACCTCTTACAGCGTGCGTTAGAGGATTCGAACCCCCGACCTTTTGGTCCGTAGCCAAACGCTCTATCCAGCTGA
>ENA-ORTI01000642-ORTI01000642.1-human-gut-metagenome-genome-assembly--contig:-NODE-642-length-40779-cov-5.182202_pt1 | contig 40779 bp, 37 predicted proteins | sample MGYA00242071_ERZ509191 | MGnify/ENA primary metagenome ERZ509191 (study PRJEB26280, sample SAMEA2338832) | human gut metagenome | biome: human gut; feature: human-associated habitat; material: faeces...
TCGTTATTACCGGAGTTTCAAGTATCGTGACCAGGTCTTTCCAGTCTATCTTATACACTGTCACATCATCCTTGCGCTCTATTTTCATGAACTTGTACCCCTTGATAAAGGACTTCTCATGAAGATAGTAGGCATTACGCTCATAGTGTATCATACGGACTTTACGATGATCTTTCGACATGAACATGTAAACATCACCGTTCAACGGATCGCGGTGGTATCGGCCGCGGATTATCTCACATATACGCTGGGCCTTGCATCTCATATCGTGAAGTTCAGGAAGATAATAGAAGTTATGCAGTCCGTTTATACTTAGCATAGGCCCTCCAGTTTCTCTACCAGTGTTTTCAGCCCCTGATAGTCTAAGCCTTTCTTCTGTATGCACAAGCCCTCACGGGTTCTTATCGTTACCATGATGCTTCCTTTATTGGGAGATGTACGTTTGGACTTGTACTTAGTAACATTATGCTCTTCATTGCCTGTCTGAATCAACTTTTCCGGAATACCTTCCACTTCTACAGGTACAATCTTCTTCTGTGTTTTCTTGAACCAGTCATAGAATGCCGTGTATGGAATGTTGTTACTAATGCAGAATGAGTTGATGGAAACTCCTTTGGGTTCGCCCTCGGTTTTGTAGAGGAACCACAGTCTTTCAAAATCTTTTTCGCTAAACATAATCTTTGGAATTTTAAGTTTAGCACGAAGGTATGCGAAAGAGCTATGCTAGTCAATACGCCAATTTTGGAAGCTTACGGCTCTTTGTGCCACTTCCTTTTTTATAGCATACGGCAAAACAAATACCGCAACCGTCCGCAAAAGACAGTCGCGGTATCGTGTTATCCTGTATAACCATTGTCAACGGTCTCCCGACACACTATGAAGAAAACCGTTTATACTTTCTTTATTTTCCCTCTTTTACCGCATCTAAGAATGTCTTTGCAGGCTTGAACGCAGGAACAGAGTGAGCCGGAATCACGATGGTCGTATTCTTTGAAATGTTACGAGCCTTTTTCTCTGCCCTTTGTTTGATGATGAAACTTCCGAATCCTCGCAGGAACACCTCGTTCCCGGCAATCATCGACTCCCTGACACTCTCCATGAATGCCTCTACTACAGTTGTCGCTACCGACTTTTCTATTCCGGTCTCCTGTGCGATCCGGGCAATAATATCTGCTTTTGTCAGACTGTTTTATTATAAAATCCGTTGCAAAGATAATAACATATCTCTTTGTCGTCTGGATTGCCAGCCTGATAATGTTACGGAAAACGATAATCCACCTTTATCTCACGGTGTTCCTTCGGCACGAACCAGACAATCGGAAAGCCGCCGATAAAAGGAGAGAAACATAAAAAACATACAAATCCGTATCCTGTAGTCAAGGCAGGCAAACACCCGATCACCATTTATCGGTCATGATGGTAATCACTCTTGCTGAAACCACCGAATATAGCTTTCAGAATCTTTCCGATAACATAGAAAACCACTATAAAAACGATAAGTTCTCCCATATTCTATACTACTTAAAGTTAATATAAAGATACTAAAAATCAACGAGAACAGAAAACATATAGCCCTGATTCTCAAAAAAATCCATTTCAATCCGGCTAATACGAAAGCTCATTGCCCATCTTTCGGCTTACGCTTGCCCAACGGTCCTTTGAATTTTCCCCTATTGAGCTTTACCCCGTGCCGGTTGAGCACACTGAACACCGAACTCCGGCTGTTGTACCCGCTTACCGCCATGATGTCCTCGAAAGAATGACCGTTGACATACATATCAACGATGGTATTCTCCCGGTCGGCCTTATCCATCGCCTTCATCGTTTTTCTCGGGACCTTCGCTTTCTGTTGCAGATTCATGACATGTGCGGACGAATACCGCAATACCGCCACCTCTTCGGGTAGCGCCCCGAACATATCCAGTACATCGGCTGCCGTCGTTTCGGGGAACAGTTTTCCCCGCGAGTCGATCCGGTCATGGATGGAAATGATACGCACCACTTTGATTCGGCACAACTCAATAAACGCGGACAATTCGCGCGACCCACGGAGAGCGTTGCTGAATTTGGCCACGACAATCTCGTCACCTCTTTCGAGATTCGCTACAAGCTGTTTCCATCTGGGGCGCAGAGCCTCGTTTTCGACAAGTTCCTCTATCACTTGTACACAACCGTATTTCTGCATCCACTCTTTATCAGCCTCGAATCCGTCGTAACGATCCGCCTTGAATATGTAACCTACTTTTGCCATATCATTGTGCACTTCTATAAGAATAAGTACAAATATAAGAGTTTTATTTTAAACTAAACCATACTTTGAACGAAAATGATATGAAGGGCTTTCTGTGTCCTTCGTTTCTTTCACTTATTTTCATTGAAAATCAAACTATTAAGTGCAATGTTAAAAATGGTTTATAAAACGATTTTCGGCGCTTGTCATCTTGAAAAGAATACTTAGATTTGTGCTGTAAAATACAAAATGAACTATGAATTGTAAAAATCAATACTTAAAAATTGTACTATCGATTGCTGGACTTTCTGCCGTTCCGATTGCCATTTTCACACTTACATCGTGCGACGGTTCGAACGTCAAATCACTGGTTGAAGCCCAACCTACTCCAGCCGGTCTGTATCGGGAGTATCTGTCCGAAACACGCGGGCAAAAAGAACTTTCCTTTGAGGATTTGACCGCGTATATCGGGAAGTGGCAGACCTTGAAAGATTCCGTGACCGCAACCATGCGCCGGGACACGACCTATCGGGCACATTCCGACATACGTGAAGAGTGCATTCTGCTGCGCGATTCCGTCCGTGCGGAACTTTCTCGGCTGGCGATGTCGAAACCTCGCACCTATAAAGAAGTGCTGATTCTGAAAGAACGTTTCTCTTCCTATACCGGAGACGTGGAACTGCATCGTTCCGCCGAAGAAATCCGTCCGTTTTTCGCAGAATTGGATAAACGTCCGGCCTGTCGGGGTAACAAGGAGCAAATTCTGTCAGCATATCGTAACGTGCTTGCCGAAACCCTGAACAATGGAATACATGGGAACGGCGACCTCAAAAAATTCATCGAAAGGGAGGATGCCGCTTTTCGAGCTTTCCTGTCCGGGTTGCACGAGCTTGGCGAAGCGAATATGGCCGACATCACCCGTGACACAGAGAAATGCTGCTCCGAGGTGTTTTTCGCCGCTGGGCGCAAGGAAATCACTTACAAGGACGCCACGATATACATGGCCTTACGTACCGACCGTCGGCTGATCCAGAACGTGCGTGCCTGTCTTGACAACATACGCCGTGGAAAGGTCGTAACGCCCGAACAGGCACAAGCCTATGTCTGGATGATTCTACAGCCCTACGCTTCCTTGGACGGCCTCTGCATGACGCTATTGTCCCCGGAAGATAAGGAAACCCTTTACAGGATGGCCGCAGAAACACCCGCCGCATTCGAGAAACTGCGCAGAATCCTGCCGTCGGAGGGCGACCGGTTGGACGAACTGCCCGGTATGCTCATGGAGATATTCATCGCCTCGTTGTAAAAGCCTATTCACAAAATAAACGATATATGATTATGTTACGACACTTTCTGGATGACTTCATGTCGTTCGTACCCCTGCAAATGCCGCAGCTTCTCAATGTGGCAACGATGGAGGAGCCGCAGTTCTACGGTGACTATGTTCTGCTCACATTCCCGCTGCGGGACCCCTATGATCTGGAGGAGGTCATGGACATATTCGAGGACGACATGGAGCTGATTACACTCTACCACCATGTGCCGGTCGGACTGGAGAAATCCGGTCATAGCACCTGTGCCTACTCCAATCCCGCTTTCGGGCAGATGTTCAAGATGAACGCCCGGACAGACGCGGACGGCAAGGTAAACCGTATCATCGCGACCATTTACGATTCGTTGGAGCTGATGTACGGCGACCTGTGTCTCGATCTGAAACTCCACGCCGGGAACGGCAGCTTCAAGTACAAAAAGAATCAGGAAGACGTGTTGTTGGATTTCATGTAAAACAACCCCTATGCGAAACACGATATACCGCCAAATGGTTTTCTGTATCGACACGTACCGCACGTGGATAGAAGTGGCCGATGACAACCTCTACAAGGAACACGTCATTTCGAGAAACACCCGGACCGACTTCCTTGTGACCCGCACGCTGGTACTGCGGGCCTACAAACCGCATGGTCCATACGAAAAGGGCATGACGTGGACGATTCCGGAGCATGATCTGGACACGGCACTGGCTACATATCGTAAGCAGAACGGCACATTCAAATCCCGGATGAAGAAAGGCGCGTCGTCCCTGACAGCCGAAGACACCGAGAACATTATCCGCTTGGCCACCCACGGGATTGTCCGATTGGAACTCGTGGTACGGCCCGTTCATATACCTTCAAAACCCTATTACCTGTTATGACCTGGATTATATTACAATTCGTATTTCTTGCAATGCCTGTCGTCCTTCCGGCACTGTTGTACAGAAGCAGGCGTTGCTTCATGGCAAGATTCTACGATAAAATGGTGTGGAGCGAAAAGGCCCGCAGGCTGTACGCCCATGTGCTGCTTATCGTATTACTCTTGTTTCATTATGTCTATACGAGTGGACACCCCGGCGAGTTCGGTATCGTGCCATCTACCATCGTGTGTGCCGCATGGGCCTCTTTCAGGCGGGCGGACCGATGGATGCGCGGCTTGCTCGACCGGCCGAAACGTTTCGTCTGGTTTGCGCTCTTGGCATTGGTCATCGGCTTCGTGCCGCATCTGTACACGATGGCCGTAACAATCGCCTTTGTTCTTTTGGCTGCCCTGTTCTACCCGTCGGCAAGGGTCATGTCCGAAAAGACAGACATACGCAAATTCCTCGAATGGCTGGAATGTCCCGGAGCATTAGCCGACAGTTATCATAGTATCATCACGCGAGGCTGCCACGATAATGCGGATAATGGCAACCTGAAACTATCCGCACATTATGAATCATCAAAAACAGAATGAAAATGAGAAATAGAAATGAAGCGCCCGCCGCCATACTGGCGAACGTGGAAGTGTTCGACTACCTGAAAGAAAAAGTCGGCGAGCGGAAAACGAGAACGGAAGCCTACTGCGATTTGTTGGATAAATCGCTGGCAGGTTTCGTCTCCCCGTTTTTAAGAAGGCAGGACTACGACCTCTCTCCCTGCCAGTGCCATGTAACCGTTTCCGACCTTGCATCGGAGTGGCATTGGCATCGGGCTACTGTCCGCTCGTTTCTGGACACGCTCGAAGCGCTCGGACAGTTAGAACGCATCCGGCTGGCAAAAAGCGTCGTCATTACCATGCCCCTGCGGACCGGCACGCCTGCCATGCCGGACAGCGGACGGGAAGAAGCGGACTTTGCCACAAGAATACAGGAAGCATTGTACGACTGGATAATCGGCAAAGCAACCTCTTTCGATGTGGGTAAATCATGTGGACAAATCATGCGCAAGACCTTGACGGAGATAGCCGGACGGGACAGTCGTATCTATCCGGACAGTCATTCCGACACGGCATCGGCACAGACCGTCCGGTCGGAAGAACAGCTGTGTGAGACCGTCTTGGAATGTATTGCCCATGCCGCCCTCTGGCGGGTTCTGCGTAAATCGAGGTTCGACGACGGCTCGCCGCTCGTGCAGTTCTTCCGGCTCGACCTCAGCGGGGAATGGGCGGCGTTCATCGAGGCCTCGAAAGAGCTTGCAGAGCTTGTTATCGACGGAAAACCGGACGGGACAGGCTTCGGTACGGACGAAGAGACGGAACGCCTTGAATCGCTTCGCAAACCCTTTTTATCGCTTCTGGCGAAGGCGCAGGAGGAAAGCTGAACGGGGATTCGCGGACAGAGATTGTATAACCACGGGCAATTCTCCCCGGTTCAGGTTCAAATATCCTTCCAGTTATAGCAGGCATCCGGGCTTGCCCGTCTGCCACTGAACAAAGGGAAGGGGGAGCCTAATACCCCTGCTGACTGACGTCGCAGGGAGAAGTGTCCAAGCAAGCAGCAAGCTGGGACACGGGGAATTGTCCGAAACAACACGAAAACAGTATGGCAAATGCAAAACAGGTTCTCGATGTTCAGGTATCGAAAGGGATCACCGCCGCCCAAGGCAACGAACACCTGCGTAATCGCAGCGAAGAGGCGGAGAAGTACGCCATGAGCAAGGGCAACTACGACCCCACCCGCAAACATCTGAACTTCGAGATTGTGCCCGGAGGCAAGGTTCGCCCCATCGACACGAGCCGCAATATCCCGGAACGGATAGCGGACATATTGGGCCGTCGCGGGATCAAAGACCCCAACGAGGGATTGGTTGAACCGAAATACCGCACGGTGGTAAACATCATTTTCGGCGGTTCGCGGAAGCGGATGCACGAACTCGCTTTCGGCACGCAGAAGGTGGATTTTGAAAAAGGTGCGGACAATACCCGCATCAAAAGGAAGAGCGACATCGAACGTTGGGCGAAGGATGTCTATGCATTCGTTTGCGGCAGATACGGCGAGCAGAATATAGCCGCCTTCATTGTACACCTCGACGAATTAAATCCGCACGTGCATTGTACGCTTCTGCCAATCAAAGACGGGAGGTTTGCGTACAAGGAGATATTCGCCGGAAAGGACAAGTTCGAATATAGCGCGAGGATGAAACAGCTCCATACGGACTTTTTCGCCGAGGTCAACACGAAGTGGGGAATGGAGAGAGGCCGGAGCGTCGCCGAGACCGGCGCACGGCACAGGACGACGGAAGAATACCGCCGTATGCTCTCGGAAGAATGTACCACCATTGAGCAACAGATTGGCCGACATCAGGAAGTCCTGTCCGCCCTCCATTCGGACATTCGGCTGGCAGAGCGCAGAGTCAAAGGTTTGACCTCGATGGTGGAAAACTTGAAAAGGGAGAAGAGCGAAAAAGAGGCTCAACTGTCGGCACTCGAAAATGATATGGATACCCGGAAAGGTGATGCTTTGACCCTATCTGCCGAGAAAGAAAAGCTCGAAAAAGAGCTGACTGCTATCCAAGGGAAACTGGCAGACAAACAGGAGAAGCTACAAACCGCCGACCGACAGCTTTCCGACCTCAAGGCAAACATGGATGCCATTGAGGAACGCACGGAACAGCTCAAGGAGGAAGCCTACGAATACTCCCGTGATGTCCACTCCAAAGTGGACAGCCTACTCAAGGACGTCATGCTGGAAAATATGGTCGATGAGTGGAGGGAACTGTCGGCGCGGATGAAGCCTTCCGAACGGCAACTTTTCGACGACACACTCGTGCGTTCCGTGGCGGAACGGGGAGCGGAAGTCATGCGCTGCGCCACGATGCTCTTTCTCGGTATGGTCGATGATGCCACTACGTTTGCCGAAACACGTGGCGGAGGAGGTGGCGGAAGCGACCTCAAATGGGGACGTGATGAAGACGAGGACAACCGGGCATGGGCGCTTCGCTGCATGAGGATGGCGAGCCGCATGATGCGCCCTTCCATCGGCAAGAAGCCCAAGCGTTGAATGGCAAGGTTTATAATAAAGAATCAGATAAACAACAAATTAAGGATATAAGAATATGACGAAAAATATCATTTTCATTATTGCGGCGCTTTGTTCGCTGCAAGCCCGTGCGGATGTACAACCCACGGAAAGGGATACTGTACACCGCACGTACCGTTACGATGACACAGAACTGCTGCAGCCGTTACAGCCCTTATACCTTGACGGAGTGGTCGTTCCGGCACGGGGAAACGGCAATTGGTTTGTCAGTATCGCCGGAGGTGCGACAGCCTTTCTCGGCACGCCGCTCGGTTGCGAAGACCTGTTCGGGAGGTTGAAACCCTCGTACAGCCTTGCCCTCGGCAAGTGGTTTACCCCGTGGGTAGGTGCACGCATAAATTACAACGGGTTGCAGTTCAAGGACGGCACGCTGGCCGTGCAGGAGTACCATTATCTCCATGCGGATCTGCTGTGGAATGTGCTTGGCGGTAGCTATGTCCGGCAGAAACTGGTGCGCTGGCATCTGGCACCCTTTGCGGGTATCGGACTGCTGCACCATGCGACCAACGGGCATAACCCGTTTGCAATCTCCTACGGCATACAAGGGCAGTATCGCATTTCCAAAAGGGTAAGCGCCCTCATGGAACTCTCCGGTACGACCACCTTCCAAGACTTCGACGGGTATGGCAAGGCGAATCGGTTAGACCACATGCTTTCACTCACTGCCGGATTCTCTTTCCATATCGGCAAGGTCGGCTGGAAACGGGCCATAGACCCAAGCCCCTATATCCGCCGCGATCGGCAGCTCGTCGATTATATCAATGTACTGTCGGAACAGAACAGCCGCTACGCGGGACAGCATGACAAGGATAGCCGGACGCTGGCCGAGCTGAAGAAGATACTGGAAATCGAAGGATTGCTCGACACGTACAGCCATTTCTTCGATGATGACGATGCTATCGAGCGCAAAGGTTATCCGAGGAACAATTACAGCGGGCTGAACTCCCTGCGGGCAAGGTTGAAGAACAAGCATTGGAACGGAAAATCACCATTGGAAGGACAAGCCCCGAATGGGAATGGCCGGGCAGACAGTCTGCAGCACTGGCCGGATAGCGTGCCTGGTCTCGGAACAGGACAGTTCGAGAATCTTCCCGACAGCACTTTGGCAGACTATGCCGTTCGGATGCAGTCCGGACGGGAATGCATCGGTGCTCCCATCTTCTTTTTCTTCGAACTCGGCACGTCGCACCTGACAGACCCCTCCCAATTGGTCAATCTCGACGAACTGGCACGGGTGGCAAAGAAATACGGTCTGAAAGTTAAAGTCACGGGAGCGGCCGATAGTGCGACCGGAACAATTGGTATCAACAATGCCTTGAGTGCTTCGAGAGCCGACTATATCGCCTCGGAGCTGAACAAGCGGGGTTTGTCGCCCGACAGGATGACCAAGACCGGCGAAGGTGGCATTTCCGATTACGCCCCCACGGAAGCCAACCGACATACAAGGGTGGAACTGTTCTTCGGCAAATGTGAAGAAAACGAATGTTCGTCCGTAAACAGGTAGAAAGCAAGAGAGTACCGATGATAAATATCGGTACTCTCTTTATTTGTTATGTGCTGTATCCCGGATTCTTTAAGCAGACCGTATCAGTTGTCCGGATTGAAATTCTTGTCGTAATCCAAAAGGAACTTTGCCAGTACAGGGTTGTTGTGGTCCACTTTCAACTTGCCGGTGTCCAGACGGCGAATTGCCTTTCTGTCTTCTTCCGTTAACTCGAAATCGAGATACAAGATAAAAGAAACGGTTCTGTCCCGATGATAGGAACGGAGCCGTTTCTTTTATCGACTGGCTTACTATGTTATTGTTCGTCTTTCACGCCGCGTACATACCCGCCGTCGGCATCTGAACTGGTCGCACCGATGGAGTGGTCTTGGGCATTGAAACGGAAACCGCCGTTCTTGCCTGAAATGGAGCCGTCTCCGTCATAAGTTCCGCGGCTGAAGCTGGTATAGGTCATGTACATGGCTTTGCTCTCATGTCTGTAAAAAAGCCTTTGACCCTCATACGTTTGCCATGCGTCATCGGGTAAGCGGGTACCCATGATAAGCAGCTCGCGCAAGTTGGGCACGCGATAGCCGCTCGGTGTAATAGAAGCGGCCTGATACCATCTCCAATCCTGAACGCCTTTCCAACTCCAACGATTTAGTGCATGCACATCTATGCTCGGTGTAGGATAGTCTGCGACATTTGCCGCTACCCGGAACTTGGCATACGGTCGGTTATAAGGCGACAGGTCATTATGCGTGGGCAACGAACTAGTTTCATAGCTTAGGCGGCGTGCCTTCTCGCTAAGGTTGGAGACATCAATCAGGTAGGTACTGTCGGGTTCGGCCTGTGTCACTTTGGGAATGAGTGGTGTGGGTTCAACATTCGGATCGTCAAGACCGATACCGAGGTTGCGTATGCAACGGTAGGCATATTGTCCGCCCACGGTGTTGTGCGAGCCGTCGTAGTTACCCAATGCGGCACATTCTTCTGCCCACAACACCCACGAATGGTCGCCGTCAGCGGAACTACTGGTATAGTGCCAATAGGTCTGGTAATCCCTGTCCGCGGGATTTTGGGGATAGAGGCGCGAAGCGTCGTCCAGCGCATATTCGCCGATATAGAGATCCACGAGCTGGTCGATGGCGGCCAGATACCAGCGTATTTCGTTAGGCTGCACGATGTTGTCGCCGTTCAGGTCGCGGTTACGCAACAGCACAGCGTGCAGGGCGTCTTGGTGGTCATCGGTCAGACCGTAGTGCTCGGAGGGGTTGAGCACCTCCGTCCAATGCAGGGATCTGTTGGATACATAGTTTTCGCCCAGAATACAACGTATGGTATTGAGCCGGCCGTTGCTGGAGGAAGTACTGTTTCTCACGTCACCTTCCTTCCAACGCGTGCCCTCCATGCGGCTTTCAAGCCCCCATGCGGTGGACAATTCATTCTCGCTCTTTTTCACGTTGTACACCGTGCGTATGGACTTCTGCTTGAAAGTCTGTATGGCTTCCACCACGCTCGACGCGCCATCGGGACTGTAATGCGAGTTGTCTCCGTTGATAAAATAGAGCAGGCGGTCTTCGGCCTCCACGTATCGGCGCCACTGCGACAAAAGCGGGGTATTGTCCTCGTCTGTATTGGGGTCATCCGGCTCGCGCACGTACACGTACTCGTCGATGAAAGCGGTAACGGTAACCGTACCGGTGGTCTTTCCTTCCTCGTACTCCTGCTTCAGGCGTTGCAGCAACTGGTGTACGTCGAGTAGGCGGGCGTCAGAATGGCCCGCATGTCCGTCATACCCCGAAGGTTGGTTCTTTCCGCCCTTGTAGTTCTGGTCACCGGGGTATTTCACGAACAGCTCGTCGTCTTGGCCATAGTCCTCGTTGATGGCGAACTTGATCCACTTGTAGTCATGGATACCTGTACTTTCCGGACTGTCCGTTTCGCCGAAACCGCCCGCATAGATGGCCTTATCGAAAGCTGTCTGCACGCCCCATGTCATGGTTGGAACCATGCTTCGGTTTATCGTAATGAGCTCGCGGTCGTAGTGTGCATCCAGCTCGTACAGCCCATCTTGACTGAATATCACGTTGCCTTCGTAGCCGGGCCTCTGTTCGTTCTCCTCCCCATCGGACTCCACTTCAAGCCGTATATCGTTGATACCACGCAGGGTGACGGTGTAGATGTAGCGGGTATTGCGGCGGGTGTCGTAGTCGTTGGGGTTGCCGTCGGCGTAGCCCAGATGTACGGTGAAGGTCACGTCGGCATTGACGGTATTGCCTTTGTCATCCTTATAGGACAGTGTGCCGGACATTTCCACGTAGGTGGCGTTGGCGGGGGCGTAGGCAAAGTCGCCGTTCTCGAACTGCTGACCGGGTTTGTCCGTATAGTCGCCCGTGTTTTTGTGTTCGCGTTCCTCGCGTAGGGCGTACTGTTCCGCAGCGCTAAGCCCTTCGCCGGAGATGGCCTGTTTGGGAGTCTTGCGGTTTTCCGGCATGTAGAACACGAAGCCACCGGAAGTGTAGAGGTAATTGTCATCCCGCTCGGTAGTCTCGAAAGGCATCTCCTCGGTTGTGAAGTAGGTGCAACCGTCACCATCGGCATCGCCTGTCCCGTGGGGCAGCAGCAACGACTGGGCCGGCACGTTCACCACCCGCCAGCCGCGCGGACGGAAGTCAAGTGCCGTCCAGTTCTTATCGGAGGGTTTCTCGGTTTTCACCACGAACTCCACCCTCGCGTCCGTCCGCTCGGGCCGCAGCGTACACTCCAGCGAGGCGGGACCGCTTTCCGTACCGGGAATGTTGACAAGGTTGCTCGTGGAATTTTTATCATCGTAAGCATAGCCTGTCATCATGAACTGCGTGGAGCGTTCCACGGTATGCTCGTCCATCTTCATTACGAAGGCTTCGAGGTCTGACCGCGATGTTATAGACTCCATGTCCGATTTTTTGACATCATAGCCGGAACTTACGGATTCAGTAGATAGATTGGCGATGCAGACTATCTGTACCTTGTTCAGAGAGGTGGTCTCTATCATGACGGAACCTTTGCTGTAGTCTCCGTTATAGCTGATGTCGTCAGTAAAGAAATTGCGGTAATGCACCTCCCCGGCGGGGTTGAAGATGAACACGTAGAGGTTGTTCACACGGTTCTCGTAGGTAGCGTCCTGCGCGGCACGGGTCTCCACGCAGCTCTTCTCGGACCGGAAGCCCAGCATTACACGTGCGGGAAGCCCCTCTGCCACGCGGGCACGCTCCTCGAACAACGGGTCCTCGGTACACGAGTACAGTCCTACCGCCAGCAGCATGGCCGCCAGCAAGGTCAATATGTTTTTATGTCTTGTTCTCATAACTCAAATGACATGCAGTTTCGTTTAATTGAACGGGGGAACGGTTATCTCTTCCGTATCCCAGTCCTTTACTTCAAATTTTAGCGTGAGGTTGGCCTCCGAACTGAGTGTGGCGTGTATGTTCACTTGCTTGTTACGGGCGATAGAGTTCAGAGCGCCGCCGTATTCGTTGATGAAAGGTATGGCGTCATAGGGAGCTGTACTTGTGGTGAAACCGATGGTATATGGCGAGTTCTTGCTTGCATCCGTCCATGCGTATGAGGGATAGATGTAAAGGGCCAGCGTCTTGCTGCCGTAACCTCCGATTTCGACAGAGAGGCTCTCGTAGTTTTGAACATCATACTCCGTGTCGTCGGGAACGTCAAGGGTCTGCTCGCGGAACAGGTAGAGCCGGTCGCCGAAGAACTCGCCGAAAGTCATGGAAGTGATGGTAATCGGGTGGCTCAGCGTGTTGTTCATAATGACGTTGAGCTTGGCCACGGAGCGCTCCAGTTCCACTTCGATGGTCTGCGGCGTGCCGTCGGATGGAATTATCTGCACATCGCGATGCCAGCTCATGGGTAGGCCGTGTTGTGCGATTTCCTGCTCCGTAAAGCGTTTTGGGAAGTGCGTGCGGTGTTCATCCATCACCAAAGCTTTTTTGGTGTTGCCGACCTGCACGAGGTTGTCCTCGAAGTCTGCCATGTCGGAATAGTCCTTGCCGAGGGCGGCCTCGTTGGCCACGGCATAGATGTCCACAGTACCTACCGGCACACCCTCGATGGTGACACTGCCGCCGGAGAGGTCGGCTTCCTTGAACTGTTTGTTGATGACAGGTTTGTCCTGCGAGAATACCAATATGCGCAAGGTGTTTATCTTCTCTTCAGCGGCCTTGTACTCCTCGTCCGTGGTGTGCGTGGAACGTATATCGGCCATTGGTACGTGCAGGGTAACGGAGGCTGTGCGTCCGTCGGGTATCCATTCGTCCACTCGGTCCGTGCAGCCGGCCAACAGGCTGGCAGCCCATGCGAGGGCGGCTGGCAGAAGCAGGGAGAAAGGATGCGGTAAATATCGTTTTATATATGCTTTCATACACCGTATGTATTGTTGTCTATAAATTTCTCATTTTATTGCCATGACACGGAGGTGTCCTGTTCATCCCAGTCGAGAACCTTCACGTTGATTGCGAGCGAAGCGGCCGAAACGGTCAGGGTGTAGGCATATTGGCTGCCTGCATCCCATTGTTTCGCATTCCCGCCAGAGAGGTTGACCGTGGAATTCCGGTCGGCGGTCTCGCCCTCGAAACGGTAGCTCACGGCGATTTCGGTACCAGTCAGGTCGGTGTGCGGGAGTAACAGCACGTCGCCCAGCATGTTGCGGGTCTCGCCGGCTGTGATGGAAATATCCTTTGCGGCCAACAGGGCATCGCTGTCGTTTGTCTTGGCGGTGTTGCTCCACGAGCTTCCACCGGAGGCATTCCAAGTAAGGTCGCCTTTGTAAGTCACGCCGTTCACTTTGAAGGAAGTAACCGTTACACCGCGCCCCACGGCCCTGATATTGAAGGCCAGCCTTGTGAGCCGATGGGAGAATTTGAAGCTGACAGATTCGGGGGCTTTGTCTGCCTCGATTACTATATTTGTTCGTTCCGCCGTCATCAGGTCGTGCCCTTTCGTGGCGACGAAGTTCTTGACGGTAAAGGTGCCGTCCGTGCAGGCGACGGACACGGCATCGCCCAGCGTTCCGGTGGACGGATAGAGGGCGTAGAAGTCGTAGGTGTTGCCCGACTGCCAGTACAGCAGGCCGCCTCCGTAGGTCCAGCCTGTACCGGAACCGTAGGTCACGGTCGTGTTGTCGAATATCTGCACGTCGTTGTCCGTGCCGCTGGTGTGGCGGTAGCTGCCCCACACGCTGAACGACTGGCCGTCGGTGTTCAGGTCGTCCGCACTCCCGATGGCGGAGCGTGTCAGCGTGGGTAGCGAAAAACGTATCGCCCCGCTGTCTCCGGCTGTCTCCATGTCCTGCACCACGCTTTCCGTGCAGGAAGCCGCTGACAACAGCACCGTCGCCAGCAGGGGCAGGATTCCGAGGGTGTTCTTTCTTCTGTTCATATATCTCATCATATAAAGGTTATTCCGTTCTTGCAGGAAAGCTGCATGTGTGCGGTCTGTCCTGTATCATTGTGGCCGGGAAGGGAACATTCAACCCCGCCCGGCCTGTATTCTTCGGTCCGATTGGCCTAACCGGCCGAGCTGCGTATCTCGTTTCGCTGAGTTAAGTTTCTCGTCATGGTGAGTTGCTCAATTCACGGAAGTGGGTCGCGCAACTCACGGAAACGGATTGGCTGGTACGGTAAGCGTTTAGTTCTTTTTATCAGTCAAATTAAGGTCATCACCCGGCGTAGTATCTTTCCACTTATCTACGGTTACATCAAACTTGATAGGCTTGGCGTTCGGGTCGGTGTTGATGTCTTCCATCTTCAGCTCTGCCGTGTAGTTGTAGTAGTACCCGGCTGTCCATGTGTTCTTCTGCAAGCTGGTTTCGCTGTTGCTCGGATTGTAGCTCAATGTGGCACTGAAATCCTGCTGTCCTATCGTTTCTTGGGCAGCGTTCTTTACCACTGCGGTGAATTGGACGCTCAACGTGCCGCAGGTCTGCGGAATAACGAACAGCGGTGCGCATGTCTGGCTGAAGTATCCCTGTTCGTTGGCAGCGTCGGCAGTCACGTCGGTGATGTTGTCGAAAGTGTATGTGCCCGTAGTGTTTGAGAGCTGGTCAGTACTCCACGTGATTGTGCCTTCGTTGGCCTTGTGGTACGTTCCCGTGGACTTGGTCGTTGCGCTCTCTATCCGTAGGTTGTTCACAGCCACGGTGTAGGTGTTGGCCATCTTGGTCTTGAACGTGAAGGTCAGCTTGGACAGCATGTGCCGGAACGTCATGCTTACTTTCGGGGCTTCGCCCGACGCTGTGCCGTCCCATGTGTAGTTGGACTCGTTGCCCATTGCGGCTACGAGGTCGTTCTTCCCGTCCGTGCTGTACGCCGTGAAAGTCAGCAGGCCGGAGGTCGATCCTCCGCTCTGCGAGCCCGCATCGTAGCTGACAATCGACTTGTTAAGCTGGCTTTCCCCGTTGGCATAGCCCGCAAAGCGGAATTCCTTGTTTTTTTCCCAGTAGTAGGTGTTTATGGGTAGCCATTCGTTGTCGCCTGCTTTGCTCACCTGCACGTTGGTAAAGGCGTCTGCCCAGTTCTGGTCGCCTGTGCCTTTGTTCTGTGCGAATACCCAGAACTTCTGGAAATTTTGTGATGTGACATCACCGGAACGGGTGGTCTTGTCCACAAAAGTTGTAAACTCGATGGGCTGGTTGGCGTATTCGGCCACGTCCATCACTTCCTGATTGCTACAGCCGGAGAACACCGCTGCGGCGACTCCCAGCAAAAATAAACTCTTTTTCATGATGCAAAAGCTTAAATTAAAAATACATTATTGTTTGGTTAATCATTTAGTTATCAATACATCTGTTTTATACAGGTCACCCTTCTTACAATGGCAGGGGGATGTCGATGTAATCGCCCCATCCCTCCACGTCGATGTCGAAACCGCTGTCGGAGCCTGCCGCACCTTCCTCGTCGGTGATGACAAGGCCGTCGGAGACGATAATCACGCCGCCACGGGGCTGGGCCTTCACTTGGTCCGTCACATCGAACTCGAAGGTCTTCATCGCGCCGTTGTGCAGACGCACTTCGAGATTGAGGTGGTAGGAGCGTTCCGTGGTGCGGGTGCCGTCGCCGTAGTGGTCGCCGGGGTAGTCGGGAATGCCGAAGGATTTCACTGTGGCCTCCGGACCGTAGTCACGCAGGGTACAGTCGAACATCACGGTAGCCGCTTCCGGTCCGGTGTGTCCGTCGTTCAGATAGACGCTCTCGGCCATGCCTGCCAATGCTCCGCGTGCGAGGGCCACGTACTGAAACCCCTGTTGGAACTCGTAGCGCACGAGGTAGGTATAGGTGAGCGGCTGCAAACGCACGGGCAGACCGACAGTCTCCTGCGTGGGCAGGGCCTCGTAGCTGCCTATGTATGCGCCGTAAAGCATGTCGGGCTGGTTCACGGTACGTTCCCCCGCGTGCAGGGCTTCGAAAGCCCCCCGCGTCAGGCTACGGGTGGTGGCACTTGCGGAAGCCAGTGCGGCGATGTCGTTGAAGACGATGTATTCCGTGTCATTGTTGTAGAACAACAGGTCGTGCGTACCTTCGTTCATATAAAGACGGCCTCCTTCGGGCGACAGGTTGCCCTCGTTCTCGGCGGTGCCGCCGGTATAGATGCGTGCACGGATGCCGGTGGGCACGTCGGGGCGAAGGTCGTCATAGCGTTGGGGCCATGCAGGGTTCCACACGGACTGCCAGTCGGTCTGGTAGCTGCGTTCCCATTCCTGCTCCCACGTGGCGGTGAGGTTTACCTGAACGGAGAAAGCATGGTCGGGGTGGTCGTAACAGAGATCCTTTCGGCAACCGCCCAACAACAGAAGCGTGGCGGCGTATAATGCCATATATAGCGGTGTGCGTCTCATCGTGCGCCTCCTTTCTTCTTATCCGTGTCCCACAAACGCCAAACGAGCGTCAGTTTCAACTTCAGCGGCCCGAAGTAGTCCAGCTTGCTGGTCTGCCGATAGACGTAATGTGTGCCGCCCAGATAAGGTATCGGGTCGTACACCTCATACTTGCTGTGCATGTACCCCACGCCGATACCGGCTTCTAAGGAGAGCCGCCGTCCGATGGGGAACATGTAGCCGTAGCTGACTCCGACCATTTCGGCTTCGCCCTGATAGCCCTCCTTGCCGTTTTCGAGGTCGTACCACGTGAAGCCTCCGAACACGCCGAGGTAGTGGCCGTGCCACGGGCTGCCTTGCTTTTGCCCGAACCACCAGCGTCCCTCCGGGCTGATTGTTGCCACTTGATAATACTTGTGCTTGCCGTCGTTCTTCCACCATGCCATCTCGCCTTCAAGGTTCACCGTCCAGCGGTCGGCGATGCGGTACTCTACTTCGAGCGAGGGCATCAGTATCGCATCGTAAAGCAGGTTGGTCTTGATGGCCAGTCGCTGCACCATCGCTCTCTGAGGTTGCACGGTCGCTTCCTGCCGCACCGTTGCTGGTTCGGAGGTCGTTTCCGCCACGCTATCGGGTTGCAGGACCGGTTCCGGTTCTTTCACTTCCGACTCTTTTTGGGGAATGACTTTTACAGGCGGTTCGGGTTTCCGGTAGCAGACCACCGAAAGGCTGGAGCGTAAATCTGGGAAGAAGTTCTCCAGCATGTAGGTGTACGGCATACCGCCGCGCAGGTCCATGAGCTGCTTTTTTCGTCCGTCCACTACGCGACCCGCCTTGTCGAACACCCATACCGGTGTATGGTCGAGGATGTGCAATACCTCTTTTTTATAGAGCATATCCGATGCGGCGACCATCCGGCGCAACATATCCCATGCGATGCCCTCGCCATGTATACAGACCAAGTTGTCGGGAATTTCGGCGTGGCGCACGAGATAGGTTTTCAGGGAATCGGCCCTGCGATCTGACAACACCTCGTTGAGATGGTTCACACCTTCGGGCGATGACCACGAACGTACCACAACGCTTTCAAGTCGGTTCGCCCCGTATTCTTCGCGTAGAATGCGGATAAAACGCTCCAATTCCGCGCGATTATCCCTGAAGAGCACGTCCACTTCTCTGTGGCCCTGCCGGTAATAGATACGGACCGAGTCCAACTCTTGTGCATGAACATACCCGCCGCAGAACAAGAGAAATAATAACAGTATTCGTTTCATTGTCATAGTCTATGCCTATTTATATATCAGCTATTTATTCAATTCTCTCGTGCCATGCCTTTTCATTTAAAGGCAAAAAAACACCAAACCAACAAATAATCAGCCTGATAACTGTCTGTTATGCCGATTTATTTGTTCATTAAAAAAGCTATCGAAAAAAGGTCGTATTATTCGGACACTCCGGGAAAATTCGCCCTACTCAAAGAGCTGAAACGCAATTTTTTGCAGATTTTTGTTGTGGATAGCTCATGTTTTTGTAATTTTGTGGCTGAAAACGAACGATTTAACCAACGATTTAACCAACGTAAAATCATACCGTCCGTTTTTGTGACATTCCTTTTCGTCTTATCTCTTTTTCTTTCATGGCTTTATCTATTTCTTTATAGCGGCTGCGGAATTTCAGAAATGTATCTCGCGAGATGTTGAAACGCCTACATATATCGGCAATCGTGCAGTCCCGTTTCAACATGCCGACGACGACTTTCCGGTTTTCGATCAGCACATTCATTTTCGTGTAGCTGCCTTTTTTTCGTCCGAGGACGACACCCTCGGCTTTCCGCAGGGCGAGCGCCTCTTTGGTGCGCATCGAAATTAGATTGCGTTCAATCTCCGCTACCAAGCCGAAAGCGAAGCAGAGCACCTTGCTGTTGATGGAGCTGTCAAACGAATACCCCTCCTTGGTCGTGTAAAGGTTGATTCCTTTCTCCAGACATTTGCCCATGATGGCCATGAGGTCCGTTAGCGTGCGGCTTAGACGCGATATTTCTGTGACAATCAGCGTGTCGCCATGCTTCATGCGCCGTATCAGCCCTCCTAATTTGCGGTCGCACTCCTTCTTCTTGCCGCTGGCGACCTCCGTTACCCATTGGCTGACGGAAAGATTTCTACTGTCGGCGAAACGCCGGATCTCGTCTTGCTGGTTAGCCGGATTCTGTTTGCCCGTACTGACCCTTAAATAACCTATTATCATAGTCCTTAATTATTTTACGGGAGCGACATTGCTCCCGTCCGGTATAAATAAGGCATGATGGTTCGATATGAAAGGATTTTGTATATAATTGTAGGCGTAACATCTTATTTTACAATTATTTTATATCTTTCCGCTATACCCTTTTCCCTTTTCTTCCCGTTAACATTCTCTCGCCGGTTGGATTTTTCCATGCAAAGGTACAGCAGTCGTCCGGCGTCAAGCACCGCCATGCTAACGGCTCGTGGATTTGCCCGGCAGCCTTCCCAAATCAGAGATGTCCTTTCAGTCCCCCGCCATGTCGTACCTGTCGGGTTGGGTATTCCGTGAAATCCCCGGTCGTTTGCTTGCCTTTCCGTCCTTTCCCTACTGTCTGACTTGCATGTAAAATCTCTCCCGGCAAGGAAAGCCGAAAAGCTTCCGAAGAGAGGGAAAAGAAAAACGATGTTTAATTTAACTTTTATGTATTATGCGTACAAATGTTAGTCAAATTACGGACAGGAAAATTTGGGACGGATAGGAAGTGTCTCCGAATGCTATGCTTTAAGCAGAATTTGGACAAACTGTTTGGTTGAAAAGGAATTGCAGCTGTTGGTAGAACCTTATCGACAAGTTCAAAATAGCGGATAGAAGGATATATTAATTTTTAATCTTATCAAAATATGAGTATAATATGTACACGATGTGGCGGCACGCAGGTAGTATGCGAAGCCACGATAAACCCCAACACTAAAGTGATAACGGAAATTTCCGACGATTCTTTGCAATTCGGCCGGTGCGAAACTTGTAAGGTACGAAGCGTCCTGACGGATGTAGAGAAGACAAAGGCCGCCATCAAGAGCGGATTTGCCGGATTTGTCGAGGCAAACGGCAGGAATCCCCATTATGCAAGCTGTCGGATAGTATGGAAGTACACCAACGATTCCGAAGACGTAAAAATCCGGCTGCTGGAAAGCGGTGAAAGTATTGGAAACGACATGTTCTTCTCCTGCAACAGCCTCCATGCCCTCGAATCTCTGGCGAAGTTCGGAAAAGAACCGTTCATCGTAACGGAATGTTACGGGTTCAAGACCTTTACAGAAGAGGAAATCTCCGATGAAAAAGCGTATGAATACGAGTTCGGAGACGAGAAAATCGTTGTTACAGGTAAAGAAGTACGTGCATTTTACTCGGAAGTATATAGGCTGACGGCACAGGACATCGAACAGTTTGCAGCCTATAATACGGCAAAACGCAAGTATTATCGGAAAAATGATTGTCAGCTTACCCCGGAGTTTGTCCGACGGCTGCTTGATGAAGAACATTTGATGAAAGCAGGTGAATCCGACAGTTTCACGATTCAGTTGTTCTTCCTGTGGTATGTGCGGATTCGGAGAGAACCTGAAAATCTTGCACCGTTCAAATACGCTTTGGAAGCCTGTTGCTTGGATAATGTACAGACTTTCAGTCGCCGATACATCACGCTCGAAAAAGCATTGCTTCATTGCCTGAACGGTTTCAATGAGAATGCGGTCATTCCGAACCGTTACCAATCCCTGCAAAACTATTTTTGCAGACATACACATGGCAAACGCTAATCCCCGGCAGAGGATTGTCTTGCAGTACAAGTCTCCGATCCTGTAAAACAGGTTTCGGAGACTTTATTCTGCACGGTCATTTCTCCGGTTGTCTTTCTATGTCGGCAGCTTCCTTGTTTAAGCCGGTACTCTATTCCTTTTATATTCAGCCGAATTATTTTTTATTCTATGATTTTTATTATAATTGTGTATACTTTAATGTTGCTATTCATTCAATTTTACCCACTTTCGCTGGTTAGTACCAGACTCCATGACAAGACATTTTCCGTTTTCTATCATGTAAATGTGGATATATTGGCAAGGGACAACCTCTTTTCCCTGCCGGTTGACAACACCGTTCCGGTACGTGTATTTGGCGACAGCTTTGACCGCTTCGGCATACTGGCCGCCACCCAAGTTGAAGCTTTCAATGCGGACATATCTGTCACAAGGAATAACCAACTTGGCTTCTTCTACGGTAGCACGTCCGGCAAAACCATCCTTTCCGCTTCCTTTGATATAAAGTTTCAGCCAATCGTCATATACATACATTTCATCATAGATTGGTTCGAGCACAATATTTCCGTCCGGGTCTATCATGCCATATTTCCCATCAAGGGAAACTTTGAGCAGGTTGTCCCTATATTGCTCTATTTTGTTATAAACTTGGGATGTGACTTGCTTGCCTGTCCGGTTATCCACCAGATAACAAAGACCGTCTTTATAAAGCGCATACCTGTTTCCCGGCAGCGTTCTCGAATAGTCGTATATGGGCGGAATGACCTCTTTTCCGTTCGAGTCAATGTAGCCAACCTTGTCGTTGAGAATGACATGGGCAAGGTTTCCGTCTGTAAACGCACCTATTTTCTCGTATTTGCATGGTGTCAGTACATTGCCTTCAAAGTCCATCAGACCGTATCTGGAATTATACGAGATGCGGTAATAGGGAGTGTCGTCTTTTGTGCGCAGCACTATCAGGGGCTTGCCTTCTTTATCCTCTATGGTATAGTAACCGTATTGGCAGGGCAGAATCATTTGTTTCTGCGCATTGAGGAAACCCTCCCTGCCGGCTTGGTTAACAACGAATAGCCCGCTTTTCAGTTGTTCTATTTTATCGTATTCAAACGGCACGAGCACTTTACCCTCCGTATCGATGATGCCTGTCTTTCCGTTCTTTACCGCATAGGCTTCGTGTGAGGCAAACGGCGTGATACGTTCATAAATACAGGGAATGATTTCCCTGTTTTCCTTGTCGATGAAACCATACAGTTCCTCTTTTGCCACCAATGCCCTGCCTTGGAGGAAGTAAGCAGCCTGAGTATATTGTAGCGGGATGACGATTTCTCCTTTACGGTCTATGTACCCAAAGTACCTGCCCACTTGCACTACTGCCAAATCTTCGGAAAATTCTTCGGCATAATCGTATTTGCCTTCTATCCATTCCTTGCCTTTTTCATCGACATAGCCGAATTTCCCGTTTTCGCAACGGTGCGGTATAAGGGTAGATGGTGGTTGACTGTTACATGACACTATGAGCATAAGCGGAACAGCCAAGAATAAATGTTTGAGCATACTTCTGATCGTTTTCATAATGGACGATGTTTAATTTATTCTGATATATTGAGAATCCTCCTTTCGCCACGTCTTGCCTGAACCTGTTACATCTTTGTAGATTCCAAAGCCATGTTCGTAGGCTTCATACGTACCGTCATAATCTTCAATTATGATATTTCCGCGACTTCCATTGCTCCCTCCACTGCCGGAGAATGCTGCCAGCCCCAGCCACAGTAAAGCTCCAAGTATCAAGGTGCTCAACATTCCAAGAAAAGAAATTCCCAAACCAAAAGCAAACACCGTGAACGAAAGGCTCATCCAAATACCACAATCTCTTAACAAATAGAGCAATACTGCCATATAGGCAACGAAAGCAAGTACGAAATGCCAAGTCTCGTTAAAGAACGGAGTTTCTGGCGAATCAGGGGTGATACTGTCGTATCTATTGTAATTAAAAATACCTAAGAACAGGATTACTCCTACAATGATAAAGATACCAAACAGAAGTTTTCTCCAAAAGCCATCGAAAAGACTGCCCGTAAACTCCCGGTAAATAGTGTACTGGAAGAACAGGATGCCAATAGCTACAAAAAAATTGATAATAGTAAATATCCATCCTACATCCGAAGGGTCGCAGAACCAGACGAGTGCGCTGTCACTCCCAGCTCCGAACATGAACAGTTCAGCCCCGCCCCATAAAAGGCAACCTGCGTGGAACAACGATCTGGTATCTGTACGTAGTCCGATGAAGGCAATGACGGCAAACAGCAATATGGCAAAAGGGGTATAATGCCGGAGTTCGGAAAGACCGACTGTGGAGTAAGATGTTCCAGCCGGAGCAGCCAGAGTGGAGAAAGGCTCAAGGTATTGTTCATGCACATAGCCCGTGCGACCGTCATTCAAAGACACTTGTGCCCAATCATCTTCGCACGCCGTCACCTGCACGAGATCTCCATTGGACAACGATCCGATTTTAGCCCCACCCGGTGCATTGCGCACATTGAGCGTGGAGTTAACGTTTACCCGATATAGACCGGGAGCAATGGCGGCAAAAGCGGTCATCGCAAAAAGGACTACCGCCAGTATTAATAAAAATCTTCTCATGGCAAAACGAACGGTTTATCAAATGACGACTGGCGCAATCTCCATAAGACTGCCGCACATAATGCAATCCAACACAGGTCGATGGCAATATACCCGCATGGCAGCGGAAACATGTTCAGCAGGATAGATACCACCATAACTGTCGCACCCGCAATGCCTAATACTTTGTCTTTCTTAAACAGTAAGGCAAAGACAATGGCAAATGCCAAGAAAGCTGCCCAAAGCGCCCAATTACCGTAATAATTCAAATCGTTCATCCAATTCCAATTATTCCCTACACGGGACGAAAGCAGAAGCCACATAAAAGGATAATCAGACTTGCCTTCCGTTTCCCAATAATTCTCCAAAGAACGGTACATTTCATCTCCGTCAAAACTGGATACCATATACAAGTCGTAAACGGTATTCACCAAAATCGGAACGAGACTGACACACCACAGCACAAAAGCTGTTTCGCCCAGCCACTTGTTTACGTGTACTTTCACTTTGGCGAAGAAAAGCGTCGTGAAGAAATAAAAGCAAACTGTGTAAGGAAAGTTAAGCCACACATAAAGAGGATATAGGGTAGTCGTGCTGTTTCCTCCGAACTCACTATACCAACCAACCTTTACCATTTCATCCTTACCGAAACCGGACAGGAACATCAGATTGACTAACAGCACATACGCCGTAGCCAGCAGCATTGCGGTTACAATTGTTTTCGTTTTCATATCCATAAGTTTTAGCTGTTTATTCGTGTGCATGGAGAGTGATGCCCTGACAGTTCACCCGTTGTTTTACGAATTGGTGGTTGCCGTCCTCAAAAAATGCTTCAAACGGGTCTGAAGAAAGATTGTACCGCCTGATATAAACATCCATGTACAGGTCTCCTATACGAAGTTCTCCCGCCCGTAGGGGATAGAGTAATAACTTCCGGAACACCGCCACCTGATAATTCTTTCCATTCCGATGCTCTATTTGCCATGCGCTGCCCCGCAAATCTATCGGTTCTATTTTGAAATCGTCCGAAGAGATGAGTTGTTCCATATTGGCGAGGCTATCTGCAAGGGATGTGGTATATAACTTGCATTCCAACACGACGGGTTCATTTATACGAGGAGAGCGTTCTGATACGTTCATTGTCATAAAGACATCCGGTTTTGGTTGTGGGTCGGAAGAAGGAGGTAATTTCCCGTCAGGTACGACATTCACTGCGAGTTGCTGCGAATGTAGCTGATGCCCGTTCACCACAATACTTGCAGAGGGAATGGAACACCTGCCCACCTGTAATGCCTGCAACACATAAGTATAAGACTCTTGATATTTCCGGTTTATTTCTCCATCTACTTTTTCCACATTGGTGGCACTGCTTTTGGTGGGGCCAAGTAACACCTTAAAGCCTTTCAATTCGGGCACAGCAAGATTCTGTATTTCAACAGTAGCAGGTTTCTCCGGGAAAGATACAATAAATGTCAGCCGGAACTGTTTATTAATTTCGATATTCTCCGGAGCAGAAACTGTAAACGTAGGATCATTATTTGCGTATGCTTTTGCCGCTGTTCCGATAGCGCATAAGCAACATACCCATGCAATAAGTCGTTGGGAAAGAAATGTCTTTTTTGCGTGAACCGATAATTTATCCATCATCCTAAGTTCTTTTATGTCTTCCCAGTCCTTAGAAGGCTGTTATTAAATAATAAAAGCGTGAACTGCAAATGCCACGTCTTAAATCGAAGGTCGTAGGAAACCTGTAGTACAGATATGGATATAGCAGCCCACGCTATAGCGTGAGAACCACTATGCCTTCCTTGTACTACATCTGAAAATTTCCTACGTTTTCGATTTACAAGATAAGCATAACGCTTCTTTCTTTTCTAAATATGTCTTGGATAGAGTTGTCTCAATCCGATTGCAAATATACGAAAAAACTATCAATAAACTCTTTTCCTGATTAGAAAAGAAATTGCTATTCAGTAAATTATATAACTTGAACCTTATGACCGCATTTGGCGACTGCATAATATGCACATAAAAAACGGCCTCGAATGATTATTCCGAGACCGTTTCTGTCAAATTCAAGTTATATCAGTCCTTTATATGGCAAGCGCGTTTTCAAAGGTGCGTCTTGTGGAATGTCATAAATATTGCTTTTCTATCTCTTCTGTCTTGTATAGAGGAAGAAAGCCGTTTTTGTCGTAATACTTAAGCACCCTTTCCTCGTTGTACGCATCCACTACGATAAAGCGGCATCCCGTTTTATTGTCCTCGTGACGGAACCAGTCTTTTATAAAGGTCATCAGTTGCTGTCCTACATGGCTCGGTGTGCCCTGATATTCCCGGTTTACCCCCAGTCTTCCTATCAGTACAGCCGGGTAGCTACGCCCACGTTTTGGGTTTACGATATTACGTTACAAACGATTTTTGTCATTGGAAGAGATTAATTTGGTCTTGATGCTGTCATTAGCCAAGGTAAACAACGCTACAATACGGTGCGGAAATTCAGTCGTCACCCAACAATAAGTTTTCCCTAAAAGTTCATCCGCATATAAATCGGCATCATGAAGGAAAAAATCATCAAGATCATCCTCGCCGCAAGTGAAAGGGAGACACTTTTCCCGCACTTCCCTATATAGGCAGGCATGACGCAATCATCGTATAAAGAAATCCCGTCCATTGTTAGTTGAATCGGAATGAACGGGATTTCTCCAATACCTTTTGTAGCCGTTTCTTGGCCGCCACGGACAACTGTGGAGTTACCTTTACGGCATTCTTTTCTGCATTACGCACGAAATCTTCTGCCGTAGCACCTTCCAAAACCGGAATATTCTTAATCGTTATAACCATAATCATTAATTTTATGCAAATACTACTTTATTACCATACAACAAAATGGTACGCAGAATTTAACAATAACAGGGTTATATCAATTCACAAACAATTTGCCACTTTTTTATGTGGTTATTCTAACCATATTACATTCCTCTTACTATCCTGTCGTCGCTCCCTCGCCGGTTAGATTTTCCCATGCAAAGGTACAGCGGTCGTCCGGCGTCAAGCACCACTGTGCTAACGGCTCTTGAATTTGCCCGGCAGCCTTCCGCAAATCAAAGATGGCCTTTCAGTTCCCCGACATGCCGTGCCTGTCGGGTTGGGTATTCCGTGAAATTCCCGGCCGTTTGCTTGCCTTTCCGTCCTTTCCCCGCTGTCTGGCTTGCATGTAAAATCTCTCCCGGCAAGGAAAGCCGAAAGGCTTCCGAAGGGAGGGAAAAGAAAAGCAAGTTCAACAAATTAAAATTCAAGGTTATGCACAGCAAGATTTTTCAAATTACTCGAACACGAGTGGACAAGGACGACTACATGAACGAGGACACCCTCATGCAAGGCGATGACAGCTTTTTCGATTATTGTGCCGAGATTGACGACGAAGAACGCCAGTACCATATCGACAACTTGGTAAACAACATTCTGCCCAAAGGCATGTTCGAACTTGTTTCCGACGATACCATACGCTACAATGGCGGTGCGGCACAATGGAGAGAAGAGTTTGTCGCAGACATTCGAAGCAGGGCGGAAGCCATTACCCCCGAAAGCGTACAGGAATGGATTGGCCCGGTCTATCAGCTTGAAAAATTTCTGAAAAACCCGCTCGATACCGCCTACTGGTTCTACATGGACGAAGAGGGATTGCAATCCCACGCCGAGCAATCCTACGAGTTCCTGCGGCAGGTATGCGAATTTGAACCCGGCACGCTACTCTATATCGGCGGTGTTATCGACTATCATTTTTAACCTCAAAATGCAAAACGATGAAAGGTACGGAACATTTCAAACAGACTATCAAGGAATACTTGGACGGCAGGGCGCAGACAGACGAACTTTTTGCTGTCTCCTATGCCAAAGAAAACAAGAACTTGGACGATTGTATCACGTTTATTCTCAATCAAGTAAAGGCAAGCGGCTGTTGCGGAATGACTGACGACGAGGTGTGGTCGCTCGCCATTCATTACTATGATGAAGACAACATCGACGTAGGAAACCCCATTAGCTGCGGTGTCGTGGTCAACCACAAAGTAGAACTGACCGAAGAAGAAAAGGCACAGGCACGAAAGGAGGCGCTGAAAGCCTATCAGGAGGAAGAAATGCGCAAGATACAGCAACGCCACAGCAAGCCGAAGCCGACTGCCAAAGCCGCACAGAGCAACCAAACAGAACTTTCACTTTTCGATTTCTGACCATGAAAGCACGAACGAAATTCCAACATAAGGTAGTAGCCGCCAACAGGCGGTTACTGCCTATCACGGAGAAGCAAACAGAATGGGCGTTCCGTCATACCGTCGGACATTACGCTTTTCGCACGCCCAGCGGACAAACGACCTGCCTCGATTGCGGGTATCGGTGGAACGAGACGAAAACTAAACATTGCCATTGTCCGAACTGCCATGCCAAACTGACGCTCAAAGACACGCTTTGCCGCAAGACGGACGAGAAAAGTTATTTTTCCGTCATCACCACACAGGACGGATTTCAGGTACAGCGGATTTTCAGAATGACCGTTTATTATCACAAGAGCCGGAAAGCTCGGACGGACGTGTGCGAAGTGGCGAGGTATTGGTTGGACGAGAACGGTAAAACTGCTCTGACGGCCTTACAACGGGCAATGGGACGTTACTTGGATTGTTTTCTGTACGGGTCGGGATTGGAACTGCGGAACGACAACTATGTTTATAAATATATTGCGGATTGTTACGTTTATCCGAGATATACATCTATTCCGAAATTACGACGCAATGGTTTGAAAGGTTCGTTCGCCGACATCGCCCCGCAAAAGCTGATGAAAGCTCTGCTGTCTGACAGCCGTGTGGAAACGATACTCAAAAGCGGACGCAAACGCGACCTCAAGTATTTTATAGACCACCCGCAGGATTTGGATTTCTGTTGGCCGTCCTACAAAATCGTGTTACGCCAGAAGTATCGGATAAAAGACATGGGAATATGGACAGATTATCTCCGTATGCTCGACAGGTGCGGCAAAGACTTGCACAACGCCCACTATGTTTGCCCTGCCGATTTGAAAGCCGAACACGACAAGTACCAGAACAAGGTGCGTATTCTCCAAGAGCAGAAAAAACGCATGGAGCAGATGAAACGGGCAAGGGAAAACGAGGCACGTTTCAGGGAGTTGAAAGGCAAGTTCTTCGGTCTGGAGTTCACGGACGGGACGATAGTCGTCCGTGTGCTGGACAGCGTGGAAGCCTACTACGACGAGGGCAATGCGTTGCATCACTGCGTAGGACAGTGCGAGTATTACCTCAAGCCGAATACGCTGGTATTCTCCGCACGGATAGAAAACAAGAGGGTCGAGACCGTAGAGTTGAGCCTCGAAACATTCAAGGTGCTGCAGTCGAGAGGGCTGTGTAACAAAAATACGAAATACCATAAACGGATTATGAACCTTGTGCATAAGAACATCGCACTTGTCCGAAAACGTATGACCGCCTGATACCGGCTGCTGTCGGTCAACCACCTGCCAATCGGGACAGGTGGTTGTTTATATTCCGGCCGTTGCCGCATACTTTTGTAGGCAGCTATCTTCACTTGAATAGCCCAATCAGCCATTTATATGCCATGAGCAGGCAGGACGTTTATAGTTTGCTTCTCCCTTTTATACCGTCGGATTATCATTTCCTCGAAGCCCGTCACCGCCACAGGCTGTTTTTACCGTGCAAAGGTACGGCGGACGAACGGCTGACCAAGTATCGCAGAGCTACCTTGCTGAAATTTGACGAAAACTTTCCGAAATCACAGATCCCGGTATTTCATAAAATTTCATCGGCGGTTCCTTGTTTGCGGTTCTTGCTTCCGCCGTCGGGTATCGCACATAAAAACCGACCCTGCGGCGGGCTGAAAAGCTCGGAACAAAGGGAAATAAAAAAACGAAACGATGACAACAACAGAACAAATTATCGCAGTAGCCACAGGATTGGGCTGGCAAGCATCGACAACGAAGTACGAAAATAGAGTGGTGTTCGATTTTCAGCAATATACGCCCAAAGGGCAGGATTTCAACGTCTCTGTTGAAATGAAAGACGGGGATTTCGACAGGTTTCTGTGTGAATTGGAAAATTTCTACGAAGGCTTCGACCCCGACTATGAAACCTACCTGTGGATAGGCAATGACGGGCACGGCAAAAACGGTGCGCCCTACCACATCAAAGACATCGTAACCGATATGGAAGAAGCCGAGAAAATGATAGAAACCCTGTATGAAACATTAAAAAAAGCAATAGCATGAGAATGAAAACACTTTACACAAAAGATGCGGAAAGGACAGGAATAAGCCGCTTTCCAAATTTCCACAAGACAGGAAGCATCACCGGAATGAAAGAACTGTATTATGGCAAAAACGCCCTTTTGGTACGTTGTGGCAATTACATCTACAATGTATCGAGCGAACCCGAAATTTATTATAACATAGCACATTAAATGATATTCATTATGAAAAGGACAAGTTGTAAGACGGATTTTCAGAGTTGGAAAGGTATAATGGCTCTAAAATTACTCTGCTGCAATATAATTGCAGGCCGTTTTGATTGGAAGAAATATTGTACGCCACAACCTTACTGTGGTCAGGATATTTGCGTCATACCATTACATTGCTCCTACGGACAGATAGGCTATACCGTGTATTTCCCTTATGCTGATATGCCGGAAGTGGAATACGATTGGGAAATGAACAAATTAACTATCGACAAAGAGAACTGGGAAAGCTATTTAACGTGAGTATAATTCAAATATAGCCAGTTGCCCGTCTTTGAAAAACATACATCAATGGCGGGCTTCTTTCAAAAAACAGTATGTTGTTATGGTAGAAAGTGAGTTGGAAATAAAGTTGTATTAAAGGAGCGGGGCATGGAATATTCATTCAACCATATATTTTCCCTGAAATTGAGCAATTTCTTTGCAAAAATCATCTGCTATACGATAAATCTCCGTAACTTTGGTCTCTGAAAACATCATGGTAATTGCTTAAATGTCGTTAATTGAATACTATAAATTCAATGCTTTTATTGCTATGTGCCTAATTTATTTACAGAATTAGAATTGAAAGAATGTGACACAGACTTTTTATACCAAATGGCAATCTTCTGTCCTTGCAGATGCAGGGAATTATGTATCAAAGGAATACAATAACTTCCAAACGGCGTTGTTGAGTGAAATATCCAAATATGCAAAAGCCGTGGATGCGGCAGTTGTAGCCGAGAGCAAGGGGCATTACCTTACAAGTTGCTTTATTGAGCGTAACGGTAAATTCGTGTACATAAGCCATTCTTCGGATGCGCGGATGGACGGTGGGGTAAAGATAGAACTTGATTCGTTCCTGATACGGACTGCCCGGCACGTAAAGGATTATACTGGTGGTATCAATCAATATTGCGATATGTCACAGCTACAGTCAATGATTGACAAACTGTTGTCTTAATGTAATGTATAAGAATGTGAGGTGGCTTCACTTCAACGCCACCTCACACTCGTTTCCGTTATCGGTGCAGACCGCTGATGTAGCTTTCCTCTTGCACTTCGGCCTGGTATTCTTCCATACCCTCCAGTTTCTCGTTCACGCTTTGCAGGTTGGCTTCCATCGACAGACAATGGTTGTAAGCGAAGCGGTGTCTGTCGGGTATATCCGTACCGGTAAACGGTCCGGCATTGAGCGTGTCGGTTTCCCTGTTATACCAGACGAACAGATGTTTTCCGTTCGGCATCTCGAACATCGGGAGTTTCTGATGTTTCAGGACATCAAACTCTTCCGCCGCCATATCCTTGGCCACCTCTTTCACATCATCGCTGGCGCGGTCGGTTCCGTAACGCCGGATATGGTCTCGCACCTCCTGTTCCGTGTACTTCAGCATGATGTCGTAAGTGCCCCCGACACTTCCGTTGTACACTACGGCAAAGTCTTTATCCTCGATTAGCAGATCATCTCCCCGGTTCTGGAGGGGAGAAGCGAATGTATGCTGCTCGTCCATACCGTTGCCGTCGTAATACTCCTTGGCGAGTGCCAGCAATCCCTTGTAGTCGCCTTTGTCCTTCAATTCGTCCAGTTGCGTCGTGTCATCGGTGGATTGGAGATAAGCCACCGATGCGTAAAAGATACGTTCCTTGGTCGAGTGTTTGTTCTCTTGCTCTTCAGTAACATTTTGTTCCAACTCCTGTGCAATCTTATCCACCTTTTGAGTAACGATTGACGAAGCCCTTTTCACGTCCAGAAGCGTCGTCTTGATAAACTGTGGCGATTCCTTCAATTCATCGAGCCACCCTTTGAGGTATGCGCAACTGTCTTCCTTGATATGCTTGGTCATGCCATAGCGTTGTGCGATCAGTGCACTGCCGAGTTCGGCCACCAGTTCCTCGCGGGCATACTCTTTCGAGCCGAAAGATGTCGGCTGGAGGCGGTCGAGAACACCCTCGGCGCCGGTGGAGTGGACCATTTCATGAAACAGCGTTCCGTAAAAGGCTTCTCCGGACTGGAACTGTTCTTTTTCGGGCACGATTATCTCGTTTCTCGTAATCGAGTAGTATGCTTCGTCCTGATGTCTCGGTTTGATAGGACAAATCCAAAGGTTATCCCGAATCATCGTATCGACGGGCGCGAAACTGAAATGTTCGCCGTTTTCGATCCTTTTCCCGTTCTCTACCTCCAACTGCTCCCACAACTCCGGTCGTGCCTCCCGCAAGTTGGTCTGGGCGACATTGAACACCCGGAACACCTGCATTTTGGGATAGACGTTGTATTGCGCCTTCTCCTCGTCGGAGAGCTTCTTGTAATCGTCATACTTGATTTTTTCCTTTGTCTCCTTGTGTATGCAGGTGAATGTGGTCAGCATCACGGGAAAGGATTTCTCGCCTTTCAGCACAGATACCCTTGGCAGTTCTTGTCCGTCCTTACCGGGTTTGTTGAGCCGCTGCACGCAGTCGAACGTACAGAAACGGTGAATCTTGTACCCTTCGTTCTCACAATGCAGGAGCAGCATCAGGGCGTTCATACCGTTGTACTCGCGCCCCGACAGGTTACGCGGCCATTGCAGTACACCCTCGGTAAACCACGGCTTGTGCCAATCTTTCTGGATGCTTTCGATTTTCTCGATCATCATCTCGGCAAAGAGGTCCAGCGCCTTATCCTCGCTGTTCGGTCCCTCTGTATTTCGCTTTCTATAACCGGCCATGACTGCTACTGATTGGAGTTATCCGATTCGGGAACATATTGCATCAATTCTTCCACTCGGCAGGAGATGTCCGGCTTCCCGTTATGTACCGAGACCGTCAGTTCGCCCTTGGCCTCTACCTTGACACCCGGTTGCAACCACTCTTCGCGTTGCCTGTCGAAGCAGAAGAAGCGCACCCACTGGTACTCGAAATTCTCATCGACCTTCTTGATGCTGAATGCCGAGAACATCGTGTAGGGTTTGTCGTTCCTGTCTTTCCGTTCCTCGATATTTTTGCCCACTTTACCGCGAAATGCCATATCTCCTTTGAGAAAATCCGCCGTGTCTGAGGCAACCGGATCGATACGGTCTGCAAAAAGGTTGAAATAGAGTTTGTCACCCCTGCGTTTCAGAAACAGCGTTCCTGTAATCTCCACGTGCGAACCGTTCCGATAACCTGATGCCTCCTCTTGGGAGCCGTCTTTGCTGACACTGATTTCGATAACTTCGTTTTGACCGTCTCGGTCCGGAATCGTGACACGTAGCGGAAAAGACAGAAACGAATTTCCTTCCTTGTTTGTTCTCGCCGAAGCATTGCGGCCTATCGTGCCGCATACCGTAACATTACATTTAATCATTTTGCTTTTGTCTTTTAATGATACACATATACCATCTGACAAACAGGGTCCTATGAATTGAAGTTGAACAGACTGGTGGCGGCCCTAATCAGGAGCACGTATCCTTATGTAGATGAATCCTGCTGCAATCAGCAACTGCACCCCCATGACGACGAGCGTTGTCACCCAGCCCAGCAGCAGGTAACAGAGCAGAATGTGCAGGACGCAGACGGATAGTCCGAATAGATACCCGCATAACCGTATCATCACGCGTTTTATCATGGCTTTCGGATTTTATCGTTTCAGGATTTCCGTCTGTCCCCGTTGCTCGGCCATTCCCTGCTCGAAATTCAGCGAGGCTGCCTCCGAGAGGATGACCGTGTTCAACAGTCCAGTCACACGCAGTCGTTTGGCTTCTTCCGAAAGAGAACCGTCGTTAAGCGTCACCGACAGGCGGCTTAACTCGGCAGAGGTCAGTTCCCGCGATACCTGGACGCTTCCGTTGTCCGCTTGCAGGACAGCCCGCCCGTTTTCCCCGATCACGAGGTCGCAACTTTTCATGCCGGGCAACAGCGATGTCAGGTCGATTTCCCGGCGGTCCATCGCCTCGGAAATGGCCGCCTTTTGTTCTTCCTCATTTTTGCTGTCGATTTGCGTCGCCAGCAACATCAGGGAGGTAAAAGCGGTCATGGCCATCTCCACGATAGGGTCGCTACACCCTGACAGTCCCACGCCGCTGTCCTCCGAGGAGAGCAGTTTTTTCATCCATGCATCGGGTGAAAGGTTTTCCTTGGCATTCTCCGGACTTTTATATTTGGCGAACAGGTCGTTGCCGTTATGCAACACTTGTTGTTTGATGTTGCCCTTTTGTGCGATTTCAGCCAGATACGCTGCCGGATCGACGTCCCGTTGCGTACCGTCCGCATGAATTTGCCGGACACTGAAATGCAGGTGTTCCCCGCTCTTGCCCGATTTACCGAGCCGATTTCCGGCCTGTACTGTATCATCGGTTCTCACGAATACCTCGCCGAGGTTTTTGTAGGTACACTGTATTTTGCAGCCGTCCGCACGGGGGTATTCCACCGTGAGCGATTTGTTTCCGACAGCGACGACCTTGCCGCCTTGTTCCGTCGCCAGCACTGCATCGCCGTTGTTACATCGGATGTCCATGCCTGTGTGCATTCGTTTTGTCCCGTCCTTGGTGTCTTGCCGCATACCGAACGGTGAGGTGACGAAAAGAAACTCTTTCCGTTCCACCGGAAACGAATAGTCCACTGCATTTCCGGCTTCCCGGAGCGGGTTCTCTTCCACACCGAACCGCTTTCCCTGCGCTTCCATCTCCTGCATGACCTGACGGTCGTACTTTTGCAGCCCGTTCTGCTCGATGATACGTTGCAGACTGTCGGCATAATGCCCGCCCGTGGCATAGCCCGCCTTTTCGAGCCCCAGCGTCCAGCCTTTGTAGTCGTCGGGAGAGAGCGAGAAACAGCGGGCATAGCGGTTGTTCTCTTTCAGGAAGCGTGAGTGATGCTCATACGAATCGCCCACACTGTCGTAACTGCAGAACTTCTCGTTCGGCTTGTCATCGGAATACAGGCTGTACCGGCCACCCTCGGCAATCCATTCGGGCGTGGCCTTGATACCGAAGTGGTTGTTCTCATTCTGCGCCAAACGGCTCTGTCCGTTGGAACTTTCCAGTATGCCCTGTGCCAGCGTCACGGAGGCCGGAATGCCGTACCGCCGCATCTGTTCCATCGCATAGTCTGCATATTGTTCCGTATATTCTTGATTCTTGTTTGCCATATTTCTACCTCCTCATGGTTGGACGTTGTTCGTTCTCTTCGTCGGTTGTTTCTGCAGGCCCGTTTTGCTGTGCCTTGGACATACCGTCACAATCCATCACGTATGCCCGTAGCGCATGAATTTGCTGCCTTGTTTCCTCATTGTCATGCTCGAATACCAATATGATTTTGTTTGCATCATACGGAATGCGTTCTTTGCTCGGAGGCAGGTTCAGTTCGTTCGCAATGGTCTCCGCATCATACATGGAAGCATAATAGTTGTTCCCATGTTTGAAAAGGACGACCGCTTCCGGTTGTTCTTCTTTGATTTGCTCATACTTGCCATACAGTTGTTCCGGCATATCTTTTATGGACAACTCTTTTAGGGATGAACCGGCTTTCTGGGCTTCCCCGGCGGTTTGTTTAGGATTCTTGTCTTTATCCTGCTGCTGGGTATCCTCTTCTCCTTGTTTCTTTCCGGCACTCTCTTCCTGCGTCTGTCCTTTGCGCAGTACGTCGGCGAAAAGCGTGGCCGCCAGATGGCATTTGTATTTGGCACGGTCCTCCGCCACCCACATGCGTTGCCATTGTTGCCGGGTGACGCTTCGGGGTTGTAATTTCTTTCCGTCAATGGTCGCCACGCACAGAGTCCCTTCTTGTTTGGTCTTGAACACGGACACCCGCTGAATCCGGTTCAGGTCAATGTCCTGCGCCCCGCTGCTGAACAGGTCCACTTTCAGGTCGGGTTGTGTTTCCGCCAGCGCATAATACTTGTGCGCCAGCTCCATGCGTACATTTTCGATATTGTCCATCGACTGTTTGAGGGTGGAGAAGAAGCGGTTCAGGTCGTCCTTGTCGGGATAGATACTGTACCCGCTCTGATGTTCGGGCTTCAGATACAGTGCCCAGCGGTTCTTGTCGTCCTGAATCATCTGTACTTGGTCGAAGCCGATTTCGTCCGCCCGTTTGACCGCAGGCCTTACGTCCAATGTGGAGAGCATCTCCAGCGCCCAGTTCTTCAGCCGGGCCAGTGACACCTGTTTTTGGGCGAAATAAGTATCATCGGGCCTATACCCCCATGCGCCGTCAGGATTGAAGAAACGCACGTTTTCGATCCCTTCCCTTCGCAAAGCCCTGCCGATACGGGCCTTGTTCATGCCCGGCACTTCATTGTCCACTTCCGGCGACGCACCGGCAGGGAGTATCACATCCGCCGATTTCGAGGACGGGTCGATGACAATGACAATGGTCTTGTCCTCCTTGTTCGGGTGTTTCCGGATCTCGTCAGCTACATAGAAATGCTTGGGTAACTGCTCCTGCATGTCCGAGGTCTGCCGGCGGTTGCGCATCGTGGCATATTCGATTTTCTCGCCCCGTTCTGCCTTATGGATTACTTCGAGGGCGTTGTTCACGTCGCTTTCGAGGGCGTCCACCAGGTTGGGGTTCTCCTTGAGTTTCCGGTTCCAGTAGTCCACCAGTTCAAGGCTTTTGTCGGACAGACGGGCGGGCAGTCCCAATTCCAGCATTTTGATTCCCGAAGCCACCTCCACGATTAGCCGTTCCTGTTTGAGGGCATCTTCCGAGGGACCCATACCGTTTTTCATCACCATGCCTTCACGGGCCAGCCGTTGCTGGTGGCCCGTGGCACTTACGATTTGCCGCAGTGCCTCCTGTACATAATCGTTGTAGTGTCCGAAATCCCGTTGGCGCGGCATATAGACCGCATCGCGGTCTGTCTCGTAATGGGGCATTCCGCTTCCGTCCGAACGCACGGGCACGAGATTGTCCCGCATTTTCAGCAGGAAGTCATTGAAACGGATATGCAATCGCCGTTCGTCGGCCTCGGAATATCCCCGTTCCACGGCACTGCCGTCTTTCAGCAATACCATATCGTATTCCTCCTTATCCACGTAAGGCAGTGTCGTTTGGTCGATATTGAAAAGTGTGCGGATCTCCCGGTTATGTATGCCCTTGTACTGTTTCTGCACCTCCTCGTCCAGTTTCAGATAGGCGTCTCGGCTGATGATGTCCTCCGGATTGTTGCGATGGACGTACTTATTCCAGTTATAGAACAGGAACGGGACTCCCTGCTCGTGCTCACGGACAGATGTGCCGCGAGCCTTGGCATCGCTGTAAAGGGTAAACAGGTTGGTCTTGCACCCGTTCCGGTCCGAATGCAATGCCATAAACAACCCGTTGAACGGGCTGACGGCGACACCGCGCGGGTAGAATTTTGGAAAACCTTTGCCAGCGGCGTTGAGCCAGTGGCCTCCAGCGTTCGATGCTTCGTTCAAAGCCGTGGAGAGCAACTCTATCTGTCGCTCCTCGGCATTCTTTTCTATCTGCGATTTCTCTTTCATATTCCAAAATTTTTGTCGGTTACGAAATGATATTACTGAATGCCCCGTGTCCGCACGATGGTCTCCTGTTGTCCGTTGTCATAGTTCTGCGAAGCCATCTGGCGAAGTCGGTCGCTTTGGACGAGCACGGCATTGGCCAGCGTGTTCAGCGGCAAGGCACCGGCACGGTAGGCGTCCGCCACCGTGGAATTAAGCTGCACCGTGCAGGGCACGTGGTCTATCGTGGCAATAAGGGTATTGCCTTGCAGTACCGGATTCACAATACGTGGATTGAGCGGCTCATCGGGATAGCGTCTGTACTGCACCTTTTTGTCGGTCGTGGCCACATTTCCGTTTCTCTCCGTCCTTTCTTTTCCCAGTGCCTCGTGCCCCGCCTTGTTCAGCAGGTTCGCACCACCCAAGCCGATAAGCAACATCTTTAGCATCGGATTCTTGACGAATATGCCCGCCACGATACTCGCTATCGGCAGCAGGTTTTCTTTCAGTCCCAGTGATTGCGTCTTGCCTGTGAATATACCCAATAGCATGTCTGGCAGCATGGCCAACACACTGCCCGGATTACTCATGACTTCGCTGAAACCTTCCAGTCCGAGGAAACGGGTCAGTCCATCCCAACCGTTCTCGTTGGTCTGTATGGTCTGCGGTTCTTGCCCGGACGGCTCTTCCCGTATCGTTTTCTCGGTGGAGACTGTGGAAACCTGCACTTCTTTCGCCTCTTTTTCCCTCTGTTCGGATTCCTGACCGGCTTGTTCCGTTTCGGTATTCCCTCTTTCCAAGTCTTGCAGATAGGCTTCCTCCTGTCCGGGAGCGACCACCATCGGCACATCTTTATACCGTTCCGCCCGCTTCCGTTCTTCCCCGGCAGTTTCTTCCCGCCACGGCATATTTATACTGTCTGTTTTCCACCAATCCATAAAATCGAATGTTATAATCGGTATCTTTTTCTGTAACTCTCCGTTGGCTTCGGCCAAGAGTGTGTTCTCTTTGGGTGGAATCGCCGCTGCTTCCTTACGGAATCCCTCGAACACATTGCTTTCGCTGCCGAACACACCCTTGCTGATACACTCCTCTGCAGAGAGCGTCTGTGTCTCTTCTGCCCCGAAGTGATCGGCAACGGCCGAGATGGCTGTATCCGCTCCGATGAACCGTGCGAAGCTCGCCCACGAACCTGCACCGCCCAGCATGACGGTATCGGCTGAAGCCCCCAACACCCAACCTGCTCCTTTTTCCAACTTGCTCGGACGATAGGCGGCCTCTCCGCGTTTCTCTATCTCTTCGGCCAGCGGCGAGCGGCTCAACGCCTGAGGCAACCCCAACAGGCTTGATTCAGCCGCTTTGCGGATGATGTAGTCCGCCGAGGACTTGGGCATACGTTCCTTCACCAGATGGTCTATCATCAGTTGCTCCACGCGGTAGTCCACGAAAGCGTAGGCGAGGTCACAGCCCAATTCCTGCGACAGTTCGTCGTAACGCTCGCGTCCGACTTCCTGCACGACGGTATCGCGCCACTCTCCGGCCATGTAGGCGAGATCGTGCTGTATTTCTTCCGACGAGAGAATCCGTTTATTGCACATCTCGATGTAGTCCTCTGTCGTTTTGGAGTTCCATTCTCCCGTTACCTTGAGTGTTTGGTACGGGTCGGAGAGCGGTTGGCCCGCCGACGCCATCATGCCGAGTATGCCGCTTATGGAAGTCGAATACTCCTTCATTTCCTCGCCCTGCTTCTCGGTCAGGTAGGTTTGCGTCTGCGTCATGACGGGGACGAGATGATGGCGGAAATAACTGCCCATGAGGGTCTCTATTTCCGCAAACCTCCTGCTATGTTTGATTTCGTCCATATAATCAATATCTTTCTATATCATGTTTATCTGTTTCAGCAGTTGTTCCTTCGTTTGTTCGATGGCGTTGTGGTACACTTCCATTTGCTTGGGGAAAAACTCTTCGAGCCATGCATCTTTTTCGATACGGTCTTGAATGAAGCGTACCGCCTGTTCCCGTTCGATTTCCACCGAGGCTTCCCCTTCTTCCCTGTTGTTGAACCATGCTTTCGTCCACCAGCGGACTCCGGCGCGGTCGGAATAGACGGAGACAATCCTCGATATGTCGAAACTCTGGATGTCGATGTCCAACTCCGCCAGCGGGTCGATGAGTCCGCAGCCCGCTACAGCTTCGTCATGAAGTTTTTTTTTACCTCGCCGCCCATTGTGGAGAGGTACACCTCATGCCGCAGGGCAAGGTAGTTCAGGAAATCCGCTATCAGCAGGTTCTGAACTTTGCAGGCAAGCGGCATGGCTTTGCGCCCCAGTCCGAGGGGATTGGCTATGCTCGGCATCTGCTCGTAGAAATACTCTTTCATCGCTCCCATCGTGAAGATGTGGCGGAGCGACTGTTCCGTATGTGCGGGCACCGTGTACGCTCCCCGCTGCAAATCCTCCATGTAAAGCGGCAGAAAGCGGAGCATCAGCTCTTCTATTTCCCTTTGGTCCTTCTCGTAGTCGTTTTTTACTCCCGTTTCCGCATCGTAAAAACCTGCAGGGCCGTTGCCGTCGGTTTCCTGCAAAGCCTTGATGTTGCCGTACAACATGGTCAGGAACTCTATCGGATTCAGTTCTTCACCATTGAAGCTCACTGTCAAATGCAAACTGTTTCCGCTGACAGCAACAGGTTGCCCTGCTTTCACGGTTTGTCCAAACTGGGCAAAAACGTTTGCCAGGCCACTATAGGATACTTCATACTTCCCATATCGTACAGTCAGGTAAATTCCCTGTTCTCTATCATTTCCAACTCCGGAAATGATACCGCTTGCCAGTGCAGCCAGCGGATGATGACTGATTCCGAAGTCTATGCCGTGATTGAAGAACGTATTCCCGGTTGCAGTATCTTTCTGTTCGCCATAGCCCATAAGAACCTTTATATCTTTGCCTTCGTCTTCCTCGAAGGGCATACAGTAGCCGCTTGGCGATTGCAAGATCATTTCTTCTGTATATTTCATATCATAATTTATTAAATCCTATCGTCTGATTCCACTGCTGTAGCCCTGCTGTTCCTCTTGTGATTGTGAATGCCTCGCAGTTTCGGTTATTGTAATTCCCTGTTGCTGTTTGGAGTTATTACCGATGAGCATCATGGTCAATAGGGCTCCCGCTATTTTGCCAAGCCATCCGAACCTTCCGAAGACAAGGAATGCTCCGGCAATCAATCCTACTATACTCAGCCCTGACACTTTGCCTTTGCCAAGATTGCTGAAAAAGTTCTCGAACATGTTTCCAGCATTGCCTCCACCAATTCCTCCGATAAAACTGGAAATTCCGTCGAGAGAAGACGATAAGTTTTCAGCTGACTGGCTGACACCGTCAATGGCCCTTTCCGCTTTGTCCGTAAGGTTGCTTACTTTGGCTCCGGCTGAATCCAAAGTGTTACCTATCGCATCACTGGTCTTTACGCCAACTATTGCATCACTGACAATTCG
>ENA-ORTI01000648-ORTI01000648.1-human-gut-metagenome-genome-assembly--contig:-NODE-648-length-40386-cov-5.950733_pt1 | contig 40386 bp, 39 predicted proteins | sample MGYA00242071_ERZ509191 | MGnify/ENA primary metagenome ERZ509191 (study PRJEB26280, sample SAMEA2338832) | human gut metagenome | biome: human gut; feature: human-associated habitat; material: faeces...
CATCATGCTGGATGCGCCATCGATGAAGCCCTGAATCGTCTCCTTGGCGCTTTTCGTGGCCTCGTCGCTCATGTCCATTTCCGATACGGTATCGGCTACGGTCTTGGCGATTTCGTCCATAGAATTGCTCATGCCGGTCTTGAGGTCGGCGATAGATTCGCTGGTGGTATCCTGCGCTTCTTTCAGTGCAGCATAGTTCTCAACCATTTTGGCGAGATCAGCATCCGAGGCCGAGGCCATACCGGCAATCGCATTGACGGATTCCTTGCTGCCATCCGCAAAACTGGCGATAATTTCACTCAGACCGTCGATGTCAGCCGCCCGTTCGTTCAGCTTTTCGAGGTTCTGGTTGTAGTTGTCCCAGTAGGTGATCTGGCTTTGCAGTGCATTGTTGATGGATGCAGCGGAGGTCGAAACGACCTTTTCCGCAGAATCCCACAACGCATACTGGCCGCTGATGCTGCCGTAGGCTTCATCATAGGCATCCTTGTAGGCTGCAATGATGTCCTGAATCCGAAGCTCTGCATCAGAGATGGCATTCGCCACATTCTGCTGCTGCGCTGCAACATCGTCTGCGCTGTCGGCGGCGGACTGCTGCGAAGCATTCAGGGCATCGACTGCGGCGCTGGCCTCCTGATACTCGGCCTCGGCGGCATTGATAGCCTCCTGATCCTGTTCTACGGCGGCGGTGTAGTTCTCGACCTCCCGCCGAGCAGTGACAAGGTCATCCGAGTACCCCATATACTCAGTGCGCAGTTGCTGCACATCCTCGCTCATGGTGCGCCACGGCAGATCTTCCACCGTGCCGTAGGTGAGCTTGAACTGCTCATCCGTCAGGCCGAGGGTGGTCAGCAGCTTATCGTAGGCAGCAGACATGCCGGCATTGGATTTTTCCACCTTTGCCTGCGCGGTCGCCAGCTTGGTTTCGTTCTCAGCACTCTCAACCAGCACATTGTTGTACTGGTCATAAAGGGTGTTCAGGTATTCCTGCCGGGCCTGTGCCTTGGCATCCGCCACATAGGCATCCGTGTGCTGGCGCAGCGCTGCGGTGCCGCCCTTGATGGAATTGGTCTCAAGGTCAATATCATCTGCAAGACTGGGCACCAGAACAGACAGCCGGGCCAGCGTGTCGTGGTATTCGGCATTTCCGTCCGTGTTCCCATTTGTGGCGGCCTCGATGGCCTCCAACTTGCTGATGTACTGGTCCGCAACGCTGGCGGTCGCTGCCATGTTGGACAGGGTGGAATCGTAGCTTGCGCTCGCTTCTTCCATGCTGTCGCCCATGTCACGAGCGGCGCTGGTCAGCTCCTTTACAGAGGGCACCGTCGCATCGGCAGATGTTGCCAGTGCCGTGACGAGCGTAACCGTTCCTGCAATCGCCACAGATGCAAGCGTCAGCGGGCCAGCAAGTCCCGCCAGAGAGCCAGTGAACAGAGTTGCCGCCGCATGAGCTAGTTTTATGCCAGCTGAAACCGCAGTCAGCGTGCCGACCAGACCGCCCAACGTGACGGTTCCTGCCGCAATTCCCTTGACCACACCGGGATTTTCCTCTACAAATCCCTGCATCCAGCCCAGGACTTCCGCGCCGACATCGTACAAATCCGACATCACCGGAGTCAAATCCTCACCGATGGCGATTTTCAGGCCGTCTGCTGCGGACTGCATCAGCGTCAGTCTGCCGTTCATGTTGTCGAGCATGGTGCCTGCCATTTTATCGGCAGATCCGGCGCAGTCGTTCAGAGCTGCGGTGTAGTCCGCAAAAGACTGCCCGCCCTCGGCTGCGGCCTCGCTGCACCCGGCCATGATGGTTTGCAGTTTGGAATACTGGTTCGTGCCGGCAATGACCTTTGCAAGGTTGGCTTGCTCTTGGTCGGTCAGGGTGTCCCAGATACCGGCCATGCCTGTGAGGATGCTGGACAGGCTCTGCATATTGCCGTGCGCATCATAAATCTGCACACCGTATTCTGCAAGGGTGTCCCCGCACTCTTTCGTGTTGGTTGCAAGGCGGGTGAAGATGGCGTTCAGGGCCGTGCCAGCCTCGCCGCCCTTGACACCGGCGTTGGCCATGGTAGCCAGCACAGCGGTGGTTTCCTCGACCGAGTAGCCGAGGGATGTAGCGGTAGCTGCACACGCCTTGTAAGCCTCACCCAACTGGATGACATTCGTGTTGGAGTTGGCCATGGCGTAGGCCATTACGTCCACAAAGTGCGTGGTGTCGGAGGCCTTCAGGCCAAAGGCCGTCAGGTAGTCGGTGACAATATCGGATGCCTGCGCCAGATCCATGTTGGCAGCAGCAGCCAGATTCAGCACCGGGCTGATGCCGTCCAGCATAGACTGGGTGTCCCAGCCTGCCAAAGCCATGTAGGACAGGGCATCAGCCGATTCACCAGCGGTGAATTTGGTGGTCGCGCCCATCTCCTTGGCCTTGTCGGACAGAGCCGTCAGCTCCTCACCGGTAGCACCAGAGAGGGCCTCGACATTGCTCATGGATGCTTCAAAATCACCTGCGGTGTTGACGCAGTCCATGTAGGCATCCCGGATTTCTCCGAGGGCCTTTGAAATGCCGACCGTGGCCAGCGTGGCCTCGACCGTCTCAAGCGCCTCGACCGATTTTTCACCGAATCCCTTTGCGCCCTCACCGGCCTCGTCCATCGTTTTCTTGAGGTCAACCTGCTTATCCTTGAGCTTATCGACCTCAGTTTCCAGCCGGACGCTTTCCGCCGTCAGCTGCGTGGTATCCACGCCAGCTTCGTGCAGAGCATTCCCGGTGGCAGCCAAACGCTGCTCATAAGTGTTCAGGGAGGCCGTGGTCTTGTCGATCTGCGCTTGTTTGGAAATCAGCTTGTTTTCCAACGCAGAGGAATAACCCTCGGTCTCCTGAATCTCTTTCTGGATGTTGTCGTACTGTTGCTGCAAAACAGAAAGCCGCTGACGGGTTGCGTCAACGGCCTGCTGCTGCTTCTGGTACGCCGAAATGTCGGATTGTACTTTGTTCAACAGCTGAATCTTCCCCTGCGTTTCCACAAGGGCAGACTGAGCAGCCTTGAATGTACTGGAAAAGCTGCTGTTCTGTTTGGCGGACAGGTTGAACAGCAGCTCCCACTCTTTACGAGCCACTACTTACCGTCCTTTCTCGCTCTCTGGCGCTCGGCAATGAGGTCATTGCTGCTGCGGATCCATTGCCGGAACTGATACAGGGGCATTTCCAGCCAGTAGGGCGCAGGCGTACAGTTGACCTGTGCCATTGCAAGCACCTGTCGCCGCAGCCACACGCCGCCATCACCGGTTACAAGTCCGACCTCAGCAAAAAATTTCTCGCTTTGGTGCGGATGGTGTTGTAGTCCCGGATGCTCATAGCACCAATGACATCAACACCGATAGGCTCGGTACACGCCCGGCAGGCCATGCGGATAAGGTAGCCCGCACTCATCGAGGGGATGATAACCGGCTGATTCAGAGCCGTAAGCTCTGCCTCGATGGCGATGGAGTCATTGCCGGTCAGCTTGCCCCAGTTGAACGTGAGGGATTCGTAGTGCTTGCCCTCATAGTCAAGGGGCTTCTGGAGCTTGTGAGTGTAGGTATACGGGTCAGCAGCGGCAGCAGCCTTTGCAGCGGCGGCCTGAGCTGCATCAAATTCTTTCGGGTCAATGACGGCGTTCATGCTGGATAGCTCCTTTCACGCTCAAAAAATAGGCCGGGACTGCAAAATGCAGCTCCGGCGAAACACTATATGCGGATTACTTGCCCAGGGCCGCACGGACACCGGCCAGATAATCCACACCGTTGATGTAGCAGATGAAGTTGAGGGGGTCCAGTTCACGAACCTTCTTACCGTTGATGTACGTTGCCCAGTAGCGGACAGCGTATTCACCGGAGCCAGAGGTGGGCGTTGCGGGGGCAATGGTGCCACTCTTGGTCGATTTGGGCACGACCACGAAAATATGCTTTTCCTTCCGTGCCTCGACCGTGCCCGCAACAGGATCCTCATACTGGTTTGCCACACGCAGGTCAATGCTGTGACGGCGCAGCTCCGACAACTGGACGGACTGCGGCGTGGTGGTGCGGAATTCCAGACCAAGGGTCATAGCCTCCAAATGGCCCAGAATGACCGCTTCGACGTTACCACCGACACCAGCGCCCGAAATGCTCTGCGTCAGAAAGGTAACATCAGGCAGGGTAACTTTCGACATACCCAGATACTCCACGCTGTCCTCATAGACCGCGAAGTTGATAACGCTCTGATCGATTGCCATTGTAGTGCCTCCTTTTTAGGACTGGAGTGCGCTGGTCACATAGTCAGCGTCATATTCCAGCACAAAATCAATTTCCTGCGCCGGAGAGGGCGGGGTCATGTAGACGTGCAGCTTGATTTTGCCCGCCATCAGGCTGGTCAGCGGGTTCTCGTTTTCCAGCATTTCCACACGGGCACCCAGCAGATAGCCTGCGCCCACCAGACCGTTCAGCCAGATGGTGGCGCTATCCAGAATGGTGTCGATGAGACGACGGTTCATCGGCTTGTCGAGCTTGCTCCAGAACGTCTTGATGAGGGTGTTGGAGACGTAGTCGAACATACGGCTGAGCGGGATGAAGTAGTCCTTCACATCCGTGGACTTGGGGTAGCACGCAGTATGGTTGCCCCAAGCGGTCCAGCCGCCCATGAAGTTCAGGAAGGTGCAGATGCCTGCAGCATCAACAACAAGGGCCTGATTATAGGTCAGGTTGATAGTGTTGCCGTCGTCGTCGCACAGGCCGTCGATGTGAACGGTCTTGTTGGAGGGGCTTTCATAGGGAATGCCCTCGTTGCCGGTATCGGTTTCTGCAAGGCAGCCCGCCTCGATGGTGGAACCGTGGAAACGCAGATCACCGAGGGTGCCATTGGGCCAGCACAGGATGGTCTTTTCGGTATAGGTGCCGCTGTTTTTCGCCTGAACCGCAGCGGTATAGGTCTTTGCGGAAATGTCCACCAGAGCCTTGCCGGTAAACATGCCGTTGATGGAGCCAGCCTTTGCGTCCATAACAGCTGCAACGGTGGCATCCTGGGAGAAGCCGGGAGCCATAATCAGGTCGGGCACAATGCCGAACATGGTCAGGCACAGCTCAATCTGCTCAACAGCGGCGGACACATCGGAAGCCTCGGCGGTCTCGCCAACGGGCAGGAAAATGACCGGCTGGCAGGCGCACAGCTTGAAGTGGTAGTACATCACCTCACAGACGGTGTACTTGGCCCAGTCGTCGTCATAACCCAGCTGTTCCTTTGCCTCATCATAGCTGGTGCAGAGCACCGGGAGGCCAGCGGTCGCAGCAGTACCGGTCGCCTTAGACAGCGGTGCGGTGCCAATGACAAAGGGGATGCCGCAGGTTGCGGTGTTCGGTGTCGCCACGGCGGTATCGGCGCGGCTGACATTGATACCATGATCTGCCATAGTATGTATTCCTCCTTACTTGGATTTGGCGAGCATCCGTGCAAATGCAAGGACGGCCTCGCCGCGTGCTTTTGCCTTTTCAGGCGTGGTGTGCAGTTCGTCCACATTGATGATGAAGTCGGCCACACCGGGATATTTCTCGGTGGCAATCTTCACATCATCACGCTCTACGGCCTCCGCAGCAGCGCAGGGGTAAATCGTGTTTTTCTGGATGTAGCCCAGAATGGACGGGCCGACGTAAATAGAAACGCCGGGCTTGCTCTGTGCAGGCTCGGCGCTCACGGCGTTTTCGGCGTTCTGTTCCGCCGCGGTCTTTTTCACCGCCATAATTCAATGTCCTCCGTTTGCTGCACGGTCGGCAGCTTCCAGTAGGTGATCATTTCTCCGGCATAGTAGGGCTTCGATTCCTCGTCATAAGGAATGCTTTCCAACTTGTGGTCGGGGGAAATGTCGAGAGTAAACTGATACCGGGGCTTTCCATCAGCTCCGACACCGCCCACCTTGCGGACTTTCAGCAGCTCCACCCGGAAACGCTCCATCATGTTCAGGAGCGCAAGGTCACCCTCCTGTTCGTCCGGGTTGTAGCAGCAGAAAATAGATCGCACAGACACGACCGTGCGCTCCTCGTTGCCAGGCTGCTGCTCCGTTGCCAGCGGAATAACCCGGTGGATGATGTAGGGAGCCTTTTTCTTGGCAGCCCTGCTGTCAGGCAACCGCATCAGGTAAACTTCCGGGGCACGGTAGGCCTGTTCGGTATCGCCTTGCTGCATAGCCACCGGAAGAATCATGTCGGACATGATTTTCTCGGTGAATGCTTTCAGCTGTTCAAGCAAAACCACACTGGTCATATCACACACCCCATCCATTCAAAACTCGTGTGATCTCGTGCTCAATGCGTTCCTCGTAGGTAGAGGCCATTTTCGCCTCGATGGAGTCCATAACATTCTCGTTGGAGTACATCATCTGCGGGGTGGCAGGACCAAACAATTCCTTGACTGGGAACCGTTTTTCTCCCTGCCTCTCATAGATGCCATAGTGAGAGCCCATCTTCGCCTCAAAAGCGTGGTCCAGTGCCTGTCTTGCGCCGGATTTCTTCACGCGAGTTACCACGCGGCCGCTGCGGTCCACCTTGGTGTCGAAAACTCTAAGGGGGATAACGCTGCCACGGTAGCCGAAGTTGATGGAAACCTCACCATTGCTGCCCCGCTGGATGTTGTTGATATTCTTTGTGCGGTTGGAAAATTCGCTGCTGCTGATGGCATACTCCTGCGTGACTGCCTTCGCCACCGTTTTTCCGGCGGCAGCGGCGCGAGCCAGCGCAGATCCTACAGCACGATTGGCACCTCCGGGGATTCCGGAAAGGATGGCTGACACGCGGTCAAACCCCTCCTCTGCAATGTCAACAGCGATGCCAGCTGTCACGCTGTGCATCATGGTGTCCGTTGTCACATCGCTCATTCGTCAATCGCCTCCAGTTCTACCCGCAGCATCCCCATTTCGCAGACAGAGGATGCCACATAGTAGCTGCGGACAAATCCGTCTTCGTCAATGCCCAGCTTGCAGCCCTGCTCCGGCTGCTTCCCGCCGAGAGCTGCAATATCGCAATGCAGCACCCGGCTTACCCGGTATATGCCCTCTGCATGGTCACTGATGCTCTGACGCACCCGCTCCTTTTCGGAGAGGCCGGTCATGACAATGGGAATATCCGAATACTCCTCACCGTCATAGTAGACCGTGTGCGTTTCTGCGAACTCGTCCAGATTCAGAAAGACGCTGTTCAGGTCTTCCTGCACAGCGTCCTTGAAGCCGCTCATGCGGTGGGCATCGCAGCAGACAGCTCCGGGGCCTCGGTGCTCTCGTCACCGGGAACAACGTCCTCGGCGCAGATAGCCTCGACGAGTTCATCCTTGGTCTTGAGCTGCTTGGTTTCGATGCCCATATCCGCAGCCAATTTCTTCAGCTCGGCTACGGTCATGCTCTGCAGCTGGTCGGGGTCGAGGTGTGCCGCCTCAGAGCCGTTCTGCGAGGCTTCGGCTGCGGGAGTGTCGTTACCTTCCGCAGTTGCCGGAACGTCCGCAGGGGCGGTTTCCGGGGCAGTGGGCGCAGAAAACGCGCATTTCGCCACACCCAGCCCGATAAGGCGGGCTGCTTCGGCATCGCTGACCTCACACCGCTCGCCATGCGCAACAGTGTGAACACCAGTCTTGGTGGGGCAGCCGTAGCCACCGCAAAGAATTTCAACAATCATCGGTGTACTCCTTTCAGGTCAGACTTAGCCGACCATGTTCTTGGCGCGAATCCACGGAATGTAGTTCTTGGGTGCAGCCAGAGGACGAGACTTCAGGGCGGTCTTGCGAGTGTCGTTTTCCTGATCGATGCTGAACTTCGGAACACGGCGGCCAGAAATGGTGGACTGGATGGTGTCGCCGTAGTTGATCTGAGTGATAGCACCATACATCAGATGGCCGCAGCCGGGAGCCGTAATCACGGCATCGGTCTTGGGGAAGTAACTCTGCTCCTTGTCGGTGGAATCCACATAGGTTTCATCAACAGAAATCAGATTCAACTTGTAGCCGCGGAAGTTGAGGGTGCCACCGTAGACAACGCCGTCGTATGCGCTCAGCTGCTGCTCAATCTGGCCGATGATGATGCCGGAATTCTTATCCAGCAGACGCTGAACCTTTTCGAGATTCATCACTGCGTCATAAACATCAGCACCCAGCAGCAGGTCGGCAGCGCGCAGACCACGCTTGGACAGCAGCCGGCACATAGCCGGAACGTCGCCAAAGAAATTGCCACCTTCCTCGTTCCACTTGTGGGCGGCAGTGTAGATGTGGTCGTTCTCGTGGCCGGGATTGTAGAAATTCACGACCTTTGCCTCGCCCTTGGTCACGTTGTCGAGCATCTCCTGCATGACGCATCCGTTGTCCAGCATGGTCTGTGCGCACATCCACTCCTCGGTGCGGATGATACGGCCATCCATGTCAGCCAGATCGTTCTGGACCAGTTTTGCGGCACGCTGGGCAGGGGTGCTGTTGGCATAGATGGCCTCGCCGAAGCCACGCTTCGTCAGGTCATCAGAGGTCAGAGGACGGCTCACACCGATGGACGCAGGCTCAAACTCGTGGATCTCGTAGCCCATGCGCTCCATCGGGATTGCGCCGACACGAGGCGACACAAAGGCTGCCATCTTGCGGTCGCCGTCCATGTACTCGGTCAGCACCTTGTTGGAGCTGAAGATGTCGCCCTCCTCCGTGGGAAAGTAGCGGTCACGGAAAAAAGTCTGCTTGGGCACAATGCGCTTCTGCACGGCCATCAGGGTATAGGTGTCAAAAAAATTCAGTTCAGCAGGCATTGTTATATCCTCCTCACAGTGCGGGTGCAGCGGCCTTGAAGACGATGCCACCGTTGCGCAGGGCATCCTTGTCGGCCTCGGTCATAGTGTAGCTGTCGGCCACGGTAACCTTGTTGGAGTTGAAGCAGCCCATCAGGTACACCGGGGCGGTCACATCGTCAGCAGTGCCAACGTCCACATCATCACACAGGATGCAGTAAGCGGTAAGCACCTCATTACTGGCAGCAGCGGTGCCCAGCACGACCAGCTTGTTATCGCCAGCAGTGCCGCCAGACTTTGCCAGAATGGTGCCGCGCTTGATGGTATCGGCCTTGGACAGCTTGCGGATGGTGCCGCCGCTGACAACCAGCTTGGGGTTGATGTCGGCAATCAGGCCATCAAATTCCATGGTGCCGAGAGATTTGCTCAGTTCGCTCATAGTAGTGTTCCTCCTCACTTCTTGTCGTCATCGAGCAGTTCGGCGACGGCTGCTTCGGCAGTAGCCATGCGATCGGCCTGCGTCTTGGGCACATTGCCATTTGCATCGGGCAGAGATTCCGGGCTGCCAGATGCAGACGCGCCCGGAACAGCCTCCACGTTTTGTGCACCAGATGCGGCGTTGTCCGCTGCCAGATTCTTCAGAAACTCGTGACCCTGCGCAGCAGCAGCCTTGGCGGCGCGGAATGCCAGCTCGCGAGCATCGCAAGCGGTCTCGCCGTACTTAGCCTCCTGCACCAGAGCGGGGTCAAACAGGCTTGCCACCGAATCGATTTCGGCCAGACGGTTGCGCTCCGCGCTCACGGCTGCGTCAACTGCGGCCTGCGGGTTTTCTGCTGCGGGGGCTGCAGGGGTGGGATTTGCATTGTTTGCCATAGTGGATTGTCCTCCTTCGTTGGACTGGGCGGCGGGTGCCGCCGGTGTATTTGCAGCAGCGGCAGCAGGTGCAGCCGCTTTAGCCATAGGAATGTTGTCTGGCAACTTTACGCCAGGCATCAGGCGCAGGGCGTGACCATTTGCGTAGATGGTCTGACGGTCTGCGCTTGCGGAGATTGCAACAGGTTCAGCATCATTCAGCAGTTCGTCGGCAAAGCCCTTTTCTACGGCCTCTTTGCCTGTCATATAGGTAGTGTCGGCCATCATGTGCAACAGCACAGTTTCAGACATCCCAGTCTTGCGCTTGTAGATGCTGACCTGCGACTTGTCCCACGCATCGTTGGCATCGGCAGCCTTGCGCAGTTCATCTGCGTTGTATGCGCCAAGAACAAAACTCCAGCATTTGTGAATCATCACGAGGCTGGCGGCAGCCGTGAACTCGATGCCGAAGTCGCGGTCGCTCACGGCGTCGAGCGAGTTCTGGCAAACCGCTTCAAAGCCCAGAAGCTTGGCGGTCATTTCGCGGTCGATCGGGTAGGTGGTGCCGGCAAGAGCCGCGGCGCCGAGCGGGCAGCGGTTGACTCGGCTGCGCAGCTGCGTCATGCGCTCGCGGTCGCGCTCGAACATTTCGACGTAGGCGAGCAGGTGGTGTCCGAAGCTTACGGGTTGGGCGACCTGCATGTGCGTAAAGCCCGGCATGAGCGTGTCGGATTCTTTGGCGGCGTTGTGCACGAGCACTTCCTGCAGGTGGCCGAGCATGGCGATGATCTGATCGATTTCGGTGCGCAGGTACAGACGAATGTCGGTGGCAACCTGGTCGTTGCGGCTGCGGCCGGTGTGCAGACGCTTGCCCGCGTCGCCGATGAGCTGCGTCAAGCGCGCTTCGATGTTGAGGTGAACGTCTTCGAGTTCAAGCTGCCAGAGGAACTTACCCGTCTTGATCTCGTCGGAAATCTGAGCCATGCCGCGTCGGATGTCGGCCAAATCCTGTTCGGAAATCACGCCGCAGGCCGCAAGCATCTGAGCGTGCGCAAGCGATCCGGCGATATCGGCGGCCGCCATGCGCTTGTCAAAGCTCACAGACTGGGTGTATCGGAGCACGAACTCGGCAACGGGTTCGGAAAAGCGGCCCGACCAGGCTTCCTTCTTGGCATGCAAAGGATCGGCTGAGTGATTGTGCGCGTCTGTCATGGCTGAAAAAATAAATTCGTATAGTGTAGGTTGTGCCGAACCGTCAGGGCGGTTGTACTGCTCCGTCAAAAGAAAGAGCGTCCCGAGGATGCCTGAAAACAGGTTCGGATTTTTGAAAAACGTCAATAATATCAAAAGTCTCTCGCTTTTTTAGCGGCCTCAGGCAATAAATTTTGTCCAGGTCGGTTGTCTCGGAGCTTCTCTTAAGCCAGCGCGAAGAGTTGCTTTGTTAGAATCCGCGCCGAACAATGGATTGGCGGATGTTGGTGTGAATGCACGTACTGCATCCGATCTCAGCTTGAAAGAAAGACTATGACCGAACTGAAACGCTGCGTGATCGCTACGCGCGAAAGCCCTCTGGCTATGTGGCAGGCTCTGCACGTGCAGGCTTTGCTGCGCAATCGTTACCCGGAACTGGACGTCGAAATTCTCGGCATGACCACCAAGGGCGATCAGATTCTCGATAAGACGCTCTCCAAAATCGGCGGCAAGGGATTGTTCGTCAAGGAACTGGAAGCGGCGATGCTGGAAGGGACCGCAGATTTGGCGGTTCACTCGCTCAAGGACGTGCCCATGGTGTTGCCCGAAGGCTTTACGCTGGCTGCCGTGAGCTCGCGAGAAGATCCGCGCGACGCGTTTGTGAGTCCCAAGTACGAGCGTCTGGAAGATATGCCCGCAGGCGCCCGCGTCGGTACCGCGAGCTTGCGCCGTGAACTGATGTTGCGCTCCGAATTCCCGCATCTGACGGTCCTGCCGATCCGAGGCAACGTCGGCACGCGTCTTTCCAAGCTCGACAACGGCGAATTCGATGCTCTGGTGATGGCCGGTGCCGGTCTCAAGCGCCTGAAGCTCGAAGACCGAATCCGCGAGCTTTTGCCTGTCGAAACCAGTCTGCCCGCTCCGGGCCAGGGTGCTTTGGGCATCGAAGTGCGCGCCGATCGCAAGGATTTGCTGGAGTTGCTTGCTTTCATCAACGACGAGGACATTCGTTGCGCGACCGGTGCCGAACGCGCCGTGAGCCGCGCTCTGGGCGGTTCCTGCCAGGTGCCGCTTGCCGCACACGGCATCGTTGAAAACGGTGAACTGTGGTTGCGCGCGCACGTGGGCGATCACCGCGACGGCCGCAAGATCAGCGCCCAAGCTCGCGGCAAGGCTGCTGACTTTGAAGCCGTGGCCGCACAGGTTGTTGCTGACCTCAAGGCTCAGGGCGCCGAAGCGCTTTTGGCCGAAGTGCTAGCCCAGACGAGTAAATAAGTCCGACATTACAAGGACTTAGCAAAAGAGCGGTTTCTCTTTGCGGGGGCCGCTTTTTTTGTATTTCGAAATCAAAACCTGTGAACTTTTGTAAAGAGGTGGGTAAAATGCGACCTCAATTAAGAATTTGATTTGGCTTTACAAAAGAAAAGCTCATGGGACTCTCTCATCAACCGGTTATTCTGATGCGCCCGGGCGCCGCCAACGATCGTCTGGCGGCCAAACTCAAAGCCGACGGCATAGAAGCCTGGTGCTGGCCGGCCTTTACGATCACGCTTCCTGAAGATCAGGAGCTCGTTGCGCAGCGACTGGCGCATCTCGATGATGTGGACATGGTGGTGCTGGCGTCGCCGGCTGCCGTGGCTGCCGTGGCGCACTGGGTGCAGGAGTGGCCCGAACACATTACGCTGGCCACCGTCGGCGAAGGCACGGCGCGCGTGATTCGTGCCGCCTGGGGTGACGACGTTCCCGTGATCTTTCCCAAGGGCGACGCCGAACAGTCCGGCAGCGAAGCGCTCTTTGATCTTTTGAAGCACACTCAAATTCCGCGCCGCGTGCTGATTGCGCGCGGTCAGACCGGTCGCGAGTGGTTGGCCGAACAGCTCACGCAGCTTGGTGCCGATGTGGAAAAGTTGGCTGCCTACGTGCGCGTACCCATTGAACTCAGCACGCAGCAGATCGAAGATCTGCAAAAAGCCATCCACGGTCCGTCTCCCATCATCTACATCACGAGTTCGGATTCGGTGGCGACACTGCTGCACGCCATCCGTCCTGTGCCGGGCGCCCGCGAATGGTTCCTGCACGGCGCGGCCGTGACGATTCATCCGCGTTGCGCCGAACGTTTGCGCGAGGCCGGTTTCGTGCATGTGGAAATCACCGGTACGCTCGACGAGCGAGTGCGCGAACACATCGTTTCCAATCTGCTGCGCCTGACGTAGTCAGAAGGAATCTGGCGAGGCTAAAATTCCGACAACTGCTTGCCAAATCAAGCGGTTGCAACTAAAATCTCGCCCCTTGAAGTCGGCCCGTTCAAGTCAACGGGCTGTTTTTTGCAATTCCAAATAGAGAAGTTGAGAAATGGGTCTTGCCCGAGTGACCGCCGGCCGCGATCTGCCGCGCGACTTTAATGTGATTGTTGAAATTCCGGCCAATTCCGCTCCGATCAAGTACGAAGTGGACAAAGAGTCGGGTGCCCTGTTTGTCGATCGTTTCGTCGGTACGGCGATGCACTATCCCTGCAACTACGGCTATATTCCGCAGACGATTGCAGACGATGGCGACCCGGTTGACGTGTGCGTTCTGACGCCCTTCCCGCTGATGACCGGTACCGTGTGCCGCTGCCGCGCCGTGGCCGTGCTCGTGATGGAAGACGAAGGCGGCATCGACTGGAAGATTCTTGCCGTGCCCGTGAGCAAGGTCTGTCTGCGTTACGCCAAGTGGAAGAGCGCCGATGACGTTCCGGCCGACGTGCTCGATCAGATCCGTCACTTCTTCGAACACTACAAGGACCTCGAACCCGGCAAGTGGGTGAAGGTCAAGGGCTGGAAGAGCCCTGAAGAAGCCGAAAAGCTGATCATGGAAGGCGTCCACGGCTACGAATCGATGGAAGTCAAGCCCAAGACGGCCTAATTCCGTTTGCGGTTTTCTCCGAAATGAGTCCCTCGCTTTGAAAAAAAAAGCGGGGGCTTTTCGTATCCGGCGGCCGTGGCGGCGTTATAGTTTTCGCGCCTCTCAACCCACAACCATAAAACAACTGCCATGATCGATAGCCCGTTCGTATACCTGGCCCAGACCAATCCTGTTGCCTGCGATTTGGAGGGCAACGCCAAACAGATCCTTGACGCCGCTAAAACGGCTCACGAACTCGGTGCGTCTATCTGCGTGACGCCTGCCATGTCGCTCACCGGATGGCCGCTTGAAGGGTGGCTCGAGCGCGAGGACTTCTGGATGTCCCTTGAAGAGGCGATCAATGGGCTCGCGCAAGCGCTCCACCGCCAGTCGCGGAACGGAGAAATCGTGCTTGTCGGTGCGCCGAGTCGATCCGAAGGAAAAATCAATCGCTCGATCTACGTTTTAGGAAGCGGCGAGATTTTCAAACGTATCGATAAACCGCTGCAGGGAGGCTGTGTTCTTGAGAACGCTCGCTCCATACTTAATCACTCCGGAGTGGAGGTGAATTACTGCTTTGCGGATGATCTGACGGATGAATCCTTCGTGCGTGCGCTTAAGGCCGACGACGTTGGACTCGCCTGCGCGCTGGACTTCGGTCTGTTTGACTCGGGCGACTGCGCAAAGCGTCGGGAATCGATGATTGCCAACTGTGCTCGCGAGGGGATTGCGTTTGCCGTTGCCAATCAGGCTGGGGGCCAGGACGACGTCATCTACGAAGGTCGCAGTTTTGCCGTCAATTGCAAAGGTCGTGAGACGGTGCGCCTCAAGGCCTTCGAGGCTGATGAAGGGGCGGTAACAGTCTCTAATCTCTTTGAGGACAAGGCGACGGCACTTGCTCGGGAGCCCGGTCGATACGAAACGCTTTTTGCCGCACTGGTGTGTGCCGTGCGCGACTACGCCAGCAAAAACCGTTTTACCGATGCCGTATTGGGGCTTTCCGGGGGCGCCGACAGTGCCTTGGTGGCGGCCATTGCCGTCGAAGCACTCGGTAAAGAACACGTTCACGCCGTGATGATGCCTACGCGCTACACCTCGGACTTGAGCCTGAAATTGGCTAAGGATTGTGCGGAGAACCTGGGCATCGACTACCGTGTGCGTCCGATCGGTGCCATCTACGATGCAGCCAAGTCTATTCTTGCGGATGACTTTGCGGGAACTGACGAAGGTCTTGCCGAAGAAAATCTGCAGGCCAGAAGCCGAGGTCTTCTCCTGATGGCTCTTTCCAACAAATTCGGGTGGCTGACGCTTGCCACCGGCAACAAATCCGAAAGTGCCACGGGATACTGCACGCTATACGGTGATACGGTCGGCGGCTACGCTCCCATCAAGGATGTGTTGAAGACGGACGTATGGGAGATGCTGCGTACCTACAACGTTATGAAGGGCAGAGAAGTGATCCCCGAGGAAATTATCACGCGTCCGCCTTCTGCAGAATTAAAGGAAGGGCAGACGGACGAATCGGCGCTGATGCCCTATGCCGAGCTTGACGCGATTTTGCGCGGGTTGCTCGAAGAGGGGAAAAGCGCGGCTGAACTGCAAGCTCTGGGCCACAACGCCGACAACGTGCGTCGCGTCATCAAGCTTTGGCTTCGCAGTGAGTACAAGCGGGCGCAGTGTCCGGTCGGCCCCAAAGTGAGCCGCGCGATGCTCGGACGAGACGTGAGACTGCCGATTACGAGCCGCCCGATCCTACAGTAAATGGTAAAGTTACGCATCGAAGCGCAAAAGCGCTGGCACGAATGGATTTAGCCGCTGAAGAAGGATAGGAAGTCTCATGAAACTCGTTACCGCAATCGTCAAGCCCTTTAAATTGGATGAAGTTCGCGAAGCGTTGGCTGAACTCGGCGTCAATGGCCTTACCGTGACCGAAGTCAAGGGATTCGGCCGTCAGAAGGGGCACACGGAGCTCTATCGAGGTGCCGAATACGTGGTGGACTTCCTCCCCAAGGTCAAGATCGAAGCGGCAGTTCCCGACGATCTGCTCGAACAGTGCCTCGAAGCGATTCAAAAGAGTGCCCGCACCGGCAAGATCGGTGACGGCAAGATCTTCGTCTTTGACATTGAACAGGCCATTCGCATCCGTACCGGTGAAACGGGTGACGCAGCTGTGTAACGAGGCAGAAAAACGGCACAAAAAAGCCCCGTCGGAGAAATCCTTCGGGGCTTTTTCGACCTGACGCAGCGTGCTGCGTCAGGTTTCAGATCAAATGCCGATTACTGAACGGTACGGGTGCCGATCACTTCGATCACGGCACGACGGTTCGGGGCGAGGCACTTGATGAGGTCCTGCATATTGCGGATCTGGCTGCCGGCTGCGGGCTTCGGGCAGTTCACGACAGGATCGGCGGCACCACGGCCTTCGGTCTGGATTAGTCCGCTGTCAACACCCTTTTCGGTCAGGTAGGTCTTGACGGATTCTGCACGGCGTTCGGACAGCTGCTGGTTGTAGGCGTCCTTGCCGAGGCGGTCAGCGTAGCCGGTCGTGAGGATCACTTCAACGTCCATGCCGGCCATACGGCTCACGAGCTGATCGAGCATGTTGCGGCCGTCAGCGGAGAGCTTGTCGCTGTCAAAGGCAAACAGCGTATCGGCAGCGAGCGTCACCTTGGCAACGCGCGGTTCTTCAACGGGAGCAGCCTTCGTGCAGGCGGCGGCAGACAGGATGTCCTTGTCGCAGGTGCAGCCGTAGCCGTCCGGACCGCCCTGTTCAGCCAGAGCCGGGGTCCAGAAGCTGGTGCGCCAGCAAAGACCGGTGGAGTTCGTCACAACCTTGTTCTGGGAGTCCAGAACGTAGGGAATGACGGTGTCGGAAGCCATTGCGCTACCGGCAGTGGCCATCAACACAGCAGCGGCGAGGCCGCAAAGCTTGATCGAAGTCTTCATATTTACGCTTCCTTTCTTGGTATGCAAAGACGGGCACTGCACTGTTTCGTCGGTGTGTCCCGCGTCTGCCGGGGTTATATCCGGCGCGGTTGGGGTCAAAGGCCCAAAATCAACTTTTGCGAAAGCTCCTTTTCAAGAGCATACGCAAGCCGCTTCCGTCTCCGAAAAGACGGAACTTTGTCCGTATTGTGCCGCATATTGAATGAAAAGGAGAAGAGTCAGGCAACAAAATTTGCGAAAACCCCGATTTTTGTCGCAAAAATGTTCTGATAAGCAGACGGTTATGAGGAAATTGCACCATCCGACCTCGTCCGAGAGGGCCTAAATTGCTTCACACGCCGTTTTGATGCCTTGGCGCGCGTTTTCTGGAAACCGGACTTGAAGCTGTCCGAGTCGAAGATCGCCGCAAACGCGTTTTTTGAGATCTGAAACTGTAAAATGCCAAAGGTTCTGCCGCGGGGATCAAGGGGGGCTGTACGCTTTGCTTTTTCCTGCGGCGAAAATCAATTGCAAGCGCATGGCGAATAAACGCGCAGGCGCTTTGATCTATCGGGTTACCATGGATACGAACGACGACAACAAGCTTAATCAGGACAATGCCCAGGGCGAAGCCAACGGCATGCCGATTTCCTATTCTCTGGAAACGCTGCCGGTTTCTCTTGAAACCGAAATGAAGCGCTCCTACCTCGATTACGCCATGAGCGTGATCGTTGGGCGTGCGCTGCCCGATGTGCGCGACGGCTTTAAGCCCGTGCACCGCCGCGTGCTCTTTTCCATGCACGAACTGGGCAACGACTTCTCGCACGCCACGAAGAAGTGCGCCCGTATTGTAGGTGACGTCATCGGTAAATATCACCCGCACGGCGATCAGGCTGTCTATCAGACGTTGGTGCGTTTGGCTCAGGACTTCTCCATGCGCTATCCGCTCGTTTGGGGCCAGGGCAACTTCGGTTCGATCGACGGCGACGGCGCGGCGGCCATGCGTTACACCGAATGCCGCCTGGCTCGCATTGCCGACGCGATGCTCGACGACCTGGAAGAGGATACGGTCGATTTCGTTCCCAACTTCGACAATTCCGAAAAAGAACCCTCCGTTTTGCCCGCACGTCTGCCCAATCTTCTCGTGAACGGTTCGGCCGGCATTGCCGTGGGCATGGCAACCAACATCCCGCCGCATAACCTGCGCGAGACGATCGACGCGTGCCGACACCTGCTGCACAATCCCGATGCGAGCATCGACGAACTCATCGCCCGTATGCCGGCGCCCGATTTCCCGACCGGCGCCATCATCTACGGCTTGAAGGGCGTGCACGAGGGTTACCGCACCGGTCGCGGCCGCGTGATCATGCGCGCGCACACGCACTTTGAGGAAACGAAGTCAGGCCGACAGATGCTCGTCGTCGACGACATTCCCTATCAGGTCAACAAGAAGGTGCTCGTCGAATCGATCGCCCGCCTGATGCGCGACAAGAAAATCGAAGGCATCAGCGAGCTGCGCGACGAATCGAGCAAGTCCGTGCGCATCGTGATGGAACTCAAGGCTGGTACGTTCGGCGAAGTGGTGCGCAACAACCTCTTTAAGCTCACGCAGCTGCAGTGGACGTTCGGCATCAACATGGTGGCGCTCGTCGACGGCCGCCCGCGCGTGCTCAACCTGCGCGAAATCATCGAAGCCTTCCTGCGTCATCGCCGAGAAGTCATCAATCGCCGCACGATCTTCCGTCTGAACAAGAACCGCATGCGCGGCCATATTCTCGAAGGTCAGGCCGTGGCGCTTTCAAACCTCGACGAATTCCTGCGCATCATCCGCAACGCTCCCAATCCGCCGATTGCCCGCGAACAGCTTATGTCGCGCGGCTGGAAGTCGGATCTGGTCTCGGGCCTTCTGAACGCCGCCTTCAATCCTCAGGACTACCGTCCGCAGGACATTGATGCCTGCTACGGTCTGCTCTCCGACGGCTTGTATCACCTGAGTCCCGTGCAAGCCGACAAGATTCTGCAGATGGCTCTGCAAAAACTCACCGGTCTGGAACAGGACAAGATCAACGAAGAGTATCGTCAGGCCAACGCTCAGATCACCGACCTGCTCGACATCCTTGCCCGTCCTGAGCGCGTCGTGCAGATCATGGACGCGGAACTTGCCGAGCTCAAGGACAAGTTCGGCGACGAACGCCGCTCGGAAATCGATCCGTCGGGCGATCCGAACTTCAATCCGCTCGACTTTGTGCCGGAAGAGACGATGGTGGTGACGCTTTCCCGTGAAGGCTACATCAAGCGCCAGTCGCTTACCGAATACCGCAGCCAGCGTCGCGGCGGTCAGGGCAAGGCCGCTGCCAAGCTCAAGGAAGGCGACGAGATCGACCGCATCATCACGGCCAGCAGCCACGACCAGGCCCTGTGCTTCAGCAACTTCGGCCGCGTCTACGCCTTGCCGATCTATCAGATTCCGGAAGGCTCCCGTACGAGCAAGGGCAAGGCGATCGTGAACTTGCTCGACATCGCCGAAGGCGAGTCGATCATGACGATTCTGCCGGTGAGCCGCTTTGACGAATCGCACTACGTGTTCCTTGCAACCGTCAACGGCGTGATGAAGAAGACGTCGCTTAAGGAATTTGCGGTGATCAAGCGCATGGGCAAGGCCGCCATTACGCTTGACGACAACGACAGCATCCTTACGGCTGTGATCACGGACGGAACGCAGGACATCATGGTTTTCGGCAGCAACGGCAAGGTGCTTCGCTTTGACGAAAACGAAGTGCGTCCGATGGGGCGTACCGCCCGCGGCGTGCTCACGATGAAGCTGCCCGAAGGTCACAAGTGCGTCAGCATGTTTGCCGTGCACGCCGATACGAACATGGAAGTGCTCACGGTCTGCGCCAACGGCTACGGCAAGCGCACGCCGCTGGCAGATCATCCCAAGCACGGCCGCCGCAGTCAGGGGCAGATCGCGATCATGACGAGCGAACGCAACGGTGAGCTTGTGTCCGCCACGCTTGTGAACGTTGAAGACACCGTGTTGGTGCTCACCAACAACGGCCGCATGATTCGCACGACCGTCGAGTCGATTCGACAGTCGGGCCGTGCCACGCAGGGCGTCAAGCTCATGGAAACGCTTGACGAAACGGTTGTGAGCGTAACCCGTGTGGCCAACGAAGACGCGGAGGACGTTTCGACGGACGCCGAATCGCACGGTGCCTCGGCACTTGCCGGTGAAGCGACTGTCGCCTCAGGTGAATTACCTGTACCGTCAAACGACGAGAACGGCGAAAATGAGTAACCGATAACAAGGCGCCCTGTGCGGTTGTCGTTCCGTGCAGGGCGTTTTTTCAGTGATCGGTGACATGGCGCTCCGACAGCGGACATCGTTTGGAATAACAACTCATCAGGAGCGCGGCGTCGAACCACCCCTCGGAGTTCGAGAGCCGCGGAAAGTGAAAAAAATGAATCGCGTATATAACTTTTCGGCAGGCCCCGGCGTGCTGCCGGTTCCCGTTCTCGAAGAAGTCGCCAAGGAGTTTCCTGACTATCACGGCACAGGCATGAGTTTGGTGGAGATGAGCCACCGCGGTCAGATTTTTTCGCAGATCATCCGCGAAACGCGAGACCTGTTGCGCGAACTTTTGAGCGTGCCGGAGACCCATGACATTCTCTTTTTGCAGGGCGGCGGGCACATGCAGTTTGCGATGGTGCCCTTAAATCTTCTGGGTGCCGCGGCGGAAGCCTCGTACATCGTGAACGGCGTCTGGTCGAAAAAGGCTGCGGCCGAAGCCGGCAAGTTCTGCCGCGTGAGCGTGATCGGAACGCCTTCGCGCGCTCAGGTGCCGCATCCCGACAGCATCAATGTTCCCAACGATGCCGCTTATCTCTATTACTGCATGAACGAGACCGTCAACGGTTTGGAGTTCAACTACATTCCCCAGTGTCCGGACTGCGTGCCGCTGGTCAGTGACGTGAGCAGCAACTTCCTGTCGCGCTCGATCGACTTCCAGCGCCATGCCCTTGTTTTTGCGGGGGCTCAGAAAAACTTCGGTCCGGCCGGCCTCACGGTCGTAATCGTGCGCCGAGATCTCCTGGGCCTTGCCGGAGAAACCTGTCCCACGATGCTCAACTACGAGGTGCACAGCCAAGCGGGCAGCATGTACAACACGCCGCCCACCTTCGCGATCTGGGTTGCCAACCTTGTGTGCAAGTGGCTCTTGAGCGAAGGCGGAGTGGAGGTGATGAACGAACGCGCCCGCATGCGCTCGCAGATGATCTACAAAGCCATTGACGGCAGCGACGGTTTCTACACGAATACGATTCCGCCCAACGCCCGCTCGCGCATGAACGTGGTGTTCAACCTGCGCGAAGAGGCGCTCACCGACTTGTTCGTCAAGGAGGCGGCCGACGCCGGGCTCGTCAATCTCAAGGGGCACCGTCTGGTCGGCGGACTGCGTGCTTCGCTCTACAACGCGCTGCCTGTGCAGGCCGCGCAGGTCTTGGCCGATTTCATGGCGGACTTTGCGTCCCGTCACGCCTAAGAGAAAAACGAAAAAAAGAAAAAATAGGGAGTACAAAAATGACCGAACCCACCGTGAGCAACGGCAGCATCGAAGAACTGCGCAAAGTGATCGATGCGACCGACGCCGAGCTCTTCGGACTTCTGGAAAAACGCGCCAAGCTTGCGCGATCAATCGGAAAACTCAAGGCTGCCGGGGCCGTGTACAAGCCCGAGCGCGAGCGCGAGATTTTTGAGCGCACCGTGGCGAGAGCCAAGACCGAGGGCACGCTGATGAGCGAAGAGGCGATCCGCAGCATCGTGCGCGAAATCATTTCTGCCTGCCGTGCCGTCGAGGCGATGCCGCGCGTGGCTTTTCTGGGGCCTCGGGGCACCTTCACCGAAGAGGCTGTGATCCGTCAGTTCGGGTCGAGCATCAAGGCTCTGCCCTGCGGAAGTCTCGACGAGGTGTTTCATGAGGCCGCAAGCGGCACCGCTGATTTTGCCGTCGTACCGGTGGAAAACAGTACCGAAGGCATCGTGACGCGCACGGCCGATTTGCTTCTCACCACGCCCCTGAAGGTAATCGGTGAGGTCAACGTGGCGGTGCACCACAATCTGATGAACCGCTCGGGCAAGCGCGAAGACATCGTCGAGGTGCATGCGCATCCGCAGGCGCTTGCGCAATGCCGCCTGTGGCTGATGACGCATCTGCCGCAGGCAAAGCTTGTGCCTTCGAGCTCCAACGCTCAGGCCGCCAAAGAAGCGACAGCTGACCCGAAGGTGGCGGCTTTGGCAGCCGAACGCGCCGCCGCGCTCTATGAACTTCACATCGCCGCGCACGCCGTGGAAGACGATCCGCGCAACTGCACGCGCTTTTTGGTGCTCGGCAAAGAATCCTGCGGCAAGGCGCAAAACGTGCTGCATAAGACCAGCCTCATTTTCTCGGTGCCCAACCGCCCGGGTTCGCTTCTGGACGCTCTCGCGCCCTTTGCCAAGTACAAGGTTTCGATGGTACGTCTTGAAAGCCGCCCGGCACGAAACGGTGCCTGGGACTATAACTTCTACGTGGACGTCGACGGCCATATCGAAGACGAACCCATTTCCAAGGCTGTTGAAGAGCTCGGACAGATCGCTTTGTACCTAAAGATTCTCGGTTCCTACACGGCGGCCTATTGATCGGAAAAGCGCCCGGAACAAACAGAAGGGGAAAATAGACATGCAAGGTTTTGTGGCCAGAAAGGCGCTTGAGGCGATCAGCCCATACGTCGCAGGCAAACCCATTGAAGAGACGGCGCGTGAATACGGACTGGATCCCGCGCGCATTGTCAAGCTCGCAAGTAACGAAAATCCGCTCGGAATGTCGCCTAAGGCAAAGAACGCCGCGATGCAGGCGCTCGTAAACGGCACTCGTTACCCGGATGGTGCTGCGCAGGTCGTGCGTGAGGCGGCTGCGGTCTTTGCGGGCGTCTCGCCCGATGAAGTGATCGTCGGAAACGGCTCCGATGAAATTTTGGGGCTGATTGCCCGCACGGTGTTGGCGCCCGGCGATCGCTGCGTTTATTCACAGTATTCCTTCTCCGTTTATGAGCTCAGCGCCCAAGAGTGCGCAGCCCAATGTGTGGAAGTGCCCGCCAAGGATTTCCACGTGGATTTGGATGGCCTGCTGGCAGCGACTGACGTCAACACGCGTCTGATCTACATCACCAATCCCAATAACCCGACGGGACTGCCCCTGGAGCCGGCGGCGCTCTTTATTTTTCTGGAGCGTGTCCCCGAGAAGTGTGTCGTGGTGCTCGACGAAGCCTATACGGATTTCATGGACGAAAAACTCAGGACAGACAGTTTCGCTTGGGTCAAGAAATTCCCGAATCTGCTGGTGACGCGCACCTTCTCCAAGGCCTACGGTTTGGCGGGGCTGCGTGCGGGTTTCGGAGTGGCGAACAAGGAACTCATCGAAATGATGAACCGCATTCGTCCGCCCTTTAACATGAATTCGGCTGCACAGGCAGCGGCTGTGGCCGCGCTCGAAGATCAGGCGTTTTTAAAGACCGTTGTGGACAGCAATACCAAAGAACGCGCTCGCCTGGCGGCGTTTTTCGATGAACTGGGATTGGATCAGCTGCCGTCGCAAGCCAATTTCATCATGGTGCGTGTCGGCCCCAAGGCGGCTGAAATCAACGAGGCGATGCTGCGCCGCGGCGTGATTCTGCGTCCGCTCAAGAGCTATGGGTTGCCCGAATACATGCGTATTTCAGTGGGTTCGCGCGAAGAAAACGATATTTTCATGAAGGCGTTTCGCGAGGCGCTTTCAGTGAAATAAGCAGTAAAGAAAGGAAGTTTCAACAATGCGTTTGGCCTTGATTGGCGTGGGTTTGATCGGCGCTTCTGCAGCTTGGGCCATGAAGCGCGGCGGCGTTTTCGAGACGGTGTCGGCGTTTGACCTGTCGGCTCAAAGTGCGCGCAAAGCAGTGGAAATGGGTATTGCCGATATGGCGGCCGATACGCTTGAAGCGTGCGTTCAGGGAGCAGATGCCGTACTGGTTGCCGTGCCTGTCCTTGCCATTGAAAAGGTCATGGCGCAGATCGAGCCTTTCCTGAGAGACGAGACGCTTGTGACCGACGTCGGCTCAGTGCGCGGGGTTGTGATCGAGGGCGCTCGCCGTGCGCTCAAGGAAAAGTTCGTCAACTACGCGCCCGTTCACCCCATCGCGGGCGGAGAAATGCCCGGAGTGGACTACGCCGACGCCGATCTTTTCGTGGGCGCCAAAGCGATTTCCACGCCTGTTGCAGACTTCGGCGATCGTGCCGTGCAGTTCTGGGAGAATGCCTGGAAGACGGCGGGCAGCGACTTGCTGCGCATGACGCCCGAAGAGCACGACGCCGTGTTTGCTTCCGTTTCGCATTTGCCGCATCTGCTCTCCTACGCGATGGTTGATTCCATCCTCAACACGGGCAGCGCCGAGCGCAAATTGTCTCTGGCCGGGGCCGGTTTCCGGGACTTCACTCGCATTGCGGCGTCCAGTCCGGAAATGTGGGTGGATATTTTCCGGGCCAACAAAAAGGCCGTGCTCGAAGCTCTGTCCTATTTCGAAAAGGATCTGGCGCTGCTGCGCCAAGCCGTTGAAGACGATGAAGTCGAGGTGACGCGCGCGATCTTTGCGCGTGCGGCCGAAGCACGGCGCCGCATTGCTCCCCATTTGCCTCCCAAACGAAAGTAAAAGGTAGTCATGACTCAGTCCTGTGAAGTTTCTCGTCGCCCAGAAAGCATCACGATCGAACCGGTGAGCGCCGCTTCGGGAACGGTGCGGCTGCCGGGCAGCAAATCAATCTCCAACCGCGCTCTTTTTCTGGCGGCAATGGCGCAGGGGAAAACAACGCTTACCGGACTGCTCAGAGCCGACGACACCGAGCGTATGATCGAAGCGCTGCAAGCGTTGGGGATCGAGGTTGTGTTTGAGGCCGACACGCAAGTGACGGTCACGGGATGCGGCGGACGCATTCCCGTCAAAAGCGCGGAGCTTTTTATCGGCAACGCCGGCACCGCCGCACGCACTTTGACGGCGCTTTTGGCTTTTGCAGGGGGCACCTATCGGCTCGACGGCATCGCGCGCATGCGCGAGCGTCCGATCGGCGATCTGCTTGAAGCTTTGCGCAGCCTCGGCGCCAAGGTCACGTGCGAGATAAACGACGGTTTTCTGCCGCTTCGGTTTGAGCCCACACGTTGTGAAGGTAATCGCGTGAGCGTGCGCGGCAACGTGTCGAGCCAATACCTGACGGCGCTTTTGATGTTGGCGCCTTCGGTTGCCTCCGACGAGGGCTTTTGGATCGACATCGAAGGCGAACTCATCAGCCGCCCTTACGTTGCGATGACCGTGCGCATGATGCGCGACTTCGGGATTGAGGCCAAGGAAACGGCGACGGGCTTTTGGGTGCCGCGCGGCACCTATCGGGCTCAATCCTTCTATAAGGTGGAAGCCGATGCGTCGGCGGCCAGTTACTTTCTGGCATTGGGGGCTCTGACGGGCGGCCCCGTGACGATCACGGGTGTCGGCAAGGATTCCATGCAAGGGGATGTGGCGTTTGCCGATGCCCTGGAAACCATGGGAGCAGTCGTCGAAAAAACGGACGATTCGATCACGGTCCGGCGCGATAAAAGACAACCGCTCAAAGGCTTGAGACTGGATTGCACCGCCATTCCCGATGCGGCCATGACGTTTGTGCCGATGGCGCTCATGACGCAGGGCGCCGTTCGGCTGACCGGCATCGGCAGCTGGCGTGTAAAGGAAACCGACCGCCTTTCCGCCATGGCCTGCGAAATGCGCAAATTCGGGGCCGTGGTGCAGGAGGGGCCAGACTTCATCGTTGCGAGTCGTTCTGAGGAAGGGATGTTGAAAAACGCCACGGTCGACACCTATGACGACCACCGCATGGCCATGAGCCTGGCGCTGGCCGCCTGTGCGGGGGTGACTGTGACCGTCAACGATCCGGGCTGTACGGCCAAGACCTATCCGGACTATTTCGAAGCGTTCGGGCGGCTCACCGAGCATCGGTGAGAGCCGAAGACAAAAAAGGCGTCGGCTCGTAGAATATCGCCTTTCGAACCTCGCTCAAAGGTGTTGAAGTGACACAAGCAAATCCGATTCCCGTCATTGCCATCGACGGTCCGAGCTCGAGCGGCAAAGGTACGGTGGCTGCGGCTTTGGCCGAAAAACTGGGCTTTCATTATCTGGACAGCGGTGCTTTGTATCGGCTCACGGCGCTCTCGGTTCTCAAGGCCGAAGTCAATCCCGACGATGAATCCGCATGCGAAACCGTTGCCCGCGCCATGAAGCCCGTTTTTAAGGAAGGCAGGATTTTCCTTGAGGGCGAGGATGTCACGCAGGCCATTCGAGCCGAGGAAGTGGGTTTGACTGCTAGCCGTGTGGCCGCTTTGCCCGCCGTGCGGCAGGCGCTGACCGACCTGCAGCGCAACGCGCGTCAGGCCCCGGGGTTGGTTGCCGACGGTCGCGACATGGCAAGCGTCATCTTCCCGGATGCGGTTTTGAAAGTCTTTTTGACGGCTACGCCCGAAGCGCGCGCAAAAAGACGCTTTAATCAGTTGATTGTCAAGGGAATTTCTGCTAACCTAAGCGACCTTACTCGTGATCTGGCCGAGCGGGATCGCCGCGACCGGGAGCGCAAGGCTGCGCCTTGTGTGCCGGCGCCGGACGCAAAAGTTCTCGACAACTCCGATCTGAACATCGAGCAGACGCTCGAGACGGTCTATCGGTGGTACCGGGAGCTGTGCGCCTGATTTTCGCTTTGTCGCCGCGAAGTAAGACAGAATTTTTTTCGGAATGCCGGGACGGGGCTCGGCATTCTTTAATTTTGCAAACACCACCGACTGACGGCTTAAAAACCGGTACCCCGGGTCGGTGAGATTTCAACGTTTTTTTATTTTCATGTCCAACACTACCAATACCGAATCTTTTGCCCAGCTTTTTGAGGAAAGCCTCGCTAAGCAGGAAATGCGTCAGGGTGAAGTCATCACCGCCGAAGTGCTGCGCGTTGAACACAACTTCGTGGTTGTGAACGCCGGCCTGAAGTCCGAAGCCTATGTGCCCATCGAAGAATTCAAGGACGACCTCGGTGAAGTGACCGTTCAGCCCGGCGACTTCGTTTCCGTGGCAATCGAATCGGCCGAAAACGGTTTCGGCGAAACGGTTCTCTCCCGCGACAAGGCCAAGCGCCTGGCCGCCTGGATGAACCTTGAACAGGCTCTGGAATCCGGCGAACTCGTCACCGGTACCATCACCGGCAAGGTCAAGGGCGGCCTCACCGTCATGACCAACGGCATCCGTGCCTTCCTGCCGGGCTCTCTCGTCGACACCCGTCCTGTCAAGGACACCACCCCGTTCGAAGGCAAGACCCTCGAATTCAAGGTGATCAAGCTCGACCGCAAGCGCAACAACGTGGTGGTTTCCCGCCGCGCTGTCGTGGAAGCCAGCATGGGCGAAGAACGCGCCAAGCTGCTCGCCACGCTCAAGGAAGGCGCCATCGTCAAGGGCATCGTCAAGAACATCACCGACTACGGTGCGTTCGTTGACCTCGGCGGCATTGACGGCCTGCTGCACATCACCGACCTCGCATGGCGCCGCGTGCGTCACCCGAGCGAAGTGGTGACCGTCGGTCAGGAAATCGAAGCCAAGGTCCTCAAGTTCGACCAGGAAAAGAGCCGCGTTTCCCTCGGCCTCAAGCAGTTGGGCGAAGATCCGTGGATCGGCATTGCTCGCCGCTACCCGCAGAACACCCGTCTGTTCGGCAAGGTGACCAACATCACCGACTACGGTGCCTTCGTTGAAATCGAAACCGGCATCGAAGGTCTCGTGCACGTGTCCGAAATGGATTGGACCAACAAGAACGTTGATCCGAAGAAGATCGTTCAGCTCGGTGAAGAAGTCGAAGTCATGGTTCTCGACATCGACGAAGACCGTCGCCGCATCAGCCTCGGCATGAAGCAGTGCAAGGCCAACCCCTGGGAAGAATTCAACCAGAGCTTCAAGAAGGGCGACAAGGTCAAGGGCCAGGTTAAGTCGATCACCGACTTCGGCGTGTTCATCGGCCTGCCCGGCGGCATCGACGGTCTGGTTCACCTCTCCGACCTCTCCTGGAACGAACAGGGTGAAGACGCCGTGCGCAAGTACAAGAAGGGCGACGAACTCGAAGCCGTGGTTCTCGGCATCGACACCGAACGTGAACGCATCAGCCTGGGCATCAAGCAGCTCTCCGGCGACCCGTTCACCGACTTTGCCGGTTCCCACGAACGCAACACGATCGTCAAGGGTACTGTCAAGAGCGTTGACGCCAAGGGCGCCGTGATCGATCTCGGCAACGACACCGAAGGCTACCTGCGCGCTTCCGAAATCTCTTCCGAACGCGTTGAAGACGCCACCACCCAGCTCACGGTTGGTCAGGAAGTCGAAGCTCTGATCACCAGCGTGGATCGCAAGAACCGTTCGATCCAGCTCTCGATCAAGGCCAAGGACGCCGCCGAAGCCCGCAAGGCTCTCGATCGCGTTAACTCCGACGCCAGCGCCGGTACGACCAACTTGGGCGCTCTGCTCAAGGCCAAGCTCGAGCAGAAGTAATCGGGGGTTCGTATGCGAGCCTTGACGAAATCAGAGTTGATTTCGCGGGTTTTCGGACGCCATCCGATGCTTTCCGGCCGCAACGCCGACGAAGCCGTCAACATCGTTCTGCGATCGATGGTTTGCGCTCTGAGTCGCGGTATGCGAGTCGAAGTTCGCGGATTCGGTAGCTTCTCCGTGAAGTACCGTCCCGCGCGCGACGGCCGCAATCCGCGCACCGGCGAAGCGGTTAAGGTGCCGGGCAAGTACGTTCCGTACTTCCGCGCCGGCAAAGAAATCCGCGACCAGCTCAACGCGGAAATCTTGAAGAACCAGTAAGAAATTTTTCTTTTCGGTTCGTTAAGAGCTTCGCACAAAGCCCTGTCTTTTCCTTGTGAAGAGGCGGGGCTTTTTCTTGAGCGGTTCATCTCTGCCATCGTCTTTCTTGCGCTATGCTCAACAGTAATGACGCAAGGAGGAACTCATGAGCTTTCTGCAGCATCCCGCGACTGCTCTGATCGTGGTGGATATTCAAAACGATTTTCTGCCGGGCGGTGCTTTGCCTGTGCCGCAGGGCGACGAAGTCATTGCTCCGATCAATCGTCTCATAGAAAACGCTTTCACCGTGGTGCTCACGGCCGACTGGCATCCGAGCCGCCACAAGAGCTTTGCCACAAATCACCCGGGCAAGAAGCCCTTTGAGCTTGTCGACATGCCCTATGGCAAGCAGGTTCTGTGGCCCGCGCATTGCGTGGCGGGAACAGAGGGTGCCGCTTTTGCCGAGGGGCTTGTAACGTCTCGCGCAGACCTGATCCTTCGCAAAGGGACATGTGCCGAACGTGACAGCTATTCGGCTTTTCTTGAAGCCGACCGCCGGACGCGAACCGGTTTGGCGGGGTGGTTGAAGGAGCGTGAGATATGCAAGGTCGTCGTGTGCGGGCTTGCGGCTGACTATTGCGTCAGTTGGACGGCGCTCGATGCCGCGCAAGCCGGTTTTGACGTGTGTGTCGTGACGGACGCGGTCCGTGCGATTGCTCAAGACTCCTACGACGAAGCCAAAACCGCGTGGAGCGCGGCAGGCATACGAACGGCGCTGACGAACGACCTTGTCGGTGTGACAGATTGAAAAAATGCCTGAGCTTTGAAGGATTGGCGTGCGTAGTCTTCCCTCAAGTGGGTAGAATCCGAAAGAATCGGGGCGTATTGCAGAAACCGAGGATTCTTGTTGTCCATTGGTTTTTCTGTTTTCCCACAAAATCTCATTTGAAAATCAGTTAGGTAAGCAGATGTCGGAAGCGATTACTTTGCGCAAAACTCTTATCGCTGCAGCGGTGACGGCCGTGGCCGGCGGCGCTTTTGCTGCGGAACTCGGAAGCCTCATGGTCTATTCGGCAGTGGGCGAACCGCTCGACGCCGAATTAACCATTCGTGACGTGGATCCGAAGGCCGAACAGCTCAAGGTGCGTCTGGCGCCGGCTTCGACCTATCGTCGCGTCGGCAAGGAGGTGTTGTTCTCCGTCAACGACGTTTCGCTTTCGCTGCTTAAGAAGGAACCCTACACGGTCAAGCTCAAGGGACAACAGGCGGTGGATGCCCGACAGTTCCCGCTGATTGTTGAACTGTCCGAAGCGGGCAAGGTCTCGGCCAAGCTCTACGAAGTGCGTCTGCAGGATCGCCCTGCCGCGCCGATGATCAAGGACGTCGCGCAGACCGAGAAGGTTGCGCCGATGGTGGACGCTTCCACTAAGGACAGCAGCGTGGTTCCTTCGGCAAATGCCTCCGAACGCAGTGCCGTGCCGAGCGCCAAGGGGACCGTACCGAGCGCTGTGCCTTCGGCAAAGACCACAGCTCAAAAGGCGCCGGCTGAGCCCGCCTACGTGCCGCCCGTGCGCGAACCAGTGCCGAGCACGACCAAGTCAGCCGCACCTAAGCAGACGGTGCAGGCGGCTAAGCCGGCAGCCAAGACCTCTGCCGCGGGGCCTGTCAAGCTTCCGCTCAATCCTGCCGACTACGATCTGGATCAGCCCTTCCTCGTGCGCGACGGCATGACGATGTGGTCGATTGCCACGCTGTATCGTCCGCGTTATCCGCAGGCCTCGATGGATCAGATTCTGGTGGCCTTCGTGCGTGCGAACCCGGGCGCTTATGAAAAGGGCCGCGTCAACGGTGTCAAGATCGGCTCGCGCCTGAAGGCGCCGCTTGCCGACGACGTGGCGGCTGTGGAGTTGGACGAAGCCTGGGCTTTGGTACGCGTGGCGCCGAACGCCGACGCGCGCAAGGCTCCGAGCCGCAAGGTCCTGCAGCGTGCGCATAAGCGCATGCAAAAGGAGGCGCCCGCATTGTGGCGCAAGTGGAAGGCCGAACATCCCGAAGCGACCAAGCCAGCTCCCAAGGCTCCCGTAAAGCCAGTCCAGAAGGAGACGAAGCCTGAGGTGCAGCAGCCTGTGCCCGCTCCGACTCCCAAGACCGAGCCCGTAGCGGATCCGATGGCGGGCACCCTTGCCAAGGCTGATGCTCAGCATGACGCAAAGCTTCAGGAGCAGCAGACTCAGACGCCCGCTCCGGTTGAAAAGGCTCCTGACCCCGTGACGCAACCCGTGGCACAGCCTGAACCCGCACCCGAAACCAAACTGGCTCCGACGCCGGTGCCTGCCATGCCTGCCCTTGAAGAGAAGTCCGAAGAGGAGTCCGGCGGCTTCTGGGGTGCGCTCATCGGTTTCCTCATGCTCGTCGGTGCAGCTGCCGGCGGTGCCTGGTACTGGATGAAGCAACGTACGGCCACCTTCCGCCGCAAGGAAGAAAGCATGGGTGTCGTGAAGTTCCGCAAGAGCGAGGCGACCAAGCCCGAACAGTTGCAGGGCACCAAGGAGATGCTCGATCGCCGTCTGGAGTCCGAACGTGCCACGCAGCGCATGCAGGCCGCTCAGGCTGCCCGTACCGAACCCAAGCTCGGCGACATCGAAAAGCCGCAGACCCCGGCCGCCGGCTTTAACGTGGCTGCCGCCTACGTGGGCGACGAACAGCAGGAACAGGCTCCCGCTGCGACGAGCGCCGAGACGATTTCCGGCAAACTCATCACGGCGCACACATACATTGCCGTCGGTGCTTTGCCCGAAGCCCGTCGCGTGCTTCACGAAGTGATGCTCGCGGGCAACGAAGAGCAGCGCCGTCAGGCTTCCGAAATGCTCGCCCAGATCGGTGACGATACCCGTGGCGGATAGTTTGAATACGACGCAGTCCGTGCAGAGCGTTGCGCTCGGCATCGAGTACGACGGCCGCAATTATTTCGGCTGGCAGACGCAGCCCGAAGGCAGTACGGTGCAGGATGTCCTTGAGGACGCCCTGCGCCGATTCCTTACCGTTCCCGTTGCCACGATCTGTGCCGGTCGCACGGATCGAGGCGTGCATGCCACACATCAGGTGGTGAGTATCGCGTCGCCCTTTCGACGAGCTGAAGCCAGTTGGATTCGCGGCGTCAATACTTTTTTGCCTGACGACATCGCCGTGAAGTGGGCCTGCGAAGTTCCCGCGGGCTTTCACGCACGTTTTGATGCGTTGAGCCGCACTTACCAATACTGGATTTTCAACCATCCGGTGCGCTCTCCAGTGATGCACGGCAAAACGGGTTGGGTGTGGCGGCCGCTTGACGCGCAGAAAATGCACGAGGCCGCGCAGATCCTTGTGGGCGAACATGATTTCACCTCGTTTCGTGCGGCCGAATGTCAGGCGGCTACGCCCGTTCGCACGATCAAGCACATTTCCGTGCGTCGTCAAGGTAACCTGATCGGCGTGGAAATTTCCGCCAACGCCTTTCTGCAGCACATGGTGCGCAACATCGTGGGCTCGCTCATTTATGTCGGCACCGGGCGCGAAAGCGTGCAGTGGTTGGCCGACGTCCTCGAGGCCAAATCCCGTGCCGTTGCTGCCCCCACGTTTGACCCTTCGGGGCTTTATCTCACGGGCGTCGAATATCCGAGTGAGTTGGGGCTTCCCGAAGACGGTTTGTCGCCTTTCGGCTTTTGAAGCGGCCCGAAACTATCGGGTCGTTAGAGGCTCTCTAACCGGAAAAGTTTTGACATAACTTGCCGCGGTCCTCTTCCTATAATCTGAAAAACGCCATTTCAGGGCCGAGCCTCTGGCGCGGCTCTCAGCACGAATTTGAAAGGAAACAACCATGAGCGAGAGCGTTCACGCACCTGTTATTGTCATCGGCTCCGGTCCAGCGGGATACACCGCCGCCATCTACGCCGCCCGCGCCAATCTCAAGCCTCTCTTGATCACCGGCATGGAGCAGGGCGGCCAGCTGATGACGACCACCGAAGTGGACAACTGGCCGGGTGCGGTCAACGGCATCGAGGGCCCGCAGCTGATGCAGAACCTGCTTGAGCAGGCCGAGCGATTTGCCACCAAGATCGTCTTTGACGTCATTCACACCGCGCACCTCAAAGAAAAACCGATTCGCCTGGAAGGCGACATGGGTTCTTACACGTGTGATGCGCTCATTATTGCGACGGGCGCGAGCGCCAAGTACCTTGGACTTGAAAGCGAAACCAAGTACAAGGGCCGCGGTGTGTCGGGGTGTGCCACCTGCGACGGGTTCTTCTATCGCGGCAAACCTGTGGCCGTTGTGGGCGGCGGCAATGCGGCCGTTGAAGAAGCGCTTTATCTCTCGCAGATTGCAAGCGTCGTGCATCTTGTGCACCGTCGCGGCACGTTCAAGGCCGAACCCATCCTTGTCGACAAGCTCATGGAAGTCGTCAAGGAAGGCAAGATCGTGCTGCACACGCCCTTTGAAGTCGAAGAAGTTCTGGGCGACGACAAGGGCGTCACCGGTCTCAAGCTCAAGCACTTTGAAGGCGGCGCTGATGAAGAACTCGCGGTTGACGGCGTCTTCATCGCCATCGGTCACACGCCCAACACGAAGGTCTTTGCCGAAGAGCTCAACACTCAGGGCGGCTATATCGTGACCGACAAGGCCGGTTTTGCGGCCACAGCCACCAACGTCGAGGGCGTCTTTGCCGCCGGCGACTGTGCCGATTCCATCTACCGCCAGGCGGTGACGAGCGCGGGCTCGGGGTGCATGGCAGCGCTCGACGCACAGCGCTATCTTGAAAAGCGCGGTTAATCGACCGTTCGAATCGAAGTCCTCCGCAAGCCGGATCGCTTTGTTGTTTTTGTGACGACAAAGTCGGTCCGGTTTTTGTATTTTGACGAACATTTGACACAGATTCTCTAAAATCCTCGAACTTCAACAACGCCTTTTGCGATCCCGAAGAAAAGAAACAAGGTGATTCGGGCTTTTGACGCTTTTTGGCGATCATTAACCTCTCTTTTTCTTTTTCTCATGTCCGCAGTGATTCGCAAACACGCGCTTGTCGCGTCTTTAGTCCTGTCCGTATGGGCAGATCAAACCTGCGCCGGTTTCTGGGAAGATGCCGCCGCCACGCTTCCGGGCGGTCTTGCGCCGACGAATACCGGTTTTTGGTCCTCCCAGGTCGACGGCTTCAAGGAACTTTTCAATAAGGGAAGAGACGGCGTTGCGTTCGGCATCTGGACCGAACATCCTTCGTTTGACTATGACAATCGCTCCGAAGAAAATGCGCTGCCCTTTGGCGCAGGCCTCGTGCGCACGATGATCGACGAGAAGGGCAACGAGCGCATGCTCTTTGGCATCGTCTTTTCCGACTCGCACTACTATCCGGAGCCCACCTTCGGCTACAGCTGGGTGGCGCGCTGGCCCGTGAGCGAAAAGTATCACGTGGGTGCGGGCTATATGCTCGGCGTCACGTTTCGAGAGGACTACCACTGGCTGCCCATCCCGTTGCCGCTTCCGGTCGTGAAGGCCGGCACCGACGATGTGGGCCTCTACATGACGTTTATCCCGTTTACGAATGTCTTTTTCTTCTACGGGACGATTGCTACCGACAGCCTTGAAAACCGACTGCTGCCCACGTTTGAAACTTCTCCGTTCTCCAATCGCTTTGAGCTTTATGGCGCTTGGATGTGGGAAAAGACCGATTCGGCAACGGAACAGGGCTACATGGTGAGTTCTGATGCGGGCTACATGTTGGGGGCACGTTACTTTGTTGCCGACAACTGGGCGGTGGACTTTAACTACACAGACAGCGAACACGACACCAACTACAGAGGCGCCAAAGACAGGACGTTCGATCATACGACCTACTCGGTGGCGATGCAGTATCACGTCAATTTCAATGAAGCGTTGCGCATGCACGCGGGCGTTGGCGTGGGTTACGGCAAGTGGGAGCAACAGGGAGGAGATCTTTCGGAAGACTCCGTTTTTCCGGTTGTGCAGTTGGGCGGAACATGGGCCCCGACCGACCACACGCGTCTTTTGGCGGGCATCAATCTGTCGTTTCCGCGGTACCACAATGTCGCACCGGAAGGCGACGTGATGTTCCGGCCGTCTCCGGTGCATATGTACGTCGGTGCGGGCATTGCGTTTTAGGCGCAAAAGGCCGATTCGGGCGATCGCATTCTCTTTTCGGTGGTATCCTCGGAGGCCGAACGAAATAGAGGATGATTCAGCAAATGTCCAACGGATTTGAAGCGCTCGCCCCATTGGCTGACAAATTGAAGACGCAGGCCCGCAGGCAGGAGGCCGAACGCGAAGCCAGGCAAAAGGCAAGCGAACACATTGCGCGCGAAACGAATGTCTTTCTTGACGTGATGAATCAGACGGGGGTCAAGGCGATGGCCGGCGTCCGTATTAAGCCGCGCATCGAAGAAAAAGACATTGATTTTGCGGCGGCCATGAAAAAGGCTGGCGTCAAGCCCCTGGGCGACGAGACGAGAGCTCAGCACAGAAAAGTTCGCCGTCCGATTCCCGTTCAAACGATCGCCGACAATAAACGAGTGCTCGAAGAGAGCATGAGTGACGATCTCGACAGCATTGAGTTTCTCGAAAGCGAAGACGGTAAAAGCTTTCGGCGTCCAGGCATCGGACCGGACGTGCCGCGCGATCTGCGACGCGGGCGCTGGTCGGTGCGCGCCCAAATCGATCTGCACGGCATGACGGTCGACGATGCACGCAGCGCCGTTGCGGAATTTCTGAAAAACGCCCGCAAGCAGGAACTCTTTTGCGTGCGCATCATTCACGGCAAAGGCAACGGGACGCCCGGTCGCATCGGCGTGCTGCGCGAGGTGGTGCGCCGCTGGCTCAAGCAGCGCGACGAAGTGGTGGCGTTTTGCGAACCGCGGGAAATTGACGGGGGAGCCGGTGCAACCATCGTGCGTCTGCGGGCGCTGTCTCGCCGCACCGAAGGTGACGAAAGCGAAACAAATCGCACAAATTCGGCGCTCTAAGCGGTTGGCCGTATGCCAAATTCGGCTTTCACTCGTTAAGATAAGCAAATGTGCTCGGAACGGTTCGGGCGCGACGATACAACGACATCGCAAAGGATAGAAATGATCAAGCAAGCTCTGATCGGTTTGACGGCTGCCGCTCTTTTGGCGGGCTGCGGCGGCGAAGACAAGGCCCAGGCGCCGGCAGCCAAGGCGGCCGACGGCACGAAGACCGTCGGTTTGGTGCAGTTGGTGGAGCATCCTGCGCTCGACGCCGCCAGCCGCGGCATTCAGGATGCGGTCAAGGCGCGCGGACTGAAGGTGACCTTTGACGTTCAAAACGCTCAGGCCGACCAGTCCAATCTCGCCAACATCGCCCAGCGTTTCGTGTCTCAGGAATATCCTTTGATTTTTGCCGTGGCAACGCCCGCTGCGCAGACCATGGCCAATGCCGCCAAAAACACGCCCATCGTCGCGACGGCCGTGACGGACTACGAAGCTGCCAAGCTCGTGATCAACAAGGATAAGCCCGGCACCAACGTGACCGGTTCGTCCGACTTGAATCCGATCGGCGCACAGCTTGATCTGATCATGCAGTTCGTGCCCAATGCCAAGACGATCGGCACAATCTACAACAGCTCGGAAATCAATTCCCAGTTCCAGGTTGAGATTCTCAAGAAGGAACTCGCCCGCTACAACGTCACTCTCGTCGAAGGGACGGTCTCGAGCGTCAACGACGTGCAGCAGGTGGCTCAGGGCTTGATCGGCAAGATTGACGCCCTGTACGTTCCCACCGACAACATCATTGCGTCTGCGATGCCCGTTCTCACCAAGATCACCACACCCGCCAAGGTGCCCGTGATTACCGGTGAAGAAGGCCCGCTGCACGGCGGCGGTTTGGCCACCGTCGGCGTTGACTACTATGAACTCGGCAAGATCGCCGGCAACATGGGCGCAGACATTCTCGAAGGCAAGGCCAAGCCTGCCGACATGCCCATTCAGTACCAGAAGGAATTCAAGGTGAAGGTCAACGAACCGGTCCTGAAGACTCTTGGTTTGCAGCTGCCCGAGTCGCTCAAGGGTAAAGCGGAACTCGGCGATTTCCATTAAAATCCATTGATTACGAATCGGCGCGGAGTTTGGTTTCTGCTCCGCGCCTTTTTTTGTTTGTCAAAAAGAAAAAATCGCGCTTGAGCGTTTTGCGTCAAAAGCGCCGTTTCCAAACCAAGTTGGTGACATGGCTGATATTCTGATTCCGACCGTGGCGCAAGGCCTGATGTGGGCTCTGATGGCGCTCGGGGTCTACATCACTTTCCGCGTACTTGACATTGCCGACCTTTCGGTTGAAGGCAGTTTTCCGCTCGGTGCGGCTGTAGCCGCCACAGCGCTTGTCTCGGGCTACGGCGTGACGGCGGCTTTTCTGCTTGCGGCCGTTGCCGGTGCTCTCGCAGGCATCGTGACGGGGATTCTGACGACGAAACTGAAGATTCCGCCGCTGCTGGCAGGTATTCTCACCATGATTGGGCTGTATTCCGTCAATCTGCACGTGATGGGCAAGGCCAATGTGGCTCTGCTGCGTGTCGACACCGTGTTTAGCTACGCCGCCGGCTTGGGCCTCACATCCGATATGGCGATGATGGCGGTAGGTCTTGTGGGCGTGATGCTCGTGGGCGTGATCCTATACTGGTTCTTCGGCACGGAGCTCGGCACGGCTATTCGCGCCACCGGCTGCAACTCGCAGATGGCTCGCGCGCAGGGCGTTAACACCAATTCAATGATCGTTCTCGGTCTTTTGATTTCCAACGCTCTTGTTGCTTTGTCGGGCGCTCTGGTGTGTCAGGCCAACGGGTTTGCCGACGTCGGCATGGGTACGGGCACGATCGTGATCGGTCTGGCCTCCGTCATTATCGGCGAAGTGCTCTTCGGCACCCGCAGCTTCAAAAACTGCCTGATTTCAGTGATCCTGGGTTCGATCGTTTACCGTCTTGTGATTGCTATTGTGCTGCAGCTTGGCATGCCGCCCAACGACCTCAAGCTCTTTACGGCCATCCTCGTTGCGATTGCGCTTTCGATGCCGCTTATTCGCGAAAAGTGGCGCGCACGCAAGAGCGCTCTTTGATTAGATGCGATACGGAGAAACAAATGCTTAAGGCTCAAGGCGTAAAAAAAACCTTTTTCCCGGGCAGCGTCAATGAAAAGCGCGCACTGCGCGGCGTGGACCTGACGCTTGAAGACGGCGACTTCGCCACCGTGATTGGTTCCAACGGCGCAGGTAAGTCGACGTTCCTGAACGCGATTGCCGGCGTCTTTCCGATTGACTCCGGCACGATCGAAGTGGGCGGCGTCGATATCTCGGACATGCCCGAATACAAGCGCGCACAGTACATCGGTCGCGTCTTTCAGGATCCGATGCGCGGCACGGCCGGCAACATGATGATCGAGGAGAACCTCGCCATGGCTTCTCGCCGAGGGCAGAAGCTCGGTTTGAGCTGGAGCTCCAAGCCCGAGCAGACCGAAAAGTTCCGCGAGATGCTCAAGGAACTCGACCTCGGTCTGGAAGAGCGCATGACTGCGCACGTGGGCCTTCTTTCGGGCGGCCAGCGTCAGGCGCTCACGCTTTTGATGGCCACGCTCGTGCGTCCCCAGTTGCTGCTGCTTGATGAACACACCGCAGCCTTGGATCCCAAGACGGCCGCTAAGGTGCTCGAACTCACCGATCGCTTGGTGACCACGCAAAAGCTCACTACGCTCATGATCACGCACAATATGCGCGACGCGCTGCGCTACGGCAATCGTCTGGTGATGATGCACGCCGGCCGCATTGTGGTTGACGTCAAGGGCGATGAAAAGAAGCATCTCACGGTACCCGACCTTTTGGCGCTCTTTGAAAAGGGCGCGGGTGAAGTGAGCGATGCCATGATGCTTTCTTCCTGACCAAAATACTTATAATTCGACCGCCGCAGGGACGACCCTGCATCAAAAGGCCAATTTCCGAGGACGACCTCAGAAGTTGGCTTTTTTGTTGAACTGAAGTCTCTAGGAGTATTTCAATGAGCACGACGATGAGCTGGATCGTTTTGATCATCGCCGGTCTTTGTGAAACCGGTTTTGCCTTTTGTCTGGGAAAAATGAAGCTGGTCTCCGGTTTTGCATGGTGGGCCTGGGGCACGGGCTTTGCTGTCTTTGTGGTGGTGTCCATGTTGCTTCTTGCCAAGGCCGCACAGGTGCTGCCGATCGGTACGGCATATCCGGTCTGGACAGGAATCGGCGCCGTTGGTACAGTCCTTTTGGGCATCCTGTTTTTAAGCGAGCCGGCTACGTTCTGGCGTATTTTCTTCATTACCACACTGATCGCCTCCATCGTCGGACTCAAGATGGTATCCCACTGAATTTTTAGTTCGGGACGGATCCGTTTCTCGGATTCTTCGTTTTGTGGTTTAGGTGCGCCATGTCAGAAATGATCTTTTGCCAAACGTTTGGGACGCCCTGCGGCGAGTTGATTTTGCAGAGCGTTGCAGGAAAACTGATTTGTTGCGATTGGTCCGACGGATGGCATCGAGCCACGATTGCTCGTCGGCTCGAAAGAGCGTTTCCTCACGCTAGCTGCTTAAAGCGTGAGGACGAAGTGATTGCCCAAACCAAGAGACAGTTGACGGAGTATTTTGCCGGTACGCGCAAGACGTTTGATGTGCCTCTGCGCTTTATCGGCACGGATTTTCAGCATGCCGTCTGGCAAGAGTTGTTGAAACTTCCATACGGAACAGTCACGACGTACGGTGAAATTGCCCGCCGTATCGGGCGACCCGGAGCCGTCCGGGCCGTCGGAGTGGCTGTGGGAGAAAATCCGTGCTCCATCCTTGTGCCGTGCCATCGGGTTGTCGGTGCAAATCGTGCACTCACGGGCTACGGCGGCGGATTTGAAGCCAAGCGCAAGCTTCTTCAGATCGAAGGTTTTGCGTTTGACGGTGCTCGCGAAAGCGATGCAAAGATCAGAATCGGTATTGGCGATCAGACCTCGCTTGATTCGGGTGCTTGAAGGTCCTCGAAACTACGGCATTCGAACCGCGGAGTGTAGTCTCGGTACTGCCATTACCGATGGCGAAACCTTCGGGCGCTCTCTTGCTCTTTCTAGCCTGCTTATTGCAAGTACTCAGACAAACGAATCGAATCCGGCAGCCAAAGGTTGCCGAGCTGGTCGGCGGCATTGATTCCCTGCGGAACAATGCCTCAACCGATGAGGGAGCATCAATGCTGAAGGGGTATCCTGAAGTAAATGCTTCCGTAGACTGGGGAAGAAAACCAACCATTTAGCCCTCTAGATTGCAGTTGGGTAGAAATAGTTAGGTTTTCAGTAACGGATCTTTGCTGGTCATGAGAGCGTGCAAACGAAAGAATTGTCTGGAGTCGAACTTTATGTGCCGCGGCAAAAGGCGCTTCAGAATCTTTGGATAGGCCGAATGGAGGAAGGTTCGCTGAGAATCCGAGGAACCTATAACCTGCTCTATAACGCTTCTTTGTTGGTAAGAAGTGGCGCGCATGTGCTTTGCATCGGTGGAATTCTTCCGGAAGACGATGATGTGATGTTCCTACCGCTGCAGCCGACTCTGACTACGGAAGTGGCGGTGGCGTGGCCGCCGCTGGCGATCAAGAGTCCGCTTACACAGCTCTTTTTGAAGGTTCTGAATGCTGCCGTCGACGCGGATGCGGACAAGGTGACAAGAAAATCTTAGAAAAAAGACTTGCATTTTTATTTTTCTTTCGTAAAATACACATTCTTCGCCGCGCAATGCGACGGAGGCAAAAGAAAAATCAGATGTGCGCCAGTAGCTCAGTTGGATAGAGTACCTGGCTACGAACCAGGGGGTC
>ENA-ORTI01000658-ORTI01000658.1-human-gut-metagenome-genome-assembly--contig:-NODE-658-length-40226-cov-5.779717_pt1 | contig 40226 bp, 38 predicted proteins | sample MGYA00242071_ERZ509191 | MGnify/ENA primary metagenome ERZ509191 (study PRJEB26280, sample SAMEA2338832) | human gut metagenome | biome: human gut; feature: human-associated habitat; material: faeces...
GGTGAAAACCACAAGTATATTCTGCTGGACAGCACCAAGGCCGGCTGCACCACCCTCGGCTATGACCGCTACCTCTGTACGAAGTGCGGCAAGATCGAAAAGCGCGACTATGTGGACTCCCTCGGTCACGCATGGCAGAGCATCGTCATCCGTGACGCCACCTGCGAAACGGATGGCAAACTGCTGGAGCTTTGCTCCCGCTGCGGCCAGATGAAGCAGACCGCCACGCCCAAGGGCGAACACAGCTATGAGGTCTATACCGTGGCCGCCACCTGTACCAGCCCCGGTTATACCGTCCGCGAGTGCTCCGTCTGTGGGGATCGTCACATTGAGGACATCACGGCGGCGCTGCCTCACAATTACGAATCCCATGTCATCGCCGCTACCTGCGAGAACGGCGGTAAGACCATCCACCGCTGCGATGGCTGCGGCAGCAGCTTCGTCACAGACTACACCGACGCGCTTGGTCATAGCTGGGATAAGGGAACCCTCGTCACCAACGCCACCTGCACCGGCGAGGGGGTCATGGAATACCGCTGCACCCGCTGTGGCTATCACCGCATCGAGGGCAACGAGGCGGCAGGTCATGTCCCTGGCAATGATGCCACCTGCACCCAGCCGCAGATCTGTACCAAGTGCGGCGCAGTGCTGAAAAACGCGCTGGGACACGATTACAAGTCCAAAGTGACCGCCCCCACCTGCACGGAGATGGGTTACACCACCAACACCTGCACCCGTTGCGGCGATACAAACAAGACCGATTACACCGAGCCTGCCGGTCATAAACCCGGCGACTGGATCATCGACAAGGAGCCTACCACCGATTCCGAGGGCAGCAAGCACAAGGAGTGTACCGTGTGCGGTGAAAAGCTGGAGGCGCAGCCCATTGAGAAAATCTACAACAGCGCCACCACGGACAGCAAGGGTGAGGCCATTGTGGGCGGCTACCTTGTGACCGTCACCGATACCGACACCAAGAATCCCGTCGCAAACGCCGCAGTTGCGCTCCACAAGGATAACAGCATCTCCATCCGCCTGCCGAACAGCCGCCTGCTGGACTACGCCGACCAGACCACCGTCACCGTGCAGCTTGTCAAGGACAAGTCCGCTGTGCCGGACATGAGCATCGCTGTCACGGATAAGAATGACAACTACGCCTCCGGCAAGACCGACAAGGCAGGTCAGATCACCGTCCCCACCGGCAGCGGTAAGACCAACGAGGACGGCAAGGTCACTACTGGCTATGAGGATGCGGACGGCGACCGCTGGACGCTGACCGTCAAGGTCATCCGCACGGACACGAAGCGCCCCATCTCCGGCAGTGCAGTGTCCATCGGCAAGACCGGCAATATCACGGTGAAGCTGCCGGACGGCACAGATCTGGACGCCAAGCATCAGGTGACGGTCATTGTGACCGACCACAAGAAGGCTCCCCAGCAGGGCAAAAATGTTGCGGTCAAGGGTGATCTCGGTCAGTCAGCCGCAGGCAAGACCGACAAAAACGGTGAGTTGACCGTCCCCGAAGTGGAGCAGACCGAGCGCCACGGCGTTTACATCGTCGGCTACACGGACGGGACCTTCGGCCCCAGCCGCAGCATGACCCGCGCGGAGGCCGCCGCTATCTTCGCCCGCCTGCTGGCGGAGAAGAACGGCGATACCATTTCCACTGTGGCCAACACCAGATTTACGGATATTCCCGCCCATGCCTGGTACTCCGGTTATGCCAAATACCTCAATAACAACGGTGTCACCTACGGTAAGAGCAAGACCATCTTTGCCCCCGACGATGCCATTACCCGCGCCGAGTTCACCACGCTGGCCGTCCGCTTCTTTGATGTGTACGGCGATGGCGACGCTGAGATCATGGAGCAGTATAAGGACTTCAACGATGTGAGCGACGGTTATTGGGCCGCCGCGTACATCAAGGCTGCCGCCAAGCATGGCTGGATCAACGGCTATGGCGACGGCTCCTTCCGCGCTGACGATGAGATCAACCGCGCGGAGGTTGTGACCATTGTCAACCGCCTGCTGGGACGCGAAGCGGATGAGGACTACATTGCGGACAACCTCCGCAAGCTGAACACCTTCCCGGATGTCACGAAGCGCCATTGGGCATATTACGCCGTCATGGAAGCTGCCAACGCCCACACCGCCGTGCTGGGCGAGAGCGAAAGCTGGAGCAAGTAAATTGTATCCCCCTGCGGGTGGTCTGAGAGCAGACCACCCGCACTTTTTAACTAAACCTAACCATTAAAAAAGGAGCACTGAATATGCTGAAAATCACTGCCATTGGCAATCTGACCCACGATGTGGAACTGAAGATGAACGAGGCCACCGGCAAACCCTACGCTATCCTGCGCATCGCCTCGGACCGCCGCTATAAGGATAAGGACGGCAACAAGCTCACCGATTATATCTCCATCAAGGTGCGCGGCCCTCTGGCCGAGCGCTGCGCGGCGTTTGCGTGGAAGGGCTGTAAGCTGGCGGCTGCCGGCGATTTCGAGACCATCACCTTCGCGGACGATCCCCAGCGCCAGCCCGGTTTCCTCATCAAAGCCAGCGATGTGGAATTCCTGTCTCCCCGCAAGGCGGAGGACGCGGCACAGGCGGTGGAGGATATGTCCGCCAGTGAGGACGCCGCCTGATGAAAAACACAGGGATCACATACACCAGCGCAGAGCGCAGTCCTGTGATCCTGCCGGAGATGGCCGAACTGCTCCCGCCTTTGAGCGCGGAGCAGTCCGCCGCTCTGGAGGAGGATCTGCTGCGAAACGGCTGTTACTCCCCCGTTATCGTCAATGAGGACATGGTGATCGTGGACGGGCATAACCGTCAGTCGCTGTGTGAAAAGCATGGCCTGCCCTATACGATGGCGGTATTTTCCTTTGAGGATCTGCTGGAAGCCAAGCAGTGGGCGCTGGACACGCAGAAAAATCGCAGAAATCTGGAAAAGTGGGAGCTGGGCAAGATTGCGCTGAAGCTGAAGCCGGAGATCGAGGCAAAAGCCAGGGCAAACCAAGGGACACGCACAGACCTTTCGGCAACATTGCCGGAAAGTTCCGATACTGTGGACACCCGCAAGGAGCTGGCAGAAGCAGTCGGCCTGGGTGAGCGCACCATGGGCAAGGTCATGCAGATCGATGAGAACGCCCCGGAGGTCATCAAGGAGGCTCTGGATAAGAAGGAACTGTCCATCAACAAGGGTTATGACCTGACCCGGCAGCTTCAGGACCTTCCGGAAGAGCAGCGGGAGCAGGCGGCCGCCGAAGCGCTGGAATACGAAAAAGCGAAAAAAGAACTGAAAAAGCAGGATGCCGAGATCGACCGAAAAGGAAAGATCGCGGCACTTTTCTGCAAAGCGTATGAAAAAGCTGTCCTGCTGACACCGTCCGAGGAAAATGTCCGCTGCTGGACGGACGGGACGCGGATGACCCCGGAGGAAATGCGGGATACCGTGAAGGAATCCCGCGAGCTGGCGGAGGTGTTCCGGACGATTGCGGATATCATCGAGCAGAAGATCCTGCCCGCGGATTGGAGGTGTGTCGATGCAGGAAACGAAGAAAATGGCGCCCAGCCGGACGGGAATCCCGCCTGACGCGCAGGCGGAGATTTTGCAAAAGCTGTCTGCCGAGACGAAGATCACTTCCTGTGAGATCGCGGAGATCTTGAAAAAGCATGATGTCTGCGGAGATATGGATGCGCTCCAGGACGCCTACCGGAAACGGCTGGGACAGCGTCTCCTGTCCGGCATCCGGGACGAGAACGGCAAGCGGGAAATCCTCTCCACCAGCGGCGGCGAGTATGTCATCGTAGATTGCTGCAATGACCCGCAGAAGCTGAAAGCCATCCAGCGCCGCATTCAGGCGCAGATGAATGGGCTGGATGTGTCTGCCGGGAAGGTGCATGGGCGCGTTCACTTTTTAGAGCGTTTTGCGGGCTGGGTAAGAAAGGAGCGGTCAGATGGAGCAGCATGACAAAATGCTGTCCCCGGAGGAACAGTATGCGCAGCTTGCGCCGACGATGGACGCAGACGGTTTCTCGCTGTATGCCGCCGCGGAAGAAGCCACCGGGCTCAAGGTCTATGAGGAATTTCCCTATGAGGATAACCGGGGAATGTTTGAGCTGGCAGACGGACACACGCTGCTGCGGTATCTGGAAGCGGCATACTTTGGGACCGTTACCTGGGAGATCGTCCCCGGCACGCCCTATGAGCGGGCGATTCTCGGTGAAGTGGATAAGACCTCACCGGAGTATCGCACATTTTATCAGAAGATCTGCGCGGGTGCAGCAGCGCACATCAAAAAACGTATTGGGAAGGAGACACAGAATGTGAAGGAACCGATCTCAGAGATCAACAAAGAATCCTTCTGGGAACTGATCCATGAGGCAAAAAACGCCTGCGGGCAGGATATGGACGCTATGCTGGCCTATCTGAAAGACCGGCTGGTTTCTATGGGCCCCACGCAGGCGCAGAATTTTCACGACATCATCCACGCCTATGAAGATCTCGCGGACAAGTTCGGCTTGTGGGACGCGGCAGGGATCATGAAGGAATACGGCTGCAGCGATGATGGGTTTATCGATTTTCGCGCCTGGCTCATCGCACAGGGGCGCGAAGTCTATTTTGCCGTGTTGGCAGACCCGGACAGCCTTGCGGATGTCGTTCCCTACGGCGATTGCTGCTTTGAGCAGTTGAGCTATGTCGGGGACTATGCCTACGAGCAGCTCACCGGGAAAAGCGCCTATGATCAGACAGATTGGAGTGCATATGAAGCGCTTTTGATGAAGCTGGAACAGGATATCGTTTATAAGGGCGGCATCGAGTTTCCCAGAGAGGGCGCGGATCTGAAGAAATATCTGCCCCGGCTCTGCGCGAAGCATCCGGAGTGGGACGGTCAAACGCGCTGGAATCTGCAGCTGAAGGAGATCCGGGATCTGATCCATGCCGGAAAGGACTATGACCGGCGCCAGACATCAAATAAGAAGAAACGCAGCCGTGGAGGTGAAGCAAGATGAGCGAGTCCATGATTGTTGGTGTCGACCACGGCTATGCCGCTATGAAAACGGCACATTTCTCGTTCCCCTCCGGTCTGGTGGCGTATGAGCATGAGCCATATACGCTGAAGGACGTGCTGGAATACGGCGGAAAATTCTATGTGGTGGGCAGCGGGCGTCAGGCGCTTCAGAAGAACAAAACGCAGACAGAGGATTATTACCTCCTCACGCTGGCCGCTATCGCAAAGGAGCTCTCCTTCCGTCATGCGGAGCCTGCAGCAGAGATCCATCTGGCGGCCGGACTGCCCCTCACCAGCTTTGGACGGGAGAAAAATGCATTCCGTGAGTATCTGCTCCGGGATGGGAAAACGGTGAATTTCCGCTATGAGGGACAGGAATACTCCATCGCCATCCGCAAGGTGTCCCTGTTCCCGCAGGGCTATGCCGCAGTCTTGACCCAGAGCATCCTGCTGGATGAGCCTTCTGTGATCGTGGCGGATATTGGCGGATGGACAGTGGATCTGATGCGCCTGGACAACCGTATTCCCAATGCATCGACCTGCCGCAGTCTGGAACTCGGTATGATCCGCTGTCTGGATGAGATCGGTGAGCAGATCCGCCGCGCACTGGGCCTGTCTATGACGGCGGCACAGATGGAAAGCGTGCTGCGCGGCGATGCTGTCCATATCAACGAGGATGCCAGAAAAATTATTGACCGGCAGGCAGACGCCTATGTCCATCGCCTGCTCTCCGCCATTACGGAGAGCGGACTGGATACCCGTGCCATGCCTGCTGTTTTTCTGGGCGGTGGTGCGGCGCTGCTGAAGCGGAATGTATCCGCTGCGGACGGCCTTTGCCGTCCAGTCATCCTTGACGATGTGTCCCTCAACGCCAAAGGCTATGAGCGGCTGGCAGAGCGGCTCACAAAGAACGATGAGCAGTAACAAAAAGCGGATCAATCTGTCCTTTTCCATGTCCTCACCCATACAGCGCAGGGCGTGGAAGAAGCTGACGGAGATCCCCGCAGGACAGCGCACCGCCGCGGTCTGCCGCATGGTCTGTGAGTATAAAGGGCAGCAGGAACTGCTGGACGCCGTTCGCCAGACCATCCGGCAGGAACTGCGGGGAGTGCAGCTCACCAAAGAAGAAGCGCAGGATAGCGGCAGAGCCGGGGATGTAGATGAAAGCGTCCTCGGCTTTTTGCTTGCCCTGCAGGAAGGAGATGAGATGACCTGATCCGATATTTTGATATGTTCGCCGGCATTGGCGGTTTCCGCTCCGGGCTGACCCGCGCGGGCGGTTTCCGGTGTGTAGGACACTGCGAGATCGACAAATACGCCAATGCCAGCTACCAAGCAATCTACGAACCGGGAAAGGAGGAACGATACTATCCGGACGCAACCCAAATTGACCCCGCAGACCTGCCGGACTTCGACCTGCTCTGCGGAGGATTCCCCTGCCAGGCATTTTCTAACGCTGGCCGCAGGAGGGGCTTTGCCGACGCCAGAGGAACTCTCTTCTTTGAGATTGCCCGATTGGCTCAAGCCAAACGACCTGCGTATCTGCTGCTTGAAAATGTTCCCGGACTTTTATCGCATGACAAAGGGAAAACCTTTTCGGTCATCCTCTCCGCACTGGATGACCTGGGGTATCATGTCGAGTGGTCTGTGCTTAACAGCAAACATTTTGGAGTCCCTCAATCAAGGCGAAGGCTTTTCATTATCGGATATCTTGATCCCCGATGCGCCGGGAAAATATTACCTGTCTTCGGCACAGGTGGAAAAGCTCTTGTACAAGTCCTCGGAGGGCCGCAAGGCTCCCGTGTCTATGACGCAGACGGAGTAGCCTGTACTCAGACAGCCGGGGCTGGCGGTATGGGTGGGAAAACCGGATTATACCTGGTGGGCTTTAACCGGAAAGATGGGATCGTCGGAAAGCGGGATACAGCAATTCCGCTGAACGCCAGCGATTTCAGAGGAATCAACCGGAACCAAACACAAAACGCTGTGCTGGTAGACCTTTGCAGCGGGCATCCAAAGCAAACGGACGCTGCCCGCTGTCTCACCGCCCGGTATGGACAGACCACACTGTCCAACCGTAAAGGCGAGCGCTCCGGTGTCCTGCTCATCAAGGAGGCGACTAAGAAGGGGTACAAGGAGGCTCAACCCGGCGATACGGTGGATCTCGGTTATGCAGGTAGCAACACCCGCCGCGGGCGCGTTGGGCGTGATATTGCCCATACATTGGAAACCAGCTGTATCCAAGGGATCGTGGAAAACGGCGGGCGCATCCGCCGCCTCATGCCCCGCGAGTGTCTGCGACTCCAAGGCTTTGAAGAATGGCAGATCGACCGCATCCTCGCCATCCAGTCCGACGCTCAGGCCTATAAGCAGGCAGGCAACAGCGTCACCGTCCATGTCATTGAAGCCATTGCGCGGCGCATCCGGGAGGTGGATGCGGAACTGAAAGCCGGTGCTGCCGCATGATCGGGCTGAAGGACCAGTGCTTCGGCGTGGAAGTTGAAATGACCGGCATCACCCGTGAGCAGGCGGCAACAGCGCTGGCCGCGTATTTTGCAACGGACGCCCGCTATGTGGGCGGCGCTTACGATAAATGGTGTGTGACGGATCGGGACGGCAAAGAGTGGACGGTCATGAGCGACTCCAGCATCCACGGGGAGCAGAAGATCGGCAGCGGCTATCGTGCAACGGGTGACTACAGATACCGCGTGGAGATGGTAACGCCAAAGCTCACCTATGCGGAACTGCCCAAGCTGCAGGAGTGTGTCCGGCAGGTACGCCACGCAGGAGCCAAGGCCAACGGCTCCTGCGGCATCCATGTCCATGTGGACGCAGCCAATCATAACCGGCAGAGTCTGAAAAACCTCATCGGCATCATGTACTCCAAGGAGGATATCCTGTTCAAAGCGCTGCAGGTCAATGAAAGCCGGGCGTCCCGCTGGTGTCAGAAGGTGCGGGAACCCATGCTGAAGCAGGCACGCAGGCTCTCGTCGGATGAGACAAGGGATCTGACGCAGCTGGAGAATATCTGGTATGAGGGAGATAACGGCAGCGCAGACCATTATAACTGGACCCGCTATTATGCGCTGAATCTGCACTCGGTCTTTTACCGGGGGACGGTGGAATGGCGCTGTTTCAATTCCACACTCCATGCGGGAAAAGTTGCCGCCTATGTGAATCTGTGCCTTGCCATCTCCGCCCAGGCTATCGCCCAGCGCAGCACGGTCATGCGCAAAACCCACAGCGACAATGAGTTGTTTACCTTTCGGGTCTGGTTGGTGCGGCTGGGGCTCAATGGCGAGGAATTCAAGCATACCCGTGACCACCTGTTGGCAAATCTGGACGGTGACCGTGCATGGCGTTTCGATAAGGACAGCTATGCAGTCAATCAAAAGAAGAAAAAATCCAGAGAAATGGAGAGGTGAAGCCTTTGAAGATTCAAATTGAAGATACCGTGTACAAAGGGACCGCAGCCGGGATCATGGAGCAGCTTCGGGATCTCAGCTTTGATCCCACAGAGTTCCCGGATGTGGAGACCTACATCTGGTTTGTACAGAACAATGTCATCCGCACCACGGGAATGGACTGTCCGCTGCCGGATGGCGATGCGGAGACACAGGCGGCAGCCCTGCTCCGTCATCTGGAACGCTTTGGCGCTCTGACGATGCTGGAGGTGTGACGTGGAGGAAAACCTGTATTTTGCCTACGGCAGCAACCTTGATCTGGAGCAGATGGCGCAGCGCTGTCCGGACGCCGAGATCGTGGGACCGGTCAGGCTTGAAAACTACGAACTGCGCTTCCGCGGCAGCGGCTTCGCTACCGTTGCACCGAAAAAAGGCAGCGTTGTCTACGGACTGGTGTGGAAGATCACGCCAAACTGTGAACAGTCTCTGGATCGGTATGAGGGGTATCCCCGCCACTACACGAAAGAAACCGTGACTGTTAAAGACGCGGCCGGTGCAGAGATCCCAGTCATGGTTTATATCATGGCAGAGCCTTATTGCCGCCAGCCTGCACTGCCGTCCCCGTATTATTACCGCGTGATCCAGCGAGGCTTTGAAGCCAACGGCCTGCCGGTGGAGTCATTACAGGCTGCGTGGAGCAGGACCATTGACGAGGTGTGGAGCGGCAGGATTGACAAGCCAAAGCGAGCGCCTGAGCGAAACAGAGGGCCGGAGCGGTAACTCAGAGCAGCGCCGGCGTCTGTGCAAGAAAGAAGATCACCAGAATAGAGATCACAAAGGCCAAGATCCCAACGAGCAGGAAAACCTTTTTGCCGGGGCGGATTTTTGCCGCCTTGCCGATTAGCGCGGCCGCGGCGACGCATACCGCGGAAACCAGTAAAGCGACGCCAAGCATCTTCCACAGCCATGAAAGCTCCCAAAACCATATCATCACAGCCGCCTCCTCATATTTTTGTTCGTAAGCACAGTGTATCACAGGCGCGGTATCCGCGCAACAGACAGTCGGAGTGAAAAAGAGGTGTTCATTTTCCGCGGTCTGTGTTACAATATCCCCTGTTTGTGGAAGGGGTGCGGATATGTTTTACACGATGGAGGAAGCCGCTATTATCGGCGGCTTTCTGGAACTGTATCTGGAACGGGACAGCGTGGACCCGGCCGTGCGGGAACGGCACCGGAAATTCCGGCAGGGGCTGCTGGGTGGCGCACTGGAACAGGCCGATTATGAATGGGCGGCTGCGGCGCTGGGATTCTTGCACCCCCAATGGTGGCCGGAGCATGAAGATCATCGGGCGTTGGAGAATGCCCTGCTGAAGACCCGGACGCTGGCATCCAAAAAAGAATAAGAATCACCATTTGCGGCAACGGCAGAGGAATCTGTCGCTGCCGCTTTTCTTTTGGGAAGGAGGAACCCATATCAGCACAGAAAAAATGAAAGTCCTTGTGGTGCGCCCCATGGAAATGCCTGCGGTGCAGGAGATCGACCACACCCTTTCTGCCATGCAGGAGCTCGTAGGTGGAGATATTGAGGCTGTTTACCCGTTCGATGACCTGGTCGCGCTCGTCTGTCACGGAGAGGGCAAGCTTCTGGGATTGCCTATGAATCGCGCCCTGACCGATGATCACGGTGTGCCGTATGACATTGTCTGCGGCACATTTTTTGTTGCCGGTCTTAAAGAGGATGATTTTGCCTCGCTGACGGAGCAGCAGATCGAAAAGTACAAGGACAAATACAGCAACGAAATGATCCTCTCTGTTCCGAAACAGCCGGAGGCGCATAAGAAACCGATGAAAAAGGAGAAACATGAACATGAAAGATAACTGCATTCTGACCGCTGAGTCAGTCACCGAGGGACATCCCGACAAGCTCTGCGACACCATCGCGGACGCGGTGGTGGATGCCTGTCTTACGCAGGACGCCGCTGCCCGCGTTGCCTGCGAGGTCATGGCCACAGCCGGAAAGATCATCGCTGCAGGCGAGATCACGGCAGCGAAGATTCCGGATATCCCTGCCATTATTTGCAGGACGGTGCGGGAAGCCGGATACGGCGGCAACGACTATGAGGTGGAGGTCATCACCCATGAGCAGAGTCCCGACATTGCGGAAGCTGTGTGCGGCGGCACAGAGACCGGCGCAGGAGATCAGGGAATCCTGTACGGCTTTGCCTGCGATGAAACAAAGGAGCTGCTGCCTCTGCCTGTGGTGCTGGCCCATCGACTGGCCCGCCTGTTGACCGATGCTCGCAGGCAGGGCATCATCCCCGGCCTGCGTCCGGACGGCAAGGCACAGGTGTCTGTGGAATACCGCTCTGGAGTCCCGTACCGCGTTGCCGCAGTGGTGGTATCCTGCCAGCATGAGGATGAGCTGCCCCTGCCGGAACTGCGCCGGGACATTCTGCGCCATGTGATCCGACCCGCCATGCAGGAACTTCCGCTGGACGAACATACCGAAGTGCTGGTCAATCCCTCCGGTCGATTTGTCCAGGGCGGTTTTGAAGCGGACACCGGACTCACCGGACGCAAGCTGATGGTGGACACCTACGGCGGCCTCGCCCCTCATGGCGGCGGCGCACTGTCCGGCAAGGATGGAACGAAGGTGGACCGCAGCGGCGCGTACATGGCCCGTTACATTGCCAAGAATATCGTAGCGGCAGGACTGGCCAAGCGCTGCACCATCAGCCTTGCCTATGCCATCGGTAAGGCACAGCCTGTGGCAGTGACGGTGGATACGGAGCATACCGGCATCTATTCCGATGACGTGCTGGAGCAGGCAGTCCGCACGGTATTCAACCTGACGCCGGATGGCATGATCGGAACGCTGGGACTGGATCAGCCTATGTTCCAAAAGTTCTGCAATTACGGTCACTTCACCCATGCGGACGCGCCCTGGGAGCGCACGGATATGACAGAGGTGCTGGAATGTGCCTGTCGTGCCAAGGACATGGGCGTATCGCACCGATAACAGAAAAGGCCCGCGAGAGATCGTCTCTCGCGGGCGTGTTATCACTGCACGGAATCCTTGAACGCCTTGCCGGGCTTGAAAGCCGGCGCTTTGGAAGCGGGGATTTCAATGGTGGCTCCAGTGGCCGGATTCTTGCCGGTGCGGGCGGCGCGCTCTTTCACCTCGAAGGTGCCAAAGCCCAGCAGCTGTACCTTGTCACCGGACTTCAACGCAGTCTGCAGCGTGTCGACAAACGCATTCAGAGCGGTGTCACAGTCCTTCTTGGTCAGGCCGCTGGCTTCCGCCATAGCGGTGATCAGTTCTGTTTTATTCATCGTATTTCGTCTCCTTCATATCTAAAATGACTGGAAATGATATGCGCTATTATAGCAGACTCCCCACCTGCTGACAATACTGCCAGCAAAAACAGAATCAGAGAGGATGATCATGATTTCAAAAGAAAAGAAGAACACCCTGCATATCGCGTCCTGCTCCTTCGGCAAAGACAGCCTTGCCACGATCCTGCTGGCGCTGGAGCACGGGGAACCGCTGGATGAAGCGGTCTACTGTGAGGTGATGTTCGATAAAAGGACCTCCGGCGAGGTGCCGGAGCATCGGGCATTCATCTATGAGACTGCGCTCCCCAGACTGGAACGGTTGGGCATCCCGGTCCGTGTGCTGCGTTCGGATAAGACCTATCTGGATTTGTTTGCAGGAACAGTTACCCGCGGTCCGAAAAAAGGACTTCGACGCGGATTCCCTCTGTGCGGGCATTGCTACGTTCAGCGGGACTGCAAACTCCGTCCCATCCGCCGGTATAACAGGACTCTGACGCCGGATACTGTGCAGTATGTGGGCATCGCCAGCGATGAGCCGGTGCGCTTGCACCGCTTGCAGGGAGATCAGGTGTCCCTGCTGGAAAAATATCACTACACCGAAGAGGATGCAAAGCAGCTCTGCCAAACGGCAGGGCTGCTTTCACCTGTCTATGCTTTCACAGACCGTGGCGGCTGCTGGTTCTGCCCGAATGCCAAGCGGAAGGAGCTGCGGCACCTTTATGACCACCATCCGGAGCTGTGGGCGAAAATGCTGGAGCTGCAGGCCATGCCGGGAAAGGTGTCCGAGAAATTCAACCGCACGGAGCGCTTTTCCGACATCGATGCGGCATTCCGAAAAGAAGATGCCCTGTGCCCAAAAGCAGCATAAAAAAAGAAAAGGAGATGAGAACCATCAGCAATCAGAAATATGAGATCACAGACATGGCCCATGAGGAATATCCGTTCCTGCACCGCATCCGTGCGCTGCGGGATATCTGCGGCGAGATCCACGCAGGCGACATAGGTGGCTTCGTGGAAAGCGAAAGCAACCTGTCCGCGGAGCCGGGAGACTGCGCGTGGATCTTCGATGACGCCATTGCAGCGGGCAATGCCTATGTGGATCGGGACGCCTGTCTGCGGGGCGACGCCATTGCCTGCGGCAGCGCCTATGTTTCAAAAGGCAGCGTGATGAGCGGCCACAGTCGCGCCGAGGACAACGCCTATCTCCGCGGGGCCTCCATGACCGGAAAAGCGCTGGCTTCCGGAAACGCGCAGATCATTCACGATCCCCATACGACGGGGACTCCCATCCTGTCCGGCAACTGCAAGGTGTATGGCACGGTGCAGGGGGATATCCGCATCACCGGTTCTGCCGTGATCCTGCCCTGCGAGGAAGTCCGCAACGATACAAGGGATACCTTTGTCCTGAGCGGCAAGAGCCGCAGCGTGATCCGCGGCATCGGGCGTGAGACCTTGAAACCTCTGCAAAAAGAAGTAAGTCCTATGAAAACAAAAACGCCAAAGAAACGAGGTGTGGAGCGATGACCGTGTATGAGCAGGAGCTGCGAAAGCTGTTTGAACACAGCGATCTCGTGGATCGGCCTCAATTCTCCGGGCGTGTGTGCGTGGGAGATCTCGGAAAGGACCTGCGTGTACGGGCCGAGTTTCTCTCTACCCATATCTCCAGCCAATATGACGCCATCCGCCTCACGGTGCTCAACCGCACGGAGGGCGTGGTGGACCGGACGCTGCTGCGCTTTCAGGATGTCTGGGGTAAAAAGCAGGTGCCGAACAATCCCAACTTCCGCAGCGGCGTCATTCCCCACCTGTGGGATGACTACGGAAAAGTGGAATGGTACGCCTATCATCCCACTGCCGCGGACTATGCCGCTCTGCGGGATGCCGTCGGTCAGTATCTGTCCGCATTCCGGGAGCGCACGCTGGAGCTGGAACGGAGCGGCCCCAAGCTGGTCTATATCTGTGCTCCGCTGCGGGGCGATGTGGCAAACAATGTGGAGTTTGCGCGGCAGAAAGCGCAGGAGGTGTTTGCGGAGGGAAATATCCCTATCTGTCCGCATCTGCTGTTCCCGCCTGTCGCAGATCCCGCCGATCCAGCCCAGGACGAGAAAGCCAGGGCGATGGGACTGCGCCTGCTGGAATCCTGCCAGCAGATGAATGTGTACGGTCCGGTCTGGACGGATGGGATGTGGCAGGAGATCTATAAAGCCGGTGAGCTGGGCATCCCCGTGTTGACGGATCAGAAAACCATTGGCCGGACGCCGCCTGCACGGCATCCCAAAAGAAAGGAGAGATAAATGCCAATTGAGAGGATCACTGCGGACGATCTGCGGGATATGGAACATCAGGAGGGACTGGTGCTGCAGGGCTGTGGCGGCGAGGCGCAGGAGTGGCTGGATGGCATCAATGACCTGCTGACGCAGGACGGCATCCTGCAGAATGGCAGCCGCTTTGAGACGGTCAAGGTATTTCAGCACGATGGACTCAACAATCTGCTGTTCCCCTTCGAGAACATTCAGGTGGATATGGGGAAGCTGGCGATGTGGCGTTTGCAGACCCACGGCGCATTCGGCGGCACATGGCTGTCCGACTATGTTCCCAACAGGCTGGGCGGGTTTCACTCCGTCCGGCAGGAGAACCCCCGCCCTCTCTGCCCTCTGCTGGGGCAGGACGGCAACATCTTCCATCTGATGGGTATTGCCGCCAGAGTTCTTCGGCAGAATGGCATGGCGGCAGAGGCAAAGGAAATGCAGACCCGCATCATGGGCGGAGCGTGCCACAGCTACGAGGAAGCACTGGGAATCATCAGCGAATATGTGGAGACGGAGCTGTCTCCGCCCCGCGAAAATCGAACGAAAAAGAAGGAGAAGCATGAGCATGAGCGATAATCAGAAATGGAGCATCCTCCAGGGGGATGCTCTGAAGGTGCTGGGGACCTTTGCCCCCAACACCTTTGACGCGGTCATCACCGATCCGCCCTATGCGTCCGGTGGGCGCACCCAGGCGGAGAAAAACAAATCCACCGCCCGGAAGTATTCCAGCATGGGCGAGAACGCGCCGCCCCCTTTCGATGGGGACGCCAAGGACCAGCGCTCCTGGACCCGTTGGGCGGCAGAGTGGCTGTATGAGGCAAGAAAGGTGTGCAAGAGCGGTGCGCCGGTTTGTATGTTCATTGACTGGCGGCAACTCCCGGCAGCCACCGACGCCCTGCAGTGGGCGGGCTGGATCTGGCGGGGCACCGCTGTCTGGGATAAGGGAAACAGCCGTCCGCAGAAGGGTCGCTTCCGCCAGCAGGCGGAATATATCGTCTGGGGCTCCAACGGCGATATGCCTATCAGCCGTCCGGTCCCGTGTCTGCCGGGGGTGTTCAAATACGGCAATCCCCAGAGCCGCATCCATCTGACGGAGAAGCCGCTGCAGCTTATGCGGGACATTGTGAAGATCACGGAACCGGGCGGCCATATTCTGGACCCCTTCGCCGGTTCCGGCACCACGGTGCTGGCGGCTGTGCAGGAGGGCTATACCGCAACCGGCATCGAAGTCACAGACACCTACGCGGAGCTGGCGCGGGACCGCATCCGAGCCGAACTGGAAAAGGCGGCATGATCTACTGGGCTGTCTGGCAACACTACTTGCTAAAACAGGGATAAGTCGGTATAATAAAAACAATAAAATGGTGCTACAAGCGAGGACGCAGGTATGAATGATCGAAACGCACAATATAATCCGGAAACGGGAAAGCCGCTGGACCAGTCCTATTTGGAATGTGGACTGCCGGAAGACCTCCACGAATCCATCCTGAGAATGGAGGAATCATGGAACATCATTGATAGCGGCAGGCAGGATAACCATTGGGATCTCTGGTGGTGCGACCTGAATGCGCTGATCAATTCATATGAAGTAGAGCAGGTCATCTCATCAGAACAGGCATGGTATCTGAGAGAAAAATATCTCCGTATGGGAAAGGAGTGAGTATAGTGCTTGATTTTACAGCCTTACCTACCCGCAATAAGTTTTATGCAGGAGCGAATGGCGCAAAGATCGCTGTCATTTACGACGGTGAACAGTATATGCTGAAATTCCCGGCACCCGCTCCTAAAAATAAAGAGTTGAGTTATGCTAATAGCTGCATTTCAGAATACATTGGCTGCCATATTTTCAACAGCGTTGATATTGCCGCACAGGAAACGCTTCTGGGAATCTACAGAAAAAACGGTGCGGAAAAAATTGTTGTTGCCTGCAAGGATTTCACTTCACCAGGAATCGTGCTGCAGGACTTCGCATCTCTGAAAAATACAGTGATCAATTCCGGACACAGCGGCTATGGTACAGAACTGTCTGATATCACACAAGCTATGGAGGACCAGACAGCCTTTCCACCCGCGCTGCTGAAACAGCACTTCTGGGATATGTTTATCGTAGATGCCCTGATCGGCAACTGGGATCGGCATAATGGCAACTGGGGATTTCTGTATAATACCATGACGGATGAGATCCACTTGGCTCCTGTATATGACTGCGGCAGCAGCCTTTACCCACAGGCAGACGAAAGCATCATGCGAAATACACTGGAAAGCCAGAAGGAGCAGGATCTTCGGACCTTTTCTCTACCTCTCTCCGGCATAAAGATCAACGGACAGAGAATCAATTATTTCAACTTCATTTCGTCACTGGCTCATTCAGATTGCAATGCGGCGCTGAAGCGAATCATTCCGAGAATCAACATGGAGCAAATATTTACGATCATTGACGAAACGCCATTTGCGTCTGATTTGCAAAAGCAGTTTTATAAGACCATGCTGCAGGCCAGAAAAGAGCGAATTCTTGATTTCGCAATGCGAAAATTGGAGAAACGGGAGCGTTCAGCGCACGACCATGATTTTGAACGGTAATAATGACAGGCAGGGTGTCTTGATGACACCCTGCCGTTTCTATTTTGGGTGTTACATTGACACCCTGTGCGGAAGGACCCTGCGAAACCGGATGTCTGGCGCTGCTGCCAGACATTTCTTTTTTCTGGAAAAGGTGCGGACCGGGTCCGCCTGTATTGGAATCAACCTACCTCTCAAAAAACGCCCCGCCGACGGCGGGGAACAGCCAACGCCGCCGTGGGCGGCGCTGGCGCAAGCATCGCGCAAATGTACATTTGCACAGCTTGCCGAGGATACCCCGGTCCCCTATGCCGCCTGCTGGCGGAAAAACTTGCGGCTATACGCCGCAGGAAGGAGAAAAATGTGGATGAGAACAAGAAAGAACACCATCTGCACATCGTACTGACAACACAGCAGTATCAGCTGCTGTGCTGTCAGGCCAAAGAGTGCAGGCTGACAAAACGGGCATATCTTGCACGGCTTATTGAGGGACGACCGGTCAAAGCCCGCCCAACAAAAGAAATTAAAGATCTCCGGACGGAAATACATCATATCGGCAACAACATCAACCAGATTGCCCGCAGCGTCAACGCAGGAATTGCGAAGCCGGAGGATGCCAAACGGGGACTCTATCTTCTGGATCAGGTATATGAGCTTATGTTCCGGATAGCGAATAAGTAATGGCTGTTACGAAAATCCTGCCCCGTAACGGCGGCTTAAAAGAAGCCATTGATTATGTTCTGAACGGTGACAAAACGGATGGGCATATTTTAACAGCACATTTTAATTGCGATCCAGGGAGAGAGTACCGCGAGATGATGAAAACAAAGCTGGAAACCGGACGATTGGATAAGCGTCAATGCTATCACATCATTCAATCGTTCAAGCCTGGTGAAATCACACCTGAACTTGCTTTAGAAATTGCTAAAGCATTCGCGCAGGAACACTTGGACGGCTTTGAGGTTGTGATTGGGACCCATGTAGACCGGCATCATATCCATTCGCATATTGTATTTAATTCGGTGAATGCAGATACCGGCGAAAAGTATCACAGCACGCAGCAAAGCTACTACCAGCAGATCCGCGGCATTTCAGACCGGCTCTGCCGGGAGCATGGCCTGTCCGTTATCATGGCGGGAGAGTCTGCCAAAGCCATCAGCTATGTGGAATGGCTGCGGCAGTCCAAAGGGCAGCCCACATTTCGTTCCATGCTGGAGGCGGATCTGCGGACGGCTATTCAGGATGCCAATGATCTCGGCCACTTTTTCCTGCTCATGGAGCACATGGGCTATGAGGTCCACCACGGTGATCGGCTGGGATTTCGCCTGCGGGGGCAGGAGCGATTCCAGTATCCCGGCAGGCGAGATCCGCTGTTCACAGAGGACGGAATCCGTGCTGCCATCCAGGGCAACCTGGAACAGATCGAAGCGGGACTGCGGCCTGTCTTGCCTGCGCGGCCGGCATATCAGCCGTACCGGAAGCATCCCAGATACAGCGGTTTTCTCGCCCTCTATGTCCATTATCTCTATCTGCTGGGCAAGATCGAAAAGCGGCAGTATCCGCCCCGCATGACGCCGCATCTGCGGCAGGCGGTCATGCGCTTTGAACGGTATCAGGCACAGTTCGCGTTCCTGCGGGAAAATGACATCACAACGCCTGCTGACATGGCGGCATTCGAACAACGCACAGAGGAAACGCTGAGCAGATTGACAAAGCAGCGGACCCTCCTCAATGTGCGGAAGAAGAAACGCCAGCCGCTCTACGCGGCGCTGGCAGATGCGGAGGCGCTGGAACCCAGCAGAGCGTTATATGAGGAAGGGCTCACCGGCATGGAGCAGGAGTTTGAGCAGTACATGAAAGCCGTGAAGCTGCTGGAGGACAGCGGCATTCCGCGGGAGGTGCTGAAGAAAGAAAAGGCAGAAGTGTATGAGCAGCTCTCAGAGGTGAATCGGAAGATCCGGGCAGAGCGGGAAAAGCGGAAGCTCTGCCGGGAGATCTGCCAGCAGACGCCTGTAATGGAGCAGGACATCCAGAAAACAGAAGAACACCAGAAGGAGGTGCGGGAACATGAACATCGGAGGCGGTGAAGCGGCGGACCAGCTGGTACGCATGATGCTCTCCGGCAGCGAGGTCGCTGTCCGGCTGAGCGGCTCCGCCATTAAAAATGTACTGGCGCTCACCATGGCGCTGGCGAAAAAACACAAGACCATTTCCGGCAAAGTCAATCTGGCAAAGATGCTGAAGGAGACCCGCGATGTGCGGCGGTTCGCCATGTCTCCGGAGCAGTATCAGCAATTCAGGCAGCGGGCAGGAAAACAGAAGATCCTGTTCTCTGCCATCCGTGATTCGGATAACAAGGGAAAAGTCGTGGATGTGATCATGCCGGTAACGGAGATCGACCGCGCCAATATGATCTTTGAGCGCATCCGATATACCGGGCAGCCGGAACAGGCGCGGCAGGATGCCCCCTCTAAGGAGCAGGAAGCCCGTGTGGGACAGGAGGCGCCGCAGCGCGAACAGCAACGCCCCCGGCAGGGGGAAACGCCTGTGACACCGCCTGTGGGCAAGCGGCAGGAGGTGGCGCCAAAAAAAGAATCTCGGTCGGGAACAGACTTGCCAGATACCAAAGGCAGATCGACCTCATCCAGCGGCAGGGAAACGGCTGCCGGGACGATGACGAGTGAGCGGCCTTCGGTTCTGGAACGGCTGAAAGGCTATCAGGCGCAGCTGGATACCCGGCAGAAGTCTGCCCCGGCCAGAGAAAAGATCCATCAAAAAGCACGACCGGACAGAACAAAGTAAGAAAGCCGTTTCGTCAGCAAGGCCGGCAGAGTGGAATGCTCTGCCGGCCTCGTATTTTTTATGCAGGAGGTGATGCGGCTGAAAAAGACATCCCAAACAACGGATCTGGTACTTGCGCTGTTCCTCTATATCCCTGTGGTATGGGCGGCGCTGCTGATCGCCCAGTCCCTTGGCGGCGGTCTGCCGGAGCTGCTATCAAACTTAACTGCTGCGCTGGAACAGCCCTTCCAGATCCAATGGACAGACAAGAGTCTGTTGTCCATTCTCGTCTGCACCGGCGCGTATCTCATGGGGCTGTGTCTCTATGCTTCCGGACAGGGCAGGACACGGGACGGAGAGGAACACGGCTCCGCCGCATGGGGCTCGCCCCGGCAGCTCAACGCGCAGTTCCGTCAAAAGCAGAACAAGATCCTCACCCGCCATGTGCGGCTGGGGCTGGATACCCACAAGCACCGGCGCTCACTGAATGTGCTGGTCATTGGCGGCAGCGGCGCGGCCAAAACCCGCGGCTATGTCAAGCCCAACATTCTGGAAGCAAACAGCAACTATGTGATCACGGATCCGAAGATGGAGGTGCTGACCGCCACCGGAGGGTATCTGAAACGGCAGGGATACGACATCCGAGTGCTGAATCTGGTGGATCTGTCGCAGTCGGACGGCTATAACCCGTTCCGCTATCTGCGGGATGAAAAGGACGCGCTGAAGCTGGTGAACACGCTGATCCAGGCGACCACGCCCAAGGGCAGTCACGAGTCCGATCCGTTCTGGTCGAAGTCCGAGACAGCACTGCTGCAGGCCATCATCCTCATGCTGTTCCAGGAAGCGCCGGAATATGAGCAGAATTTTTCAATGGTGCTGCGTGTGCTGGAATATGCCGAAGTGAAGGAGGACGATGACGAGTATGTCTCCCCGCTGGATCTGCTGTTCCGGGCAATGGAGTATGAGAACCCGGAAAGTGTTGCCCTGCGGCAATATAAGGTTTTCAAGCAGGCGGCGGGCAAGACGGCAAAATCGATTCTGGTGTCTGCCGCTGTGCGGCTGGCACCCTTCAATTTGCCGCAGATCAAAGCTGTCACCGACCATGATGACATGGATCTCTACACGCTGGGAGAGCGAAAGTGCGCTCTGTACGCCGTCATCCCGGATAATGATACGACCTTCACTTTTTTAGTGAGTCTTTTGTACTCCCAGATTTTCCAGACCCTTTACTACTGCGCAGACCAGATCCATCACGGAGCCTTGCCCTGCCACGTGCATTTCATCTTGGATGAAGCGCCATCGGTCAATCTGCCGGGGCTGCCGCGGGAGCTTGCGACCATGCGCTCACGCAACATCTCCTGCAGCACCATCATCCAGAACATGGCGCAAATCAAGGAATTGTATAAGGACTCGTGGGAAACTATCCCCGGCAACTCGGACACGCTGCTCTATCTGGGCGGCAACGAGGCAAGCACCCACAAGTACATTTCCGAGGCGTTGGGCAAGTCCACCATCGACACCAAGACCCACGGGCAGACGAAGGGACGGTCTGGGTCTTACTCCACCAACTTCCAGATGAGCGGCAGAGAACTGCTGACGCCGGACGAGGTGCGGATGCTGGATAACCGATATTGCATCCTGTTCATCCGCGGCACACGGCCGGTGATGGACGAAAAGTATGAGCTCATGGAGCATCCCGCCATCCGCTATACCATGGACGGCGGCGGACCGCCCTACATCCACCACGGAACGGCAGAGCCTCCCATTCCGGGAAAGCCGCTGTTCCAAACTGATTTTGACAATGAAAAGGAGAATGCTGCAGCATGAAACATGATTTGAACAACAAAAATTTCGAGAGAAAGGCAAAGCGCGTCTATTCCGTGTTTGCCTGCATTGCCCTGCTTCTGGTCGCCACCGCAGTGCCTGCGCTGGCGGCAGATGACCCGCTGACGGTGGTCAACAACCTGTCTGATTTCATTTTCTCGCTGATCCGCGCCATTGGCCTCATCCTGCTGGGCTTCGGTATTTTGCAGGTGGGCCTGTCTCTCAAGAGCCATGACCCCTCCCAGCGCGCCAACGGTATGCTGACGGTGGCAGGCGGTATCGTCATTACCTTTACTAAGGAGATCCTCTCCCTCATCACCGGCTGAAAAACGCGGCAGGGTGAACGGCATGATACCGTTCACCCTGTTCTTCCCGTAGGAGGTGATTTTGAATGGGAAGCGGAAACTGGATCGTAGACAATTTGAACTCTGCGCTGGAAATGTGGAACGGAAGGCTGGCAGAGATCTGGCAGCTTATCAGCACCTCGCCGGAGTCCTTTAAGGGCGGCGGTGTCTGGAATGTCATCGTGAACATCAACGATGGATTAAAAGCTGTGGGGTATGCGCTGTTGGTGCTGTTTTTCGTGATGGGCGTGGTCAAAACCTGCGGCAGCTTTACCGAGATGAAGAAGCCGGAAGTGGCCTTCAAATGCTTCATCCGCTTTGTGCTGGCGCAGGCGGCGGTATCGTGGGGCATGGAGCTGATGACCGGCGCGTTTCGTGTTGCCCAGGGCATGGTGACGACCATCATGGATTCCTCCGGGCTGACGGCGATGTCTGCCACCACATTGCCGGATGAACTGGTGAGTGTCATCGAGGATGTGGGCTTTATTGACTCCATCCCCCTTTGGGCGGTGACGCTGCTGGGCTCGCTCTTTATCTGGGTACTCTCCCTTGTCATGATACTGACGGTATATAGCCGCTTTTTTAAGCTCTATATCGCAACGGCCATCGCACCCATCCCGCTGGCCAGCTTTGCGGGACAGCCCTCCAGCAGTATCGGCGTTGCTTTTCTGAAAAGTTATGCCGCCATCTGCATGGAGGGCTGTGTCATCGTATTGGCCTGTGTGATCTTCTCTGCCTTTGCCTCGTCCCCGCCCGCCATCGCGGACGATACGCTGGCGGCAGCCACCATCGTATGGAACTATGTGGGCGAGCTGATCTTCAATATGCTGGTGCTGGTGGGCGCAATCAAGATGAGCGACCGCATCATCCGGGAGCTGATGGGCCTTGGCTGATTCAGCGCCACAGACCCTCTGTGCTGACGGTGTCTTCGCCGTTCTCCCGTGCTTTGCGAACACGGTAGGAAAAATACTCCATAGCGGCAGCGTCATCCCGTGCCTGCATAACAAGATCGCAGACAAAGCGGATCAGCGAAAGCAGCCAGGACAGCACCACCAGCCCTACAAGGGCGAACAGGATGCGGTCTGCCAGCACGGTATGGGCGCGATACCAACCGTGGAACACCGTCAGCATAGACACAGTGTACAGCAGCGGGATGGTCATCCGCGTCAGCGCGGCCAGCCGGGAGAGAAGCGCCAGGACGCCAAGCCCGGCGATCATCAGAAAAGCGATCATGTGTCACGACCTCCTTCATCGGGTTTGTGGCATAGTACCATGACTGCACAGACAAAGCAAGAGTCTGTTCAGCAAAACTCAGAAAAAACTCGGAGGTGATCCATTGGAGGTCCGCATCAACAAAGAAGTACGAAATTACCAGGAGAGTCTATTCTTCGGGCTGTCCCTGCGGCAGTTGCTGTTCGCACTGCTGGCGGTCGCCGTGGCAGTGGGCGTATATTTCGGCCTGCGCCCTGTGCTGGGGAATGGGGAGATCGGCTGGGTCTGCGTGCTTGCAGCCTTTCCCTTTGCCCTGGGCGGCTTTTTTCAGTATAACGGCATGACGCTGGAACGCTTTCTGCTCGCGTATATCCGCTCGGAATTCCTGTTTCCCCGCAGGCTCGTGTTCAAATCGGACAACATATACGCCAAAGCTCTGGAAAATTCAACGATAAAGGAGGCTCTCAAACTTGATTAAAACTCTGCAAAATACACTGAAGCAGGACAAAGAAAGATTTACGGTTCCGAAATCTGTACAGGACACCATCCCCATCCGCCGCATCTGGCCGGATGGGGTCTTTCAATTTGGCAGCAAGTATTCTAAAACACTGCGTTTTAGCGACATCAATTATGCCATCGCCTCGAAAGAGGATAAGACAGCCATGTTTCTCAGCTATTCCGAGCTGCTGAACGCGCTGGACACCGGCTCCACCACGAAGATCACCATCAACAATAAGCGCCTGGACCGGCGCAATTTTGAGCAGGAGATCCTCATCCCACCCAAGGGAGACGATCTGGATGGCGGACGCAAGGAATACAACGCCATGCTGCTGGATAAGGTTACCGATTCATCCAACAGCGTGGTGCAGGAGCGCTACATCACCCTGTCCGTCCACAAGAAAAATGTAGAGGAGGCCCGCGCATTTTTTGACCGCACGGTCCATGACGCCTCTTCCCGTCTGAACCACATGGACTCCCACTGCGAGGAGATGGATGCGGCAGACCGCCTCCACATCCTGCATGATTTCTACCGTGTGGGAGAGGAAAGCGATTTCCGCTTTGACCTCCGGGAGAACATGAAGAACGGGCGCTCCTTCAAGGACGCCATCTGCCCAGACAGCATGGAATTCAAAAAGGATCATTTTATCATGGGCGGTAAATATGGCCGGGTGCTTTTTTTGAAGGAGTATGCCAGCTACATCAAAGACTCCATGATCAATGAGCTTACCAGCCTGAACCGCAGTCTCATGCTGTCCATTGACATCATCCCTGTCCCTACCGATGAGGCGGTGCGGGAGATGCAGAACCGCCTGCTGGGTGTGGAGACCAATGTGACCAACTGGCAGCGCCGGCAGAACGCTAACAATAACTTTTCTGCCGTTGTCCCCTACGATTTGGAGCAGCAGCGCAAGGAGACCCGTGAGATGCTGGACGATCTCACCACCCGCGACCAGCGGATGATGTTTGCCGTGGTGACGCTGGTGCATCTGGCAGACAGCAAGGAAGAACTGGACAGTGATACGGAAACGCTCCAGTCCATTGCCCGCAAGCACCTCTGTCAGCTCACGACGCTGAACTGGCAGCAGGCGGACGGGCTGGTGACGGCGCTGCCGCTGGGCCTGCGCCGCATCGATGCCCTGCGCACTCTGACCACGGAAGCGCTGGCTGTTCTCATGCCCTTTAAGGCCCAGGAGATCTGGGATCGTGGCGGTGTGTACTACGGGCAGAACGCCATCAGCAAAAATCTCATCGTGGCGGACCGCAGGCAGCTTCTCAACGGCAACGCATTCATTCTGGGCGTCTCCGGCTCCGGTAAATCCTTCAGCGCCAAGAAGGAGATGGTGTCTCTGGCGCTGTCCACGCAGGACGATATCATCGTCATCGATCCGGAGTCGGAGTACCGCCCCCTCATCGAAGGACTGGGCGGCCAGGTCATCAACATCTCCGCCACCTCACCCAACCATATCAACGCCATGGATATGGAGCAGGGCTATGGGGACGGAGAGAACCCCGTGGTGCTGAAATCTGAATTTCTGCTCTCCCTCTGTGAACAGCTCATCGGGGCAGGCAAGCTGTCTGCCAAGGAAAAATCCGTCATCGACCGCTGTACCGCGCAGGTGTACCGGGACTATATCCGCAGCGGCTATCACGGCGCGGTCCCCACCTTGCAGGACTTCCACGCCGAGCTGCTCCGCCAGCCGGAAAAGGAAGCACAGGATGTGGCGCTGGCCATTGAGCTGTTTACAGACGGCAGTCTCAACACCTTTGCCAAGCCCACCAATGTGGACACCAATGCCCGTATCCTCTGCTACGATATCCGGGACCTTGGCAAGCAGCTTCTGCCGGTAGGAATGCTGGTGGTGCTGGACAGCATCTTCAACCGCATCATCCGCAACCGTGGGCTGAAGCGCAACACCTGGATCTATATTGATGAGATCTATCTGCTGTTCCAGCATGAGTACAGCGCCAACTTCCTGTTCACCCTGTGGAAACGAATGCGAAAATACCAGGCTTGCGGCACGGGGATCAGTCAGAATATCGAAGACCTGCTGCAGTCCCACACGGCCCGCACCATGCTGGCAAACAGTGAATTCCTCATCATGCTGAATCAGGCGGCTACAGACCGGGAGGAACTGGCGCGCCTGCTGAACATCTCGGATAATCAGCTCTCCTACATCACCAATGTGGACTCCGGGCGTGGGCTCATCAAATGCGGCAGCGCCATCGTGCCTTTCGTGGATCATTTTCCCAAGAACAAGCTGTACCAAATGATGACCACGAAGCCCTCGGACCTGGCATCGTGACGGCCTATGGAGAGAATCAAAGAAAAACCAACACTGGGCGAGCGTGTCAAAGAAAAGGCCGTCTCCGCCCCAAAGGAGCTTCTGCGCAAGGGGCTGGACGACGGCTCGGAGCGGCTGCGGACGCAGCTGCGGGATACGGCCCAGCACGGGCAGGCAGACGAGTACGGCGGCGACACCATTGAGGATACCGCCGCCCGCGGCCTGCGTCGGGCAGAAAAGGAACTCACCCGGCAGCGGAAGAAGAAAACGCAGGAGCAGCCGCCGGAGGGCGGCGCTCCTGCTGCCGATGCCACAGAGCAGAAGTATTCTGCTATCAAGGGAAAAGATACCACTTCTGCCGGGCCGCAGCCGCAGAGCGCTGCGGAACGTGGACGGCAGCAGACGCGCCAGAACGCCGCGCAAAAGGCCGCCAAGGTCAAGGCAAAAGATACCTATATCGGCGCACAGACAGAGACACAGGTCACGGTGGCAGCGGAACCGCAGCGGCAGGGGCAGAGAGTATTCATGGAGGAACGCGGGCGCAAAGCTGCCCGATGGCAGGCAGAGCAAAAGCGAGCCGTATCGCGCCGCCGAATCAAGACGGCACAAGCCTTGCGTTCAGATAGGGACGGCAGCGCCATGCCGGACAGAATGCGTTCGGAGCAGATACCGCACATCAAAGAACGGGCTGAAACCAGCTTGCCCAAACCAGCGAGGAAAAAGCACTTGCCGATGGAGCGTGACATCGTCTCTGTTTCGCCGCGTTCTAAGAAGATAGCTGATACAGCGAAAACTTTGGAGTCTGCACAGAAGCAGGCGGTCATGCTGCAAAGCAGCGCCCGCACCGCACGGGAAGCAGCGGTGCAGACAGCGCGGTATCAACAAGCCTCGAAAGCGGCGCAGGCCACCGCACAGAAAGCATCCCAGGCGGCAGGACGGGCGCTGCGGGCGATCCTGTCCGCCGCCAGAAGTCTTGCGGCGGCGATGATGGCGGGCGGCAGCACAGTCCTCTCGATGGTGTTAGTCATCTGCCTGATCGGGCTCCTGATCGCGTCGCCGTTTGGAATTTTCTTTTCCGGTGAGGACAGCGGCACCGGATATACGATGCCGGAGGCTGTGACCATGCTGAATACAGAGTTTACAGACCGCATCGAACAGATCAAGGTGGAGAATCCGCATGATGAATTGGATATGGACAACGCGGGCAGCGCCGCTATGGTGGCGAACTGGCGGGATGTGCTGGCGGTCTATGCTGTGCGGACAACGACAGATGCAGCGTCGCCGGACGAGGTGGCGACGCTGACGGAAGAAAAGCTGGATGTTCTGCGACAGATTTTCTGGGATATGAATGAGATTTCCTATTGGCTGGAGACGATCTCCGGTGGTGAGGACGAGGAGGATACCGTGATCCTGCACATCCGGGTTGCGGTGAAAGATCATCTGCAAATGGCGGAGGCATATCACTTCACGACTGAGCAGAAAAAGCTGCTGGAGGAACTGATGCAGCCGGAGTACGAGGAACTCTTCATGCGACTCACCGGCAGCTACCAGGATATTGCACTCAGCGATGCGGAAGTTGCAGAGATCATGAAAAAGCTCCCTGCAGATCTCAGCGAGGAGCGCAAACAGGTGGTGCTGACGGCGTATCAGCTTCTGGGAAAGGTCAACTATTTCTGGGGCGGAAAGTCATTGATTATTGGCTGGGACAGCCGCTGGGGAATGCCGATGAAAGTTACAGCCGAGGGCAGTTCCACCACCGGCACCGTGCGGCCCTTCGGACTGGATTGTTCGGGAATGGTGGATTGGGTATTTTACAATGTCACAGACGGCAGTTATGTCATCGGTCATGGCGGTGGAGCGTCCAGTCAGCACAGCTATTGCACTGATATTTCATGGAGCGATGCCCAGCCGGGAGACCTTGTGTTCTATCCGGGAGACAGCCATGTCGGCATCGTCTGCGGATTTGACGGCAACGGAAATGTGCTTATCATCCACTGCGCCAGCGGGTACAACAATGTGGTGGTGACGGGAAAGAGCGGCTTTACATCCATTGCAAGGCCAATATTTTATCATGAATAGAAGAAAAAAACGGACCGACCGGGACACAGTTTTCTGCGTCCCGGTCGGCTCTATATTATGGAGGTTATCCTGTGAACAAAATTCAGATCATTTTGCGGCAGTCCTGCGCGGCGTTGATGCTGATCGCAGCACTGACGATCCCAGCTCTTGCCGCGTCGCCCACATTTTCCGATGTGCCGGAGGGTTCAGCGCTGCAGGAAAGCGTTTCCTGCCTCGTGGAGCGAGGCATCACCAATGGCACCGGGACGGATACATTTTCCCCCAACGCCCCCATAACTGTCCGCCAATGGGCGGTCATGCTGTGCCGGGCTTATGGTGCGGAGATCCACGGGGAGAACTGGCGGGAGCGAAGTCAGAACTGCGTGGAGACTGCCTATGCCCACGGCTGGCTGAATGAGACGGCTGTTCAGGCACCGGACACACGACTCTGCCGGAGCAGCCTGCTGGAGAGCGGTCTGCGCACCGCGGGTGTCCCTGTTTACGATGCCTGTCTCTTTCCGGGAAACGACTCTCTTTCCGTCAGTGAGAATATCATGCGTGTCGGTCGGAAACTGAGCTTGTGCGCGGAGGGGGCTTCCGCTTCCGAGAGCGTTACCCGCGGCGAAGCGGCGCAGTTGCTTTACGCGGTTCTGACGCGGGAACTGACCGTGGAGACTCCGCCTGCGCCGGTTCCGATGGAGAATTTGGCTGGAGTCAACATTAACGACTATCTGCTGGCGCTGCGTCAGGTGCCGGAGCTGATTCTTGCGGCATTTCAGGATCAGGTCTGGACTTATACCATTGACTATGACTATCTGGCGGAGCTGGGAAAGCAGCGAGGCATAAGTTGTGTGGGCTGCACCAGCTACGGCAGCAAGCGGATCTATGTTTCCGAGGCTGCTTCGACGCTCCATGAGTTTGGACATTTTCTGGATGGACAGCTGGGTTTTCCCGCGGAGCATGAACGGCTGTATCTGGCAGAGGCACAGAACTCCGGTCTACGGGACTATGCCAAGAGTAACAGCCGAGAGTATTTTGCGGACTTCTTTGCCTGCTATATCCAATATCGAGGCAATGAAAAAGTCATGGAGACACTGCAAAAGAATGCGCCGGAGACATACCACTACATGAAGCAGTTGGAGACAAGTGGCTGGATTCCAGACAACCGGCCATCCTGAACGGCAGAATGAACAGGGGCGGAGGAATGATCTCCTCCGTCTCTGTTTGCGCTGCAAGAAAATGGACATAGAAGTGTTTTTACTTGTGAACCGGTAAGTTCCATGTTAAACTGATAATATCAATCGTTTTTTTGAGGAGTACCCCTCATCGTGTTTGCGCAGCAAACACGATGAGCTTTCGCTACCTACCCCGCAGGAGGTTCCGCACGATGAGCCTGTTACGAAAAAGAAAATATGGCGTCGTGCTGACAGTAGCCGCGCTGATGGTCTGTGCCATCTGCGCCCGTGTCGTCGCAAGGTATGGCTATCACGCGGAGGTGCTGGGCATCGTCTGGGCCGTGATCTACATGGGGCTGCTGGCCGTGTGGGCCGCAATCCCCGCACCGGTGAGCCCATGACCTACCCTGCCTGCAAGGTGCCGGTTTTCAAGCCCGGCAAGGCCCTCAAAGACGCCATCAAGTAATCATAATACTACGGAACAGAAACGCCCCCCCTTGCGCCGTGTCGCTCAGACCGGCGCAAGGGGGGCGCTTTTTCTTTACTATGTTTCGTTCTCCTGTTCCTCCTGCGTCTGACGCAGGATCGCGGCATATTGCTGTACCTTTCGGTAGGAATCAAGCCCCGTTTTTCGGAGAATGCTCTTGGTGTGGCTGTAAATGGTGCTCACTTTAACAGAGAATTGAACGCTCATCTCCTGTGGCCCCATGCCGACAACATAGCCCTCATAGATCTTGCGCTCCGTATTCGTCAGCTTATCCAGCCCGGTCACAAAGATCCGGTACACCTCCGGGTCAATGTCATCCTTCTGCGCGTGAGCCATACGGGATGCGTCCGTCTGCACGGTCTCCAACCGGCTTTGTGTTTCCTCCACCTGCGCTTGCAGCACGGTCTTTTCGCCCAACAGGGACTCGCTCTGCCGCAGGGCCGCGTCCTTCTCGCTCTCCAACGCGAAAACAGCCTCCTGATGCGCTTTATCCTGCGCCCGCAGAGATCCGGATACGGCGGCAAATTCGCTATAACTCATCTGCCCGTCGCCCCGGTTTTCCTCCGTAAGCTGCCGGAGGTCCCGCAGCAGCGGAGAGAGGTATCTGCGGCTGAGGACAATGCAGGCAAGGCACAGGGCAAAGAGCAGCAGGAACAGCAGCAAAGCGGTCTGCCAGACGCTGCGTACCACAAGCTGCCGGTAATCCTGCGCGGGGATCAGCACCGCCAATGTCCGGCTTTCGCTGTCTCCGCTCGCAGCGGTAAAGTCCATGGTTATGCCTACATAGGAAAGGTCCCCGCACTTCATGGATGTCATGCCGTGACGCATGGGCTTGAGTGTGAGACGGTCGTTAATGGGAACATAGCAGTAGTCTCCCGCACCGCCGGTCATCAGACACCCGCCGCTGTCCAGCGTGTTGGACATGCCGCCCTCCGAGGCCATGAGGCAGGCAACGCTTTGAAAGCCAGTAGGCTGCTTGTGGTGAGCTGCAAAATAAGTCTGGTTGACCCCAAAGCCGCACAGTCCGTATACCGTGCCGTCCTTCCCGACCATGGGAATGGTCAGCAGAACGGCCCGCTCCGAGGTGCCGGGAAGGGTGATCAGTGCCGAGGTGCGGCAGGAGGCGGAAGATACCGGCGCGGCCGCATCCGCAAGGCATTGCCGGTAATCCGGCAGAGTCTCCGTGTTGAACTCCCGGCTCCATTTTCGGTGGGGCATGACCCCGTGGGCCTTCCCAATCTCCGCCATGCCCCGGTAGAGCAGCAGATCCCCGGTCAAATGCTCGGCATTGCTCCGCTGGACATACAGCCCGCTGCGGTCAGCCTCGCCGCTGCTCACGCCGATGGCGGCTTCCAGAATGACAAAGGCTCCGGAGCAGTCCGTCTGACGGGCATACTGGCACAGCGGCTCCAGCAGCGCCTCCTCTACCTGTGAGATGGCGTCAAGATTTCCGTCCAGCTCCGAAAAGGTCATGCCCTGTTCGGCCAATGTGTCCTCCAGAATGTCCGTCATATCCTTGGACAAATGGGTGCTCATGCCGGAGACATTCCGCCAGAGGGAGGCCATATCCGAGCGGAACACCTCCATCTGGATGCTCATGCTTTTGGACAGCTCCTCGCCGGGGGTATTGATCCGCCCCAGAAATTGCAGGCTGACCAGCAGCACCGCGGCCAGAAGAAGGCCCATCGCCGCCATGTAGATCACCAGCTTGTGCTTCATGGAGCGGTTGGCGTGGTTCAGTTTTTCCAGTACATGGCGCATCGATTTTTACCTGCCTGTGGTTTGTTTTTCATCCGCATCAGCCCATGGAGCAAAGCATCGTCCATGTCTCGTTGGCCAGCTCATCCACGCTCTCACCGCTCGCAAGGCGGGCGGGATAGTCCTTCTGTGTCTCCCGCAGCGCATCGTAAAGGGCGTTGACCTTGCCGTAATAGCCGGAAAAGCGCGGCTCGGACACCGGCGTATACTCCCGCTGCATGGTGTTCAGAGCGGCGTAGAGATTTTGGTACGCCTGCTGTGGTTCCGGGAAATCCGTATAGTCCTCAATGGCGTCAAACGCGCCGTTCCGCACGGGCATATAGCCGGTCTCGGCCACAAAATCAAGGTTCCGCTCCGGCTCCGTCAGCCAGTGGACGAACAGGCTTGCGGCCTCCGCCCGCTGTTCATCGGTCTTGTAAGCGCATAGACCCACGCCCGCCTGCGTCATCAGCGCATCGGCACCGTTGGTTTTCGGCATGGGCAGGACTTGCAGGTTCATCGGCTCCACCGTGCCGTCAAGATAGCTCACCTTATCATTATAGTAGAGGATGGCGGCGGACGAGCCGATGCCGGAGATGGTCTCGCCGGTCATGACCTGCGTATTGGAATAGCGGTCGGACATCTGGATATGCCCCTGCACCAGAGATCGGGCAAATTCCAGCCAGCTCTCCTTGAAGATGGCGTTGTCCGTGTCGTACCAGCCGTCCTCGGTATAGAAATCCTCCGCACCCTGCTCCATGGTCCGCAGCTCCACGGCGCGGAGAGGATAGTCCAGAGCGCAGAAGGTCTTGCCGCCGCTGTAGTCATAGAAAGCACCGGCGGTCTGATAAAAGCCCTCCCAAGTGGTAAGGTCGCTGTACTGCGCGCCGGTGGCGGCGGAGAAGCGGTCAAAGGCGGAGCCGTTGAGCATCAGCACATGGGTGGATTTGGACATGGGGAATACCAGCAGCCTGCCGTCTGCCGTGCCGTCCGCCAGAAAGCCGGAAACGAACTCCTCACGCTCCTTCTCGGTAAAGAGGTCGTTCCAGTCCAGCACGTTCTCTGCACCCAGCGACAACGCATCCCCAATGTGACAGGTGAACACATCCGGCATCTCCGGAAGCTCGGAGCCGCCCGCCTGCGCCTGCAACAGAAACGCACCGATCTGAGAGGCGCTGCTGGTAGCGGTGACGGTCACCCGCACGCCCTTTTCCGCGCCCACCGTCCGGTTGAACTCGTCCACAAGCTCGTCCATGGGAGAGCCGGACTGTTCGCCGTAGACGTGCCAGAAGGTCAGCGTCACGGGGGCATCCTTGTCCAGCAGCGACCGATTGCAGCCGGTGAGGGGGAAAATCATCAGCGCCGCCAGCAGCGCGGCAAAAAATCTTGGTTTCATGTGTTAAGCCTCCAGATCGAACAGGCGTTTGACAAATTGCCGTATTTTTGATGGTTTTTGAAAATTTTTATGCCTCCGTCTCCCCAATTTCGGGTTTTTGGAGATGACAGGAGCGAGGAAATATGGTACACAACAGAAGAACGGACAGTCAAGCGACACTTTGGAGTGTCCGGTCAGCAGAGAGAAATTGGAAAGGGGTACCCCTTTCCGTTGGAGCTATGCTCCAACGGAAAGACCGCTCACCGCCTGATTTGTTTCTCTCACATTATAGCATAGCCCCCTATGCTTCGCAAGAAAAAATGGAAGGGAGGAATGTCTGTGGCCGAATCACAGAAAACAGCAACGTACAAGGTCGTTGCGGACGCCGGAGGCGGGCGGGTGTTTCGCTTCTACTGCGACATCAGCGGCGAGCTGTGCTGCGTGACAAAGCCCATCCGGGCGGACACGGAGGAAGCTGCGCTGGAGATCGCGTGGGAGACGGAGGGCAGGTGGGAGTTCAACCATTGCCCCAAATGCGGGAAGTATGTTTCCTCCGCTATGTTCAATGTCAACGCGGGACTGTGTCTGGACTGCGCGCCGTGGGAGGACGAGTACCCCTCGTTCTGTCATCACTGTGGTGCGCGGCTCCGGGAATCGGACGCCTGCTACTGCCCCACCTGTGGAGCGAAGCTGATAGCGGACGGTATGGACAGGAAGGAGGGGACGCCATGACCGAATACGATCTGCGGACAAGAAGAGCCCTGCGGCAGGTGACGCTGCTGGAATTCGGCTTCGGGCCGGAGACCATGCAGCGATGTAAGCTCTGCCCGGAATGCGGCAGGGCAAACCCCGCGCAGGACACGCACTGCGCTGACTGCGGCGCGGTACTGCCGGAAAAGACCCTCTATGACTTCTACCTCTCCCGCCACCGGTGCTGCCCCGGCTGCGGTGTGGCTGTCACCGACTATGCGGTGTACTGCCCGGAGTGCGGGACGCGCTTGCCGAAGGCAGGCGTGACACGGAGAAAAGAGACCGCGGTATGAGCTTATTCCGAAAGCGGGAGCCGCCGGCCAGCGGTCCCGGAGCAGAACAGGCCCTGCCCAGAGCAGCAGCCTGCTTCACCACTCCCACCATGACCCGCCGCGCGGCGGACTGGCTGGGTAATTTGGGCGGCTGCCGTCCGCTGGGTATTCTATCCGACGACTACGACGATGTGGTCTGGCAGTGTACGGCGGAGAGGGCGGATCTTCTGCTGCTGGAGCTGGACTTTTCAAACGGAGTGGAGGATAAGGACGTTTCCTCTCGCTGCGACATCGCCGTCGAGGTGCGGCGCAAGCTGCCGGATTGCCGCGTCTATCTTATCTGTGAGGACGGACACCCGGAAAAGCAAGCCGCATTGGATAAGGCGGTGGAGCTGAAGCTCATCGACGGCTACTGCCTGGGAGACCTGACAGACCGGCAGGCGCGAACGTGGCTCAGCGAAACGGCAGAAACCATCAGCGGGCGGAGCGCCCGATAAAATGGACCGGCAGCCGCGAGCCGGGAACGCAAACGCGGCGCACAACAAATTCTTTCTATGAAGGAGGAAGAAAAAACATGAGAAAACGAATGACCAGTCTGCTTCTGACGCTGGTGATGCTGCTCTCCCTCGTGCCCGCCATGGGCGTGACGGCGAGCGCGGCGGAATGGACGACCGTTAACACCTACAAGGAATTGCAGGACGCAGTCAAAGCCAAGGAGGAATACATCAAGCTGGGGCAGGACATTGACACCACCAATTTCCATTCCACAGGCAGCGGCTTGGAAGTAGAGGATTGGCTGACTTTTGAAAACCAAACCTGTACTCTCGACTTGAATGGAAAAACCCTGACGCTGATGACCAGGTTACTCACTATGGGGGTATTCCTTCGAGTGTACAAAGGAAGTAATCTGACAATCAAGGACAGCAGCTCTGCGAACACCGGCGCGATCACCGGCGCTTTTAAGAACTATATTGCCAGTGATGCAGGTTGTTGCTTATTCCATGTGCATGGAGGAAGTAGCTTAACGCTGGAAAATGGAAGTTTTACCGTTACTTCTGAGCCGCATGAGTCTAATGCCGATACAGTTCGGGCTATGGACAGCAATATTACGATCAAGGAAGGCGTGACTATCAGCCATCCGGGCAAATTTTACCCTGAACATTCCTACAAAGATCTTGACGGAAATTCTTACGCTCTGCGTACAGACGGAAAGTGTAAGGTCGTCATTGACGGCGGCGTGTTTGACGGCCATGTAAAGCTGAGCGGATATCAAGACACCAACGGCTCTATTCAAATCAACAAAGGCACCTTCAAGAAGGATGTGCAGGTGCTGTATACAGCAGAGGAGAATAATTCCAATCCTGCTGTCACAGTGAACGGCGGCACCTTTGAGGGCAATGTTTATTTGCAGTACTGGCCCTGGAAAACGAGCCTTTATATGCCGTACCGTTTGAATGGCGGCACCTTTAAGGGCACAGTAGACCTTTACGCAGATGACGGTATATTTGAAAAAGATAAACCGACAGGCAACCCCAATATTGCGCTGGGATTGGATAAATGCTTTGGCTACAGCGCAGTTGTTACGCCTGACGGCACCTTTACCGGCCCCAATGCTTACACTGCTGTTTTGGAAAAGCTTACCACCCCTAATTATAAATATTATGAAATGTGGTTGAAGGGCACTGCTTCCAACCCCGTCCGAATCATCCCCAACGCATGGGGCATGAAGTCCGTCACGCTGGACGGCACCGAAATCAACTACGCCAAGGACTGGAAGGGCGCAGTTGAGAAGATGGACAACAGCACGGCGCATACCCTCACGTTCGAGTGGTATCCTCTGGCGAAGGCGCTGAAGGATGCAGGCTACAGCTACGATGCCAAGTGCGAGCATTATATCTCCGGTTCTACCGAAGTACAGCAGACAGATACCATCGCTGCCGACAAAACCTCGCATACGGTCACCATTCCTGCGGGCGCAGACCCCAAGGTCTATTCCTTTGATTTGAAGCTGAATCTGAAAAAGGACGGCAGCTTCGTCGGCATCATGCACAACGAGCATATCGTCAAGCTGGTGGTGAATCAGGCGGCGCCGGTTGAACCTGTTCCCACCCTCGCGGGCAAGGTGTACTACACCAGCGGCATCGTCTACGGCAGCCGCATCTCCACCGGTACCGGCGACCTGCCCCACGGCTTGGATAGCAGCAAACTGCTCTATCAGTGGCAGCACAGCACGGACGGCGGCACCACATGGACGAATATTGAGGGCGCGACCAGTGGCAGCTACACCCCTGTGGAGGCTGATATGGGCGAAAATGTCCGCATCCGCGTGAAGGTCACGGCGGAGGGCTATCTCGGCGAGATCATCGGCGCGGCGTTGAAGGTCAGCAAGGCCGACAACAACAAATATCCCGAGGTTATTCAGCTTGAGGCCGTGCAGGATGAAGCTGGCAATTACATCGGCTTCAAAATCACGAACTTCAACTCCGACTGCGAGTATGTTTACAGCAAGGACTCTACGCCGGATTGGAGCAAAAATAAAATTACTTCCGATACCGTAACCGACTTGGAGAGCGATAAAACCTATTATGTTTTCGCCCGTTTCGAGGCGACCGACACCCACACGGCAGGCTCCATTGTGAGCAAAAACAGCATCAGGCTGTATGGCTATGTTCCTTTGCAGTACGTGTCGCTGGAAGGCTACGACAGCGGCAACACGATCTACATCAAGGAAGGCGAGAGCGTAGAGCTGAAGGTCAGCGCAGATCCCAGCAACGCCAATTTTTGGAATGCGATCACCTTTAAGGATGATAGTAACACGACACAAAGCCACATCACGATTGAAAATCCTGAAATTGCCGCAAGTGGCGAGAATGCCGCATCGTTCCCCAATGGCCATACCATCACGATCAAAGGCGTTTCTAAGGGCAGCGCAACACTGAGCGCCAGTTACCCCAGTTCCCCACCAAGCGCCTACGGCACATGGTCTGTTGTTGTATACGATGATTCCACTGTGGCCAATGCTTTGAGGCTTAAGAACGTTTACACATACGAGGATATTACCCTGAGCGTAAATGACGAGGCGGAGCTTCCCACCGATCTTCCGACTCTGCTGCCTGAGAACAGCGGCTATCATCTGGAATGGCGCATTGTCAAGACCGGCGTTGGAACCGGCGGCGCTTTGTATCTGACGAGCGATGATAACATTACGCTGGAGAACGACAAGATCATCAAGCCGGAAGCGGCGCACACCGAATCGGCACGCACCAGACTGGAGCTGGTTGCCGTCAAGGATGGCAGCACCGAATACAAAACGCTTCCTAAGACTTCCCTCTTTTATGTCACCGTGACCGCAGCTCCCGTCATTGAGCTTACCGGCCTTACCGTTGCCCCGGCAAAGGTAAATCTGGAGCTTAACGCGACCTATCAGCTCTCCGCCGTGAAGGAGCCTGTCAACGCGGCGGGCAGCCTGACTTGGGCGAGCGACAAGCCCGAAGTTGCGGAGGTTGATACTACCGGCAAGGTGACAGCTAAGGCACAGGGCACGGCAATTATCACAGTCACCTGCGGCACCAAATCCGCAAGCTGCACTGTAACGGTCGGCCATACCCACGATACCAACGCGCAGCCTTGGGTATACATGGACCCCGGTACGCATATCAAGACCTGCACAGCAGGCGACGATTTCAAGGTGGAAGCTCACGACTTCAACGCATGGACGCCCAACAGCGACGACACCACCCATAGCCGTACCTGCTCCAAGTGCAAGAAGTCCGGCGAAACCGCAAACTACACCGAAACCGCCAACCACAACTGGCAGTGGGTGGTAGACGCCGCGGCAACCCCCAACGCGGCGGGCAAGCAGCATGAGGAGTGCGTTGACTGCCACGCGAAGCGCAGCGAAAACACCCCGATCCCCATGCTGACCAGCATCATGGTGGAGCACCTGACCGTTGCCAAGCCCGTCAAGGACGCTGCTGCAACTGCGCCCACCACCACCGATAGCACCTACACTGTGGCGAACACCGAGTGGATGGCAGCGGACGGTACGCCCCTTGCCATCGGCGGCAAGTTCCAGCCCGGTACGGTCTACACCGTGAAGATCACGCTGGAGACCGCTGGCGCAGGCGTATTCTCCGTCAAGTCCACCTATAACACCATCGAGGGCAAGACGGCCACGGTCAGCCCCAATCTGACCGGCGATAACCACGCGGACAGCGTGGAACTGACCTACACCTTCGATAAGACCGCTGGCGGCTATCACCCCGGCACCGGCACCGGCGCGACCACCTATCCCATCACCGTGAAGAGCGCCAAGAACGGCGACGTGACCGCCAGCCACAAGACTGCCTCTAAGGGCACTGCCGTCACCCTGACGGTCGATCCCGACAAGGGCTATGTGCTGGATACCCTCACCGTTCTGGACGGCAAGGACAAGGAGATCAAGCTGACTGAGAAGAACGGCAAGTACACCTTCACCATGCCCGATTCCAAGGTCACCGTGGCGGCCACGTTCAAGGCTTCTGCCCCCACCGGTAAGAACCCCTTCATCGACGTGCCCGCAGGCTCCTACTATGAGGACGCTGTTGTCTGGGCGGTTGAGAAGGGCATCACCAGCGGCACCAGCACTGTGACCTTCGACCCCAACGGCAACTGCACGAGAGCGCAGGCAGTCACCTTCCTGTGGCGCGCTGCCGGTTCTCCCGCTCCCAAGACCAAGGTCATGCCCTTTACTGACGTTCCCTCCGGCAGCTACTACTATGACGCTGTCCTGTGGGCTATGGAGCAGGGCATCACCAAGGGCACCAGCGACACCGCTTTCAGCCCCAACACTTCCTGCACCCGCGCGCAGATCGTCACCTTCCTGTGGCGCGCCAACGGCAGCCCTGCCGTGAGCGGCAATTCTGCCTTCACCGATGTGGCCTCTGACGCCTACTACGCGGCAGCGGTCGCTTGGGCGGAGAAGAACGGCGTTACCGGTGGCATCGGCAACGGCCTGTTCGGCTCTGGCAACAACTGCACGAGAGCCCAGATCGTGACGTTCCTGTACCGCGCGATGAAGTAAGGTACGAACGCAAATATCTAAGCAAAGCACCGAACGGCGCGGCGGCATTGCCGCCGCGCCTTTTCCCCCTTGAAAGGAAACGCTTATGAAAAAAGAAAAATGGGCGTGAAGAATGAACCCCTTCCCACCGAGCGAGGAGGCATATCCATGAAAAAACGAATCTTCCTGCTGGCGGCGCTGGCCGCCGGTCTTGTGCTGTGCCTCGCCGCTTGCGGGGAAACCAACGGAGACCCCGTCACCGTCACCCTCTGGCATGTTTACGGAGGTGAGGTGAACTCACCCATGAACGCGCTGGTGGATGAGTTCAACCGCACCGTGGGTCAGGAGCAGGGCATCCGAGTGCGGGTGGACAGCGTCAGCAACAGCGGCGTTATCCACGAGAGCGTGCTGGCCGCCGCCTACAAGGACCCCGGTGCGCCCGAGCTGCCCGACCTGTTCGTGTCTTACCCAAAGACCGTGCTGGCGCTGCCGGATGAGAACGTTCTGGTGGACTACCGGGACTATTTCACCGACGAAGAGCTGGAGGGCTACCTCCCTGAATTTGTTGAGGAAGGGACGGTCCATGACCGGCTGGTCATCCTGCCGCTGGCAAAATCCACGGAGATCCTCTTTGTGAACAAAACGGCCTTTGACCGTTTTGCCGCCGAAACCGGCGCAAGCCTGAACGAACTGGCCACCTGGGAGGGGCTGTACGCCATGGCGGAGCGGTATGCGGACTGGTCGGGCGGCAAGTGCTTCTTCGTTCTCGACTACCACTTCAACTATTTCCAGGTGGGGGTGGAATCGCTGGGCGAGGACTTTTTCGACAAGAACGGCATTGCCTTCGGCCCCAAATTCGCCTACGCATGGGAGCCCTACGCCAGAGCCGCGCTGACCGGCGGACTGTGGCTGGGCAGCGGCTATGCCACCGAGCCGCTGCGCACCGGCGACGTGATCGCGTCCGTCGCCTCATCCGCCAGCGTGCTGTACTATTCCGACGTGGTGACCTATGAGGACAACCGTACCGAGCAGGTGGAGATCGTCTCGCTGCCCTGTCCCATCTTTGAGGACGGAGAAAAGCTGGTCATGCAGCGGGGCGTGGGAGTCTGCACGGTAAAGTCCACGCCGGAGCGGGAAAAGGCCTGCATGACCTTCCTGAAGTGGCTGACCGAGCCGGAGCGGAACGTGGACTTCGTTACCTCTCTCGGCTACATGCCGGTAACGAAGGAGGGCTTTGACCGCTACCTGCCTGCCGCCATCGAGACGCTGAGCGATCCCATGTATGTTTCGCTCTATGAAGCCTTTCTGAAAACGCGGCAGGACTACACGTTCTATGTGCCGCCCCAGCGGGAGGATTATCTCAATCTTGAGACTCACTTTGAAAAGGCGGTGCGTCTGCGCCTGGCGGCCGGGCGGGCCCAGTACCTGGAGCAGGGCGCGGACGCACTGGAGCCGCTGCTTCGTACCGTGCGGGAAGAGCTCCAAAAAAGCTATGGCAAGTGACAAACACGGGAAGGGAGGGATCTCCGTGCTGCGTTTGAGCAGGCGTCTGTCCAAAACTGACAGTTCAGCGGGCAACCGCAGCATCGGCGGCAGTCTGGTGCTGTACTGGCTGTGTATGGTGCTGGCGATGCTGGCTGCCGCGCTGCTTCTGCTGAGCGTGACGGGTGTCCTCTCCCGCACAGCACAACAATTCGGAGAAACGGCGGCTTTACAGCAAAGCAACACCGCCGCGCTTTTCACTGCCCAGATGGATGCCCTCGC
>ENA-ORTI01000671-ORTI01000671.1-human-gut-metagenome-genome-assembly--contig:-NODE-671-length-39886-cov-3.273907_pt1 | contig 39886 bp, 40 predicted proteins | sample MGYA00242071_ERZ509191 | MGnify/ENA primary metagenome ERZ509191 (study PRJEB26280, sample SAMEA2338832) | human gut metagenome | biome: human gut; feature: human-associated habitat; material: faeces...
CTTGGAACGGTTTCCACCGCAGCCAAATACGGTTACAAGACGTCCCGGATTGTAATCGCGCATCGTATTTAACAAACTTTCCGGCTTCATAAAGATTAAAATCCTGCGTAGACAAAGGTGGTGTGAAGGCACTGACGCTTCGCAGCGGTGCGCCCCAAAGACCCGGAAGCAGATATGCGGCAAAGGCAAGCGAAACGACCGCCGCCATCAAGCGCAGCGCACGGGGCATCGTGGCCATCGTTCTGAAGGATGACACCGAAGAGGGCCAGGCGCTGAACATCTACAAGAGCGTGCTGGATGTGGATCCCACCCACTTCACGGCGCGCAACTACGAGTACCTGAAGCTGGTCTATGAGGGTTCCCCCGCCAAGACCATCGTGCTGAAGGTGGCCACCACGGAAGAGAACCTGAACCCGCAGCTGAAGCAGCTGAACGACCTAAAGTGGAACTACCTGGTTATTCCGGGAATCACCGATGATGAAAAGACTACGGTGGCTGCCTGGATCAAGGAGGCGCGGGATGACCACCACAAGACCTTCAAGGCAGTTCTGCCCAACTGCAAGGGCGACCACGAGGGCATCATCAACCTGACCACAGACAACATTACCAGCACCCTCGGCACCGCAGCCTTCAGCACGGCGGAGTATTGCTGCCGCATCGCTGGCGTACTGGCGGGGCTGTCCCTGGCCCGGAGCTGCAGCTACTTCGAGCTGACCGACATCACCGCCGCCGATGTGCCGGAGGACGCAAATGAGCGCATCGACAACGGGGAGCTGGTCATCGTCTTTGACGGGGAGAAGTACAAGATCGGGCGCGGCGTGAACAGCCTGACCTCCTTCACCCCGGAGCATGGCCAGGACTTCTCGAAAATCAAGATCATCGAGGGCGTTGACCTGTACCAGGATGACATCCGGGAAACCTTTGAGTCCTCCTATGTGGGCAAGGTCATCAACGATTACGACAACAAGCAGGCGCTTGTGGCCGCGATCCTGGCCTATCACCGGGAGCTGGAGGGCAATGTGCTGGACAGAACCTTTGACAACACCGCTGCCATCGATGTGGAGGCCCAGGAGACCTATCTGCAGAGCCAGGGCACCGACACCTCCGAGATGGATGAAACCGCCCTGGCCCAGGCGAATACCGGCTCCAAGGTCTTTATCACCAGCAATGTCAAGTTTGTGGACGCGATGGAAGATCTGAAGCTGACCTGCAATATGTAAGGAGGGCAGAAGCATGAGCAAATTGAGAGGCAACCGTACCCTGGCGGGCACCTGGGGCGAGATTTGGGTGGACGGCGAGCTGATCGCCGAGCTGTCCAAGATTGAGGTCAAGGTAAGCGCCAACCGTGAGGATGTGCAGCTGGACATTGATGTGGACAGCAAGATGACCGGCATCAAGGGTGAGTTCACTCTGACCATCAAGAAGGCGTACACCCGCTACAACAAGGTGCTGGAAAGCTGGAAGAAGGGCGTTGACCTTCGCAGCCAGATCATCACCAAACTGGCCGACCCGGACGCCACCAACGGGCAGCAGGAGCGTTACAGCATCGACAACTGCTGGTACAATGATCTGCCGCTGGTCAACTATGAGAAGGGCGGCCTGATCGAGGAGGAGGCCACCGGCGGCTTCACCCCGTCCGACATGGTCAACCTGGACGCTATTTCTGCATAAAGGGAGGATACGGACATGGACAACAAGAAGAAATGCACCCTGGCTGAGTTTTCCCGCCGCGCCCTGCAGCGGATGAAGGACAAGAAGATCCCCAAGAAGCAAACGCTGCACATCCCCAGTATGGACATTGACCTGACGATCCGCAGCCTGGAATATGCGGAAATCATGGAGTGCCTGACGCTGGAGGACAACGGCGACATCAAGCGCAGTGACAAATACAGCATCTACTTGGCTGCTGTGGAGCCAAACCTGCGGGATGTGGCCAGGGAGATCATGGGACAGGAAGCTGAGCTGCCCCCGGAGGAACGGGAGCTGAAGGAGCCGCTGGACATCGTGAATATGTTTGACCTGTCTGAGATCACGCAGATCTCCACGGCCATCATGGAGCTGTCCGGCGCAATGAACGGCAAGGTGACCGTTGTTGAAGATCTAAAAAAGTAATTGCCCAGGACGGCGATGCATACCTGCTCCACTACTACATCCAGAAGGGATGGAAGGCAGAGGAGTTTTTAAATCTGGATCTTGAGTCCAGATTTTTTTATCAGGCATCTATGCTGGTCGCCTTGGATGAACGGGCAAAAATGTTCTCGCTTGAATAGGAGGTGAGCCGCTGATGGGCGCGGTCAAAGGCGCAATTTCCATTAAAGATAATATGTCGGCGGTGCTCCGCAGCATCAAGCAGGAGCAGAGTGCCTTCCGGCGTGATGTGCAGCGGACACGCCGGGAACTGGAGTCCACCTGGGATCAGAGACGCACAGCCAGGCTTGACGCTACAGCGGCAAACCGGACTGCGCAGCAGCTGCGGCAGCGACTTGAGCCGCTGCGTCAGAAAATCGTCACCGCCATGGCCATCAAGGATATGGCCAGCGACAAGGTCAAGGCGGTGGGTAATAAGGTCAAGGCGGTTGGAAAGATGATCGCCACGCCGGTGGTCAAGCTGAAGGACGGCGTGACCGCCGGGCTGTCTAAGATCAAGGGCCAGCTGACAAGCTTGGCAAAGACGGTGGCCATCCCGGTGACGCTGGCGGCCACGGTAGTCGTGGGCGGTGCCATCAACCAGGGGGCTGCGCTGGAACAGAGCATCGGCGGCGTGGAGACCCTGTTCAAGGAAGATGCCAGTGTGGTAAAGGCCAATGCGGACGCAGCATTCCGCACAGCTGGCCTCTCCGCCAACGCCTATATGGAGCAGGTGACCAGCTTCTCTGCTTCGCTGATCAGCAGCCTGAGCGGTGACACCGCAAAGGCGGCTACCGTCGCGGACATGGCGCTGATCGATATGGCGGACAACGCCAACAAGTTCGGCACCGATATGGAGTCCATCCAGAACGCTTACCAGGGTTTCGCTAAGCAGAACTATACCATGCTGGACAACCTGAAGTTGGGGTACGGCGGAACCAAGGAAGAGATGCAGCGGCTCCTGTCGGATGCACAGAAGCTCACCGGAACTAAGTACGACATCGACAATCTGGCCGATGTGTATAACGCCATCCACGCCATCCAGGAAAACCTGGGCGTGACGGGGACAACGGCTAAAGAGGCCAGCTCAACCTTCAGCGGCTCTTTCTCTGCAATGAAGGCCGCCGCACAGAACTTGCTGGGGAATATGGCCATCGGCGGGGATGTGACCGGCTCCATGAAGGAGCTGGTCTCCACCGCCTCCACCTTCCTGCTGGACAACGCCATCCCCATGGTGGGCCATGTCATCACTTCCCTGCCGGAGGCCATCCAGACCGGGCTGCAGACTGCCGCACCCAAAATCAAGAGCCTGGGCGCTGGGATCGTCAAGAGCCTGCGGGATGGCATCGTTAGCTTCCTCCCCTCCGGCATGGGCGGCATCGTCGATGACCTGTTCAGTGCAATCGGGGACTTCAAGAGCGGGTTTGCGGCCATGCAGCCGCAGCTGGCCAGCTTCGGTGCATCTGTCAAGGCCACCCTGCAGCAGGTGAGTGTGGCGGTCATGCCTGCCATTACCAGCATTATACAGACCGTGCAGACGGTCATCCCCTCGGTGCTGCCTGTGATCCAGACGGTGGTGGGCACCATCGGCCAGGTAATCAGTGCGGCGGCTCCGGTCATTGCCGGGCTGGTGCAGGGCATCGGGACGGTCATTTCCACCCTGGCCCCTGTGTTCCAGGTCATCTTCGACGGCATCGGCCAGAAGGTCGGCTCCGTGCTGTCCTTCATCGGCAGCAAGATGGGATGGATACAAGAGATCATCAGCACGGTGATGCCGGTGGTAGCTGACATACTGACCACTGCCTGGTCGGTCATTTCCCCAGTTATCGATATTGCAATCAGTGTGTTTAAAGTCCTTTTCAATGTAGTGCAAACGGTCTTTAATGGCATTGCCAGTGTCATCAGCAGTGTGTGGGACAAAGTGAAGCCCATTGTCGAGGGTATCGGGAACGGCCTAAGCTGGATTGCAGATAAGGTCGGCGGCCTGTTCGGGTTCGGAGGTGGTGGCGGAGGCGACACAGGCTCCAATGCGGAAGGCACCAACAACTGGCGCGGTGGCCCCACCTGGGTGGGTGAGCAAGGGCCAGAGCTGATCGACCTGCCCCGTGGGACACGGATCCTGCCCAACAAGGAGAGTGTGCAGCTGGCCAGCAGCTTGCAGAAGATGCGGGAAGCTACAGCAGCGCAGAGTGCCACCCCTGTCCCGGCTAATGCGCCGATCCGCAGGAGCGGAGGCTCCTCTTCAGCCGCGTCAATCATCCAGGTTACCCTGGCAAAGCTGGCCGACACCATTGTAGTACGGGAAGAGGCCGACATTGATAAGATCGGCGAGAAGGTCGCCAAGGAAGTGGTGCTGGCCGTGAAGAACATGGTGCCTGCGCCCGCATAAGGAGGTGGCCGCTTGAAGCAGCGCATCATTGAATTGAGCTATAACAACCATGAGGAGATGTTCAATCTCCCCATCAACCCCTCGGAGTTTGAGTTCTCTGAGGCACAGAACAACCAGAAGATTACCTTGCTGAATATCGGCGAGGCAAACCTGATCGGACACCGGGGCCTGGTAACAGGCTCCCTGTCCAGCTTTTTCCCGGCCCCATCGTCCCCCCTGGCCCGTTACGCTGACCGGGAGCCGATGGAGTATATCCGGCTGCTGGAGAAGTGGAAAACCAGCACACAGCCCATCCGCGTCATCATCAGCGACTGTGACTTCAATCTGGCCATGAGCATCGACAAGCTGACTAGGAAGCACCGGGAGGGGGACAAGGATGTGTACTACACCCTGGTGCTGTCCGAGTACCGCTTTCTGAATATCCCGGCAGTAAAGATGGCGTCCCAGCAGCAGAGCGACACCAACGGGCTGAACAATCGCCCCAACACGCAGACAGCCCCCAAGAGCTGCACAGTGGTGGCCGGGGACTGTCTGTGGAACATCGCCAAGAAGTACTATGGCGACGGCTCCCAGTACACGAAAATCTATGAGGCCAACAAGGGGACAATCGGGAGCAACCCCAACCTGATCAAACCTGGACAGAAGCTGGTGATCCCATGAGCTATGAACTGAACGCCGGGGGGAAGCAGCTGGCCGAGGTCATCGAAAAGGTCACCTGGAGCGGCGACAGCAAGCAGGTGGCCCGGAAGCTGGTATTCACGGTGGCCAACAAGGACAGCGACCGCTTTCTCCCGAAAGTGAACATCAACGAGGGCGACCAGGTGCAATTCCTGGAGGACGGGAAGCTGCTCTTCAGCGGCCCGGTCTTTGATATTGAGAAGTCCGGCAGCGGGAATGTGGTGACCTACACCGCCCTCGACCTGATGTTCTATGTCACAAAGTCCGACATCAACCGGGTGTTCGACAACGAAACCCCGGAGGCCATCACTGCCTGGATATGTTCCCACCTGGGGATCCCCTTCGGCTCGGCTGCAGCCACGGGGATCCCCGTTTATATGCCATGGCTGGGAAAGAAAGCGTATGACGGCATTATGGCGGCCTACACAGCCGCCAGCCGGAAGAACGGCAAGAAATACATCCCCCTGATTAAAAACGCCACACAGCTCCATGTAATCGAAAAGGGGGCGTTTTGCGGGGTGGTGCTGGACGGCTCCTACAATTTGACGGAGGCCAATTACAAGACCAGCCTGCAAAACCTGGTTGACCGGGTGCTGATCACAGATAAGGACGGCAACCAGATCGGCGTGGTGGAGGACACAGCCGCCCAGCAGAAGTATGGCGTGGTGCAGACGGTCTACAAGCAGGAGGACGGCAAGGACGCACAGACCGAGGCCAAGGCCCTCCTGCAGACGCTGGAGCAGACCGGCAGCGTCACCGGTTGTCCAGGAGACAGCCGGGCGGTCAGCGGTTACGCGCTGATCGTCCAGGAAACCACTACCGGGCTATTTGGCAAGTTCTATATTGAGAGCGACACCCACACCTTCACGGACGGCAAACACGAGATGGCCCTGACGCTGGCCTTCTCCAACATGATGGACGAGAAGGAGATTGAAAACCAATCCCAAGGATAGGAGGCGAGAGATATGTCAAGATGGGCTGTAGAGATGGCCGAGGCTCTGCGCGGTGACGGCTCCAGCGGCACGGACGGCACCTGGCGGTTTGCAACCGTCAATACCACCACCCCGCTGACCATCAAAGCACATGATCAGGTGATCTCGAAGCACCTCTACAAAAGCGCCTCCCTGTCCCTCCAGGCCGGGGATGAAGTGCTGGTGTATGAATCCGGCGTCGCGTTTTATGTTATCGCAAAGGTGGTGCCAGCATGAGCATATTCCCCTTTATCAGCCCGGAGGTTTTGGAATCCTCCGAGAGCAGTGAGCTGCCGATGTTTCGGGAGTACGCATACGACTTTGAAAACAACTGCCTGCTGCTCCGTGATGGGAACACCTACCTGGTGGAGGGCAATGAGGCATTGCGGATATGGATATTCAAGGCGCTGACTACAGAGCGATTCCGCTACACCGCCTATGACGGCGCCTTCGGCAGCGAGATCCACACCCTGATCGGCAGCGGCCTGCACTCGGAGATTGTGACTTCCGAGCTGAAGCGGTTTATCATCGAGGCGCTGATGGTCAACCCCTATATTTTAGAATTGAGCAATTTCCAGTTTACACGCACCGACAGCGGGGTGCAAGTCGAGTTTGACTGCACCACAGTTTACGGGGCCGAGCAGATTGAATGGGAAGCCAAGGAGGTGAGAGTGGCATGAGTGAGGAAACCATGGACTTCAGCGCATCTGCTGTGCTGAAGCGTATGCGGGACAGCCTGCAAAACCCTGTGAACAAGATCGAGGGCGGCTTCAGCATGGATAACCTGCAGGCTGTGGCCGAGGAGATGGCCCGCATGGACGCGATGGAGGTGCAGCCCATCCCCGACCATGTGCTGCTGGATACCGCCGAGGGCGAATATCTCGACCGGAAGGCTCTGGACTACAACGAAACCAGAAACCCCGCCGCAGCGTCGGTGGGAAACCTTCTATTCACCGGGGAGCCGGGGACGGTTATCCCGCTGGGCACAGAGGTTTTGTACGGCACACTGGCCTTTGCAACCACTGCAACAGCACAGATCAACACGGAAGGTTACTGCGAAATCGGAGCCAGGTGCCAGACAGCGGGCACCGTGGGGAATGTGGCCATCGGCACCATTACGGCGCTGCGCACGGCCATTTCCGGTGTCGCATCTGTTACCAACACCGCCCCTTTTGGTGGAGGAGCAGAGGCTGAGAGTGATGAGTCCTTCCGAAACCGGGTGCTTGAGAAGATCCGGCGACCCATCACAAGCGGAAACAGAAACCATTTTATTTACTGGGCAAAGCAGGTGCCAGGCGTGGGCGGTGCCAAATGCCTGGGCGCAGAGGTATGTGGAGCAGGCAAGGTCAAGCTGATCATCCTCTCCGACAAGTACAGCGCGCCGGATGAGGTGGTCTTGGACAATGTAGAGGCCCACATTGAGGCGGAACGCCAGATCGGGGCCGATGTGACGGTGGTGGCCGCCACGCCCAAGGCCGTTACCGTGGTGGTTGCGGTCACGGTGGCCAGCGGGCACAACATCACGGACATCCGCCAGAATGTCCAGGCGGCTCTGCAGAGCTACATTGAGAGTGTAAACCGGGAGGACTTCGACACCGCGCCTGTCCGGGGCGATGAAAACCGGAAGAGCAGCATCAGCTATTACCGGATCGGTGACCTTATCTTCGGCGTGGACGGCGTGGCGGATATTATCAGTTACACCCTGAACGGGCAGCTTGCCTCCCTCACATCCGGCTACGAGGAATATTTCACGCTGGAGGAGGTGGAGATCAGTGCCGATCAATGATACGTTTATGCTTCCCAAGCAGGTGCGGACAATGGCGCAGATGGCAGACCTCCTCCAAGCGGAGCAGACGGAGCTGACGCAGACGCAGCGCACCATCGCCGCGCTGGAACAGCAGTTGAACATCAGCACCAGCACTTTCCTGCTCCCCCGCCATGAGCGCCTGTTCGAGCTGCCGGTCAACACTGCGGAAAGCCTGGAAGCACGGCGGGCCAAGGTGCTGGCAAAGCTGATCACGCGCGGCACCACTACGGTGGAAGCAATTCGGGAGATGGTGCGGATCGTCACGGGATGCGAGGGCGCAGTCGAGGAGCATTTCAGCCAGTATGCCTTCACCGTTATCGTCTACCTGCTGTCTGAGAGTGTTTTCCCCAACCTGCCGGAGCTCATCCGGCAGATTGATGGGATCAAACCAGCCCACCTGATATTTGATATTACGGGTGCGTTCCAACCCACCAGTTTGAAGAACAGAAACGAGTTCTCCCTGTACCGCTTGAAGATGCGTTCCTGTTTTGCCAACACCAGGGGGCAACATGTAGTGCGGTTTGACGGAGAGGCCGATTTTGATGGCAGCGTTATGTTTAACCAGTTTTTCAGCGGGATTACATTCCGGTCCATGGCCCTCCGAACTGCATTTCCTGTGCAGGAGGAGGTCAGCGCGACGGTGACCATGGATAACTGGTATGCCTTCGATGGGACGGCCATCTTTGATGGCACACGAAAATTCAATGCCCAAATTGTTCAGGAGGAGTTTTAATGAACGAAAATAGCGTGATTACCAAGACACGCCGCAGAAAGCTCTGCATGGCCGCCAGTGACCCGGAAAAGCCGCTGGCCGTCATTACCCATGTGGCCTTCGGCAGCGGAGGCGTGAATGTCAGTGGGGAGCCAATCGTGCCCACGGAAACGCAGACTGCGCTCAACAGCGAACTGGCCCGCTATGAGGTGGAGAGCGTGACCTACCCGGACGAAACCACAGCCCGCTATACGGTGACCATCCCCAAGGATTCCCTGGTGGGCAAGGAGATCAACGAAGCGGCGCTGGTGGACAGTGATGGAGATTTGGTGGCTATTAAAAACATGTATTCAAAAAAGAAGGACGAAGGTGTTAGTTTTACCTTTGAATTCGATGACGAGTTTTAACTTAAAGGAGATATAGCTCATGGCTGAAGAATTTTACCAACTCCCGGAAAGCCCGGTTTATAATGCGGAGACCATCCGTAAGATCCAGGACACTGATCCGGTCCGGGCCAGCACCATTGTTAATCCCGTAATTTCCAGGCTCATTGAAAATACACATGCCGTTAAGAAACTTGCTGATAAAGCACAGCAGGAGGCTGCATCTGCTGCTGCGGCGGAAGAATATAGCTCCGAGTCCGTCTATAATGCGGGGTCTTACTGCACTCGCGGGGGAAAGCTATACAAGGCTAACCAGGATATTTTGTCGGCTGAGCCATGGACAGAAGCACATTGGACAGAAACTAATATCGCCGCAGAGCTTGTAGCTATTTATACGGCCTTGTCGAATAAGGCGCCTGGTGGCTTCGGATTGGGGACTAACTCTAAACTGATTGAGGATTACAATCAGGCGTTGACTAACGGCTGGTACTTCAATATTCTTACCGGAGACAGTGTCCATGCTCCTGATAGAGGTCAGTGGTGGTGTCATGTAACCACCTTTGCAACCGATGTAATTCGTCAGGACTTTTATGCTATCGCTCCGTCTAACGGAAAAGGGCGGCATGTCATCCGTTGGCATCACTCGATATATTACGATGGATGGTCTGACTTTGAGTGGGTAACGCCACCTATGATGCTTGGTGTTGAATATCGAACAGCAGAGAAGTGGAAAGGCAATTCTGTATATGTGATGGCTGTATCCGGCGGCGCTTACCCAGATAATGCATCAAAGCAGTTGACCATTCAAATCCCAAATTATATCGGCCCTGTTAGAATGATTGAAGCTTCTGGAGTTCTTGATGTTGCTGGTTCTCAAGTGCCTGGAGTGTTTGGCGGTGATGCAAACTTATCGGACGAGAGCTATCTTGGAATGTTTATCCAAAACTCAGAGGTTGGAGCATTTATTGTTACGGTTGCGTCGAAACGTAACGTTGGACAAACCTTTACTCTGAAACTCAAATATTGGAAGCCCGAGGAATAGTGTTTTTTGTGTATGCGATAGATACCCATGAATTAGAAGTGCCGTCTCCATAAGAAGTCCCGTATTCCTCTGTCGTTGTGATGATAATATTGTCTTGGTCCACCAATATCCCTGCAATCCCTGGATTGCCCACAAGGTTGTTACCATCGTTATCAAAGGCACACCGAATTGTAAGTCGAAGGCCAATATCTGAAACGCCATGCGCTATGGACTTGGTTCCCCCAGCAGGAAGAGCGCCTGTTTGCACAGTCTTTTCATACACCACTTTATTATGATCTCTTTTCACAGTACGGTATTCGATTCCAGGCACCATCTGTGGGGTAATCCACTCCCAAGGCTGCCACCCCCCGAAAAAATTGTGATGGGCTCGCTGAGCACTTATTAAGCCCTCGGCACTCCCATACCGATATGCAGTTTGAAACACAATCTCATCAGAGTATGCGCACACCAGTACAAGCCAACCAGCAACATTGTCCGGAGCATGCACGGCTTCTCCACCCGCAGCATTCATGTACCATCCGTTTTTTGTGGCATCATTCAGGTCTGGAATGTAGGTAGCAGCTGTGCCTAATCCATACCCGCCAGACGCCTTATTCGACTAGGGCGATCTGTTGTACATCTTCGATGGTGCCCAAATCTGTCCATCTCTCCGGTTGAGCTGAGGGACTGAATTCATTGTTTTCATGGTTGTTTCGGTACACATGGCCGTTTTCCGTGGCGCACTCGTCCAGAGCATAGCGTCCGCTGGTGCCATTAGGGGCCAGCCACGGCTTTGCCTGCTTGGGGTCTTTGGTGTGTCGGATCGACCACAATGCGGGTGTGTTCGATGGTGTAGATCCCGGATAGTGGCTAGCGTTGTGTGGTGTAATTAGCGTAAATATTTGCCGCTCACCATCTATCTCCTCCCAAACCGGCGCTCCGGCCACCCAACTGGAGTAATCTTTTGAGCCATTGAACTGGGGCACCTTGGCCTCTTCGGCAATGAGGGCCGTGCCATCCAGTTCGGGTGCTCGTGTGCGGAGATCCAGTGCATCGGATTTGCCCTGGGCGCGCATCACATCAAGCACAAATTCCTGACTTGTCATGCGTTCTGCACTCCTTCCTGATAAGCTGCTGCCATCTGATCCCATACAGCCTGCACCTCTGTCCTGTCCGCCTTCCCGGTCTCAACGGCGGTCACCCGCTGTTCCAGATCTCCAGACGGCGCTGGGTCCGGCCCGGCATCCTCTACAGACACCTCTCCTTGGTAAGCTTCAGCTTTTGCAAGGGCAAGATTGTCCGTTAATTTGCTATCCAAGCAGGTAATCTCTACACCGGATAGCACGGTTTCAAAGTCTGGCTCTTCTAGCGTTCCCTTGTTTACTTCTGTTGCCAACTGGTATGTGATTTTTTTCATTATTTGCTCTCCTTTTTAGTCTTTAGCCGCCCTTGTCGAATAAGGCGTCTGGCGGATATGGCTTCGGGGACGAATTACAGGAAATTGCGGCCACCAGCGCGGAGGAAACCTATAAGACATACTGCGCCAAGGTAGACGCCGTGCTGAGTGGGATGCCGGACAGGACCGCAAAACTGGTGCGGGCCTACCCCCCTACGGTGTTTCACCAAGCTGGAACTACGGTATCGCTCTTATACAAGGGCGATGCCAACTATGCGGTGCTATCCAATATCGGCAGCGCAGATGCAGGGCTGTGCGGATGGCGAATGATTAAGCTGCGTTATCCATCATCGAGTCCATCAGTGTGGATGCCTTTTGAGTGGGAGTACCCCCCTATGCAGCTCGGAATCGAATACCGCACCGTTGATCGCTACAACGGTAAGCCGGTCTATGCAAAAGCAATTAGTCTCGGCAAAGCACCAAACGCCTCGTCCAAGGATATATCTCACGGGATAGAGAATTTCAGCCAGTTGGTCTCCTATACCGGGATGCTGGACGGTGCGAATTTAATACAAAATTCCATGGTTGACAATATCAGAATTAACGCCTCTACTATCCGGCTCACAACGAACACAGATGCGTCCGAATGCTATGTGTATCTGACTTTATATTACACAAAGACAACCGATTAGGCAGTCTCCTTCATATATTTCAGCAAAGCATGGCTTTCGGTGGTTGCCTGGGTTGCGTATAAATACAAATAGATTTTATCTTCGGTTTCGATATGGTACGCTTCTGCGGCACAATGGAATACAAGTTCAGTAGACCCATTATTGTAGTAAAACGGGGAAGCCTGACGGTGTCCATTAACATTCGGACCATGCATCCCTACACAGGACACAATCCAATCCACTGAAACTGGAAGAATAACAGTTTTCATCGTTTCGGCTTCCAGTGCCCCGCAACTCACAAGCTGCATATAGACTGGCTTGCCGTTATGACGTTCAGCGGTGCGGTACTCAACGCCGATTTGCATGGGGGGATTGATCCACTCCCAGGGGGACCACGCTTGCGGACCGTTGCTGTAATAACGAGTAGCGATGCATCCATGGTAACTAGCATTAATTCCGTAGTATACTTGAGCAATTCTGTTTCCTTCGCTGCCAGACAGGACCAAAAGCGGAGAAAATCCCGCGCCAATATCGGCAGGGCCATTTTGATAGGTGCCAGCGATGGTATAGAAACCGCTTTTTGTTGCTGTATTCAGGTCACTAATGACGGGGCCAAAGGTTCCCAGCCCATATCCACTAGGCGCCTTATTCGACAAGGCTGCCATATCCAGATATACTGGGTGAAAAAGGAGGTAGCGGATATGGATGCGAAAAAGGAACTGATTGACCAGCTAAAAACTATGGCGGGATGCTGTGAGAATGAGCTGAAAGTGCTTTTGGATGGATATTGCATCACTAGAGAGCCAGTACGAGAGAGAAGCAATCTCAAAAAACAGATTTCGGCGTTTTTGACGGCCAAAAAAATAGATGGTCTATCCCACAAAACCCTGAAAAACTATCGAGAAATGCTCACGTCGTTCCATTCTCAGGTGGACAAGCATATAACGAAGATCACCACAGATGACATCCGGACCTACATCGGCTATTTAGCTGATGAGCGCAGGCTGAAGGACAGCAGTATCCAGACACACATCAACACTTTGCGCTCCTTCTTTTCCTGGTTAGATATGGAGGACATTATTAAGAAAAACCCCATGCGGAAGATAAGGTCTCTCAAAATTGATCGCATGAAAGCTCGCCGTCCACTCAGCCCCGAAGAGTTAGAACAACTCCGAGACGGATGCTGCTCTTACAAGGAGAAGGCTCTTGTGGAGTTTCTGGTTTCTTCAGGTTGTCGCTTGAACGAGGTTACGGGGATACGAACCGATCAAATAGACTGGCAGAGCCGGAGTGTTGTAGTTCTAGGCAAGGGGCATAAAGAACGGACCGTGTATTTTTCTGTTCGAGCAAAACTAATGCTCCGCGAGTATCTGTCATGTCGGAAGGGCGGCGAAGCACTCTTTGCAAGCACCAGAAAGCCCTATGCTGCTATGTCTCCAAGAGCTGTTGAGAAAGCATTGCAGCGGATCGGAGAGAGGGCAGGAGAAACCAGGAGGATATATCCCCATCTGATGCGCCATACCTTCGCAACAAACGCCCTGCATGGGGGGATGGATATTACAACAATCCAGCACCTACTCGGCCATAGCGACCCCAAAACAACTTTAATTTATGCAGAGCTTAGACCAGATGCAATCCGCTATGCTTATGAGAAAGTAATAGCTTAGTATACAAATTATTTGAAGTACGCCTGGAGCTTATATCTTCAGGCGCTTTTGTCCTGCCCATCCCGCTCGAAAGGAGGTGGGGCCTATGCCCTGGTAAACATCCTCCCAAGGAGGCTTTTACAGCTCCCTTGGGAGGGCTTTTTTATCCCTTCAAATCCCATTTAAGAAGCAATTTTAAGTAAGGAGGATGTACCATGTTTGACATCACCACGATCATCGAAGCTGTTTTCATGCTCCTGGCGGCTATCATCACCGCCATTGTCATCCCCTATATCAAGAGCAAGACCACAGCTTCCCAGCAGGCTGAGATCAATGCTTGGGTGAAGATTGCCGTCACCGCTGCTGAGCAGATCTACACCGGCTCCGGCAAGGGTGAGGCGAAGAAAGCCTATGTGCTGAATTGGATCCGAGAGCATGGCATTACCGTTGACGATGAAAAACTGGATGCGTTGATTGAAGCCGCCGTATATGAACTGACGAACAACGGCCTGCTTGCCATTGAGCAAGGTGTTATTGTCGGAGAGGATGATGGCCATGAAGCCGGTTGATAGACTGCTGGCCACGGCCCGAGCCGAAATCGGCTACATTGAGAAGGAGACCAACGCCCATCTCGATGATAAGACGGCCAACGCCGGGGACGGGAACTGGAACAAATATGCCCGTGATCTGGATGCCCTGGGTGTGGTCTACAACGGCAAGAAGAACGGCTATGCCTGGTGCGACATCTTCACGGACTGGTGCTTCATCCAGACCTTCGGCCTGGAACTGGGCCTGCAGCTGCTCTGCCAAGCCAAGAAGGGGATGGGGGCTGGCTGCTCCGGCTCCGCCAACTACTACAAGCAAAAGGGCCAGTTCCACACCAGCGGCCCGCAGCCCGGCGACCAGATCTTCTTCACGAAAGACGGCGGCAAGACCATGTATCACACCGGCATCGTGGAGAAGGTGGCCGGAGGCCGGGTGTACACCATCGAGGGCAACACCAGTTCCGCAGCAGGTGTCGTAGAGAACGGCGGCTGCGTCCAGGACAAGAGCTATCCCCTGACCTACAGCAAGATCGGCGGCTATGGCCGCCCCGATTTTTCCATTGTACCGGAGGAGGACAACGATATGGATCAAACCAAGTTCAACGAGATGTTCGTCGCTGCGATGGCGGAGCACCGAAAGCAGCTCCGTGACAACGACAGCGGTGACTGGAGCCAGAAGGCCAGAGAGTGGGCCGTGTCCGTGGGCCTATTCGCGGGCAACGGCACCCTGGACAACGGGGAGCCGAACATGATGTGGGAGGACTTCCTAACCCGCGAACAGGCCGCCCAGCTCTTCTATCGTTTCGCCTTGGAGCATGGGCTGGCGTGATGGGGCGCGGGAAGCGCCTGGCCCAAGCAAGGGCACATAGGCGGCTGGAGTTCTCAAAGCGCCTGGTCGCTGATATTCGCGCTCTCCTTTGGGTCGTAACAATAGGCGGCCTTGCCCTGGCTGCCTATTGCATCCGAGTCGGCTACACTGGCTCCCTACCGTGGATCTCTGCCATGGTGGGGCTTCCCTGGACGGCCCATGGGGTGGTGTGCAGTTTCTACCTGTCCCTCTGCAAGAGTGACCACAGGGAGGGCGGGATCACCTTTGAAAGCGCCAAGGCTAAGGGCTTCCAAGAAGCCGAGGGAAGCGAGAACAGCCCTGCAATCTAAAGCCCTGCAGCTCCCGTAGCTGCAGGGCGCTTCCATAGCTCATCCGAGGATAATGCCCCTTCATTATTTGAAAGGATGAAGTGCTATGGAAAGTTTCATTGGATGGATCGGCGGCAAGCGCGCCCTGCGTAGAGCCATTTTAGAGAGGTTTCCCGATGATGAGGTGGGGCGCTATATTGAGGTGTTCGGCGGTGCGGCCTGGGTGCTTTTCGCCAAGGAAAAGAAGGCAAACCAGCTGGAGGTGTACAACGACATCAACGGCAACCTGGTCAACCTTTTTCGCTGTGTGAAGTACCACTGCGGGGAGCTGCAGCGTGAGCTGGAATGGATGCTGACCTCGCGGGAACAGTTCTTTGACTGCCTGACGCAGTACCAGGCGCGCGGCCTGACGGACATCCAGCGCGCCGCCCGCTTCTTCTATGCAGTCAAGATCAGCTTCGGATGTGATAACCGCACCTATGCCACCAGCTCCAAGCAGATCGACAACGCTGTGGAGTATATGACCAAGGTACAGGAACGGCTCCGGGGCGTGAACATTGAAAACAAGGACTTTGCAGACCTTATCAAGGTCTACGACAGGCCCACGGCCCTGTTTTACCTCGATCCGCCCTATGTGGACACTGAGAAGTATTATGACAGTCCCTTCTGTGCCCAGGATCACCAACGCTTAAGAGAGGTTTTAGGCCATATAAAAGGCCGTTTCATCCTCTCCTACAACGACCACCCGCTGGTGCGTGAACTGTATGCGGACTACCGCATCGAGGAGGTCACGCGCACCTCCACGCTGGCCGGGAGTGGAAACAATCAGACGCAGTATGCGGAGCTGATTATCCGCAATTTCTAACGAAGTTCGTTAGTTCGTCACGCTCCGAGTTATTCACTCACAAATCGACCCAATATGCCCCCTATTTTTGGTAGTATATCCCTAAAGGGGCAGTGAGATGATAAAAAATCACCTATCTCGAATCCTCGGAGAGCGCAGATGGACACGCGCAAAACTTGCCCGGCTGACCGGAATCCGTCCGTCCACCATCGGAGACCTTTACAATGAGATGTCGGAGCGGGTGTCTTTCGATCAGCTGGACAGGATTTGCGAGGTCTTGGACTGTAGCATTTCTGACCTGCTGGAATACATACCGAACCAGCAGCGCAGGACTGGCAAAGACCTGATTCTGGAGGAGCACGGAAACCGCAGGAAAAACCGACCCTAAATCTGAGCAAAAGAAATGGCGCTTAAGAGGTTTCTTAAAACCCTTTTAAGCGCCGTTTCTTTTTTGCAGATTGTTTGAAAAATTTTCGCAGCTTGTTTGCAAAGCAACAGAGAGACTGATTACGAAAAACAAAAAAACCAAAGCTATATATTTGATGCTGGTCTCATCGCTGTCCTTTTCCATCATGCAGGTATTTGTCAAATTGAGCTCTGAAGAGGTGGGGACATTTGAGCAGACCTTCTTCCGCAATCTTGTCAGCCTGATTATTGCAGCTGTTATGGTCCGACGGGAAAACCTGCAGGTTTTTCAGGAGATCAAACGAGGAGGCTGGGCGCTTTGGGGAAGGTCGTTCTTCGGCTTTCTGGGGATCGTGCTCTTCTTCTATGCGGCCGGTCACGCCCGCCAAGCGGATGTAGCTATGCTGAACCGGGCATCTCCGGTATTTGTCACACTGCTCGCCGGTATTTTCCTGAAGGAGAAGATCACTCCCGTCAAGATCGCCTCAACGATCCTGTGTCTTGTGGGCGCATATATCGCCATGCAGCCGTCCTTCGACTCCAACCCGTTCCCGCTTCTGGCGGCTTTGCTGGCAGCGGTGGTATCCGGCATGGCTTACACCATGTTGTCCTACTGTAAAAATTTCACGCACCCATCTGCGATCATTTTCCACTTTTCCGCACTGAGTACGGTCTGCGCAGGACTGATGATGCTGCCGAATCTGGTGATTCCGTCTCCAAAGGTATTCGTGATGCTTTTGCTGATCGGCGTCTTTGCGGCAGGGGGACAGTTCTTCCTGACATACGCTTATCAGCAGGCCCCGGCCTCTGAGGTCAGCATCTATCAGTATTCCGGTGTTGTGTTCACTGCCGTGTTCAGCTATGCCTTTTTGGGAGAGACCCTGAGCAAAAGCTCCATAATTGGCGGGATTGTGATTCTGGGCGCTATATTCTGGGTGTTTGAAAACCCCAGGAAAGAAAAGAACACATGTTTTGAAAATCTTGTGCTCACATAAGCTGCAGTTCCCTACGGAATTCCAGGCTATTCACCAATAAGCAGGGAACGTCATGGCCGTGTTCAATTTTACTGAAATGACATTTACTCTTTGCATTTTGACCTGGTCTGTACATACAGAACCCGGCGCCGGGAATTCCCGGCGCCGGGTTTTTGTGCGGATTTGGTCCCTTCACGCTTGACCGGAGGGCTGCCTTTGCCTGGGGCTCTGCCGCCGGACTCCGGGACATGCCCGTGCAGCTTTGGACGGGGCGCTTTCCGCGTTCACAGCTTTTTGACGAACAGCGCACGGATGGCGTTGAGCACTGCCAGGATCATCACACCCACATCGGCGAAGATGGCCAGCCACATATTGGCGAACCCCAGGGCCACAAGCACCAGACACGCCAGCTTGATGCCGATGGCAAAGACGATGTTTTCATAGACGATCCGCAGGCACTTGCGGGAGATCCGGATGGCCTTTGCGATTTTGGCGGGATCGTCATCCATCAGGACCACGTCGGCGGCCTCGATGGCGGCATCGGAGCCCATGGCGCCCATGGCAATACCGATATCCGCCCGGCTGAGGACCGGGGCGTCGTTGATGCCGTCCCCCACGAAGGCCAGCTTTCCCCGCTCAGAGTTGTCCAGCAGCAGTTCTTCCACCTTTTCCACCTTTCCAGCGGGGAGCAACTCGGCGTAAACCTGATCGATGCCCAGGGACTGGGCCACCTGGTCTGCCACCGGCTTGGCGTCGCCGGTGAGCATGACGGTCCTGTGGACACCGGCGGCCCGCAGGGCCTGGACAGCCTCCCGGGCGTGGGGTTTCACCACGTCGGAGATGACGATATGTCCGGCATACTTCCCGCCGACGGCCATGTGGATGATGGTGCCTACGCTGTGACAGGGGATGTACGGCACGCCCAGCCGGTCCATCAGCTTGTCGTTGCCGGCGGCTACCTCCACGCCGTCCACTTTGGCGATGACGCCGCTGCCGCTGATCTCCTGAACATCCGTCACCCGGCTGCGGTCGATCTCCCGGCCATAGGCCCGCTGCAGGCTTTTGCTGATGGGGTGGCTGGAAGCGCTCTCCGCCAGAGCGGCGTACTCCACCAGCTTCTCGTTCTCCATCTCATGATGGTGGATGCCGTTGACCTCAAACACGCCCTGGGTCAGGGTGCCGGTCTTGTCAAAGACCACCGTTTTGGTTTGGGACAGAGTCTCCAGATAGTTAGAGCCCTTTACCAGTACGCCGGCGTTGCTGGCCCCGCCGATGCCGGCAAAGAAGCTGAGAGGGATGCTGATGACCAGAGCGCAGGGACAGCTGGCCACCAGGAAGGTGAGGGCCCGGTAGACCCAGACGCTCCAGCCGGCGGGCAGGCCCAGAAGGAGCGTCCGGGCCAGAGGGACCAGGATGGCCAGGGCCAGGGCGGCGAAACACACGGCGGGGGTATACACCCGGGCGAACCGGGAGATGAAGTCCTCCGACCGAGACTTGCGGGAAGAGGCGTTCTCCACCAGGTCCAGGATCTTGGACACCGTGGACTCGCCGAATTCCCGGGTGGTACGGATTTTCAGCAGCCCGGTCATGTTGACGCAGCCGCTGATGATCTCGCTGCCGGGATGCACAAAGCGAGGCTTGCTTTCGCCGGTAAGGGCGGCGGTGTTCAGCGTGCTTTCGCCAGAAATGACCTCGCCGTCAATGGGAACTTTCTCGCCGGGGCGCACGACCAGCACAGAGCCGATGGGCACATCGTCGGGATCAACGGTACTTACCGTGCCGTCGGCAGTTTCCAGGTTGGCGCTGTCGGGGCGGATATCCATCAAATCGCTGATGCTCTTGCGGCTTTTGCCGACGGCGTAACTCTGGAACAGTTCGCCAATCTGGTAGAACAGCATAACGGCAACGCTCTCACTGAACTCACCCAGGCAGAGCGCTCCCACAGTGGCAACGGCCATCAAAAAGTTTTCGTCAAAAACTTCGCCGTGAACAATGCCCAGCACAGCTTTGCGCAGCACATCGTGGCCAATGATGAAGTACGGCACCAGGAAGAGCACCAGCTCCAGATACCAGGGTATAGCCACCAGTTTGGAAGCCAGAATAATGGCCAGATACAGCACCGCTGAAATAATGATACGTTTCAGCGTCTTTTTCTGCTTCTTTGTCATAAGATAAGACCTCTCTTTTGGGTGTTCGTCAGGAAAAAAGGGGCAAAAATAAGGGCGGTTGGAAACCGCCCTGAGCGTGTCACAAAAGCTCCACGCTACAAAGGTGGGGTTCGCCGCAGTGTGGCTGCGCCACGCTCCTGCACCCCTCCTTTGGAACCACCTTGCCGCAAAGAAGCATGTTCTCATGCCTGGACGGCACTCGGACCTGCTTTTTTGCTTGCAAGGTATTCCAAGCGTCGGCACATGTCCGCCGCTTGGAATGGATTCCGAAACTTTCAGGCGGTTGGAAACCGTCCGAAAATGCTGATGCAAGGAGCTTACAGCTCGATCTCAAAGTCCGGCTCAACACGCTTGGCGGTCTTAACAACATCCTTCAACACGGCATCGAACTTATCATCATCGACATCCAGAACCATCTTTTGGGCCATAAAGCTGACGGAAGCGCTGTTCACGCCGGGCAGCTTTTTAACGGCATCTTCAATTTTGGCGGCGCAGTTTGCACAATCAACTTCGATTTTGAATTTCTTCTGCATGATAATATCTCCTTTGGTTTTATGATCAATATTTTTTGAAAAATAAGGGGTAACAAGAGTTGGGGGCGTTTTATTCCTCCACATGCTCCATGCCAAGCGCAATCATGCTGCGCACATGATCATCATCCAGGGAATAGAACACCGTTTTTCCGTCCCGCCGGAACTTGACCAGCTTGCTGGCTTTCAGCAGCCGCAGCTGGTGGCTGACGGCGCTTTGGGAAACATCCAGCAGCTGGGCCAAATCGCCTACGCACAGCTCACTCTCAAACAGCGCGTACAGGATCTTGATGCGGGTGGTATCCCCAAACACACGGAACAGCTCCGAAAGGTCATACAGAACCTCATCGTCCGGCAGATCGCTGCGCAGCCTGGCAACGATATCCGGCTCACCGTGGCAGTCTGGGTCACATACCGGAACATCAGGCAGGGCGTTGGCTAAGCCATCCGGTGCTGTGGCGGGCTGCGGGAACTTTTTGGTATCAGGCATTGGGAGTATCACCTCGGTATCAAACATTTTATCATATGAATGATTGCTCATATGTTAACATTATAATACTGCCAACAGGGGCGTTTGTCAATAAGGGAAGGCAAAAAATATCGGGAAATTTTTTATGGAAGGAGAGGGGCCGGGGGTGGGGGATGAGAAAGAATAATGAATAAATAATAAAGGCAATACCGCATAATTCTAAGTGCCGATACGGCGAGCGAGGTGCCGCAGCTGTCGGAGCGGTGCTTAAGCTGCAAGGCGGGAATTGTGCGGTGTTGCCTAAAGAATCATGTCGGTGGGCCGCGGCGCAAATACTCTCCTGCAAAATGAGTCAACCGTGAGCATGGAAACCTCCGAAACAACAAAAAAGCCGCGCGTCCCACCCCCATACAAGGGGCAAAACGCGCGGCACAAATTTATTTTGTTGGTGCTATATTAGGAAAAGCAAACAGGCGTAACTCTGCCCAGCCGATTACTTCTCATCCTCATCCCACGTGCGGTCACTGATGATGTAGCGGGGGCGGCGCTTGGTTTCCATGTAGATCTTGCCGATGTACTCGCCGATTACGCCCAGGCAGATCAGCTGTACGCCGGAAACAAAGCAGATGATGCTGGTCATGCTGGCCCAGCCGGATACGGTGGCACCCAGCAGCGCTTCCAAAATGGCCCAGATCACGCCGATAAAGCTGATGAGCGCCACAATAACGCCAAATCCGGTAATGAACCGGATGGGCTTGACGGAAAGGCTGGTGATGCCGTCAAACGCAAGGGACAGCATTTTGGACAGGGGATAGTGGCTTTCACCCGCAATGCGCTCGTGGCGCTCGTAAGCAACGCTGGTGGATTTAAAGCCCACCAGCGGCACCATGCCGCGCAGGAACAGGTTGACCTCCTTGAAATTGGCAAACTCATGCAGCACGCGGGCGCTCATCAGGCGGTAGTCCGCGTGGTTGTAAACAACCTCGGCCCCCATGGCGTTCAGCAGCTTGTAGAAGCTTTCTGCCGTAAAGCGCTTGAAGAAGGTATCCGTATCGCGCTTGGAGCGCACGCCGTACACAACTTCGCAGCCATCGTTCACATAGGCATCTACCATGGCATCCATGGCGTTGATATCGTCCTGACCGTCGCAGTCAATGGAGATGGTGATATCGCACTTGTCCTTGGCTTCCATCAAACCGGCCAGCACTGCGTTCTGGTGACCGCGGTTGCGGCTCTGGCTGATGCCGATGTAGTGCTTGTCGCTCTTGGCCAGGTCGCAGATGATGGACCAGGTTTTGTCCTTGGAGCCATCGTTGACAAACAGCACGCGGCTGTCATCGCTGATTTTACCGGCGGCAACCAGGTCGGTGATCTTTTTCAAAAACAGCTTGCTGGTAATGGGCAGAACCTCCTGCTCGTTATAGCAGGGGATCACGATGTACAGGATTGGATTTTCGCGGGTAGCCTTCATGGTTTACAGCACCTCTTTTTTGCTTTTTCTGCTGCGCCGCCCGGCCAGCAGGTAAATTGCCGTCAGCAGAATGCTAATGGCGCTGACCCCGATCCCGCGCCAGAGCGGGGTGGGGGAGTAGTGGAAACGAATACAGTTTTTACCGGCATTCACCTTGACGGCCATCAGGCCGTTGATGTTCAGGATCTCTGCAGATTCGCCGTTGACCGTGGCGCTCCACGCCTTGTCATAGGGAACACTGAAAAACGCGTACTGCTCGCTGCCGGATGTGATTTCGGAATAAAAATAGTCTGTGCCATAATCAAACACATCGGTGCAGGCTTCGCGGCGCTTGTCCATGTCGGCATACTTGTTTTCCTGGCTGATCTTACCATCCAGCGCGGCATCATAGTGGCGCAGTATGGTGGAAACCGTGGCTTCGTCCTCGTCTGCCACCACAAGGGTCTTTAACATGGAGTGGGCGCGCTCGGCGGGGTCAATCTCGTCAAACTCACTGCGGGTCATGTAGGTATCATAGCAGAAGCCGATGGGCAGGGCGTGGGAATCCTGATAGACGTTGATCTGCTCGTGACCGTTGGAAAAACTGGTGTAGATTTCATCCGGCCAGTCGGAGTTGTTGCGGATATAATACCCAACGGAAAGCAGCTCGTTGGTGCCCTCCGGCCCGGCGGGGGTAATGGCGTGGCGCTCGTCCCCCAGGGCATCATACAGTGTAAAGATGGAGGGGGAAAGCGTGCTCAAAAAGGAGGTACGGTCCGGCAGGTAAGCCGCCATGCCGCGGTTGGAATACGGCTCCCAGAAATAATAGCGGTAGGGCAGGGCATCAGGCAGGCCGTCGCCGCTGTGGATGACATTATCATAAATTTCTGTGGTGGTCAGGCCGATCGTCTGGGTGTAGGCACGCTGATAGGTGCCCACGGTAAAACCAGTGGTCAGTGCAGCAACCAGAGCAGTGCAGGCCGTCAGGGCAGCCATGGGGCGGCGCAGGCGCAGCCGCCGCACCCCGCCCAGGGCAGCAAACAGCAGAACCACGCCACCGATGGCAATCAATGTCAACACAACCAGCCAGTATTTGCGGTATACCATGGTATCGCGCTTGACGTACAGATACAGCGTGATAGCGGCGATGACTGCAGCTGAAATACCGCAGCCCGCACGCCAAGGGTAGTCCTGCAGATGGTCCAGCACCTTGATGGTGGCCAGCACCAGCAGGAACACCAGCATGTAATACCAGCGGCGGTACGGCTCGCTGGTGAACATGACGAACAGACTGTTGCTGACCGGGCTGGCTGCTACAAGGAACAGCCCCACCAGCAGCACATGCAGCCAGTCCCACTTCCAGCGCAGCAGATAAGCCAGAACCAGGCAGACGCCTACCAAGGGCAGGTACGCCGCGATGGAATACCAGTTATCATGCACCACAGCGGAAAAATTGAACATATTCTCCGCCGGGAAGAAGAGCGCCCGCAGCATTTGCAGGTAATTGGGCCAGTCAAAGGTCAGTTGGCTCAAGCTGATGTGATCCGATACGCGGGGATTATTGAGCACCGCCGCAATGGAGGGGATGAACAGTACCCCCGCCATGCCGACGCCCAGACAGCCTTCCAGGATGCAGGCCGGAATTTTGCGGGCATTTTTGCGCAGATCCGCCCCGGGGCGTGCGTCCTCGCCGCCAAAAAGATACCGCGTAATATAGTAAAACACCAGGAAGAAAACTTCCCCGATAAAGAAGTAATAGTTGACCAGCGCGTTGATGGTAACGGCAAACAGGAACGGAGCTTTTTTGCCCTCCTGCATGCGTTTGTCCAGCCCCAGCATCAAAAGCGGGAACAGGGCGATCACATCATGGAAGTGATAGAACACCACGTTGATGCAGGAAAAACCGGAAAATGCATACAACACACTGCCAAGCAGGGCGCTTTTCTCGCTGGCACTGCGGCGGAAGTAGGCAAACGAGGTCAGCCCGGCAACAGCATATTTGAGCATATAAATCCAGCCGACCAGATAAGGAAACGCGCTGGCGGGGAAGAGAAAGCTCAGCCAGAAAAACGGGCTGCCAAGGGTGTAAAAGCTGAACGAGGATACAAAGTCCGAACCAATATCAATGCGACAGTTCCACAGCACTTCGCCGCTTTTGATGGCGTTGTTGCACAGCATGTTGTAGGAGAGCTGTTCTGCGTCAAAATCCGCCGCAACCAACAGCAGGCCGCCGTCCCGTATCATGTAGGGCAGTAGTGCAGCCGCGGCAATGGCAAAGTTCAGCACAAAAGCCAGCAGCAGCCACCGGCGCGGGAAACGGTTTTGCAGTGTTTGTTTCATGTAGCAGCCTCGCGGCATCAGCCCTGACCGTTAGAAAGTTCGATCCCGCGGGTGGGCATGTTTGCCATATTGTTCAGGGTAGAGTTGTATTTTTCACTCAGGGATTCCATAGCCCAGTCAGTGCAGTCCATAAAGGTATTGTCAAAAATATCATTCATGAACGCATCTTCGCCCATAAACACCCCGGCGTAATGCCCGCCGGAAATGGTGTTGCGGGCAATGATGTTCTCATAGCAGGGGGTAAAATCCAGGCCCTGCACGGCTTCGTCCGCGTTCAGGTCAGTGCTGAGCTCAATACCAAAGAAGTGGAAGGTATCGCTGGCACCCCGGTTGTTGTCAATGATTTGGTTGCACAGAATGGTGTTGCTGAACGCCGAGCGCACAGCCTTGATGCCGGAACCGTAATTGTCCCGCACAATGTTGCCGTAAATGGTGTTGTAGGCGGTGTTATCCAGCGAGATGCCGGGCAGCTTGGCGGGGGAGGAACCATCCGCCATGCGGCCCTGATCCAGAATAAAGTCAGCTTCCAGATCCTCATCACTCATGCGGTTGCGGCCGCCGTTCTGGCGGATCTCACATCCGGTAATGTAGTTGCCGAAGGAGCCGTAATCCAGGCACATGCCCTCTTTTTCGTTCTTGTAGATCGTGTTCTCTACATAATAGTTCAGGTAGCCGCTTTCCGAATAAATGCCGGAGGAATGGTTTTGTGCAACCGTGTTGCCGCGCACAACCAGCTGATGGGGAGACTGTAAAATATCGTACAGCATTTCATCCGGGAACGGATTGTAGGCGGTCTCAATGTCCTCAATGGGCATGGAGCAGAGCACCAACCCGGCGGTCAGGTTGCGGGCACCAGAGTTGTTTTCAATGCGGTTGCCCTCGATCACGCCATTGCTGATCTCGCCGTTCAGGAAGATGGCACCATTCTGGTTTTCATGGATGCTGTTATTGACCAGTGCAAAGCAGGTGTTCTCCCCCATAACGCAAAGGCCCTTGAGGGAAACATTGCTGATGTCAAGGTCAGCCAGATAGAAACTGCTGGAATTTTTGACATACACACCGTAATTGCACCCGCCGTTGATGACAAAGCCGGTCACGGCGGCATTTTCCGCCTGGTCCAGAACAATGGCTTTGTCCAGCGTTTCATTGCCGGGGGTCAGCACTGCGCCGTTGCCGTGCAGGATCGTACCAGTGGGTACCACCAGGGTGGCATCCATCACCAGAGCAGGGGAGATGACCTCCACCGTGCTGCCGGGGTTGGCTGCCAGAAAGTCATTCAGTTCTGCCAGGCTGGAACCGGTAAAATTCACAGCCTGGGCGGTTTCGGCGGTGGCCAGGGGGGCCAGACGGGTCATGACAGAGTTGTACAGGTTTTTCCAGTTGGCCTCCGGGGTATCAAAGGTGGCAGGGTCAATACCGAGGGTCTGAATGCGCTGGATGACCTGCAAAGGGGCAATCAGGCTTTCGGTGTCGGACTGGGTCATCCGCTCCAAAGCGGGCAGGGTATAGCGCTCGGTCAGGCTCTGGCTGTCGGTATCCAGCAGGGAAACATATTCCTCTGCGCCGGGATCCGCAAAATCCACAACCTGCCCGGTACCGGCCAGCACGCAGCTGATGGGCTCCGGCTCAGCGGTAGCCTGTGGTTCTGCGCTGGGGGCCAGGCTGAAAATCACATGCGGAGCGGGGGTCAGCTTGACCCCGACCACGCCGATCACGGTGGCAGCAGCAATGCCCGCAATGGTAAGAACAAACGAATTTGCCTTTTTTTTGGCCATAAGTGTAAGATTCCTTTCCAGGGAAAACCGGGGATAGGCCCGGTAAAATTACTTGTCCAGGTTCAGATACTTTTTCCAGAAGTCCAGACTGCGCACTTCGCCGCAGCGCTCGCGGTAGCTCTGGGCGGCAGCGTCAAACTGGGCGTCGATCTCCTTCATGCAGGCTTTCATCTCGCGTACGCAGCGGCTGTATTCTTCCTTGCTGCGCTCGGTCACAAAGCCTTTCTGGGAGTTGGAATCATAGTTCAGCACCTTCTGCACGCGGTAAGCATTGTAGGCGGTCATGTGCATCATGCTCACAACAGTGTTTTCGCGGGTGGGGGGCACCAGCCAGCCGTTGCGGGTCAGCTTGACCTTGAGGTTTTTCAGCTTGCCCTTGTTTTTTTCTTCCTCTTTGGTGGCGTACAGGTAGCGGGAATAATCAAACGGAACATCCAGCTGGTCCACCGGCTGGGCCTTGTAGCCATATGCCATAATCTCTTTGTGCAGGGCTTCGGCGTCGGTCTGTTCCAGCCAGTCAATGCCTTTCAAAAAGTCGCGCACGCCGCGGATCAGCAGGTCAGCATTCTTATAGCGGTAGCGGTTCACTTCGCCCATCACCTGGCTGCGCAGGTCGGCTTTCAGGGCGTTGGCATCATAGCCGGGGCAGTGCATGCTGTTGTCAATGCACTGGTTGCGCAGGATGTAGTAGTACATCGAGGAAGAATACTTGCTCTCAAACGGCTCATGCCATACGCAGATGCCGTTCAGGGTGACCAGGCGTTTGCAGTTGCGTAGGCCGTATTCAATGTCATCGCCGCGAATAAAGATGGGCATGGGCAGGTTGTCCGGCCGCACAACGGCAATGGGGATGCAGCAGTACCACCAGGCGTTATACTCATGGCGTTCTTCCAGCTCATTGGCAACGCACAGGTCAACCTTGGTCAGATCAAAGTTGGCTTTGTGGCTGATCAACTGGCCCTGGTTCCAGGCGGCGCCGTTTTCTACCTGAACGTTAGGGCGGTCCAGCCGCAGCATGGCACCGCCGACAAATATATCCGCATATTCCGGCTTGCGCAGGCTCAGCAGGGTGTAGGTGCGCAGCAGCACATCGGTATCCAGCACAATGTCATCATCCATGACCAGTACATGGGTAACGCCTGCGCCATTTTCGTTGGCTTTCAGGATCTCGATCATGCCGCGGGTAAAGCCGCCGGCACCGCCCACATTGGCGTTGGGCACAACATGCACGGTATCGCTGTTCAGCTTATCGTAATCCAGCGTCTGGCCGTTATCGGAAACAAACACTTCCAGGTGGTTGTGCAGTGGGCTGGCGGCGTTTTCCAAAATATCGCTGCGCATGCGGGCAATGTTGCCCATAACGAACGGCTCCCGGCGGAAGGTGCAGATATCCACGCCGATTTTGACGGGCTGCACATCCTTTTCAGCGGCATCGCACTCATAAGCGCCGCCGCAATAGGCGGCATTGCCGCTCAGGGCCTGCAGCTCAAAAAACAGCATGCCGTCAGCGCCCTTGGGAAAATCGAAGCAGAATTCCTGCACGGAATCCGCCTGCACTACTTTTTCGGCCAGCACGGCGCGCACGCTCTGGCTGTTGATGAAATGGCGGCTGCACAGCACAACGCGCAGCTTGCCGCTCAGTTTCAGCCGCAGCGAAAAATTCTGCGCGGCGGTGTAGCGGCGCCATTTGTCTGCGCTGACGCTGTTAAAGTAGGTATCAAAGCAGACGCGTTCGCCCTGTTCAATGCGCAGGATATCCCCCTCATCGCGGAAGCTGGGGGCTTTCATACGGTAATACAGTCGGTCCTCGGTGCATATGCCCACGCGGGGCCAAAGCAGCTTTTGCAGCAGCATACGGTATTCTCCTTTCACTTTTTGCCTTATCATATCCGGCAAAGTATTCAAGTATCCGGCACAGCATTATAAAATGCCGCCGTTGGATTGTTTTCCGCGCGCCCATGCGCTCAATGTGCGGTAGGGCAGGTAACGCCCGGCCCGCAGCAGACGGGTGTTTTTGTTGGTCATCATGGCAGCGATGTGTGGGTAAGTCTGGCACAGCATCTCGTCATACCGGCGCAGGGCCAGGCCGGTTTCACGGTCGGGGGGAAAGCGCAGGTACAGCTCAATCAGGTACTGCGCCACATCCCGTGCCCGCTGCACCAGCAGCAGGTCCCGCCCGGCGGGGGCAGGCTGTGCGGCCAGCGGTTCGGCAACATCCAACAGAATGCGCGCTACGCGGATGTAATCCTGCGTGTGGGCGCGGTAGCTGGCCATGCTCACGCTCTGGCCATCCCGCCCCAGGCGGTACTGGTACAGAACCACCGGCACAAAGCAGATGGTCTGCGCCGCAGCCATGCCAACAAACGTATAGCCCATATCCGTGTAGCTGCAATGCTCCGGCATGGGGCGCCATGCGGCGCGCAGAGTTTTGGTGCAGAGGGTCAGCGCGTGCATCTCCATGCACAAATCAGGTGTGGCCTGCTGCACTTCACCCACAGCATACACACGGTTTGTATCAAATTTGCAGCAGACATCAAAGGCCTTTCCACTGCCGTTTTCCTGCACGGTGCGGTAGTTGGTGTATACCGCATCCGCCGTGCAGTTTTGCAGGCGGCGCAAAAGGGTCTGCAAAGCATTGGTGTCAAACCAGTCATCGCAGTCCAGCGTGCGAAAGTACCGCCCGGAGGCCAGCTCTACCGCGGTATTCAGCGTAGAGCCGTACCCGCCGTTTACCTTGCTCACCAGCCGGAAACTGCCGGGGTGTGCCTGCACAAAGGCCTGCGCCAGCGCGGCGGTGCCATCGGTGGAGCCATCATCAATAATGATTACATCCAGCAGCGCCTGCAGGCTTTCATCCGCCACCAGGCAGGATGAAAGCGCTTTTTGCAGCGTGGCAGCGCCGTTATAGGCGGCAACCGAAACCGTCAGCAGCTTTTCCATCAGGTTTCACCGGCCTCCATAGCGCGCACATAGTCCGCGCAGACTTCACGCGATGGCCCATCCCCGCGCAGAACACCGTGATCCAGCCAGATGGAGCGCTGGCACAGCTGCTGCACCTGGTTGATATCATGGCTGACGAACAGCAGCGTGGTGCCGTTGGAAAGCATCTCTTCCATGCGGCGGTGGCATTTCTGCTGGAACATAAAGTCGCCAACGGCCAGCACTTCGTCACAAACCAGAATGTCGGCCTGTACTTCAGTGGCAATGGAAAAGCCCAAACGAGCGATCATGCCGCTGGAAAAGTTCTTGACCGGAACATCCACAAAATCTTTCAGCTCCGAAAATTCAATGATGCGGTCAAAATGCTCCATCATATAGTCCCGGTCGTGGCCAAGCACCGCGCCGTTCAGGAAAATGTTTTCCCGCGCGGTCAGATCCATGTCAAAACCGGCGCCCAGCTCGATCATGGGGGCAATTTCGCCGTTGACGGCAACGCTGCCGCCGGAAGGGTACATCACGCCGGAAATCACTTTCAGCATGGTGCTTTTGCCGCTGCCGTTGCGCCCGATCAGCGCCAGGGATTCGCCGCGCTTCATGCTGAAAGAAACATGTTTCAGTGCGTAAAATTCGTTAAAAAACAGCTTGTGGGTCAGCAGTTTTACGGTGTATTCTTTCAGGGTCTCAGTTTTTTCCTGCGCAAGGTTAAAGCGCATGGAAACGTCATTGACTTTAATAATCTCGTCCATACGTTACCTCACGTCAGATATACAGGATAAAGTTCTTTTGCAGCTTGCGGAACACCAACAGGCCAATAGCCATAGAGGCAACGGCGCAAAAAATGCAGGCAATCCAGGTGTTGGGGCCGGGAATGTTGCCGTACATCATCAGGTTGCGGAACAGGTTGATGTAGTGGTACAGCGGGTTCAGCTTCATCAGTTTCTGCAGGGTTTCCGGCAGGGCGGTGATGGGGTAGAACAGCGGGGTGGCGTACATCCAACCCATGGTAAGGATACTGTACAGGTGCATCATATCACGGAAATACACCGCCAGCGCGGAAAGCAGCAGCCCCAGCCCGCAGCTGAAAAAGAAGAGCAGCACCAGCGGCAGCCAGCTCAAAAAGATGGTCCAATAGAAGGTGGCACGGGTAAAGATCATGACCAGCAGAACCGCACCAAAGCTGAACAGCATGGTGACAAAGCGGGAAACTGCCTGGCTGATGGGGAAGATGAACTTGGGAATGTACACCTTTTTGATCAGCGGGGCGTTCTGGATAACAGAAGTCAGGCCCATGCTGGTGGTCTCATTGAAAAAGGTAAACAGGGTGTTGCCGCAGATCAGGTAAAGCGGGAAGTTTGGGATATCGTTGCGGAACATGTACGAAAAGATGATGCTTTGCAGCAGCATCATCAGCAGCGGGTTCAAAATGCTCCAGATGTAACCCAGAAAGCTGCGGCGGTATTTGACTTTCAGATCGCGGCTGACAAGTTCATGGATCAGCGGTTGGTATTTTTTCAGGTGGGTCCAGGCGCGCTGCGCGGAGACCTGCATTGTTTCGGCCATGTTTGGCTCCCTCCAGATTTATGGCCCGCATAAAACGTCAGAACGCTGTTTTGTGCGGCACTTGTATCAACACCCCGCGCGGCAGCCGCCGCCAGGGCACAGTTTCTACTATTATACAATAAAAGACATTAAAATGCAATTCGAACCGGGCGGCAAAAAATCATGGGTGTGCGATGTTTTTTGCCGCCCGGTACCGCCCTTTTTGTGCAACAGTGAAAAGGAGCGCAAAATATGAGCGCAGTTTGTGTAAAAATCGTTGAAACCGGGACGAAAATACGGTACAATAAACATGACATAACAAACCCTGCGGCGGGCCATGACCTGGTTTTGCCCGTGGGACCAGAAAAGAGAGGTAGATGTTATGGAACATTTTAACCCCCTGCTCCTGCATAACGACAGCCCGGCTAAATTTATTACGATTGGTGAGGTCATGCTGCGCCTGACCCCGCCGAACTATGAAAAGATCCGTATGGCTTCCAACTTTGAAGCCAGCTATGGAGGCAGCGAGGCCAACATTGCCCTGGCTCTTGCCAACCTGGGTGTAGACAGCACGTTTTTCAGCGTGGTGCCCAACAACAGCCTGGGCAAAAGTGCGGTGCGCTGGCTGCGCTCCAATGATGTGCACTGCACCCCGATGATCCTTTCCACCCCGGATGAAACCCCGACCCATCGTCTGGGCACCTATTACCTGGAAACCGGTTACGGCATCCGCCCCAGCAAGGTTACTTACGACCGCAAGCACTCCGCTTTTACGGAGTATGACCTTTCCAAAGTGGATCTGGACGCCCTGCTGGACGGCTTTGACTGGCTGCATCTTTCCGGCATTACCCCGGCTTTGGGCCAGAACTGCGCCGATTTTGTGATGGCCTGCCTGAAAAAAGCCAAGGAAAAGGGCCTGACCGTCAGCTTTGACGGCAACTTCCGCTCCACCCTGTGGACTTGGGAAGAAGCCCGTGACTACTGCACCAAGTGCCTGCCCTATGTGGATGTTCTGTTTGGCATTGAGCCTTACCACCTGTGGAAAGACGATGCTGACCACGCCCAGGGCGACTGGAAAGACGGCGTGCCCCTACAGCCCAGCTATGAACAGCAGGATGAGATCTTCCAGCGCTTTGTGGAGCGTTACCCCAACATCAAGTGCATTGCCCGCCATGTGCGTTATGCCCATTCCGGTTCCGAGAACAGCCTGAAAGCCTTTATGTGGTATGAGGACCATACCTTTGAAAGCAAGCTGTTTACCTTTAATATTCTGGACCGTGTAGGCGGCGGCGATGCATTTGCCAGCGGCCTGATTTACGCCATGCTGCACAACTACAAGCCGATGGATATGGTCAACTTTGCGGTGGCAAGCTCCGCCATCAAGCACACCATCCATGGCGATGCCAACATCACCGATGATGTTTCCACCATCCGCAACCTGATGAACATGAATTACGATATCAAGCGCTGAGAATAAGTTTGTTTTCAGCAGTGCCCCAAAACGGTGCAGCAGGCTGCGGCTTTGCTGCACCGTTTTTGTATGGGGGTAAGATTGGTTTAGAACCGTTTAAGAATGTACAAACCTTGCATCCCGTGTTATAATAATGCCGGATCAGTAAATGAAAAAGGTGGGTAGATTATGGAACAAAACACCGTTCAAAAACCGGATTGCGCCGCCATTACGGCGCAGGCACGCCAGGCAGCGGAAGAACTGCTGGCGGCTGCGCACCTGCGCGCCGGGGATATTTTTGTGGTCGGCTGCTCTTCCAGCGAGATCGTTGGCGGGCATATTGGCAAGGACAGCAGCATGGAAGCCGCCGCGGCTGTGCTGGCGGGTATTCTGCCGGTGCTCAAAGCGAAGGGCGTCTATCTGGCGGCCCAGTGCTGCGAACACCTGAATCGCGCCATTGTCATCGAGCAGGAAGCTGCCGAAAAGTATGGTTATGAACAGGTGAACGCCGTGCCGCAGCCCCATGCGGGCGGCAGCTGGGCAACCAACTGCTGGCAGGCGTTTGAACATCCGGTTCTGGTGGAGGAAGTGCGTGCCGCTGCCGGAATTGATATCGGCGGTACGCTGATTGGCATGCACTTAAAGCGCGTGGCCGTGCCGGTGCGCCTGACCATCAAGCAGATTGGCGCTGCGCCCATCATCTGCGCCCGCACCCGCCCCAAATACATCGGCGGCAGCCGCGCCGTTTACCAGGAGATGTGAACCATGCTGACACAGGAACAACTGACAATGATGGCCGAAAATGTGGCCCACATCCGTGAAAATATGGCCGCCGCCGCCCGTGAAGCCGGCCGCGACCCGGCAGATATTCTGCTGTGCGCCGCCTGCAAGACCCGCACCGTGGAAGAGGTGATTGCCAGCGCCGTTCTGCCCATTGACCTGTTTGGCGAAAACCATGTGCAGGAACTGGTGGAAAAGACCAACGCCAACGCTTATTGCGGTAAGCCGGGGCATTTTATCGGCCATTTGCAGACCAACAAGGTCAACAAAGTGGTGGGCCGTGCTGCTTTGATTGAAAGCGTGGACAGCGAGCACCTGCTGCAAAAGGTGGAGCGCGCCGCTGCCGCCGCAAACCTGACCCAGGAAATTTTGATCGAGATCAACATCGGCGGGGAAGAGAGCAAGTCTGGCGTTTCTGCCGAAAGCCTGTGGCCCCTGCTGGATATGGCAGCCGCACAGCCGCATATCCGCCTGCGCGGCCTGATGGCCATCCCGCCGGCAGCTGCAACCCCGGATGAGACCCGCGCGTTCTTTGCCCAAATGCGGGAACTGCTGGCAAAAGCTGCTGACCGCCATTATGAGAACGCCAAAATGGATATCCTTTCCATGGGCATGAGCGGGGATTACCCCGATGCCATCCGCGAGGGTGCCACCATTGTGCGAATCGGCACCGCCATTTACGGCGCACGCGATTACAGCAAAAAAGCATAAGGCCCATACCTGCACGTTGACAGCTGCAAGGTGAATAGGTAAAGCAACAGCCCGGAACCACCGCAAATGCAGGCGGCAGTTCCGGGCTGTTTTGTTAAGCGGCGGTGGGGGCGTGGGCCTCAAAAGTCTCCACCGGAGACTTTTGTGCGCGGCTTAGCCGTGCCGCCCTGTTCGACCCCTGTGACCATGCCAAAAAAAGACCCCAAAAAGCTCTGCGCCTTTTGGGGTCTTATATCAGTGCCGGTGGTGGGGGTCGAACCCACACGGTGTCACCACCAACGGATTTTGAGTCGGCCCAAGTGAGAAGAACTTGGTAGATTTTTTAGGAATTTCAAGGAACTTATTTCCTGCCCTTTTTTAGTGAAAAAGCACCCATCCACGATACAATTTTCAATTTCCGAACGTACTCACGATTGAAAATTTGACAGACCAATGTAGTTGAGAAATCATTCTCGCTTTGTGGACAATCTTTCAAAAATGGCAGACAAAAAAACAACGCATTCGGAAAGTAGAGGCACATAAAAAACGGCAGTACCCAATAGCGGACATTTTTTACTATCTAACGGTTTGGCGACCCGCTATTATTTAAGAAATGCCATTCTGCCACTATGTCACATCATACCAACTATCCAAGGGGAAACTATATCTTTTTATAGGAATAGGGCGCGGCGCGTTCCTCTCCCCCACACCCCCTCTCCAGCTGGCTGAAGAAACAGCCAACTGAAAAAGAGAATATCGGTTCTTATAAGCATCTTACCTGTCCACAGGCAAGGTGCTTTTTTTATTTCAAAAATCGGAGGTCATCATGGGCAAATATCAGAAAAATATCGAAGCTGCGCGGCGTATCAGCGTGATGCAGTATCTTCAAACCTATCACCCCGGCGAACTGGTTCGCAAAACGGACAAGGAGTATTGCACCAAGACGCACAGCAGCCTTGTTATCACGCCCGCAAATGGGCTGTTTCACTGGTTTTCGCAGAGCAAGGGTGGCAACAATGCACTCGACTATCTGGTAAAGGTCGAGGGCATGGATTTTGTCTCAGCGGTACGGTTGCTGAACGAAATGACACCGATGCCGGTCTCTGTTCAGACGGCTAAGGCAGCACCTGTGCAGCAGCAGCAGACATCCCGCCCCTTTGTGCTGCCGCCTGCGGACAGGAACGCCGAAGCTGCAACGGCCTATCTGATGCGGCGCGGTATCAGCCCGAAAGTGCTGCGCTACTGTGTGGGTAGTGGAATCCTATACCAAACTACGCACGGCAACTATCGCAACTGCGTTTTTGTGGGCAAAGATGAAAACGGCGTACCGCGCTCTGCTTTTCAGCGCGGCTGTCAAGGCAGCTTTCGCGGAGATGTCGCGGGCAGCCAAAAACAGTATGGCTTTCTGATTCCCGCCGAATCGGAAAACTGCGATACCGTTGAGATCTACGAAGCTCCTATTGATGCCATGTCCGGCGCAACGCTGCGGCAGTACAAACATGATTCCCCGTGGCGCAGCGTCCACTACTTGGCGCTGGGCGGGTTGAACCATCAGCCGATTGACTACTTTTTGCAGCAGCATCCAGAAGTAAAGCGCGTGTCGCTTTGCATTGACCGTGACGACCCCGGACGGAACTTCACAAAAATTGTTGCGAAACGGCTTGCAGAACGCGGATATATCGTACAGGACACGCCCCCAGCCATAGGCAAGGATTATAACGACTATCTGCTGGCGGCTCGTAGACTTATCAGCATGGAACGGTAAAGGAGTGGAACATGAAAACTATTGCAGTTGCAAACCAAAAAGGCGGTGTGGGCAAAACGACCACCACAGTAAACCTCGGCACAGCACTTGCGGCTATGGGCTACAAGGTGCTGTTGGTGGACGCCGACCCGCAGGGCGATTTGAGCAGCTATCTCGGCTATGAGGGCACCGAAAACGGCGCAACAATCAGCGACCTAATGGAATCGGTTATCAAGGACGAAAAGCCGCCAGAAGTAGTAATTCACCATGAAGAAAAGGTGGATTTCATTCCTTCCGACATTGGTCTGTCCGATATGGAAGTGAGCCTTGTAAACGTTATGGCGCACGAGAAAATCATGGAACAGGCATTGGAGCCGTTCAAGGATAAATACGACTACTGCTTGATCGACTGTATGCCCTCGCTGGGCATCATCACCGTAGCATCGCTTGTTGCGGCTGACAGGGTGTTGATTCCTGTGCAGGCGCAGCATTTCGCCCTCAAAGGTCTGGTGTCCCTGTTCAAATCCGTCAACCAAGTGAAGCGCCGTATCAATTCCCGGCTGGATATTGACGGCATTGTGCTGACGATGGTGGACAAGCGCACCAACCTTTCCAAAGATGTGTGTGCTGCCCTGCGCAGCGCCTACGGTCACGCGCTGAAAATTTACCGTGCAGAAATCCCGGTCAGTACGCGCACAGCAGAAAGCGCCGCCAGTACACATAGCGTGCTGACCTACGATGCCAACGGCCCGGCCAGTTTGGCATACAAAGCGCTTGCCAAGGAGGTGACGGAGAATGAGAGAGTACGGCAGCAACATCAATCTGCCCTCGCTCGATAATCTGTTTTCGAGTGAGCAGGAACGGCAGGATGCAAAATTAGAGAAAATCCAAATTTTGCCGCTGACGGAATTACATCCCTTTCGGAATCACCCTTTTCAAGTTCGTGACGATGACGAGATGGACAAAATGGTGGACAGTGTCAAGGAATACGGTGTCATGACCCCGGCCATTGTCCGCCCCCGGAAAGATGGTGGGTATGAAATTGTAGCTGGCCACCGTCGCTGCCATGCCAGTCAGCGGGCTGGCGTGGAGACTATGCCCTGCATCGTGCGGGATATGGACGATGATACTGCTATTATTCTGATGGTAGATTCCAACTGCCAGCGAGAGCATATTCTACCGAGTGAAAAGGCGAAAGCATATCAGATGAAGCTGGAAGCTGTAAAGAGAAAGGCCGGTAGACCGTCAAAAATAAATTCTGGCCAAGTTGGCCAGAATTTTACACAGCCTTTTTCCGTAGAGAAAGTCGCAGACGAAGCGGGTGAAAGTGTTAAGCAAGTGCAGCGCTTTATCCGTCTGAACAAACTCACCCCTGAACTCATGAAAATGGTGGATGATGGCAAGCTAAAAACCACTCCCGCCGTAGAACTTAGCTACCTTACCCCAGAAGAACAAGAGGACTTCCTCTCTTATATGGAATCCGAGGGCTGTACCCCGTCACTGTCTCAAGCGCAGAAACTTAAAGAGGCCAGCAAGGAAAGTGTGTTGACACCCGAAAAAATCCAGCATATTATGGCCGCCAAGTTGCCCAGCGTAAAGCCGCGTGACCCGCAGCTTATGATTCCCGTTGCAAAAGTTGAACGATACTTTCCTAAAGGCTTTACAAGCGACCAGATGCAGCAGGTTATCGTAAAACTGCTGGAAAACTACGCCCGTGCCCACCAGCACGGCAGCAGATGAGGGGGCACCGATGACAAGATTATTAGTTGTTGAACCCGGCTACTGCCCTTATCAAGCGGGTTTTCCCAGCGCGATGGCGGCTGCTTCCGAAGTTGTTGAGGGCGAGAGCCAAATCCTAAAACCGTTCGGCACACCGCGAATCGGGCTAATATGCAGCAAAGCACAAAGCCGACTGAAATATAACAGACAGGTCAATGATGAGGGCGTGACTGTGCGCGGACGCTTTCTCGTTTGCGGGTTAAATGGCGATAAAGTGGTTGGCCTGTCCAAAGACCAAGCGGACCGATACAGCCGTCTACTTTTTCTACCGCAAGTCGAAGATATGGCAAGCGGTGAACTGCCCGCCGCAAAGGTACGCCCGCAGGATGAACGCTACGGGAACAAACTATCTTTTTGGGAAAGGTTGGAAAGATAATGGAAGAAAAGACAGATAAAGTAGTCGGCTACATCGAATATCTCGGTGCAGGCGGGATGATCGGTGAAATCGTTCCTTACACAAGCGTGGAAAAATTCAAGGATGAAATTCTGGATTCCTTGGATTGTGGGCGACCAGTGACACCGGTTGTATTCTCAGATGAACTGGATGAGCCACTCCAATTTGATTCAGGCACCTATTTCCCGTGGGGATTTCGCAGCGAAAAGAGAGTGCAAATTCCTTATGAAATCTATCAAACTAACAGGCGAGACCTTGTTTTTATGGAGTATTCTCCTGCGCGGCTCGCTGCCGGAGCAAAGGACTACGAACTCGTGTACAAGGGGCAGATGGAGCGTTGGGAAACACTGGACAGCATTTATTCACGGCATAATCGGGATGACCGTCCAAACGCCAAAAGTATGCGTTCCGTCTCTGTCAGCGATATTATTGTGACACACAAAGATAACGAGACACACGCTTTTTATGTTCAGCCGATTGGGTATAAGCAGGTAGATAACTTGTTGCCGGAACTTGAAAATGCCACACTGTCAAAAGCAGAACAGCACGAGCGATAAGGAGCAGCCTATGGCCAAATACGAAAATATCCGTGCGCTTGCCAAAAAGCAACTGCAAGCCGTCACGGAGAGCAGCGACCGCTGGAAAGCATTTTTGCAGACAGCGGCCATTGCTTATAATTATAGTTTCCCGAACCAGCTTTTGATTCACGAGCAAAGCCCCACCGCCACAGCCGTGGCCGACATAGCTTACTGGAATAATAATGCGGGTCGCTGGGTCAAGCGCGGCGCACACGGTATCGCGGTATTTGACACTCGCGCCAATTCTTCCCGGCTGCGGTATCTGTTTGACATTTCCGATACCATCCCCCGCGCAGAGATTCCCGAAGCGTTGCCGTGGGTCATTACAGACCAGAACTGGCGGCCTGTTTGGGATAAAATTGTAGCGGATAATCACGCTGACAGCATCCAGAGCGCCCTCCTCATGCTCTCCACATCCTGCGTTGCCCAGCGCAGCGCCATGTTCACAACCGCACTGGGAAAAGCCATAGACGGCAGCAGCTTACAGTGGGCCAAGCCGGACGAACAGCGGCAGCTATTTTTACAGCTTATCACCCAAAGCTGTCTGTATATGGCCGCGCTGCGGTGCGGCGTGGATACTGCGCGGCTGGACCTGTCAGCCCTTGAATCCGTGAACCAGTTTGATACAAACCGCATTACTCTGTGTTTGGGCAGCGCTTGCCAACAAGCGGCACGGCCTCTCATGCAGCAGATCGGAAGCATCACGAGAGAAATTGACAGTGTTGCACGCGCCGAAAAAGTCCGCTATTATGGTGACGAACAGGAAGAAACCAATAACACCAAGGAGGTCAACAATGGAGTACATGATGGTGAACGGCTACCAAATCCCGGCGCTGACGCTGAACGAGCCGCCGATGCCGGAAATCGGCAAGTACGGCAGCCTGCGGCGGAATTTTCTGCGAGAGAACGCGCCGATGGTGTTCGACGAGATGCTGCTGGAGGGAACGCTGTACCCGCATCTGGTGGAGATGGACAACGCAGTACATCGGCAAATCGAACAGACGATGCAGACGCTGATGCAGCAGAGCACCGCCCCGAACCGGCAGACCGACCCGATGGGCTGGACGCAGTGGATGAACGCCTTGCAGAGCCAAGCCGAGGAACTGGCGATGCAGCAGATTTACAGCCTGTAATACAAGAACCCCAAGCGGAGAGCGATACCACGCCCTCCGCTTTTTCTGTACCCATTTCTGATTTGCCGCCGCTGAGCGATGAACTGATTCTAGGCTTGCTGGCGAAAGAATCCTCCAGCCGTGCCGACAATGCGGCTATTCTGGAATATTTCAATGAGCATTCCGACCTTGCCGAGCGCAGCGCCTTTTGCAAGCACTGTTACAAGCAAATTTATACATATTTGTTCGTGGATGACCATACCGTGGGTTTTATCCGGCATGATATGTACCTTGAACTTTGGGAGGGTAACTATCTTACCAAAACAGCACAGGTCAATCTGACATGGGATGCTGTTGCCGCAAAGATTGCTGACCTTATCGGGCAAGGGCGTCTGATCGTTCCAATCAAGGCAGCACCCGTGCCGCAGCAGATGGAGCAGCT
>ENA-ORTI01000672-ORTI01000672.1-human-gut-metagenome-genome-assembly--contig:-NODE-672-length-39857-cov-5.601553_pt1 | contig 39857 bp, 38 predicted proteins | sample MGYA00242071_ERZ509191 | MGnify/ENA primary metagenome ERZ509191 (study PRJEB26280, sample SAMEA2338832) | human gut metagenome | biome: human gut; feature: human-associated habitat; material: faeces...
ACACCTCTCCCTACTTTGCAACCCCTTTTTTCACTTTTCCCTTCGTTCATATGAAGCGGCGTCTGTCATAAGGCGCACTTATGGCAGACGCCGCTTTTGCTGCGCCGATGGCGATGTTTCCCGCCCAAAGTGGGGGCGCCGCAGTTCATGATGAAGAAGTTATAAAAACAGGGCATTCCGGGCAGGGCGGGCGTAAATTTCTTCCAATTCGTGCTGGTGGTAGAGATATCCCGCATCATCAAAATACTTGGCACCAGAGGGACAGCCTTTGACGCAGGCGCAGCACTTGATACAGATCCCCTTGACCTGCGACACATCGGCGGGATCGATGCTGCCCATGGGACATCGGGCGGCGCACAGGCCGCAGCCGCCGCAGAGAGCCATGTCTGTCTTGGGCTTGACCTTCAGAATGTTGATGGGCGCACCGTGGCGGTCGCGGGGCGTATAATAGGGCCGGATGGGCTCCTGCCCTGCCACGGCTACTGGCACAGCAGGCAGCGCAGCAAGGCCGCCGATCTTCTGGGCCGCGGCACGGGCAAAATTGTCCATCTCCGCCAGATCTGCCGCGTTAGGACGGCCTGCCCCCAGTGTGCGGGAAAAGCTATGCTCCCCCACAAAGGCGGCTGCCGCCACCGGCACAAAGCCGTTGGCGGTCATGATATTCCGCAGTTCCATCAGTGAATCATCGAAATCGCGGTTGCCAAACAGGACCACGGGTACCGCCGGTGTAGCGGCGCCGCGGATCTGTTCCGTGAGATAGGGCAGGAGGACGTTGGGCACACGGCCTGCATAGGTGGGCGTGCCCAGCACCACCAGATCGTCGGGGCCGAAGGTCAGCGCCTCCTTCCGCACGGCGGGCGCCGTGAAATCTACCGCCTCCAGCGGTGCGGAGAACGCTGCGGCCAGGCTCGACGCGATACGCCGGACCGTCTTTTCCGTAGTGCCGGTGCCGCTGAAATACACGGCCCATACCTTTTGGGGCTGCATGATGATTCCCTCCCTCTGCTTTCTATTTTATACTTATATAGGTAGTTACAGCTTGAAATCGTCCTCCGTCAGCCGTGTGGCGTCCAGCTTCATTGGACGGGGCGGCACCCGCTTCAGGGGATCGTAGCTGAATGCGCCGCAGTGGTCGGAGGCGGGCACCACGCCGCGCTTGACGCAGACCACCTGCTCGTCGTTGATACGACTGCCCTTGGCGCAGTAGGCGCAGCGGGGATCGATATTTTTCCGAAACAGCATGGTATCACCTCACAGCGTATACAGATGCACCGCGCCATCGGCAGCGGTAGCGCTGATCTGGGTGATGGGATTCTCAAAGCTGTCGATGATACGGGCAGCCATGGGGTCCTCCAGCTCCTTCTGGATCAGGCGGCGCAGGTTGCGGGCGCCATAGGTCATGGAGTAGGACTTCTCCACCAGGTAGTCCACCAGCGCATCGTCGTAGTGGAATGTATAGCCCTTGTCGCTCAGGGACTTGCGCAGCTCCTCCAGCATAATGCGGGCGATACCGGCAAAATTCTCCTTGGACAGGTGGTTGAAACAGATGATCTCGTCCACGCGGTTCAGGAACTCGGGGCGCAGGAAGTCCCGCAGTGCCTTCATCGTGCGCTCCTTCCCCTGGTCATCGGCGCTGCCGCCGAAGCCCACCGCACCGGCGGACTTGGTGTCGGAACCGGCGTTGCTGGTCATGACGATGATCGTATTTTCGAAGTTCACCTTACGGCCGTGGGCGTCGGTGATCTGGCCGTCGTCCAGGATCTGCAGCAGGACATTAAGCACGTCGGGGTGTGCCTTCTCGATCTCATCGAACAGCACCACGGAGTAAGGCTTGCGGCGGATCTTCTCCGTCAGCTGGCCCGCCTCGTCATAGCCCACATAGCCTGGGGGCGATCCCACGATGCGGGAGACGGAGTGCTTCTCCATAAACTCGGACATATCCAGGCGGATCAGGGACTCCGGCGCGTTGAACAGGTCGTCCGCCAGCTGCTTCACCAGCTCCGTCTTACCCACGCCGGTGGGTCCCACGAAGATGAAGCTCACCGGCTTGTGCTTGGGTGAAATACCCACACGGTTGCGGCGGATCGCGGCGGACACGGCGGCGATGGCCTCGTCCTGCCCCACCACATGGGCACGGAGGCGCTGGTCCAGCTCCGCCAGACGCTTGAATTCTTCCTCCTTGATCTTGCTGGCCGGTATCTTCGTCCACATCTCGATGACGCGGGCGATGTTGTCCATGGTCAGCTGGGGCGTACCCTTGGCACGGATGGCGTTGAGCTCATCGGTGACACGCAGCTCCTGGCTGCGCAGCTCGGCGATGCGCTCGTAGCGGTGATCCAGCTCTTCCTGGGTAAACTCCTGCCCATCGGCAGGCTGAGCGGACATGAGGTTTTCCCGCTCAAAGGTGAGGTTCTCCAGCTCGCGCTCCAGCTCCATGCGGCGGTTGATGTCCGGGTCGTGGAGATTCTTATCGGAGCACGCCTCGTCGATCAGGTCGATGGCCTTGTCCGGCAGGTAGCGGTCGGTAATGTACCGCTCCGACAGCAGCACCGCCTGGCGCAGCACGCCCTGAGGGATGGCCACGCCGTGGAACTGCTCGTAGTAGTGAGCGATGCCCTGCAAAATCTTCAGCGTGTCCTCGATATTCGGCTCATTTACGGTGACAGGCTGGAAGCGACGCTCCAGCGCGGTATCCTTTTCGATGTGCTTGCGGTACTCGTTGAAGGTGGTAGCGCCGATGACCTGAATTTCGCCGCGGCTCAGGGCGGGCTTCAGGATATTGGCGGCGTTCATGCTGCCCTCGGCATCGCCGGCGCCCACGATGTTGTGGACCTCGTCGATAACGAGGATGATGTTGCCCGCCTTGCGGATCTCCTCGATCAGCCCCTTCATGCGGCTTTCAAACTGACCGCGGAACTGGGTGCCTGCCACCAGTGCCGTAAGGTCCAGCAGATAGACCTCCTTCTGGCGCAGCTTGAAAGGCACATCGCCGGAGACGATGCGCTGGGCCAGTCCCTCGGCGATGGCGGTCTTGCCCACGCCGGGCTCACCGATGAGGCAGGGGTTGTTCTTCTGTCGGCGGTTCAAAATCTGAACGACCCGCTCGATCTCCTGTTCGCGGCCAATGACGGCGTCCAGCTTGCCGTCACGGGCACGCTGGCTCAGGTTGATGCAGTAATTGTCCAGAAACTTGCGCTTCTGGTCCTTTTTGCGGCCGGCAGGCTGCTGCTGACCGGCCCCGGCGTTGTCGCGGGGCTGCTCGGCAGGCGGGTTGCTGCTGTTGCTGAACAGGCGATTCAGGAACGGGAACGTGGCGGTCTTGCCGCTCTCCTCATCGTCCTCACCGCTGTCCTCCGGCAGGTCGTTCATCTCCTCCGCGCCGCCGAATGCCTGCATCATCTCACTGTTGATGTTTTCCAGGTCCTCCGGCGTGATGCCCATGCGCTTCATCATCTCCTCCACCTGGGGCAGGCCCAGCTGGGCGGCACATTTCAGGCACAGGCCCTCATTGACCATCTCGTTCTTCTCGTTCATGCGGGAGATGAACACGACGGCCACGTTTTTCTTGCATCGGGAACAAAGTGTAGGCTGCATGGTATTCCTCCATTATCCGTTGGGGTGATATGAGTATTGCCGCTCTGCGGCGCGGGCAAACGGGTCATCAAAGGGATGTGATCAGCTCCATGGGGCTGTGCTCCGCAAAAAAGCGGAGGATGTAGGTCTGGCTGATAAGCTCAGGCGTGATCCAGATCTGGAGATGGCGCAGCAGCCAGACGGCGAAAAACAGCAGCAGCGCGCCTTTCACCAATCCCAGTGCGCCGCCCATCACGGCGTTGATGCCGTGGACCACGGGCAGTTTTGTAAAGAGGTGCAGCGGCGCCAGCAGCAACCGCAGCAGGAGGAGCAGCAGCAGGAACGACACCAGATAGACCACGGCGTAGGCCACGGAGCGCAGTACCGTGGACACCACGGCGGACAGCAGCGTCTGCCCCACCTCCTGGGCTTTTTCGGTGGCGCTCTCTACCAGTTTGTCCAGGGCCTCGCCGGAAAAGCCAAATGTCTCCAAAAGTCCGGCGGCGGCCAGACTGGGGTCGTCTGCGGCAGCGGCCTGTCCGTCCATCTGCTGCTGGATCTTCTCCGTCAGCATGGGTTCCAGCCATTTGGCGGCAGGATCGGCCAGATGCTCGGCCAGCCACGCCGCGCCCAACAGGGCCACGATGATGATGGCCACCCGTGCAAGGCTCTGCAGGAAGCCCTGCCGCACGCCCAGCACCAGTGCCAGCAGCAGGCAGGCTGCCATAAAAATATCCACAAAAATAGCCATAGCTCTCCTTTGCCGTTACGGCAGATACAGGCTGGCGGCAGTGGAGCCGGCCAGCACGGCGGAACCATCGGCGCGCATCAGCACCTGGCGCGCCTCGCTGACGGCGTCCAGTCGGGCGCACTCTGCCAGCGTCTTGTCGTAGATGACCATGCGGTCGCTGAACAGCACCGCAATGTAGCGGCCCGCGGCGGACATGCTCAGCACCTCGCCATCCACGTCCAGCGAAGCCATGACCTGCCCATCGCTGTCCACGGTGACAAGACGGTGCTGGGTGCCGTTGCGATAGCGGCCCAGCAGCAGCGCGGCGTAACCGTCGCCGCAGTCCACGCGGCGCAGATAGTCGCTGCCGCAGCTGTACGCGGCGCGGACCTCCCCGCTGTCATCCAGGAAGCAGAGCTGCTCCTCCATCACGGCGCAGAACCGGCTGCCCATGGGGATCAGGTCGTAGATCAGGCTTCCGGTGAGAGCAGTGGTGGTCAGGGCCGACTCGCTGTTGATGCGGTAGAACACCACGTAGCTGGTAAAGACGCCGCTGCTCTGCCCCATGGTGACGGCGGCCAGGGTGCGGCTGTCGTCGGACAGGGCGGCGGTCATAATGAACCGATCCGCCGAGCGGTAGGCGAACACCGGCTGGCCGGAGGCGTCGTACACCCGCACCGCGGCCTTGCAGCCGCTTTCGTTGCTGGTAACCGTGAGGTAGCCGTCCTTATTGAGGGCCACGGCCAGTATCTCGCCGGAGGTGTCCACCTGGCAGGCCAGGCCCTTGGCAGTCAGGACATAGACCGAGGTGCCGCCCACGTCATAGGCGGCGGCGCGGGAGGCGCCGCGCACCAGCGCGGGGGATTGGAACTTCACCGTCTGCTCGTAGACGGTCTTGCCCGTTTCGTCCAGCACCGATACCTGGTGCATGGATACGGAGACAAGGCTGCCGTCCAGCGAGGCGAAGCTGCCGGACTGGTCGCTGGCGTAACGGTACAGCTGGGCGCAGCCGTTCTCGTCCTTCTGGGCCTTGGTGTACAGCAGGCGGCGGCGCAGGCCGTCGAACTCCCCGCGGTCGTACAGCACTGACAGCACCACGGCGATCAGCGCCAGCAGCGTCACCAGCGCCAGCCAGAGGAAGCGTTTTTTACTTTTCTTCGCCACGCGGCGGGGCGGTTCCTCCTGGGGGTTGCCGCCGGTGAAGGTCATTTGCTCTCTCTTATCCATTGAGTCGTTCGTCCTCATACCATACGCGGGTGAGATACAGTCCGCCGGGAGGCGCCGTGGGACCTGCCAGCGTGCGGTTGCCGGAGTCCAGGATGACAGGGATGTCCTCCGGCGTCAGCTTGCCCTCCGCCGCATACAGCACCGTGCCCGTAATGGCACGTACCATATTATACAAAAAACCGTCGGCGCAGACCTTCAGCTCCAGCAACTCACCGCTGCGGGTGACGCGGCAGTAGTGGATGGTGCGCACCGTGCTGCGGACGTTGGTACCCACGCTGCGCACGGCGGCAAAGTCGTGGGTACCCTCAAACATGCGGGCAGCGCGGTCCATCACCGCCTCATCCAGCCGTTTGGGATAGAAATAGGCCCGATCCACGTAGAACGGGTTCTTGATGCGGGAGTTATAGATGCGGTAGGTGTACTCCTTTTTGATGCAGGAGCCGATGGCGTTGAAATCCTCCGCCACCTCGTAGGCCGCCTTCACCACGATGTCCTCGGGGATATGGGTATTGGCGGCGAAGGGCAGGCGATCCACGGGGATGCGGGAATCGGTGCGGAAATTGGCCACGTAGTGCTCGGCATGGACACCGGCATCGGTGCGGCCGCAGCCGGTGACCTTCACCGGTTCGCCGCAGACCATGCTCAGGCCCCGCTCCAGCGTCTGTGCCACGGAGATCTCCGTTTTCTGCACCTGCCAGCCGTGATAGGCGGCGCCGTTATACATTAAGATAAGGGCGATGTTGCGCACCGCGCCGCCTCCTTTCTCAGAAGCCGAATTTTTTCAGAACGATAACACCGGCGGTCAGTGCCACGAACGCCGCCAGACTCAGCCAGTCCGCCTTTTGGTAGTGCAGGACGCGGAGGGCCGTGCGGCCCTCGCCGCCGTGATAGCAGCGGCACTCCATGGCGGTGGCCAGCTCATCGGCGCGGCGGAACGCACTGATGAACAGTGGCACCAGAATGGGCACCAGTGCCTTGGCTCGCTGGAACACATTGCCCGTCTCAAAGTCCGCGCCGCGGGCCTTCTGGGCGGACATGATCTTATCCGTCTCCTCAATGAGCGTGGGGATGAACCGCAGGGCGATGGACATCATCATGGCCAGCTCATGCACCGGAAAGCGCAGCTTCTTCAGGGGGGCCAGCAGGCTCTCCAGTCCGTCGGTGAGGGCAATGGGGCTGGTGGTATAGGTCATGAGGAACGTGCCCATGATGAGCATCACGATGCGCAGCACCATCTGCACAGCGGAGATGATACCCTGCCAGGTGATGTGGCGCAGCAGCCACACGTCCGCCACCGGCGTACCGGTGGTGAAAAACATGTTCATGATGGCGGTGAACGCCACGATAATGTACACCGGCTTCAGGCCGCGGGTCAGGGCCTTCCATTCCACCTTGGACAGCAGGATGCAGACCGCCAGCACCACGATCATGATGCCGTAGGTCAGCGGGCCCTTGGCGTTGAACAGCGCCACGATGTACAGAATGACGCACAGCAGCTTGGTGCGGGGGTCCAGACGGTGGATAGGGGTATTCCCCGGGAAAAACTGGCCCAGTGTAATATCCTTCAGCATGCGTCAGCGCCTCCTTCCTTCCGGAGCAGCGCATCGCGCAGCGCCTCCACGGTATAGACTGCCGTGTCCACCGGCAGGCCGCGGCGGCGCAGTGCCAGCGCCACCTTGGTCACCTGGGGGATGTCCAGGCCCACCTGCTCCAGCTCATCGGCGCGGGCGAACACCTGACGGGGCGTGCCCTCCATGAACACATGGCTGTCCGACAGGACCACGATGCGGTCCACATTGCGGGCGATCTCCTCCATGCTGTGGCTCACCAGCACCACAGAGGCGTTTTTCGCCCGATGATAGTCCTGAATGCGGGCCAGAATATCGTCGCGGCCACGGGGATCCAGACCCGCCGTGGGCTCGTCCAGCACCAGAACCTTGGGTTCCATGGCGATAACGCCGGCGATGGCCACGCGGCGCTTCTGTCCGCCGGACAGCTCGAAGGGTGACTTGTCCAGCATGGCCTCCGTCAGGCCCACGAAGGCGGCGGCATCGCGAACGCGGCGGTCGATGTCCGCCTCGTCCAGGCCCATATTTTTGGGGCCGAAGGCAATGTCCTTATACACAGTTTCTTCAAAAAGCTGGTACTCCGGATACTGGAACACCAGTCCCACCTGGAACCGCACGTCCCGTATCTTCTTGGGGTCGGCCCAAATGTCCCTCCCCTGCAGCAGGATACGGCCGGAGGTGGGCTTCAGCAGGCCATTGAGATGCTGGATCAGGGTGGACTTACCGGAGCCGGTATGGCCGATAATGCCCAGAAATTCACCGTCCATCATGGACAGGTTCATGTCGTCCACGGCGCTGCGCTGAAAGGGCGTGCCCGCCGAGTAGGTGTGAGTCAGATGCTCTATTTGTAAGATCGGTTCCAAGGTTACTTCCCTTCCGCTGCGCCCAACGCGCGGCAAATGGTATCGGCGCACTGGTCCACCGTCAGGCTGTCCAGTGCCACAGGCAGACCCGCCTGCCGGAGCTCATACAGCAGCTCCACCGTGTCGGGAGCGGCCAGACCGAAGGCGTGGAGCTCCTCCACGCGGGAGAACACCTGGCAGGGTGTACCGTCCATGGCCACGGTGCCGTCGTTCATGACGATAACGCGGTCGGCGTCCTCCGCCTCCGACATGTGGTGGGTGATGAGCACCACGGTGATCCCCCGCTCCCGATTCAGGCGGTGGACAGTGTCCAGCACCTCACGGCGTCCGGCGGGGTCCAGCATAGCCGTGGCCTCGTCCAGCACAATGCACTCCGGCTCCATGGCGATGACGCCGGCGATGGCGATGCGCTGCTTCTGGCCGCCGGACAGCAGGTGCGGCGCGTGGCGGGCGAATTTCTCCATGCCCACCGCGGCCAGCGCGTCGTCCACACGGCGGCGTATCTCCGCCGTGGGCACACCCAGATTCTCCGGCCCGAAGGCCACATCCTCCTCCACCACGTTGGCGACGATCTGGTTATCGGGGTTCTGGAACACCATACCGGTGCGCCGCCGGATCTCCAGCAGCAGCGACTCGTCGCGGGTGTCCATACCCTCCACGTACACGGCGCCGCCGCTGGGCAGCAGCACCGCGTTCATGTGCTTGGCAAGGGTGGATTTGCCGGAGCCGTTGTGGCCCAGCACCACCACGAAGGTGCCCTTCTCCACCGTGACGGACACGCCGCGGAGGGCGGGAGGATTCGTCTCCCCCTCCGGCGCGGGATAGGTGAAGGTCAGGTCTTTTGTTTCGATCATGGTCGACATTCTGTTATATCTCCGTTCTTGGTCAATCGGCGCACCAGCGGCCGGTAGCGCCGCAGGGCAGCGCCATGCCGGAATCGGTGCAGGGCAGTCCCAGCTCGTCCCACGTCACATGGCCGCCGAACTTGCGGCCCACCAGCATTTGCAGGATATATCCCAGCACCGACGGGGCCAGGCCCGTGGTGTAGCTGTTGAGGATAACGAATAAAGGCCTGTCCGACAGCACCTGGGCGCACAGGCGGACAAAGGGGTACAGGTTCTCCTCCAGCTTCCAGACCTCGCCGGAGGGGCCGCGGCCGTAGCTGGGCGGGTCCATGATGATGGCGTCATACGTCTTGCCGCGGCGGATCTCCCGCTCCACGAATTTGGCGCAGTCATCCACGATCCAGCGGATGGGCGCGTCGGCAAGGCCGCTGAGCCGTGCGTTGTCCTTGGCCCAGGCCACCATGCCCTTTGCCGCGTCCACATGGCAAACGCTGGCGCCCGCTTTGGCGCAGGCCACGGTGGCGCCGCCGGTGTAGGCGAACAGGTTCAGCACCCGAATGGGGCGGCCCGCCGTGCGGATCTGCTCCATGGCGAAGTCCCAGTTGGCGGCCTGCTCCGGAAAGAGACCGGTATGCTTGAAGTTCATGGGCTTGACCTGGAACGTCAAGTCCTTATAGCGGATGGGCCAGCTCTCCGGCAGCTTGCCCTTGTCCCAGTGGCCGCCGCCGGTGGAGGAACGGGAGTAGCGGGCGTTGGCGGTCTTCCAGCGCCGGTCGCGGCGATCCGTATCCCAGATGGCCTGAGGGTCGGGACGCACCAGTATCTGCTGATCCCAGCGCTCCAGCTTTTCCCCGCCGCCGCAGTCCAGCAGCTCGTAATCCTGCCAATCCTTTGTGATCCACATAAAGGCCATACCCCCGTGTTCGAGATAGTAAATCAGTTTATTATACAACGCTCCGCCGTGGCCGTCAACCGTGGAAAAGAAAAGCGCCCCTCCGTTTTTTGGAGAGGCGCGGGGTCATTTCTCGCTCTTATCGCCTTTGGTCAGGCCGGTAATGACGTTCTTCACGCCGCTCAGGCCCTTTTCCGCAGTTTTCAGGCCCTCACCGGCGGCCTTCTTCATCTCGCCCTTCACGTCCGACGCCAGACGGCGGAATATCTCAGTGATGATCTTCTTATCCTTCTCGTCCGCGCCGTTGTACTGCTTCAGCAGCGCCGCCATCTTGGCCAGCCCGCCGGCCCGGAGATCCTCCAGCGTGCGGGTCTTGCCGGACATGCTCAGGATGTCGAACAGGGCGTCGGTGAACTGCTCCCGCTCCTGGGGCGTCATGGAGCCGATCCACTGGCGCAGCAGGTCGTCGCTGACCTTTCCCATGGGGGAGCGCTGGCCCAGGTGTACGAAGCGGGGCCCCTCCACATTCCAGGACATGGGCTCGTGCTGCATGATGGAGCGGTTGCTGCTGTCGATGACGGCGTAATCCTCGGCGTGCTCCAGCAGGATGCCCACGATGGAGGACTCGGGGATATAGGTATGGAGCTTGTCCGCCACGCGGCGGTACGCCGCGGAATCCACCATGTCGTGAGAAAAACCGGGGCCGTCGTTGTTGTAGGCAGCCAGCAGCCGGTCCTGCAGCGGGGCGGGGATGTGGATGGCAGCCCAGGCCGCCAGATTGCCGCCCTTGCTGTGACCGCCGATGCGCAGCCCGCGATCAGGGCAGGCGGCGGCTATCTCCTCGGTGTAGGCCGCGGCGCGGATCTGCGCCGGTACAGCGGAGAGGTAGCTCATGTTGAAGTCCTCCTTCCAGCCCACCAGTGAGGTGTCGGTGCCCATGAAGGACACCAGCAGCGTATCGTCCGGCAGCAGGTAGGACACAGCATCGAACTGCATCTCCTTGACCTCGTCGTACTCGTGGGTGAAGCCAAACATCCGCACCTCGCGGAAGCGCTCCGTCTCCGCCGCCAAGCGCATCAGAGGGATATAGTCCAGCTCCGACAGACCCAGCTGCTCGTCCTCCTTCGTCAGGCGGGCGGCCACCTCTGGCAGGGCCACAGCCCGGGTTGGATCGGTGGTCTTCAGATCGTCAAACCGGCGGAAATTGATATAGGAGATGATGCACAGCACCAGATCGTCCACCTCGTTGAAGCCGTCCCGTGTGAAGGGCAGGTCGCCCCGCCAGCGCAGGTAGTCCATGACAGTCCCGTTCTTTTCCATATGCCCCTCCTGTTCTCATGTCTGAGATGTCAGTATAGCATAGTTTCCCTGCGGAGACAAGCGGTATGCGGCACGCGTCTATCGAAAATCTGCTGTTGGATCTTTATTTGCGTATTTTCGGAAAGGCGATTGCTTTCCGCCGTTTTCTACGATATACTGTTTTTATAAGATCCGCCATACGGCGTATGGCAGAAAGGGGTGTACATGGGAAACATTATGTGGGGGATCGTATTTCTTCTGGCCGGTGTGGTGCTGGTCTGGCTGGGCATCCGGCAGCGGAAGAGGGCCCAGCGGGACTACGAGGATGATGTGCGGCGCTACACCGCCAGCACGGTGATGACGGTGGTGCATCTGGATGAATCGGTGCTGGAGACCTGGGAGGATCGGGATGACGGCGGCCGCGAGCTGCGGCGGGAAACGGTGTACCAGCCCACCTACGAGTACACGGTAGACGGCAAAACGTACCGGTATGCCAGCCGTCAGTGCGTCTCCAGCCGCGATATGGGGCGGCAGGTCACGGGCTACTATGATCCCGCTGATCCCTCCTGCATCACGGAGAACAGGCCCAGAAAACCGATCTTGGGCGGATTTTTCTTCTTCGCCTTTGCGGCGTTCCTGCTGTTTTTCGCCTATTGGTCCTTTACGGGAGAGCTTTACATCTCCTGAGTACATCGCGAAAAAGAGGAGCGGTCCACAGGACCGCTCCTCTTTTTTGCTGTGCGCCGCTGGCTTAGCCCGGGGGCCACGTCATGTCGCGGCCGGCCAGCACATGGAAGTGCAGGTGCTTGACGGTCTGCCCCGCCTGATCGCCGCAGTTGTTGACGATGCGGTAGCTCTCCACGCCCAGCTCCTTGCAGATCTTCACGATGACATCGAAGCAGTGGGCCACCACGCCGCTGTTGTCCGCCGTAATGGCGTTGGCACAGCAGATATGCTCCTTGGGTACCACCAGAAAATGGGTGGGCGCCTGGGGGTCGATGTCGTAGAAAGCGTAGCACTGCTCGTCCTCATAAACCTTGTTGCTGGGGATCTCGCCGTCGATGATGGCACAGAACAGGCAATCGTTCTTCATGGTCTGTCTCCTTTCGATGGTTTTTTTCACGCCGTCCCGCCCCGGCGGAGCGGGACGGCGGTGTTCTTGTTTTCTCAGCCCAGCTTGGAGGACACAAAATCGTCCACCGTGGCCAGCGCATCGTCCACCTTCAGCAGATCGGTGCCGCCGCCCATGGCGCTGTCCGGCTTGCCGCCGCCCTTGCCGCCGCATACAGCGGACACGGACTTCACCAGTTCGCCTGCCTTGATGCCCTTGGCAACAGCCTCCTTGCCGCAGACGGCCAGGAAGCTGACCTTCTCGCCGACGATGCTGGCAAGCACCGCCACCACGGCAGGGTCCTTATCCCGCAGGAAGTCGCCCATGGTACGCAGGGCGTTGGCATCCAGACCCTGACGGCTGCTGGTGATGATGTGCAGACCGCCCACGGCCTTGGCGGACGCCATGACCTGCTTGGCCTCGCCCAGAGACGCCTCGGCCTTGAACTTCTCCACAGCCTGACGCAGCTCCTTCATCTCGTTGGCCTGCTGCTCCATACGCTCCAGAATGCTGCCGGGAGCGGTCTTGAAGAACTGGGCGGCCTTCAGCAGGGTGGTGCGGCCATGGCGGGTCTCCTCCAGAGACACCTTGCCGGTGGTGGCCTCAATGCGGCGGACGCCGGAGGCCACGCTGCTCTCGGACTTGATGCGGAACATACCTGTCTTGGCGGTATTGTCCAGATGGGTGCCGCCGCACAGCTCCATGGAGAAATCGCCCATGGTCACGACGCGCACCGTCTCGCCGTACTTCTCGCCGAAGGTAGCCACGGCGCCGCGGGCCTTGGCCTCCGCCAGCGGCAGCTCCTCGGTGACGACGGACAGGCCGTCCAGCACCGCGTCGTTCACCAGATCCTCTACCTCCAGCAGCTGCTCGGGGGTGATGGCTTCAAAGTGGGTGAAGTCGAAGCGCAGGCGGTCCGGCTCCACCAGAGAACCGGCCTGATGAACGTGGTCGCCCAGCACCTTCTTCAGCGCGGCATCCAGCAGATGGGTGGCCGTGTGGGCACGGCGAACGGCGCTGCGGCGCTCCGTATCGATGGCGGGGGAAACGTTGTCGCCCACATGGAGGGCGCCCCGCAGCAGCTTGCCATAGTGCATGTATTTGCCGCCCTTGTTCTTCTGGACATCCGTGACCACAAACTCCACACCGTCGGCGGTGATGACGCCGTGGTCGGCCACCTGGCCGCCCATCTCAGCGTAGAACGGAGTCTGATCCAGCACCACGATGGCGTCCATGCCGCTGACGATCTCCTCCACCAGCTGGCCGTCGGTCACGATGGCCAGCACTTTGGCGTCGTCCAGCTTGTCATACTCGTAACCGGCGAACACAGTGGCGGGCATGTCCTTGCCGAACTCCACACCGGCCCATCCCAGGTCGCCCATGGCCTTGCGGGCCTCGCGGGCGCGCTCCTTCTGCTCGGTCATCAGGGTCTGGAAGGCGGTCTCGTCCACGGTCATGCCCTCCTCGGCCGCCATCTCCGCCGTCAGGTCGATGGGGAAGCCGAAGGTATCATACAGCTTGAAGGCGTCGCTGCCGGAGAACACCGTCTCCCCCTTCTCCTTGTGGGCCGCCAGCATCTCGCCGTAGATGCGCATGCCGCCGTCGATGGTGCGGGCGAAGTTCTCCTCCTCGGTGCGGATGACCTTGGTGATATAGCTCTGTTTCTCCCGCAGGTCAGGGTACTGGCACTCGTTCTCGTGTACCACGGTATCCACCACCTGATACAGGAACGGCTCGTTGACGCCCAGCAGCTTGCCGTGGCGGGCGGCGCGGCGCAGCAGGCGGCGCAGCACGTAGCCGCGGCCCTCATTGCTGGGCAGGATGCCGTCGCAGATCATGAACGTGGCGGAGCGGATGTGGTCAGTGATGACGCGCAGGCTCACGTCCCGCTTGTAGCTCTCGCCATAGTGGGCGCCGGTAAGCTCGGACACCTTGTGGGTGATGTTCATGACGGTGTCCACGTCAAACAGGCTATCCACGTTCTGGCACACGCAGGCCAGACGCTCCAGACCCATGCCGGTGTCGATGTTCTTCTGCTTCAGCTCAGAGTAGTTGCCGTGACCGTCGTTGTCGAACTGGGAGAAAACGTTGTTCCACACCTCGACGTAGCGGTCGCAGTCGCAGCCGACTGTGCAGCCGGGCTTACCGCAGCCGTACTCTGCGCCGCGGTCGTAGTAAATTTCGGAGCAGGGGCCGCAGGGGCCGGAGCCATGCTCCCAGAAATTATCCTCCTTGCCGAAGCGGAAGATGCGCTCGGCGGGGATGCCGACCTCGTCACGCCAGATGGCGAAGGCCTCGTCGTCCGCAGGGGTCGTCTCGCTGCCGGCGAACACAGAGGGGTACAGGCGGTCCGGCTCCAGGCCGACCCACTCGGGGCTGGTGAGGAACTCCCACGACCAGGCGATCGCCTCATGCTTGAAGTAGTCGCCGAACGAGAAGTTGCCGAGCATCTCAAAGAAGGTGCCGTGGCGCGCGGTGTGACCGACGTTGTCGATGTCGCCCGTGCGGATGCACTTCTGGCAGGTGCAGACGCGGCGGCGCGGCGGCTCCTCCTCGCCCTTGAACCAGGGCTTCATGGGGGTCATGCCCGCGTTGATGAGCAGGATGGACTTGTCGTTCTGCGGGATCAGGGAAAAGCTGGGCAGGCGCAGGTGGCCCTTGCTCTCAAAGAAGCGGAGGAACATCTCTCTCAGCTCGTTGAGGCCGTAAACAGGATGGGACATTGTTGATTTCTCCTTTGTATGCTAAATTTTTTGTCTTATTTTTTCTTGATCTCCATTCCGATCAGCTGCATATCGGGGTCAAAGGCGATGCGGAAATAGACGCTCTTTTTCTCGTACTTTCGCCGGATGACCGCGATGGCGTGCGGCTCGTCGGTGTCCGTCACGCCGGTGACCATCGTGTCCGTCACCTCCTTCGGCTCTCCGAGGCCGTCGGTCGCCGTGTCCATCACGTCCTCCAGAGCCGAAGCGGTCGTCGCATCGCGCACATCGCTGCGCAGTTCCTCGTAGACCTCGTCGTATTCGCCGCGGATCAGCTGGTCCATCACGCCGAGTCCGGCGCTGAGGACCGCGTCCTCCTCCATTCCCTTTGGCAAGGGATTTCCCTTTACCGCGCACGCGGTACAGAGGAGCAGGAGCGCCAATGCCGCAAGCGGCAGTCCTATTTTCTTTTTCGTTTTCTTCACCTCGCTTTGTAAACACAAAAAGGCTCCGCCCCGAAATAGGGGCGAAGCCTTGCTTCACGGTACCACCCTAATTATCTCCCCTCCGCGGGGAGCATCTTAGCCGTCCGGTAACGGGGACGAGGCGTTCCGCTCCTCGCGGACGGCTCCAAAGCGGCTGCCGTGCCTCGTAGGCCGAGGGCTTTCACCAGCTCCCTCTCGCTGCGGGCTCGTCTGCACGGCTAACTTTTTCATCGCGTTTATGGAGCTATTATATCCGAATTTCTTTTTTTGTCAAGCGCCCGCTTGCAATTCCTCCGCCTTTGCCGTATACTTTTTTCACCTGTGCTACCGTATTTTGAAAAGAGGGAAACCTATGAAGCGTTCCTATTCCGGCTATCTGTACATCGTTCTCTGCGCCGTCATTTTCAGCACGATGGAGGTCATGCTCAAAACCGTTCACGGCGTCTTCGCGCCCATGCAGATCACCTGCCTGCGCTTTCTCATCGGCGGTCTCCTGCTCATTCCCTTTGCCCTGCGCTCGATGAAGAAAAAGGGCGCCGCCTTCACCCGCGCCGACGCCGGCTTCTTTGCGCTCACGGGCTTTCTGTGCGTGGCGTTCTCGATGGTGCTCTACCAGATGGCGGTGACCTACACCAAGGCATCCGTCGTCGCCATCATTTTTTCCTGCAATCCCATTTTCGTTACCGTGCTTGCCTATTTTCTCCTGCGGGAGGAGATCCACCGCAACCACATCATCGCCCTCGCGCTCGAGCTGCTGGCGGTTTTTATCATCATTGATCCACTGCACGCCTCGCTCGATCCCACCGGCGCGCTGCTCGCCATTGCCTCAGCGCTGGTGTTTTCGTTCTACAGCGTAGTCGGCAAGAAGCGCACGCCGCGCTTCGGCGGCATCGCCGTGACCTGCTTCAGCTTCCTCTTCGGCTCGGTGGAGCTGCTGGCTGTCCTGCTGCTCGGCCGCACGGCGGCGGTCGGCGGACTGTTCGCCTCGCTGGGGCTGGACATTTTTGTGAATGTCCCTCTGTTCTCCGGCATCCCGCTCTCCGCGCTGCCCGCGCTCGCCTACATCTGCGCGGTCAATTCGGCGGCAGGCTACGTCTGCCACATGATGGCGCTGGAGAAGACCAGCGCGCAGGAGGCGTCCCTCATTTTCTTCCTCAAGCCGATGATCGCGCCGCTCTTCGCGTTCCTCTTCCTGCGCGAGGAGATCACGGCGAATATGCTCCTCGGCATCGTCTGCTTCCTCGTCGGCTCCGGCATTGCCATCCTGCCGGGCCTGATCGCGCAGAAAAAGCAGCGCGCCTGACGCATTCCGTAGAAAAATGCCGCTATCGTCCGATAGCGGCATTTTTCTTTTCAATCCCTTGCGCTCAGATCGACCGCGTGGCGCACAAAGCTCATCGCCGGCACGCTGCGCGGCAGCTGCATGGTGAATATCATGCGGGGATTTCTCGGCTCGAGCAGCGTGAAGCCCTCGGCGTCGCGCATCTCGGGAACGACCATGGAGAACGGCTTGCAGTCCGGCCCTACGACCTCCACCGTGTCGCCCGCGCGGAACTTATTGCGCAGGCTGAGCGTCGCCATGCCGTTCGCGTCGCAGCTCTCGACCACCGCCACGACCTGCCAGTCGCGGATGTAGCGGGAATTGTCGTAATACTGCCCCGGCTGACCGTAATAAAAGCCGGTCGAATAGTGGCGGTGACTGACGTGCTCGACCTCGTCGAGCCAGACCGGGTCGGGCATCTCCCCCGCCGCGACCTCGTCGAGCACATGGCGGTAGGCCCCCGTGACGATGGCGGCGTAGTATTCGCTCTTCGCGCGGCCCTCGATCTTGATGCAGTCGATGCCCGCGTCCATGATGTCGTCCAGATGACCGATCATGCACATATCGCGGGAGTTCATGATGTACGTTCCCTTCTCATCCTCAAAGACGGGGAAGTATTCGCCCGGCCGCTTCTCCTCCATCAGGGCGTACTGATAGCGGCAGGGCTGGGCGCAGGCGCCGCGGTTGCTGTCGCGCCCCGTCATGTAGTTTGAGAGCAGGCAGCGGCCCGAATAGCTCACGCACATCGCGCCGTGGCAGAAGGTCTCAAGCTCCAGCTCGGGCGGGAGCTTCGCTCGCATTTCGCGTATTTCCTGTAAAGATACTTCCCTTGCCAGCACCACGCGCTTCGCGCCCAAATCATACCACGCCCTTGCACACTCATAGTTGGCGATGCTCTGCTGTGTGGAGATGTGGCGCTCGCACCTCGGCGCGTACCTCCCCGCCAGCGTGAACGCGCCGAGGTCGGCTAAAATCAGCGCGTCGACGCCCAGATCGTTCAGCCGCTCCAGATGCTCGGGCAGCCGCGCGACCTCGTCGTTGCGCGGCATGGTGTTCACCGTGACGTGGACGCGCACGCCGTGGTCATGCGCGAAGCACACGGCCTCCGGCAACTCGTCGGCGGTGAAGTTGCCCGCGAACGAACGCATCCCGAAGCTCGTGCCCGCGAGATACACCGCGTCCGCGCCGTAGAGCACCGCCATTCTCAGCTTTTCCATATCGCCCGCGGGGGCGAGCAGCTCCGGTTTCTTTCGCATAGTAGCTCCTCTCTCAAAAGCAGCATGGCCACAGGCCATGCTGCTTTTTCGGTCCTCAGCCGCCGTACTGGCTGGAGTTGACAAAGTTGACGTGCTCGCGGTAGGTTTTGAAGAAGTGATGCACGCCATCCTTGCCGAGCGCGTAGAAATAGTAGTTCGTGTCCGCCGGCTCCAGCGCCGCGCGGATGGACGCGAGGCCCGGATTGCAGATGGGCGTGGGCGGCAGGCCCTCGTGCATACGCAGGTTGTAGGGCGTATCCTTATTGAGGTCCGCCTGCGTGAGCGGGCCGGCATAGTTCTCGCCGTTCGCGTAGCCGAGACCGTAGATGACCGCTGCGTCGATCTCGAGCTTATGGTAGGTCTCGCCGACGTTGTTGAGGCGGTTGTAGATCACGGAGGCGATGTTCGTGCGGTCCTTGCCGTCCGTCTCCTTTTCAATGAGCGAGGCAATAATGAGGATCTCCTCAAGCGAATAGCCGGACTCCTCCACCTGCGTCATCAGCTCATCGTCCATGCGCTGCGAGAAGTTGTCGAGCAGGCGGCAGATGGCGTGAGACGGGTCCTCGTTGACGAAGAACTCGTAGGTGTCCGGGAAAAGATAGCCCTCGAGCCTGGCGATGCCGGACTTGCCGGAGTCGAGGAAGCTGTAGTCGAAGCTCCCGCGCTCCGCCGCGCTGAGCAGCGCCTCCTCGCTGTTGACGCCGTACTTGGCCAGCAGCGAAACAATCTGCCGCACGCTGTAGCCCTCCGGGATCGTGACGGTGACGGTATCGGCGTTGATGGTCGCGTTGCGGTTGCTCATGCCCTGAATGAGCGCGTTGTAGTCCATGTCGGTGTTGAGCTCATAGGTGCCGATGCCGATCTTGTCTCCCGCGTGGCGCACCGCGCCGAAGAGCTTGAAGAACCACTTGTATTCGATCAGCCCCTCGTTTTTGAGCTTTGTCGCAATGGAGTTGACGTCGTCGTCCTTCGTGACCTCGATGGTCGCGGTGACGGGCTCCTTATTGAACGCGCACATATCGTTCGCCAGCAGCCAGCCAACGCCCGCCAGGATCGCCGATACGGCGACCACAAAGATCAGCCAAAGCAGAAAGCGGCGCTCGCGGCCTTTGCGGCGGTTCCGCCGGCGGCGCTCCTCGCTCGCGGCGCTCTGCGCGGAATGGGGCGGACGCTCGCCGCCCTCGCGGCGGACCTGCCCGGCGTCCCATCGCGCGGTGTTGTATTTTTCCTCGTGATCCATAAAAGAACAGCACTCCTTTTCAAGAATCCTAAAAGTTTTTTCAGCGGTCAGGCCCCCATTTGCATTTTCCCGCATAGGATAAGGCAGAGCATGACAAGTGAGGTGAAATGTAAATGTGCAACAACAATGACTGCTCCTGCGTGTGGCTGATCCTGATCATCATTCTGATCCTCTTCGGCTGCGGCGGCTGTGGAAACAGCTGCGGCTGCGGGAACAACAGCAACAGCGGCTGCTGCTGTTGAGCACGCTCGATCCTCCTGTGAAGATGGGACGCACCGCGTCCCTTTTCACACGTCCCGGCGCGGGACATGCCTCAGCCCAGCAGGGCCTTGACGCGCGCATAGACCTCCTCATGGATGTCCTCGATGCCGCGCATCCGACCATCCCGTGTGCAGTCGACGCGCTGCCAGCCGCAGCGCGCGGCGACACCGCGCGCGTTCTCGCGGCACTCGCGCAGATAGGCGTCGTCCGCCTCGTGGATATCGGCGGCGGTGTGCGTCGCCCTTTCGCGCTCGCGCATGAGCCGCTCGGTCACCTCGGTCGGAACGTCGAGATAAAAGACCAGCGACGGCTCGGGAAGCCCGAGCAGCCCGTACTCAAAGCCGAAAAGCCAGTCAAGAAATTTCTCCCGCTCGCCGTCCGGCAGCTTGGATGCCTGATGCACGGCGTTGGAGGTCGTGTAGCGGTCGGCGATGAGCAGCCCGCCCGCCTCGTAGTAGCCGCCCCAGTCCTGCTTGTAGGAGGCGTAGCGGTCCACAGCGTAGAAGGTGGAAGCCGCGTAGGCGTTCACATCGTCGGGATGTGAGCCGAACGCGCCGCCGAGGTACAGCTCGACGAGCGCGGCGGACTTTTCGCCGTAGCGCGGGAAGTTGAGCTTGCGGCAGTCCACGCCCTCGCGCTCCAGTCGCTCAAAGAGGAGCCGGGACTGCGTGGCCTTGCCGGAGCCGTCCGTCCCCTCAAAGACAATGAGCCTTCCCTTGTTCATTTCCGCTTCTCCCCCGCCACATGGACCAGAAAGAGCGGCAGCTTCATCATGCGTCCCGCGCGGGACGGGTTTTTGATGAGCCGGTAGAACCACTCCAGATTGTGCTTGCAGTAGAATTCCGGCGCGCGCTGCGCCACGCCCGCGAACACATCCAGCGAGCCGCCGAGACCCAGCAGCAGCTTTGCGCCCGTGGCCGCGCCGTACTGCGCCATCCACTTCTCCTGCTTCGGCGCGCCGAGGCAGACGAGCGCCATGTCCGCGCCGCTTGCGCGGATCTCCGCGGCGATGACGTCGGATTCCGCGTCGGTAAAATAGCCGTCGTGCGTACCGGCGATCTGCAGCCCGGGCAGCTTCTCGCAGAGATTTTTCGCCGCCTGCTCCGCTACGCCCGGCTTCGCGCCGAAAAGATAGACCCTTTTCCCGGTCTCCGCGCAATGCGCGAGCATCGCCGTACCGAACTCAATGCCCGGCACACGGGATTTGAGCGGCGTGCCGAGGAGCTTCGCGCCGTAGATGACGCCGATGCCGTCGGGCAGCACGAGGTCCGCGCCGTTCACGGCCGCCATCGCCTCCGCGTCCGCGCGGCAGGTCTCCACGATCTCGGGATTCGGCGTCACCACATAGTGCGCGCCCTCACCCGCAAGCAGCTCGCAGCCGCGCGCGACCGCTTCGGTCATGGTGAGATTGTCAAAGCCAACGCCTAAAATATCAATACGCATCGTATCGCCTCATTGTCTCATTTGTGGTAATTCGCCTTAGTATACCACGCTTGTCCCGCCGCGTGCAACACAAAAGCAAAAAGTTTCCGAAATCTTCAAAAAAGAAGGCTCCCCGAGATCGGGAAGCCTTCTTTTTTACCGGTCCATGATCTCCAGTCCCGCCGTATCGTAGAGCACGCGGGCATGGTTACGCCGCAGCAGCTCGCGCGAGAGCACATTCCCGGTGGTCTTATCCACCATCGTCCGATACACCTCGCCGCAGCGGTAGACAACGCCGTCCTCACGCACGAAGCGCTCGTTCTCCGCCGCAATGTGGTATTTGACCGCGAGCGGCGCATCCGTGCGCAGCTCGCCGCACAGGTGCGTGGGCGTCGTATGGACGAGAAGCTGGTACGTCTGCTCCGTGTCGTTGCGGAAGCGATAGTCGAGGTAGTTATAGAAGATGGACGTGCCCGTGCCGAACGGCACCTGACGGCCGAAGTCCGGAAAGAGGTCAAACTGGTCGTGGTGGTGCTGCTCCGTGATGGTCAGGGGCGCGTGGAGCACCATCCAATGGATCAGGTTGCTGAACTGGCACATCCCACCGCCGATGGCTTCGCCGGTCTGCGCGTTGGCAATGACCATGCCGGTGCGGTAGCCGTTCGCGACGCTGGGCCGCCCGACGAGGTGCCAGAACGAAAACGTCTCGCCCGGGCGTATGAGAATGCCGTTGATCTTCGGCGCGGCCAGCGCGAGATTGACGGCCTTGTTGTCCTGCAAAACCGGATCGACCCTGCCGAGCGTGCGGCGGATGAGCGAATTGTGCCGACAGACGAGTGCGGGAAGCGGCGCCTCCAGGCGCAGTTTCGGAAAGCGCTCCGCGGAAAATCCGTCGCGCAGCGTGCGGAGTGCACAGCTTTTTTCGACCGAGATGCGGTACGCGAGCGGCGAAAGCTCGCAGAACAGTCTTCGGTGCATGATGCTCTTACCTCTCTTCTCTCTTTCTTACCACGAGCCGTTGCCGAGGATCTCGCCGTACCAGCCGCCGTCCGCCGCGATGAGCCTGCAGCGGTAGAACGTGGTGTAGGTCCCTGCGGGCAGACCGTCTCCCGCCTCCACCGGCTGCATATCGTGTTCGTCATAGCGCGCCGTCAGCTCCTCCGCGTGCGTGGGGACAAAGTACCCGTTCATATAAAAGCCGTATTCGCCCTCCCTCAGCTTGCCGAGCCGGCGCATCTGCTCGTTGTCGTCATCGCTCAGGAAGCTGTACGCCTTTGCCCTCACAAAGCCGCAATGGTAAACATTGTCCTCCGGCACGCGGGTCAGCGCGCTCCAGTAGGCGTCGGCCCAGCTCTGCGCGGCCTCCTGCCACGACTGCCCCTCGTCGGCGATGAAGATTACCGGCGCACGACGCACATCAGCAAGCTCCAGCACGTCGTACCATTCGTGCACCACGCCGTAAAGCGAGGTCCCCTCGACCGGCACGATAGAGCCGTCGCCCAGTCCCGCGCCGCTCGCCATATAGCGGCCGAGCAGCGAGCCGTCGCTCCGGCAGTAGGAAATGAGGTTGGAGTCCTCGTAGACCTCCAGATAGCAGCCGTCGGAAACGGTCAAGCGGATCGCCTTGTCTCCGCCCGCGTACACAGCATCCTCCCACGGTGTGTAGGTATATTGGTCCAGCGGGCAGAGCCCGCCTGAGATGGCAAAGTCGTTTCGACAGCTCCCCAGCTCTCTTGCTCCGCTGAGCAGGGTCAGCTCCACGCCCGTGCCGTGCTCCAGACAGTCGATCTCATATTGGAACCTCTGCTCCGTTGTCCATCGAAGGCTCTCGTCCGGCGTAAAGCTCGTGAGCGCGGCGCGCAGCAGCGCCTTGTCCTCTGCCGACGTAACGCCGTTCACCGAGTAACAGGAGAGCACATAGCAGTGATCGTCGTCGATCGGGACAAAATACAGCTCCTCACGCGCGTAACCGTATGCGGCATCATAGCCGCCCCCTACATTATAGTAATAGTCCAGCGGCGCGCTCAGGTCGGTCTCAAAGCGCCACGCGCCGATGGAGGCGTAGTACGCCTTGATGTCCTCCATGTTGCCGTCCGCTCTTGTGACCTCAAAGTATGCGCTTCCATCCGTGTCCACGCCGGAGAGAGGCTTCCATTGCATCCATTGCGGCGTGAATAGCCAGTCGGTCGGCACATAGACGGACCAGCCGTCGCCCTCGTAGCGGTGGAACGCAGCCGTCTTCCTGACCGCGCTGCCGGTTCCGTCCGTATAGGTCAGCGTGACCCTGCGCAGATAGCGCGGATAGTCGGTCTCGTCAAGCGCAAGGTGGTCGGCGCACCAATCGTAGAGTGCCTCGCGGTAGTACGTCCTGCTGGAATCGTTTATGTAGTCCTTTACCATCCCCCACGTTCCGGTGTACAGAATGCGATAGCCGTCCGCGTTCGCAAGCACAACGAGCACATCGTACTGCCTGTTGCCGTACCAGCCATCGCCTATGCTGTACCAATCTCCCCGATCTGCCAGCGGAAGGCTCTCCTCGTCCGCAAAGCGCACCGCGTAATCGTAGCACCACAGCTCGGGTCTGCCGTCCAGCTCCGGGAAAACGCCGTCCAGCACGGCAGCGCGCTCCAGCTCGGTCGCCCGCACGTCGCTCACCGCGGCGACCGCCGCGCCGCCGGGCGGCTGCGGGAACAGGGCAACGCCGCTCTCGCGGACCGCGTTGGCGCGGTCGAGGGCATAGTCCTCCATCGTGGGCCAGACGTCCGCGTCCTTCGTTTTCTCATCTGTGCCGCTCTGCCATGCGATCAGCAGCGCGGAAGCGGCCACGGCCGCGACGGCGAGCGCCGCGAGCCACAGCCCGCGCCTTTTCTTTCCGCCGAGCACATTCGCAAGCCGGCGCTTGAGCCGCTCCGCCGTGCTGCCGAAGCTCGTCGTCATCGGCACCGGCGCGATCTTCGCCTGCACCGCCGCGAGCAGCGTTTCGCCGTAGGTGGTTCTTTCCGCGTGCGTCATGCCCTCGGTCGCCCTGCTGTCGCAGGCAAGCTCCACATCCTCGTCCGCCTGCCGCAGCATCCAATAGACGAGCGGGTCGAACCAATGGACAGCGTTCGCCGCCGTCAGCACGAGCTTATAGGCAAGGTCATGCCGCTTGAGGTGGCAAAGCTCGTGGCGCAGGATAAAGCGCAGCGCGGTGGGCTCGTAGTCCTCGTGCGGCAGAAGCAGAACGGGATGAAATAGTCCGGTCATCATCGGCGTTCCCACCGCCTCGCAGAGAAGGAGCCGCGGCTGCTTCACGCCAAGAGTGGCACTTTCGTCCGCGAGCAGCCGTGCGTAGTCGCTCCGCATCGTCTTGTGTTGCCAGCGTCTCACAAGGCGGCAGAATCGCCTGTATTTTATGATCTGTAAAGCGATATAGCCTGTCATGCCAGACGTCCAAAGGAGGAACAGCAGCCCTGTGAGCGGAACATTTTTCGCGCTGTTGTCCGGCGCAGTCCCGTATGCCTCCTCGAATGTGACCGGCGGGTCGGCCGGCAGCGGGCTCGTATCCTCTGCGCCGCTAAGAACCGTTTCCTGCCGGCGCGGCAGCTCGTCGGTCCGCACCACGCTCGGCCCGCGCTGCGCGGAAAGGAGCAGTGTGCGCTCCGCCGGCGGCTCCACCCGCACCGGCGCGTTCGGCGCCGACCAGTCCACCGGCAGCAGCAGAAAGACCGCCAGCGCCAGCCACAGCGCGCAGCGTGACCGCGCGCCGTAGCGCTCCCGCCAAAGCGGCTTTGTGATCGCGGCCAATGCGAGAACGGCAGCCGCGAGCAGCGAATGCTTGCAAAGCGTCAGCAAAAAGGGTGTCATCTCACTCCCCCGCCTTTCCGCTCATTTCATCCAGATAGCGCCGCAGCTCGTCGATCTCGCTCTGCGCGAGCGGCTTTTCCGCCGTCAGCGCCGCCACAAAGCTGCCCAGCGAGCCGCCGTAGAGCCGCTGCAGGACGCTTCGGCTGTCGAACTCGCGGTACTTTTCCTGGGAAACGAGCGGCGTATAGAAGTTGCTGCGTCCCTCGCGGCGCGCGCTCAGATAGCCCTTGTCGCACAATCGCGTGAGATAGGTGTTGATGGTGTTGACGCTCCATCCGTGGGACGCCAGCGCGCCCTCGATGTCGCCGCGGCTGACCTCCCCGCCGTGCGCCCAGACCGCCTGCATCACGCTCAGCTCGGCGTCCGGCAAACGTTTCCTGCCGTCCATGCAAAAGCCCTCCCGATTTTACTACAAAAGTCGTTTTCTTATTTATACTACGTTCGTCGTAATTTGTCAAGCACCCAGTTTGGCAGGAAAACGCCGCGGCTCTCACCTTCCCCGCCGCCGCATTTTACCATGATGTAAAAAAGTTGAAAAAAGGCTTGACAGCTGCCCTCCCCTATGTTATACTCTCCATTGTTCCGAGCGCGAAAGCCTTGAATCGATGGGGGTTTAGCTCAGCTGGGAGAGCGCTTGACTGGCAGTCAAGAGGTCAGCGGTTCGATCCCGCTAATCTCCACCACGAAAAACCTTGAAGCCGCAACGGCTTCAAGGTTTTTTCATGTCTATGGCAAATTGCACAAAGCTGTTTTTGTGTTGAATTTGTGTTGAATTACAAATTCTTTGCAATTTCTTTTATTAGTGGTAGATGCCTTGTCACTGCCGCCAGTGACGTGGAGGTCGTATCTCCGCGCCAGCTCCAGATAAAACGCGGTCTGCTCTGGCGTATGGCGCGGGTAAAAGCATTCAATGGCTTCCAAGACGCTGTCCTTTAGCTGGCGGATAAGCGCCTCTAACCGCTCGTCATCCAGCCCCAACTGATAGGGGTGGGCCAAAGCAGCGCGACCGCCATCGGAACGGATGGCGGCGATGCAGTCCCGGGCGGAAACCTTGAAACGCTCTATCTTTTGATATTCGTCTGTGTCCAAATACCGATCAAAGGCCTCTCGGTTGGTCGAGACATAGCCGTGGCGCACCATCACCTGAGCGAAATGGGGGCGGGCAATTACAGCGTTACCCGCCAGTTCCTCCACCTCGTCCAGAGAGAGGATGACCCCCCGTTCACGAAGGAAATCAATTATGCGGCACAGCCCTCCACGGTTTACTTTACCCTAGTCTGCTTCTTTTGTGCGCATTAAAACGCATTAGGGAATACGCAAGGACTAACGCTTGACTTTTTGCGTATAATAGAATATAATTGCATTGTAAACCAATACAATTATATTTGAAAGGAGTTCTTTTATGTCTACAAGTGTTATGCAGGTGCGTGTTGACGATGATCTCCGCGCCAAGGCTGCCGCTGTCTACGATGAACTCGGCATCGACCTTCCCACCGCTATCCGAATGTTTTTGAAACGCTCTGTCGTGGTAAATGGCGTTCCCTTTTCCATGACGCTGCCCAAGCAGGAATACAGAGCTGAGCGGGCGATCCGCGCCGTGCAAAGCCTGAGTGAAGCCGCACAGCAAAACGGCACGGCCGATATGTCGCTGGATGAGATCAATGCTGAAATTGCAGCGTCCCGGGCTGACCGTGCGTCAAGAAATGCTCGGAACGGAGCGTAACCATAAAATACTATGTTGTACTTGATACGAATGTAGTGGTTTCCGCTCTGTTTAACATTTCCTCCGTTCCCGGTATGATTCTGCAAGAAGCTCTTGCGGGGCGTGTAATTCCTCTGCTGCATGAGGATATTCTGGACGAATACAACGATGTTCTGCACCGCCCTAAATTTAAGTTTGACCGCCGGGACATCGAAATTGCGCTGACAGGCTTGATTAAGCGAGGTATCTTTTTGGATGCTGCCACGATTGAGGACTATGTCCTCGACCCCGATGATGCAATTTTCTATGAGGTGGTTATGGAAGCAAGAGAAACTACCGACGCTTATCTTGTAACCGGCAACATCAAGCATTTCCCGGTCAAGCCCTATGTGGTGACGCCAAAAGAGATGCTGGAAATCCTGAATGAAAATGAACGCTGATTAGATTATTTCATCGTGGCATTGTTAGAGAGGCACCTCAGAGATGAGGTGTCTCTTGCTATATTTGTCAGCAGTTTCAGCCGATGATCCAAAAAGGCCCGCCGGCACCCGCTCGTCTGCTGGCCTCGTTCAGAATGATGGACAAGTCCCAGACTTTTTGACTGCGCCGGTAACTGGCGGGGTCGGCTACGAGGATCTTTTCATTCTGGACGCCCCGCAGCACGATAAAATGTCCGGACTTCGTAAAATGCCCCTTGGTCATCAGGGCCACGACTAACTTCCCGTCTGCCAGGGCATCCAGAATGCGCTGCGGTTCCGAAGCGGTACACCCTTCAACGGAAAGTCCCCACGCCTGTGCTGCACCGGAGATCAAAGTGTGGTAGGTGCCGCTTTTGCTGCACCAATAGCCGTGCTCATAGGCCCACCGTGCCATTTGGACCGGGTCAACCGTCTCACTGGTCAGTGAGGAAACCACAATAGCCATGGAAGTTGGCCCGCAGCCATACCCCCCAATATGGTCCGTGCCATAAGGCTGATTGGCATAGCGTTCATCCAGCTGGTTGAAGTAGATGACCTCCGTTTCCCCATCGGTAAAGCGCACATCGCCAAGAGCTGTAATGGTGCGTGAGGCCCGCACGCAGGATCTGCTCCATGTCGGTGAGGGAGATGGCGGCAAAGTCCAGATTTTTCGCCGCGCAGTATTGAGAAATAAACAGGTTGGCATTGCTGATGAGATCCCCCTCATAGGGATTGACTACTCCATAGTGATCTCCGTCTGTTCCGGCAAAATCATTGGCGATGCGCTCCTGCACATTCTCAATGCCTTCTCCGAGGATCTGATTGATCGCAAAGGCAGCCCGATTCATATATTCCGTAATGGCCGCGTTGTCATTGAGGATCGGCTGTCCGGCTGCTCCGGACGCTCCGCTGCCCGTTAGGCTCCCGAAGGCAAGCCCCGGCAGGGGCTTGAGCTGCATGGTATCGCTCCACATCCCACTGGATCGGCTCCATGCCGATGGAGCGAATGGCGGAGATCACATGGTCGTCATACTCGCCGAAGGGGCAGCGAATAAGCGTCGGACGAGCCCCTGTGAGCGCCTCGAGCTTATCGTTGCAGGTATTCACATCTTTGATGATCTACTCCGCCGTCAGAGAATTGTAGTGGTCGTGGGCGTTCGAGTGGTTCATCAGCTCGTTTCCGCTCGTCACGATCGCCTTGGCCTGCTCCGGGTACTGATCCGCCCAGTTGCCCACGACGAAAAACGTGCACTTCACACCGTAGTCGGGCAGCACATCCAGAATGCGCTGTGTGTTGTCCGCGCCCCACGCAGCATCGAACGAGATGCTGCAAACTTTCTGGTCACGCTCAACGCAGTAAATAGGCAGCTGCCGCGTCGCAACTGACGCCCGCACGGCAGCGGGCGCATTCACAGCACCGAAAATGGCTGCCGCAGCCAGCAGCGCAGCGCCAACTGTCAGTGTTTTGCGCCGCAGGACAAGAAATCGCGGCCGCGGCGCCTCCCTCTTCCCGCGCTTCTCTCTCCGCTTAAAATACAAAAACATCCGCATATCCTCCCCATTTTATTTTGGTAGAGGATATGCGATAATTTTTTCTTTCATGCCGTGGACGCTATGTACCTCATTCGGATTTTTCAAGCTCGGTTCTCCATTTGAGTGCGGAATGGCCCCGTCTCCGCAGGTGCCGCAGTCCTTTTTGCACCGCTTTTCGCTATATTGTTTAATTTCTGTCATTGACAAGGTGAATATTTTTGTATATAGTAATAAGACACCCTGGCAATACATCGTAAAAATGAAATTGGAGGTTCCGCATGAAAAGATTCCTGAGTATCCTGCTCGCTCTGGTCATGGTGCTTTCGCTCGTGGCCTGCGGCGACAAGAAGACCCCTGACACGCCCGACACCCCTGACACTCCCGACAAGCAGGAGGAGACCATCCACATCGGTATCGTGACCGGTTCCGTTTCTCAGTCTGAGGACGACCGCCGCGGCGCCGAGGCCTTCCAGCAGCTCTACGGTGAGGAGAACGTCACCCTCGTGACCTATCCCGATAACTTCACCGAAGAGCTGGAGACCACCATCCAGTGCATCGTCAACCTGTCCGACGACCCCGACATGAAGGCGATCATCGTCAACCAGTCCGTCCCCGGCACGACCGAGGCCTTCCGTAAGATCAAGGAGCGTCGCCCCGACATCCTCTGCATCGCCGGTGAGGCGCATGAGGACCTGCCCGAGATCGGCTCCGCTGCCGACCTCGTGTGCAACAACGACTTCGTTGCCCGCGGCTACCTCATCATCCGCACCGCGCACGAGCTTGGCTGCGACACCTTTGTTCATATCTCCTTCCCGCGCCACCTCGCTTACGAGACCATGAGCCGCCGCGTCGCCGTCATGAAGGCGGCCTGCGAGGAGTTCGGCATGAGCTTCGAGATGGAGACCGCTCCCGACCCCACCTCTGATGTCGGCGTTGCCGGTGCGCAGGCTTACATCCTTGAAAAGGTTCCCGAGTGGGTGAACAAGTACGGCGAGAAGGCCGCTTACTTCTGCACCAACGACGCGCACACCGAGCCCCTGCTCAAGCAGCTGCTTGAATACGGCGGCTACTTCATCGAGGCCGACCTGCCCTCCCCGCTGATGGGCTATCCCGGCGCTCTGGGCATCGACCTGACCGCTGAGGCGGGCGACTTCCAGAAGATCCTTGCCAAGGTCGAGGCCGCCATCTGCGAAAAGGGCGGCGCGGGCCGCTTCGGCACCTGGGCGTACTCCTACGGCTATGTCACCTCCGCCGGTCTTGCTCAGCACGCTATGAACGTCATCAAGGGCGAGAGCGAGCTTGCCGACATCGACGATATCGCCAAGGCCTATCACCAGTTCTCCCCCGACGCCTCCTGGAACGGCTCCAACTACACCAACGCCACCACCGGCGTCAAGGCCGACAACACCTTCCTTGTCTATCAGGATACCTACATCATGGGCGATCCGGGCTGGTTCATGCACGCCACCGAGGTCGAGGTCCCCGAAAAGTACTTCACCGTTAAGTAAGCCTTCGGCTCACTGACGAACATCAAAAAAACAGGGGGGAGGAGAATCCTCCCCCCTGCTTCTTTTAGGTAGGGTATAGCTTATGGAAAATAACAACGCTCCTCTGTTGGAGATGCGCAGCATCAAAAAGGACTTCTTCGGCAATCAGGTCCTCACGGACATCAGCTTTACGCTCCGCGAGGGCGAGGTGCTCGGGCTTGTCGGTGAAAACGGTGCGGGCAAGAGCACGCTGATGAAGATCCTCTTCGGCATGGACGTCATCCGCGAGACCGGCGGCTACGGCGGAGATGTTCTCATCAACGGTGAAAAGGTCACCTTCAACACCCCCTTTGACGCACTGGCAGCCGGTATCGGCATGGTGCATCAGGAGTTTTCTCTGATCCCCGGCTTTACGGCGACGGAGAATATTCTGCTCAACCGTGAGCCCCAGAAGAAAAATGTCATCTCCGAGGTGTTCGGCAGCCGTCTGAACACGCTCGATTATAAGGAGATGGACCGCAGTGCAGCGGCAGCCATTGAAAAAATGGGCGTCCACATCGACGCCAACATGGTCATCAGCGATATGCCGGTCGGCCACAAGCAGTTCACCGAGATCGCGCGCGAGCTGAGCAAGGAGCATCTCAAGCTGCTTATTCTCGACGAGCCGACCGCCGTTCTGACGGAAAAGGAGGCCGCGGCGCTGCTCGATTCCATCCGCAGCATGTCGGCGCGCGGCATCGCGGTCATCTTCATCACGCACCGCCTGCAGGAGATCCTTGATGTTTGCAACAAGGTCATCGTCATGCGCGACGGCCATGTGGTGAAGGATACCCCGGCGAAGGAAACGAACGTTTCCGACATCACAAGGTGGATGGTCGGCCGCAGCGTGGAACTCTCCGCTGCACAGGATGTAGTCGATCACTCCGGCGCCAGGACCATCATGTCCATCCGCAAGCTCTGGGTAGATATGCCCGGTGAGATCGTGCGCAACGTCGATCTCGACATCCGCGAGGGCGAGATCCTCGGCATCGGCGGCCTCGCCGGTCAGGGCAAGCTCGGCATTCCGAACGGCGTTATGGGCCTTTATGAGGCGGGCGGCACGGTCGAGTTCGACGGCAAGCCCATTCCGCTCAACGCGCCCCGCCGCTGTCTCGACGCGCAGCTTGCCTTCGTGTCGGAGGACCGCCGCGGCGTGGGACTGCTGCTCGACGAGTCACTGGAGTGGAACGTCGCCTTCCCCGCCATGCAGATCCACAACAAATTCCTCAAGGACTTCCTCGGCGGGCTTGTGAAATGGCGCGATGAAAAGGCCATCCGCGCCGTGACCGACCGCTATATTGACGAGCTGAAGATCAAGTGCACCAGCTCGAAGCAGAAGGCCAAGGAGCTCTCCGGCGGCAACCAGCAGAAGGTTTGCCTTGCCAAGGCATTCGCGCTCGAGCCGAAGTTCCTCTTTGTCTCCGAGCCGACCCGCGGCATCGACGTCGGCGCGAAATCTCTCGTGCTCGACGCGCTCAAGAGGTTCAACCGCGAGAGCGGGATCACCGTTGTGATGATCTCATCTGAGCTGGAGGAGCTGCGCATGACCTGCGACCGCATCGCCATCGTCTCCGGCGGCCGGATCGCCGGCATCCTGCCGGCGACCGAATCCTCCGAGGCGTTCGGTATGCTGATGGTCAGTCAGGTCAAATAAGGAGGGCAGATATGGATAATACAACAAACAGCCTTGCCGAAAAGAGCAGGCTCCGCCAAATGATCGACAGCTACGGCGTCCCCCGCATGATCATCACCGGCTTTCTGCTGCTGATGTTCGTGCTCGTGCCGTTCGCGGGCGTGGACTTCGCAACGCAGATCAGCAACGTTATCAACCGCTTTAGCTGGAACGCCATCATGGTGCTGGCGATGGTCCCGATGGTCCACTCCGGCTGCGGCCTCAACTTCGGCCTGCCGCTCGGTATCATCTCGGGCCTTCTGGGCGCGACGCTGTCCATCGAGCTTGGCTTCACGGGTCCGATGAGCTTCGTCATGGCCATCGCGATCGCGACGCCGTTCGCGCTGCTGCTCGGCGGCGGCTACGGCTGGCTGCTCAACAAGATCAAGGGCGGCGAGATGATGGTCGCGACCTACGTCGGCTTCTCCTCCGTCTCCTTCATGTGCATGATGTGGCTGCTGCTGCCGTACAAGAAGCCCGAGATGGTGTGGGGCTTCTCCGGCTCCGGCCTTCGTACCACCATCTCCCTCGAGGGCTTCTATGACCGCGTGCTGGCGGACATTCTCTCCATCGACCTCAACCGCTTCGGCATCAACCTCGTCATTCCGACCGGCAGCCTGATCTTCTTCGCGATCCTTGCTTTCCTAATGTGGGCATTCCTGCACACCAAGACCGGCACCGCGATGACCGCCGTCGGCTCCAACCCTTCCTTTGCCAAGGCAGCGGGCGTCAGCATCGACAAGATGCGCCTCATTTCCGTCGTCCTTTCCACCTGGCTGGGCGCGGTCGGCATCCTCGTCTATGAGCAGGGGTTCGGCTTCATCCAGATCTACACCGCCCCGCTCAAGATGGCATTCCCGGCGGTCGCCGCCATCCTCATCGGCGGCGCGAGCGTCAACAAGGCGAGCATCGCCAATGTTATCATCGGCACGTTCCTCTATCAGGGTCTTGTCACCATGACGCCGACGGTCATCAACTCCTTGATCCACCTTGACATCAGCGAGATCATTCGTATCATCGTCTCCAACGGCATGATCGTCTACGCGCTGACCCGTAAGATGGGAGGGAAGAAGTAAGTATGAAAAAGATCAACAACAATCTTCCTCGCGGCGGCGCCGAATGGGGCCGCGCGCTGCGCAGGTTCCTGAGCGACAACATCGTGCCCATCATGTTCGTTCTGATCTGCGCCTACTGCATCCCGCGCGCGGACCTCTCGTGGAACTATCTGCTCAATGAGGGCATGACCCGTCTGGGCCGCAACGCCTTTCTCATCCTGAGCCTGCTCATCCCCGTTATGGCGGGCATGGGTATGAACTTCGGCATGACGCTCGGCGCGATGGCAGGCCAGATCGGATTGATCTTTGCCGCCGACTGGCAGGTCTGGGGCATCCCCGGACTGATCCTCGCGGCGATCATCTCCATTCCCATCTCCGTTCTGCTCGGCATCATGATCGGCAAGCTCCTCAACCGCGCCAAGGGCCGCGAGATGATCACGAGCTACATGATCGCCTTCGCCATGGACGGTGTGTACCAGTTCTTTGTGCTCTTTATGATGGGTCCCGTCATTCCCATCATCCACAATACGCTCAAGCTCCCGCGCGGCTACGGTATCCGGAATACGGTGAGCCTGCTGAATATGCGCCAGAGCTTGGATAACCTGCTGGCGGTCAGCGTCGGCGGCGTGAAGATCCCCGTGCTCACGCTCATTATCATTGCCGCCGCCTGCCTCTTTATCCTCTGGTTCCGCCGCACCAAGCTCGGTCAGGATATGCGCGCGGTCGGTCAGGATATGGAGGTCGCGCGCGACGCGGGCATCAATGTCGAGCGCACCCGCGTGATCTCCATGGTCATCTCCACCGTGTTCGCGGGCTTCGGCATGATCATCTATTTGCAGAACGTCGGCAACTTCCCCACCTATACCGCCCATACCCAGATCGGTATGTTCTCCATCGCGGCGCTGCTCGTCGGTGGTGCGAGCGTGGAGAAGGCGAGCATCAAGAACGTGTTCCTCGGCGTTATCCTGTTCCACACCATGTTCATTGTGGCGCCGCGCACCGGCACGGTCATCACCGGCGACTCGATGATCGGCGAATACTTCCGCGTGTTTGTGTCCTACGCGGTCATCACCATCGCGTTGGTCATGTATGAGGCGAAGAAGCGCAAGGCTAAGAGCGCGGCCGGCTTGCAGCTTGCAGCCGACCAGCTGGCAGAAGAGGAGGCGAAGGCAAAATGAAGAATAAGACCTCCAATCGCAGACTGATCTTCCAGCTCACGGCAGTCGTCGTGCTCATTGCCATCGCCTACGCCATGACGATCATCGGCCGCGGCCACACCGTGTATCTCGACAACAAGAAGTTAGAGTACAACGGCAAGACCTACGATACGCCGTACAAGGTCGTCGTCCTTGTGGACGGTGAGCAGGTCGCCAAGCTCTATGACCGCGAGCGCGGCAGCGCGACCTGCATCGGCCAGAAGTTCACGGTGACGCTCGAGATCACCGAGAAGAAGGGCGGCAGCGAGACGACGCAGACCTACACGATCCCCCTGCCCAAGAATATGGACGGCATCATCATCAACCTGCCCGCCTACCTCGCGGGACTGGGTGAGGACGCCTATCTGACGGAGTTCATCCCGTCGCCCGACGCGGAGATCGTCGAGGAGGACACCCCCTCCGGCGACGACTTCGGCATGGACGATATGACGATGGACGAGGTACCTGTCGGCTAACCGAACAAGCGCCGCACAGCCCATGCGTTTCGCATGGGCTGTGTGCGCACTGAAAAGGAGGAAGGCAGCATGGCTGCATTAAACGGGCTGAAGCCCGAGAAGGTATTTGAATATTTTGAGAAGCTCTGCTCCGTGCCGCACGGCAGCGGCAACACGAAGATCATCAGCGACCTGTGCGTGGGCTTTGCCAAGGAGCTTGGGCTGAGGTATCGCCAGGAGGCGTGCAACAACCTTATCATCTGGAAGGACGGCTCCGCAGGCTATGAGCAGTCCGAGCCGATTATTTTACAGGGTCACATCGACATGGTCTGCGCCAAGACGGACGAGTGCGCGAAGGACATGGCGGCAGAGGGTCTTGACCTGCGCACAGACGGCGAGTGGGTCTGGGCGGATCAGACCTCGCTCGGCGGCGACAACGGCATCGCCGTGGCGATGATCCTCGCCATCCTTGCCGACGATACGCTCCCCCATCCGCCGCTTGAGGCGGTTTTCACCGTCGATGAGGAGGTCGGTATGGACGGCGCGTTTGCGCTCGACTGCTCCGACCTCAAGGGAAAGAAGCTCTTGAACCTCGACTCCGAGGAGGAGGGCATCTTCACGGTGTCCTGCGCAGGCGGTATGCGCGCGGACTGCACGCTTCCCGGCAAGCGCGAGCCGCTCGGCGGCGAGAGCTGCTACGCCGTGACGCTCTCCGGCTTGCAGGGCGGCCATTCCGGCGGCGACATTGACAAGGGCCGCGGCAGCGCGAACGCGCTGATGGGCCGCGTGCTCTATTCCGCGATGGATCAGCTCCCCGGTCTGCGCCTCGCGGCAATACAGGGCGGCAGGTTCGACAACGTGATCTGCTCGCGCTGCGACGCGGTCATCGCCGTCCCCGCGGGGAAGGAGGCGGACCTTGAGCAGTTCATCCGCGGCTTTGACGCGACACTCAAAAATGAGTACGCCGGCTGCGACGCGGGCGTGACGCTCGAATGTGCCAAGACCGAGGCGGCGTCCGCCGTCAGCGCGGAGACCACCTCCGTCATGCTCCACACGCTCCTTGCGCTGCCGCAGGGCGTGGAGGAGATGAGCGCGGATTTCCCCGGTCTGGTGCAGACCTCCCTCAACCTCGGCGTGATGCATTTGACGGAGGACGGACTGCATTTCTCCTACTCCATCCGCTCCTGCATCGCCTCGCAGAAGGCGATGCTTGCTCAGCGCGTCCACGCCATCGTGGAGTTTGCGGGCGGCACGGTCTCCGAGCGCGGCAATTATCCCGGCTGGCAGTACGCACGCGATTCCAAGCTCCGCGAGCTGGTGCTTGACGTCTACCGCGACCTTACCGGCACGGAGGGCAAGCTCGAGGCGACGCACGGCGGCTTGGAGTGCGGGATCTTCATTGAGAAGATTCCCGGTCTCGACGCCATCTCCCTCGGGCCCGAGCTGCACGACGTCCATTCCGTGCGCGAGCGGCTGAGCGTGCCCTCCACCGAGCGCGTCTACGAGCTGGTGTGCGAGGTCCTGCGCCGCAGCAGGTAAGCCGAAAACCCTGCGGGCATAAATAATCTCCACCACGAAAAACCTTGAAGCCGTATGGTTTCAAGGTTTTTTGCATATGGTTTACAGTATACAGCAAAAGCGGCAGAGCAAAAGGCTCTGCCGCTTTGTCGCATCCTAAAAGGGAGAATCCGCTCTACCGTCGGCGTACCGGAGGGCCGGCCCGCAGGGCTTCATTCGGAAAGGAGCATACGGTCGTTGTCGAGCGTCCTGCCCGTGCCCGCGCGGAAGCGCTCAACGAGATCCTCCACTGTCATGCCGGCGCGCTCCGCGCCCGCGACGTCGAGCACGATGCCGCCGTCCGCCATCATCAGCGTGCGGTTGCCGAGCGAGAGCGCCTGCGTCATGTTGTGCGTCACCATCAGGCAGGTGATGTGATGCTCCGCCACGATGCTCTGCGTGAGCGCGAGCACCTTTTCCGCCGTGCCCGGGTCGAGCGCCGCCGTGTGCTCGTCGAGCAGCAGCAGCTCCGGCGGCACCATCGTCGCCATCAAAAGCGTCAGCGCCTGCCGCTGACCGCCCGAGAGCAGACCGACGGGCTGGCCCAGCCGGTCCTCCAGTCCCATGTCGAGCTGCGCGAGCTGGGCGCGGAAAAGCTCGCGGTCCCTCGCCGTGATGCGGCTGAACGGATTGCCGTGCGCCGCGCGCAGATACGCGAGGGCAAGATTTTCCTCAATGCTCATGTGCGGCGCGGTGCCGCGCAGCGGGTCCTGAAACAGCCGCCCGATGACACGGCTGCGGTCGTGCTCGCGTGTAAAGGTAATGTCCTTGCCATTCAGCAGAATGCGGCCCTTGTCCACATAAAAGCTGCCCGCGATGGCGTTGAAAAGCGTGGATTTTCCCGCGCCGTTCGAGCCGATAACGGTGACGAAATCGCCCTTGTCGAGATGGAGCGACAGATCGGTAACGGCGCGCTTTTCGTTCACCGTTCCGACGTTGAAGGTCTTGGAGATGTGTTGAATGTCCAGCATATCAGTTGCCCCCCTTCCCTTTTGCCGCGGCCTTGCGGCGCTGGAACGCCGCCCACCTTTGGATGCTCGGCGCGGCGATGGCCAGCGCCACGATGATCGCCGTGAGCAGCTTCAGGCACTCCACCGGCACGATCTTCGTGTAGAATACGACCGCGTAGATGAAGCGGTAGATCAGCGAGCCGACGAGCGCGGCGAGCACGCCACGCGTCATGCTGCGGCGGCCGAGCACCGTTTCACCGATGATGAGGCAGGCAAGGCCGATGACGACGATGCCGGTGCCGGAGTTGATGTCCACGGTCTTCTGATACTGGCCCACCATCGCGCCGGCAAGGCCGGTCATGGCATTGGCAAGGCAGAGGCCGACGGAGATGGTGAACGCAGGATTCAGCGACGACGCGCGCACCATGTCGGGATTATCGCCCGTCGCGCGGAGTGACAGACCGAGATGCGTGCCGAGAAACAGGCGCAGCAGCACCGCTGCAAGTCCGGTAACGATGACTGCAAGCAGCAGCTCATACCACGCCCCGCCGATGCCGGCATCGCGCAGAAAGGTAAACACGGTATCCGAGCCGAGCAGGCTCTGGTTGGCCTTCCATCCCATCGCCATGAGGTTCACGGTGTAAAGTCCCGTATTCGTCACGATGCCCGCGAGGATGCTCGGCACGCCGAGGTTGGTCTGCAAAAAGGCGGTGACGAGTCCCGCGCACGCACCGGCGAGCATCGCCGCGGGGATGGCGAGGAACGGATGTCCCGCCGCCGTCAGGCTGACGGACACCGCCGCGCCGAGAACGAAGCAGCCGTCCGTCGTGAGGTCGGCAATGTCGAGGATGCGGTAGCTCAGAAACAGCGCCAGCGCGACCGGCGCGTACAAAAAGCCCAGCTCCAGGGCGGTCTGTGTGATGATGAGCATGGGGTCGCTCTCCTTTCAGGCTTCGGCCCTCCGACCTTCGTCGGAGGGCTTCCGCGTTGTTGTTTCGGTTCAGTCCTTGGTGGTGGTCACTTCCACGACGGTGCCCATGCTGTCGAAGCAGGAATACTCGGCCTGCTTGCCGATCATAGCCGCGGTATCGGTGTTGACGGTGATGATGCCGCCGTCCATGAGGTAGTAGTCCTCCATGCCGTCCATACCCTCGGTGATGGCCTTGTAGGCGAGGTCGGCGGTCTTGGCGCCGAGATCGGTGTAGTTCACGCCGCAGGTGGCGTAGGCGCCGTTGCGGACGAAGGAGTCCGCGCCGGTGTAGTGGGGAATGCCATTGGCGGCAAGGTCCTCGGCGATCGCCATTTCCGCTGCCATGATGACGTTGTCGGTCGGGGTGAACACGGCATCCACACTGGCGGCGATGAGCGCGGAGGCGGCGGCGACGACCTCGTCGTTGGTGTTGGCGGTCTGCTCGATGTAGGTGATGCCCTTGGCGTCAAGGTAAGCCTTGGCGTCCGCGATGGGCTTGGCGGAGTTCGGCTCATTGAGGGAGTAGAGCAGGCCGACCTTGGCGACGTTCGGGTTCTGGGCGAACATCATATCCATGATGAACTCGGTGTTGAGCGCGTCGCTCGTGCCGGTGACGTAGTCGATGCCGGTGAGCTTGGCGGTCTCGGGGTCGGAGATGGCGGCGTAGACGACCGGCGTCTTGGTCTCCTCGGCGGAGAGGGCGGCGATCTGCGCGGCGGTGGTGGCGATGGGAACGATGGCGTCCACGCCATCGGCGATGGCCTGATCGGCAAGCTGCTTGAGAATGGTCTGGTCGCCCTGGCCGGAGGTGATCTCGTACTCGATCTTCACGCCCTCCGTCTGCGCAAGCTGATCCAGCTCGGCGGCGACGGCGTTTGCGATCTCGTCGAGCGAGGCGTGGTCGAGCTGCTTGATGATCGCAACACGGAAGCCGCGGGGCGTACTGCCGTCCGTCCCGCTGTCCGGCTGGGGATCCTTTGCGCCGCAGGCGGCGAGGGACAGCGTCATCGCGCCGGCAAGAACGAGGGTCAGAAGCTTTTTCATCATGTTGTTTTTCATTTTGGTTTTCCTCCAATATATTTGATTTTGAGCGGCAGATGAAGCTCTGTCTTGCCGGAACAGAGCGGGGAAAAAGAAAAAAGACCTTCATCCCACCTACATGGGACAAAAGTCGTTGAACTTCTGCGATACCACCCAAATTGACGTTATCAAACGCCCGCTCGCTTACGCGCACCATCATACGCGCCCCGATGGATAACGGGTGGGATACCCGTCGGTCTCTACTCGGCTTTCGCCTTTTGATCCGCCCTCCGAAGTCCATTCACCGACCGTCCGCCGCCCCGATCACACCATCCGGGACTCTCTGAAGGCTTGCCTGCATCGGCTACTTTTCTCCGTCATTGGTTTTTACTGCTTTAACTTGTTGTAGCGTATTATAGCACGCGCACTTCCATTGTCAAGCCCCTTTTCGCAAAATTTTTTCTTCTCTCCGTTTTGCGCAAAAGGTCTCCCGCCTCCCCCGCACAAAGTCGGCAGAATGGGCAAAAGCCCACGGCCCTTTGACCGTCGGCTTTTTGCCCCGCGCCGCGGAGGCTGCGCGCCGTCTCCGTCAGAAGCGCAGCCTTGTATCCTTCACAAAGCTCTGCGTACCGTACAGCACCAGCGTATCGGTGATACCGTTCTCTTTGGCGTATTCCGTCACATCGCCCTTGAAAAAGCGCAGGTCGAGGACATGGACCTCTGCATAGTCCTCCACGGGAAATTGGGAAAAGGTGTTGCCGTAGGAATCTTTAATGAGCAGTAGCTTGCCGCTCTTGCCGCTGCCCTCAATGACAGTCTGTGCCTGGTTGGAGTTCAGAAACACGGCGTATTGGTCGCTGCCGGACAGGTATTTCCGCTCATAGATGCTGTCCGTCTCATACTGACCGTTGTTGTAGGACACACTCCTATTTATGTGCTTATACCATGCGGTGATCTCCTCGGCGGGGACAGTGGGCAGCGGGACTTTATTCCAAGTTGTACCGTAGAAATCATCGCAGAGAACTTCCTGCGTCCATTCGTCCACATTCGGTTCAATGCCCCGCCATGCACAATAGGCATAGTAGGCCCCAAGGCTCGTCCAATGGTGATCGGTACGGTAGT
>ENA-ORTI01000710-ORTI01000710.1-human-gut-metagenome-genome-assembly--contig:-NODE-710-length-38331-cov-4.463920_pt1 | contig 38331 bp, 39 predicted proteins | sample MGYA00242071_ERZ509191 | MGnify/ENA primary metagenome ERZ509191 (study PRJEB26280, sample SAMEA2338832) | human gut metagenome | biome: human gut; feature: human-associated habitat; material: faeces...
CACCAGCCAATACACCCAATTCACCTTCTACAGTTACATCGAACTGATGAGCGTAATCAACAACCTTCTTAGTCAAAGCAACGTTTTCTTCGTAAGGCAGGTGAGAACCATCGATCATTACTGAAGAGAAGCCCATGTCAATACAAGACTTACACAATTCGAATGAATCTCCGTGGTCAAGGTGCAAAACGATTTCCGGATGAGCGCAACCCAATTCCTTAGCATATTCTACAGCACCTTCAGCCATGTAACGCAACAAAGTCTGGTTTGCATAGTTACGTGCACCTTTAGAAACCTGCAGGATAACCGGCGATTTAGTTTCTACAGCAGCTTTAACAATAGCCTGCAACTGTTCCATGTTATTGAAGTTGAAAGCCGGAATAGCATAACCACCTTTGATAGCTCTAGCAAACATATCTCTTGTGTTTACCAGGCCTAATTCTTTGTAATTAACCATTGTTGTAAAATTTATTATTGTTAGTAATTAAATTCTTATGCAAAAATAGCAATAATTGTGAGAACTTCCTACCTGCTCCCGAAAAAAAAATAATAACGGGCAGGAGACATTCCGTAAATAGCCAGCCCCATCCATACTCTATCGGGCAGATGCTATGTAGATATTACAAATCTTCCCTTTGACCGTTACTTTTCTGAACACCTTTTTTATAAAAAGGAAAAGTCAAATCGTCTGTGCCATAAAAAATTATTGTTTTTCTTTTACGTTTCAAATAAAAGCCGTATCTTTGCAATCCGAAACAGACCATTACACGATTGGTGTTACCACATATTGCCAATAATAACAATAAAAGTATATACTAAACATGAAAAAAGGTATTCATCCTGAAAACTACCGCCCGGTAGTATTTAAAGACATGTCAAACGGTGACATGTTCCTGTCTCGTTCTACTTGTGCTACTAAAGACACAATCGAATTCGAAGGCGAAACTTATCCGTTGGTTAAGCTGGAAATCTCTAGCAGCTCTCACCCGTTCTACACTGGTAAATCTAAATTGGTAGATACAGCTGGACGTGTAGATAAGTTCATGAACCGTTACGGTAACCGTCTGAAAAAGTAATCTTACACTTGAAGTAAAATAGAAGCGAGCACTTTCTGCAGGAAGTGCTCGCTTCTGTTTTTACATAAATCTATTTCCTACAACTTTCAGGAAATCACCGACCAGTTGACGTGTTTTTTCCGAAGTTCTTTCAATTGCTGCCACACGATGGCATTCTCCGGTTTCACCCCTTCCGGATCCTCTTCCAATAACTGCTCAGCTATTCCACGTACATATTGCAAAAGCTGACCGTCTCGTGCAATATCAGCAATTTTCAAATCGAAAGCTACTCCGCTCTGCTGAGTACCTTCCAAATCGCCAGGTCCCCGTAGCTTCAGATCAGCCTCAGCTATTTCAAAACCGTCATTAGTCTGTACCATGATTTCAATACGTTTCCGGGTATCTTCAGTCAACTTATATCCGGTCACCAACACGCAATACGATTGGTCAGCTCCCCGACCGACACGTCCCCGCAGCTGATGCAACTGTGACAATCCGAAACGTTCAGCGTTCTCGATGACCATTACTGAAGCATTAGGTACATTTACCCCTACCTCGATAACCGTCGTCGCTACCATAATTTGGGTATCATTACGTAAAAAGCGCTGCATCTCTTCATCCTTTTCAACCGGCTTCATCTTGCCATGAACCTTACTGACCTTATATTCTGGAAAAGCTTCGCAAATATGCAGATACCCTTCTTCCAAATTTTTGATATCCATCTTTTCACTCTCCTGAATAAGCGGATAGACAATATATACCTGCCTGCCTGCCTGTATCTGCTTTCGCATGAAAGCATAAAGAGAAGCACGACGATTGTCAAACTGATGGATAGTCTGAATAGGTTTACGCCTCGGAGGAAGTTCGTCAATGATAGAAACATCCAAATCGCCATATAAAGTCATGGCCAATGTACGGGGGATAGGTGTAGCTGTCATAACCAGTACATGAGGCGGACAGGTATTTTTTGTCCACAACTTGGCCCGTTGGGCTACCCCGAACCGATGCTGTTCGTCGATTACCACAAGTCCCAACGAAGCGAAATTCACCGTATCCTCTATCACTGCATGCGTACCGATAAGGATGTGTACCTCTCCCGTCAACAGACCTTTCAGGATAGCTTCCCGACGTTTTCCCTTCACGGTTCCCGTAAGCAACTCTACCCGAATCTCCATACCTTCGAGAAAATGACGGACAGTTTCATAATGCTGAGTTGCCAAAATCTCAGTCGGAGCCATCATACACGCCTGAAAGCCGTTATCCAAAGCTATCAGCATGGTCATCAGCGCGACCAAGGTCTTGCCGCTCCCCACATCGCCTTGCAACAGACGGTTCATCTGACGCCCACTTCCCATATCCCGACGCATTTCCTTGATAACCCGCTTCTGTGCCCCAGTCAGCTGGAAAGGAAGATGCTTGGAATAAAAAGTATTGAATATTTCGCCTACCCGGCTGAATATCAACCCACGAAATTTATTTCTTCGTTCTTTGGTATAACGCAAGATATTCAACTGGACATAAAATAATTCTTCGAACTTCAACCGGTACTGTGCCCGGCGAAGCTGCTCCGGATTCTGTGGAAAATGAATATAATACAATGCCTGGGTAAGCGGCATCAACCGGTACTTCTCCACCAATGAAGGACTCAAAGTTTCCTCCAGCACCTCATGCTGAAGGACACCGAACAGATTCTTCATCAGTTTAGTCAGAGCATTAGAGTGCAGATTGCCCCTCTTCATCCGTTCCGTCGTATTGTAATACGGCTGAAGTCCCATAGTAGAAAGTGTCAGTTCAGCCACCGGGTCAATATCCGGATGAGCGATGTTGATACGCCCGTTGAACACGGTAGGTTTTCCGAAAACGATGTATTCCTCGTTGGCTTTATACTTTCCGGTAATGAACTTCAGCCCTTGGAACCAGACCAGATCCACAACACCGGTACCGTCGGAGAAATGACCGACCAGCCTCCGCTGCCGCCCTCCTCCCAGCGTCTCAAAACTCAAGACCTTTCCCCGCAATTGGATGTAAGGCATATTCCCGTCGATTTCACGGATGAGATACACCCGGCTTCTGTCTACGTACTTGTAAGGGAAATAATACAACAAGTCCTTGAAGGAATAAATTTCCAACTCCTTATTCAAGATAGCCGCACGTTGCGGTCCTACTCCCTGAAGATACTTGATGTCTCGCGTATTCAAATCGAACATACCCCTTACAGAATTTTCCAATGAGTTTTATTAACGTATGCAGAAAACGTGTCATCCGACGGATGATTCCGCCTCGACGACACGTTCTGTATAACTTTATCAAGCCAACACTTCTGCCACCTTCAAATCAAAAGGTGTAGTCAGTTTGATGTTTTCCCGATTACCAGGAATGAGATGCACCGCATGTCCGGCAGCCTCCACCACCGAAGCATCATCCGTAAACATCGGCGAATAAGGCTGTGCATAAGCCTGCTTCAACAGCGACACCGTAAAAACCTGCGGGGTTTGTACCAACCGGTAACGGCTACGGGGAACCGTTTCACTTTCTGATTCTCCGACGAGCTTGCGCAGTGTTTCCACAACTTCTACGACCGGTATTACCGCCTCTTTCTGAGCAGCTTCCCGATAACAGTCACGGATGACTTCCAGTGAAACAAAAGGACGGACACCGTCATGCACCCCCACCAGTCCTTCTTCATCCACCAATGCCAATCCATTCTTGACGGAGTGAAAACGGGTCTCCCCACCATCTGCGACGCGATGAGGTAAAGTAAAACCGTACGTTGTACAGAGTTTCTCCCAATATGCCTGTTGGTCAACAGGTAATACCAGAATCAATTCGAGGTGCGGATCATAGGCATGAAAAGTCTCCAATGTACGCATCAGTACCGGCTTTCCTTTCACCGGCAGAAACTGCTTCGGAATCTCTCCGCCCATACGCAGCCCTTTACCGCCAGCCACAATGATGACGTAATTCTTCATCAGGCAATCAGCATTCCTTTTTTCACTTCAGCCACCTTTTCAGCGCCAACAAACTTCTCCAGAATGGCAAATCCGAACATCCAGGCTGCTCCCGGACCTTTGCCCAAAATGAAATTATCAACAACTTCTACCAGGTTACCGGTATATTCAGCTCCTTCCAAATACGTATCGAAACCCGGATAACAAGTAGCCTTCTTGCCTTTCAACAGACCACGCTTACCATATACCATCGGAGCGGCACAGATAGCAGCCAACGGTTTACCTGCTGCGGCAAAGCTCATAATCAGTTTGTCCAAGCCGGCATGTGCATCCAGATTGGTTGCTCCAGGCAGTCCACCCGGCAATACAATCATTTCCACCTCCGCTTCGTTCAAGTCCTCGAACAGCATGTCAGCCACAATAGGTACCTGATGTGAACTCGTTACCGTTTTGTTCCCGGTTACAGATACAGTCTTGACATTCAGACCTCCCCGACGCAAAATATCCAGCGGGAACATGGCTTCCATTTCTTCGAAACCTTCGGCCAAAAAGATACAAATTGATTTCATAAGCTATTTCAGTTTAAAATAATACGTAATCGTTCCACTCTGATTGTTTACACCATCCACTTCGTTGAATCTGGCCCGGCGTGCAGCTTCTTCTGCCGCACGGCGCAATGCCGGATTCACGGTATTGGTACGTTTGTTAATGCTCGTGCTGATTACCCGTCCGGAAGGATCCACCACAATAGTAACCACCACACGCCCCTCATCCTGTACATTGTATACCGGTACGGGCAATCCCCCCGGTCCCAATGAACGGCCGTTCAAATCGAATGTACCATATCCCCCGGTTCCTGAAGTCTTTCCAGTATCACTGTTTCCGGTCGGACTCCCTTGAAAACCGCTACCCGAAGCAGCATTTCCCTTACTACCCATCTTGGAACCTTTCCCGAAAGCTCCGGCTATTTTGCTGGCAGCAGCCTCTGCAGCAGCCCGTTCAGCTTCGGCCCGTTTCTCGGCTTCTGTTTTTTCGGCCGGTTTTGCCACCGGTTTCTGAGGCTTTTGTGTTACCGTCTCCTTCTTCGGCTGTTCCTTTTTAGGCTTTTCCTGTTTCTTCGGCTGTTCTTTCTTCACTTGGATAGAAGGTTCATCATCCTGTGTTATCATCGGTTGTTCCGGCGCGGGTTCGGTCATTTCCGGTTCGGAAGGTACCGCCGATTCCGGTTGAGGAAGTACATCCACCTCCGTCAACGTATAAGGGTCGGCATCACCCGCAGCCATCTCCGTATTTCCCAGCATAACAGGCACCCCACCCTCTTCCTGTACAGCAGGACGCGAAAGGGTCAGCCAGAAAAGCAGCAGAAGTATAATAAGGTGTACTGCTACCGTTCCTACAATTCCTGTTATCTTACTCTTCTTCATGTCTTACCATCAGTTCTTGTCGGGACGGCGGGTAGCCAGCACCATCTTGAAATGATTCTCATTGGCGATGTTCAGCACCCGGACAATTTCCCGATAAGGAATCGACTCATCCGCATACAGTGCCACATACATTTCCGGTTCCTTCTGCGCGCATTCCTGCAGAAAAGGTGTCAGTTCATCCATGGTCAACGGCATTTCGTCTTCATTGCCGAACGCCCCGTAGTAGTTCAAATCCTTGTCAATAATCACACGTGCCATCGGTTTGGCCGAAGTTTGTTCCGAACCTTGCGGCAACAATACCTTGATGGCATTCGGTGAAACCATGGTAGAGGTTATCATAAAAAATATCAGCAGCAGAAATATGAGGTCGGTCATAGACGACATACTGAAACTGGGCGATATTTTCTGTCTTCTCTTCAATGCCATACGCTCTCTTATTTATCTTTCGATTCGTTCAGCAGGTCCATGAAAGCCATGGTACGGGCTTCCATCTGGCTGACAACTTTATCCACACGATATACCAGATGGTTATAGGCAAACATTGCAGCAATACCTACCACCAGCCCACCTACGGTAGTAATCATAGCTTCGTAAATACCACTCGATAACAATGTGATATCGATATTGTTTCCCGCATTGGCCATATTCCAGAAGGCACGAACCATCCCCGTCACAGTTCCCAGAAAGCCCAACATCGGAGCACCGCTGGATACAGTCGCAATAATGGAAAGTCCGTTCTCCAGTTTAGCCACCTCAATGTTTCCGGTATTCTCTATAGCAGCTTGAACATCAGCCACAGGACGGTCCATACGTGAAATACCTTTTTCAATCATCCGGGCAGCCGGTGTATTGGTCATCCGGCAATAGTTGATAGCCGACTTCACTTCACCGGTATTGATATAATCGCGGATACGCTCCATGAACAACGGATCATCTTTCCCAGCCTTACGGATTGTAATCGCCCGTTCAAAAAAGATATAACAGGCTATCACCGACATCAAGGCCAGCACAATCATAATCCATCCACCCTTACAGGCCATATCCCAAAGATTCATCTGAGGTTCACCCGAAAATTCGGTCAGTACCGGGTTCATACCCGATACAGTATCGGCTACGCCTTGAGCAGCAGCCACTAACATTGTTGTCATCATCAGCAGAGGCAGTTTTTATATTCTTCAATGGTTTTCTTCAATCCCAGATACAAGGCATCACAAATCAGGGCATGGCCAATAGACACTTCGTCTACCCATGGAATATTCTCGTGGAAATATTTCAGATTCTCCAGACTCAGGTCATGACCGGCATTCAGTCCCATTCCGAGCTTGCGCGTAGCCTGTGCGGCTTCAATAAAAGGAGCGATGGCAGCTTCCGGATTTTTCGGATAAGCTGAAGCATACGGTTCTGTATACAACTCTACCCGGTCTGCACCGGCCTTCGCCGCATACTCAATCATTTCTACATCTGTACCTACAAAAATAGAAGTACGGATGCCGGCATTGCCGAACGTATCCATCAGTTCAGTCAGGAAACTTAGATTATCCTTCGTATTCCATCCGGCGTTCGAAGTAATCTGGTCGGGAGCATCTGGAACAAGTGTCACCTGATGAGGTTTCACTTTCAGCACCAAATCGATAAATTCCTTCGATGGATATCCCTCAATGTTGAATTCTGTTTTCAGCAAGGGACGGAGTGCGTAGACATCGGCATAACGGATGTGACGTTCATCCGGGCGAGGATGTACCGTAATCCCTTCAGCTCCATAAGCCTCGCAGTCCAATGCCACTTTTTCCACATCAGGATTATTCCCTCCCCGGGCATTGCGCAAGGTAGCTACCTTGTTTATATTCACACTTAATTTAGTCATATTGCATTAAAATTTATATCTTTGCGTCAACAACGTGCAAAGTTAGCAGGTTTTGTGAGAAACTTGTTACGTTATTGACAGAATTTATCGATAAAAAAAGCTATCAGACATGCAAAAGACTTTACGTTTCGCACTTTTCGGGAATGCCTTCCAGGCTCATAAATCTGCCCACATTGCTCATCTGCTGGATATTCTTCGCCGCAAGGAAGCACAAATCAGTATCAGCAGTGAATTTCACGATTTTCTAAGACATCATACACGGACAGATTTAGGCGGACTGGAAGTATTCGAAGGAAACAATTTTTCGGCAGACATGGTCTTGAGCATCGGTGGCGACGGTACGTTCCTGAAAGCGGCCAGTCGGGTAGGCAACAAGGAAATCCCGATTCTGGGAATCAATACAGGACGTCTGGGTTTTCTGGCAGACATCTCGCCCGACCAGATGGAAGAGACTTTCGAAGAAATTTACCGGGGAGAATATCAGGCAGAATCACGCCGGGTACTGAAACTAACGTGTAACGGACAGGTTCTGAAAGGCTACCCCTACGGTCTGAATGAAATAGCAATTCTGAAGAAAGACAGTTCATCCATGATTACCATCCATGCCTATATCAACGGCGAACTGCTGAATATCTATCAGGCAGACGGACTGGTCATCAGTACCCCGACAGGGTCTACAGCCTATTCGCTGAGTGTAGGCGGCCCTATTCTGGTTCCTCAAAGTGGCACCATCAGCCTGACCGCCGTTGCTCCACATTCACTGAATGTACGTCCTATTGTTATCCGTGACGACTGGGAAATCACACTCGATGTAGAAAGCCGGAGCCACAATTTTCTGATAGCTGTAGACGGACGCAGCGAAACCTGTAGAGAAGGCACCCGCCTCACCATCCGCCGGGGGGAATATTTCATCCGCATCGTAAAACGATGCCATCATTCTTTCTTCAATACGCTCCGCGACAAGATGATGTGGGGCGCCGATGCACGTTCAGCTTCCTCTGAATTTTAACTTCATTTCAGCCAGGTAGCCCGCTTCCACAGATACTCCATCGGGCCATGTGTATGACGTTCCAACCACCAGCGACAGAAAAAATACTGCAAAAAGAAGAGAAAGATACCCACCAGAAAACTGGCAGTTATCCCCAAATAACAGTGTAACCCAAATCCCCAGTTATAGAACAACATCGAACCGATGATGCTTTGTGTGATATAATTCGTCAGACTCATCTTGCCATAAGGAATAATCTGTAATAACAGACGATGTAGATTGGTCCGGTAAAAAGCCGAAATAACAGCCGAAACCAGCAACAACATGAAAGAGAATTTGGAGAGTGAAGTAATAATCAGCAGTAAAGGAGTACGCAAAGAAGGATTATCCACAAAAGCCGGAAGCATGTTCCCCAAGCCATATAACGGGAAGAAAGCTACAAGGGAGCCGCACAACACCTTATTCCATATCTTCAGATTCTCTTTCAGGAACAAACCTTTCCGACCGGCCAGATAGCCAAACAGGAAAAGAGCAGCGGTCTGGAATACCCGACCATTATCCCAGGCCCATGCCAGACTGAACAACTGTCCCTCCCACAGATTCACTTTAAGAGTCTGTAAGAATGTTCCATGCGCCTGAGCTTCGGAAGTAGCGCTCCAGAAACTTCCCGTAGGCAAAGTCGGAACCACAAACGAAGAATCGACACAGGCCCGAATGGTATAATAAAGAGGCAAAGGCTGAATCAACAACAGACAAGCCAGCCAGAAAATCACCTTATCCTTCAACCGGCAAGTCAACGGCAAAATAAAACCTACCAACGAATATAACACCAACACCTCTCCCGTAAAAAAAGAAGCGTTCAGATTTCCAATCAGGAACAACAGGACAAGCCGCCAACAAAAACGAAGCCGGAAATCACGTCCACGCAAACGCTGGTTATCATATTGGATAAAAAAGCTGAATCCGAATAATAAGGCAAAAACAGCGTATGCCTTACCTCCCAGCAAGAAAAAAAGCCCATCCCAAATAGCCTTGTCTGAAAAAGCAAGCCAGACGCTACGTCCTGCCGTATCAGGATACGAATAAAAATTGAAATGTTCGATAGAATGCAGAAGAATAATCCCCATAACTGCCAGCCCACGCAATACGTCTACCACATCTACGCGTCCGTGTTTCTCCAGTGTTTTTTCCATAGTAAAAATAGATTCATATATAATTCATAACATTCATTCTCAGCCGTTTTCACCTCCCCTTCCGGCACATTGACTGAAATGTCTGTCAGAAAGCCATGAACAATCAAGAATGAAAAGACGAATGTGAACAAAATCTGAGACAAAGATAATAAATCAGCCAGAATATTCCGTACGCTTCGAGACTGTATCCTCTATAGTATGAAAAATGTTTCCACTCTGACCAAACAATCAGATTGTAATATTTTTTTATCGTACCAACAAACGGGCGGACAGGAAACAGAAAACATCTTCACATTTCGTCTCGAACATGAGAACGTATCATACAAAACGAACTCACGTTTTGACTAAAACGTGAAGACATTTTCCGAACAATTATAGTATACTGATAACCAGGATATTCCTTCTAAAGGAATCTAGGAAATTTAAAGATATTCCGGGAGTCGGCTCAATTTCATACTGTTAGAACCTTTTACCAAAATAAAATACTTTTCCGGACGATGGGATTCCAAGTCAGCAATCACAGCATCCACATCGGCAAAATGCTCATAATGAGAAGTCGCAGCCGCGAACTCACTTCCTACCAGTAAAACACGTTCGAATCCGCATCCATCCACAAAGTCTATTATTTTCCGGTGTTCTTCCAGGCTTCCCGTTCCCAACTCCTTCATATCACCCAAAATTACCATTTTATGAGCAGCCTCCAATTGGCAGAAATTCTTCAATGCAGCCATCATGCTGGTGGGGTTGGCATTGTAGGCATCTACAATCAGCCTGTTCCGACCAGTATCTACCAACTGAGAGCGGTTATTCTGAGGTACATAATCTGCCAAAGCCTGACAAACCTGTGTCGCACTAACTCCGAAATAAGTTCCGATAGCAGCTGCTGCCAGCGCATTATCCAAATTATACGAACCGATAAGGTGAGTCTGTACAGAATGAGTCTCACCGGCAGCCGTCCAGTCAAATGCCAGGAATGGAGAACAACCTGTTAACTGTCCGCTCACAAACAACCCTGGAGTCTGGCCATAACGTATGCACGCCAATCCTTGAGCAATGCCATTCAGGTACGGATTCTCATGATGCAGGAAAACGACAGAATCGTCTTTACCGCGTAAATAATCGTACAATTCTCCTTTGGTACGGATTACTCCCTCGAATGAGCCGAAACCTTCCAGGTGCGCTTTCCCTACATTAGTAATAATACCATAATCCGGTTCGGCTATGTGTACCAGTGCCTTGATTTCCCCCGGATGATTGGCCCCCATCTCTACCACAGCCAGTTCATGTTCCGATGTCAGGCGCAACAAAGTAAGAGGTACACCGATATGGTTATTCAGATTTCCTTGTGTATACAGCAGATTATATTTCTGTTTCAGAACGGCAGATACCAACTCTTTGGTTGTAGTCTTTCCGTTAGTGCCCGTTATACCAATGATACGGGTACCCAATTTCCGGCGATGATAATTGGCCAACTGTTGCAAAGTCTTCAGGCAATTGTCCACCAAAAGAATACGGCTGTCCGTACCGGCATAATCCGGATTATCTACTACCGCATACCGACACCCCTGCGCCAGCGCCTGAGCCGCAAACCGGTTTCCATCAAACGAAGCCCCCTTCAAGGCAATAAACAGGGAGCCGGCCGGACAATTACGGGTGTCTGTCGTAACTCCTTGACATTCCAGAAAACATGCATACAAAGTTGAGATTTCCATTGTCTGTTCTTAACTGATTAGTTCTTTTTATTCATTTCCACTCCGATAACGGATATCTGTCTTCACTTCAAAGGACAGACACACCTTAAGGAGCAAGCAAAGATAACTGAAAAATCATTCACGAAAGCGTAAAAAACAAATTATTGTATGTACATTTGCAGCGCCAAGAAGACCGTATCATGAAAAAGACATTTACCAAATACATCAATGTAAACGGACGGCTGATGGACTTGTCGTATCCGCAAGTCATGGGGATTCTGAATCTCACTCCTGATTCTTTCTATGCTGACAGCCGGAAACAAAGCGAAACGGAAATAATAACCCGCACCCTTCAGATCTGTGAAGAAGGAGGAAGCATCATCGATGTAGGTGCCTACTCTTCACGTCCGAATGCAGAACATATTTCCGCTCAAGAAGAGATGGAACGGCTACGGAAAGGTTTACGGATTATTTTGCGAGAAAAACCAGATGCGGTCATTTCGGTTGATACGTTTCGTGCAGATGCAGCACGCATGTGCGTAGAAGAATATGGAGTCGCCATCATCAACGACATTTCTGCCGGCGAAATGGATGCAGCTATGTTTCAGACTGTTGCCAGACTGGGAGTGCCTTATATCCTTATGCACATGCAAGGTACTCCACAGACCATGCAGCAAGCACCTCATTACGACAATCTACTGAAAGAAGTCCTTTGGTACTTTTCCCGAAAGATACAGCAACTCCGTGATTTGGGAGCTAAAGACATGATTATCGACCCTGGATTCGGATTTGGAAAAACTTTGGAGCATAATTATGAATTGTTGGACAAACTGGGTGAGTTCCGGATTTTTGAGCAGCCCCTACTGGTAGGAGTTTCACGGAAATCAATGATATACAAATTATTGGGTGGAGGCCCGGAAGATGCACTGAACGGCACTACCGTCATCAACACTTTGGCATTGGATAGAGGAGCAGATATTCTGCGTGTCCACGATGTGAAAGCAGCCACAGAAGCCGTAAAGATTTATGCTGCCATGAAAGGGCTGAAACCCACGGAAGACTAACCTGTTTACAAACTATAGACCATGACTTTTGATATCAACATTCTCAGTCTGAAAGACATACTCGACATTCTGCTGGTAGCGTTCCTACTCTACAAGACGTACAAGCTGATGAAATCATCAGGTTCCATCAACATTTTTATCGGTATTCTGGTATTCATCGTTATCTGGATCATCGTCTCGCAGGTGCTGCAAATGCGTCTGTTAGGTTCCATTTTCGACAAACTGGTAAGTGTGGGAGTCATCGCCTTGATTGTACTGTTCCAAGATGAAATTCGCCATTTTTTACTGACGCTGGGGTCACGCCACCGGAGCAGCAGCCTCTTCCGCTTTCTGAAAGGCAACAAGAAGGATACAAACGACAAGGAAGACATTATGCCGATCGTCATGGCTTGCCTGAATATGAGCAAGGGGAAAGTAGGAGCCTTGATTGTCATCGAACGAGGATTACCACTGGACGAAGTGGTCCGCACAGGAGATATCATTGACGCAAACATCAACCAGCGCCTCATCGAAAATATCTTTTTCAAGAACAGTCCGCTACACGACGGAGCAATGGTCATCAGCAACAAACGTATCAAAGCTGCAGGATGTATTCTTCCCGTATCGCACAACTTGAATATTCCTAAGGAACTGGGACTTCGCCATCGGGCTGCCTTGGGAATTTCACAGGAGACCGATGCCATGACCATCATTGTTTCCGAAGAGACAGGAGGTATCTCCATTGCCTACAAAGGAGAGTTTTACTTGAAACTGACCGCCGAAGAACTGGAACGTATGCTGACCAACGACAGCGATTCACAAAATTAATTCAACAACAGATTCGTAAAAATATATTCACTGGTCAACTTCTTCATTATCAATTCATCTTTCTGATTATTTACACAAAATACTCAGGTACAAACATCTCCGGCTTCACTACTAACAAATACCTCTCTAACCGATAGCGGACCATTACATTTTCGTTTCTAAGAGACATTTACAGAATATTTCAATGTTTATAACCCCGTTCATAGCAATATCAGGAATAGTCATGAGTAGGGTTTTAGACAGATATATTCATCTGATTTACAATATACATACAGAGTTATCAACAGGTTGTTAACATCCTGTTGATAACTCACATCTTCTATACATAGAGTCCATTGGAGTCAACAAATCAGGACAAGCCCATATCTGTTAAACTACAACTAACTACCAGCTATCAGATTTATCACTGTTTTTCGTATCAATATAAGCCCAACAGATGTAAAATAGTCGGAGCTAGCAGAGCTGTCAGAATACCGTTCAGGGTAAGCCCCAAGCTGGCATAAGCTCCATATTTCCCGCTTACTTCCATAGCCCGACTGGTACCTACCGCATGCGAAGCAGTCCCCATCGACAATCCCTGTGCAATGGGACTCCCTACATGACCTACCTGCAGCACTTTAAAACCACAGATAGCCCCGAACAGACCAACTACAATCACTACGGCAGCCGTCAGTGAAGGAATTCCTCCCACCGCATTTGATACTTCCATAGCTATCGGCGTAGTCACAGACTTCGGTGCCAACGACATGATAACTTGCGGAGAAGCCCCCATCAATTTAGCAATAACTGTAACAGCTACAAGTCCGACAATACACCCTGCCAACTGAGAAACAATAATAGGCATCAATTGCTTTTTAATCATCCGTAACTGCAGATATAAAGGAACTCCCAAAGCTACTACAGCCGGCTTCAACCAAAATTCGACCAAAGAACCGGCTTCAGAATATTTTTCATAAGACACGCCTGTGAATTTCAGGAAACAAATCAACAGAGCAATCGCCACCAAAATAGGATTCAACAGCACCCATCCGGTTTTCTTCTGTAACACTTTCGACAGAAAAAAGAAGCCAAACGTAATGGCCAGCAAAAAAAACTTATTTTCTAAAAAATCCATACTTACGAACCAATTGATGTACCCAACCTGTAACGACCAACACCAGTACGGTACTTACCAGTGTGGCAATAACTATCGGCCAAAACTCGGCGGTGATGATGTCAAAATAAAGCATCAGCGCCACTCCCGAAGGAACAAAAAAGAAACCTAGATTAGCAACCAGGAAATCGGACAAGCCTTGTACCCACTCCAGCTTAATCCAACCCAATTTTAAGAAAAGGGTAAGCAACAGCATCCCAATGATGCTGGAAGGCAAATGAATGCCCGTCAAATACACAATCAGCTCACCCAAAGCCAAACATCCGAAAAGGATGGAACATTGACGAATCATACCTTAAAAAATTAATATTGAAAACGGATGCAAAGTTACACTTTCAGAAATAACTCCGGATGAAAATCCTGTCAATTTATTTCACTCAGACTCTAACGGTTATTTTTTGCATCTTTTAAAGCAAAAAAATCCGCTTTTGTAAACTTCATATTGCAAAAATAAGTACATTTGTAGCATGTAATAAAAAGGTATCAGATACCTTCTACATATTTCTACATTTTTATCGACAATTTTTAACAACAAGATAAACCAACATGGATTTAATTAGTCAAATCGTCGAACGCGCTAAAGCGAACAAACAGCGCATCGTTCTTCCGGAAGGAACAGAAGAACGTACCTTGAAAGCTGCCAATCAGATATTGACAGACGGTGTTGCAGACCTGATTCTCTTGGGTAATCCCGATGAAATCATGAACCTGGCCAAGGAATGGGGCTTAGGTAATATCCACAAAGCTACTATCATTGACCCGGAAAATCATCCGAAGAAAGAAGAATATGCACAGTTATTGTGTGAACTCCGTAAGAAAAAAGGCATGACAATCGAAGAAGCCCGCAAACTGGTTCTCGACCCGTTATATCTGGGCTGTCTGATTATCAAGGCCGGCGATGCTGACGGACAGTTGGCCGGCGCACGTAATACAACAGGTAATGTATTACGTCCTGCTCTGCAGATTATCAAGACTTCTCCAGGTATCACCTGCGTATCAGGTGCCATGCTGATGCTGACACACGCTCCTGAATGTGGCGAAAACGGTGTTATTGTTATGGGTGACGTAGCTGTAACTCCGGTACCCGACGCTTCACAGTTAGCACAGATTGCCGTATGTACAGCCCGTACAGCTCAGGCTGTAGCCGGAATCGACCCACGTGTAGCCATGTTGAGTTTCTCTACCAAAGGTTCAGCCAAACATGAAGTAGTAGACAAAGTAGTAGAAGCTTTGCGTATCGCTAAGGAAATGGATCCGGATCTGAAGATAGATGGTGAAATGCAGGCCGATGCCGCTTTGGTTCCAAGAATCGGTTCCAGCAAAGCTCCAGGTTCAGAGATCGCAGGTAAAGCCAACGTATTGGTAGTACCTTGCCTGGAAGTAGGTAATATCTCCTACAAACTGGTAGAACGTCTGGGCCATGCAACCGCCATCGGTCCAATTCTGCAAGGTATCGCCCGTCCGGTAAATGACCTTTCACGCGGTTGCTGCATCGATGATGTATACAAGATGATTGCCATTACAGCTAATCAGGCTATTGCCGCTAAAGCACAAGAATAATCCATTCAGATGATTATTTCTCAACGATAAAAAAGACACAAAGGATAAGCAACTGAAAAAGACGGGTGAATATCCTTTGTGCCTTTCCATTTTTATTATAAAAACACACATCAACCCATATGAAAATATTAGTACTCAACTGCGGTAGTTCATCCATCAAGTACAAAGTATTCGAGATGACTACAAAACAAGTCCTGGCTCAAGGAGGTATCGAAAAAATCGGTCTGCCCGGCTCATTTCTGAAACTTACTTTGCCAAACGGCGAAAAGAAAATCATCGAACGTGACATCCAGGAACACGATGCCGGTGTACAGTTTATCTTCGAAATCCTTACCAGTCCGGAATATGGTATCGTAAAGAGTCTGCATGAAATCAATGCGGTAGGACACCGTGTATTACACGGAGGCAGCAAATTCAGCGCTTCTGTACTGATTGACCAAGATGTAATCAACGCTATCGAAGAATGCTGCGACCTTGGTCCGTTACACAACCCGGCTAACCTGAAAGGTATCTATGCCGTACAAAAGCTGTTGCCTGAATTGCCACAGATTGCTGTATTCGATACAGCTTTCCATCAGACCATGCCTGACTATGCCTACTTGTATGCACTTCCATACAGTTATTACGAGAAATATGGCATCCGCCGTTACGGCTTCCACGGAACTTCTCACCGTTATGTTTCCAAACGTGTGTGTGAATACCTGAATATTCCGCAGGAAGGTACACGTATCATTACCTGCCACATCGGTAATGGTGCTTCTGTAGCTGCCATCAAGGACGGAAAATGTATTGATACATCTATGGGACTGACTCCATTGGAAGGTCTGATGATGGGTACCCGCTCAGGTGACATTGATGCAGGTGCACTGACTTACATCATGAAAAAAGAAGGTCTGAATGCAGACGAACTTTCTACCCTGCTCAATAAGAAGAGTGGTGTGCTGGGTATCTTTGAAAAATCAAGCGATATGCGCGAGCTGGAAGATGCTGTAGCCCGCAGAGAAGAACGTGCCATCTTGTGTGAAAACATGTACTTCTACCGCATCACCAAATACATCGGTGCCTATGCAGCTGCCATGAACGGGGTAGACCTCATCGTATTTACCGGTGGTGTAGGGGAAAATCAGACAACCGCTCGCTCCGGCGTATGCAAGACCTTAGGCTATCTGGGTGTAGAAATAGACATGGAAAAGAATAAGGTACGTGGAAAAGAAGCCATCGTTTCTACAGACGACTCTAAAGTCAAAGTCTTGGTTATCCCGACTGATGAAGAACTGATGATTGCAATGGATACTGCTGACATTCTAAAAAACCGTCAATAAAATCTATCTGCATTCAGATATAAAAAAGAGATGCCGCTCTCTTCAAAAGGAAAGCAGCATCTCTTTTATTCTTTCAACCGCCCTGAACACCTTTTATTCCACGGAAGTTTCTCCCTCGATGTACTGTTCCATAAACAAATTTTCACCATCAAATACAGCATAAGAGAATTCCGTAATCCAATCGCCCAATATCATCATACGGGCAGAACGGCTCAACATTAAATCAAGCATAATGTGTCGATGGCCAAAAATAAAATAGTTGATGCTAGGATGCTTCTTCAAATATTCTTTTGTGAAACAAACCAAAGGTTCCTTGTCTTCACCCATATACTCCGGTTCACGCCCGTCTTTCCGTTTCAACCTGCTGTGTTTAGCCCATTCCAAGCCTAATTCTACACTCCACCGCGGATGAAGAGCAGAAAACAGACACTGTAGAGTCCGACTATGAAACATAGCCCTAAGAAACTTGAATTTACGATCATCATCACCTAACCCATCACCATGAGCCAGGAAAAATTCTTTTCCATAAATTTCGCAAGTAAGCGGTTCCCGATGAATAATGACTCCACACTCCTTCTCCAAATAATCGCCACACCAGATATCATGGTTTCCGATAAAAAAATGTACTTCCACCCCCAAGTCAGTCAACTCCGAAAGTTTGCCCAAGAAACGGGTATATCCTTTGGGAACCACCAACTTGAACTCATACCAGAAATCAAACATATCTCCCAACAGATACACTGCCGAAGCATGATACTTGATACTATCCAGGAAATTCACCAACCTACGTTCCTGTGTACGTCTGTGCGGAATGGCCCGGGAGCCCAAATGAGCATCCGACAGGAAATAGACATTCTTCATCGTTCCTTCCATAAGCCTTACTATTATAAAAAGCCTAACTCCAGTTTGGCTTCCTCAGTCATCATATCTTTATCCCATTCCGGTTCAAACACCAGATTTACTTGTGCCGAAGTAACTCCCTCTACTGATTCCACTTTCTGACGGACATCTTCCATAATAAAATCAGCGGCAGGGCAATTGGGAGCAGTCAAAGTCATATCAATTACCAGTTCACCATCATCTGCCAGATCAATCTTATAGATCAATCCCAAATCATATACATTCACTGGAATCTCCGGGTCATATACTGTTTTAAGCATATCAATGATGCCTTCTTCTATTTTCAGTTTCACATCGTTGTCCATAAATCGAACTATTTTTTAATTACTCTGCAAATGTAATAAAAAAAGGCAGATAACAAAAGAAGGGTTCAGAGTCTTCCCTCATCGGCATAACTGTAATACTTACCATCAGAAACGACTACATGGTCCAGCAAACGGATATTCATCACCTTGGCAGACTGAAACAGCGTTTGAGTAAGCCTGTCATCATCTACACTTGGCTGCACATTACCAGAGGGATGATTATGTGTAAGCACCAACGAAGTAGCACGTTTCAACAGAGCCTCCCGCAAAATACAACGGATATCCACTTGAGTAGAAGCCCATCCTCCCTGACTGATTTTCACAGATTCAATAACTTTCGAAGCCTGATTAAGCAACAGAATCCAGCATTCCTCAACTGCAAGATCACACATCAACGGATGAAAAAAAGCATAAATATCTTTCGAACAACGTATCTGCTTCCGCTCGGATGGTTCTTCGTTCTTACGCCTTCTTCCCAACTCGGAAGCAGCCAGAATGGTAATTGCCTTGGCAGGACCAATACCTTTGTATTGGCATAACTCTCCAACAGTCCGTTTGCCAAGTTCTCCCAAGCGATTGCCACAATCCTCCAATACCTTCCGCATCAGTTCAACAGCCGAAGCTTCCGCACTTCCAGACCCTATCAGAATAGCCAGGAGTTCAGCATTACTCAACACAGATGCTCCATGAAGCAGCATTTTCTCACGCGGACGGTCTTCTTCCGCCCATTGGTTGATTGCCAGTTTTTTTGCCATGTTCACGTACAGCAAGCAGGAATCCGATTTGCCTACTGACCGAACTCCGACCTATTTATAAAAATTCTTTTCAAAAGCGGAAAATTCATCTTTTCCCAGTACACAGCGTTTCCACCAGGCACGTAGAAAGCCTGTACCGTAACCTGTCAATTGAATAAACGCTGCCGCGACCGAAATTATCCCAATTTTCAGACTCTTATTCTGAACCGTAGCATCCAGGAAAATGATTATCGCAAAGGCAACCAACAATAACAAGCTCCAGGGGCAGACCAACGAAGCCAATAGAACCAGCACTACACCGACAGTAAACGCAGCCGGAAGCACATGTACCAACTTCAACGACTCGGGATATTTCTTATAAAGATTAATACGAGCAATTCCCGAATTATGCACTTGCTTAAAGAATTTCTTTAAATCTGTCCGACGCTTATGCCAAACCCAAGCCTCCGGAAACAGCCGACACCGATACCCCCCCTTGAAAATACGGATGCTGAAATCAATATCCTCGCCGAAACGCATCCTTGAGAAGCCACCTAACGCCCGATAGACATCAGCCCTGATACCCATATTGAAACTTCGTGGATAAAATTTGTCCATCTTCTTTTTTCCTCCACGAATGCCTCCGGTAGTGAAAAACGAAGTCATGGCATAATTAATAGCCTTCTGCACATCAGAGAAAGATTCATGAGCCCGATCTGGTCCACCAAAGGCATCGGCCGGATCCCGGTTCAGTTCTTCCTCTACAGCCTCCAGGTATCCCGGCGGCAGGATACAGTCCGAGTCCAAAACTATCAGATATTCTCCGTTACTCCGTTCAGCGCCGTAATTCCGGGTCTGTCCTGGTCCTGAATTCGGTTTTGTAAAATAATGAACAGGCAGAACCCGAGCATATTTTTCAATGACTTCTGTACACGGTACGGATGAACCGTCTTCTACGACAATCACCTCAAAATCTTTGAAACGCTGGTCGAGCAGGCTCTGCAACAATTCGTCCACCTCATTCGGACGGTTATAAACAGGAATAATCAAAGAATATTTCATAAGCGGATGTTTCTGTTTTATAACCACAAAGATACACCTTTCTTTTTTACATACCGACTGACAGGAAGATTAATTACCAGAAATTATCTGAGACAAGACTCCGGTAAACTAGTTAAAAAAACACTTTTTTCTTATTTTTCTGTTACAAAAAATATAGCTTTACGTTTACCTTTCTGAAAACAAACCTGCACTACCACAACAAAACATGAGTAAAGAGACACTGACATCCACTTTTACAGAACTAAGGAAAGGCTTCTTCAGGCTAGCCATGCATTTCCTTTCCAATCAAGAAGATGCAGATGATGCCTTGCAGGAAGCCTTCTTCCGATTATGGAAACACGCCGACCAGATAGACACCCCAGAGAAAGCAGAAGCAATGACTGTCATAACAGTAAAAAACTTATGTATCGATACGTTACGAAAAAAAAGTCACCTGCATACAGTAGAGCTGGACGAAAGTCGAGACGACTCCATAACAGAGTCGGCTGCAGATGTATTAGAGAGAAAAGAACGCTTCAAGGCAGTAGAACGTATCATTGAACAACAATTGACACCAATCCAACGCAAGATACTATACATGAAAGAGTACGAAGGAAAAGAGTATGACGAGATAGCTGCCAGTTTAGGTATGCAACCTCCGGCAGTACGCATGCAGTTATCGAGAGCCAGAAAAGAAATCAGAGAATGTTACTTAAAACAAATGGAACGATGAAACAATACGAACGAACACAGCAACAATGGAGAGAACTGGCGGCACGCTACTTCGAAGCAGAAACAACCGCTGCCGAAGAACGGGAGCTGGCACATTTCCTGACCACTCCTGCCTCACAGAGCAAAGAGTTCGATGAGCTCCGGGCTGTCATGGGTTACTTGGCCACCGGACGAACTTATCATCATAAACAAACGGCTTCTATCTTCCGTTATGCCGCAGCTGCCGCACTCATCGGTCTATTATTTACAGCAGCAGTATGGCATCTGTCCGAAAAACAAAACATCTGTGTTGCCTATATTTATGGAGAGCGTTGTACCAATACAGAAACCGTATTATCCGAAGCTATGAAATCCATCGGAAAGGTACAGCATTCCCCTCAGGAAGAAACTCTCCTACAAGATCAACTCTCCGACATTTTCCAGACATTGGAAGAAAATGATACATTAACCATTAACTGATAAAAATAAACTTATGATACGACGGACAATTACAATAGGGATGATGTTCCTTCTTGCACTACCCATAGCCGCACAGAAAGGAATGCAGATAGCCGAACTGTTCGACGGTCGTTTCAAAAAAGACCACCGAGCTGTAGAAGTCCTCATCAAAGGAAAGGAACTGAAGCAATACCATCTGACACTGTTCCGAAGCCTTACAATCAGCAACGCTCCCCAAACCTTTGAAAAAATGGAAGCATTGGTCAGAAAAGATGCCGTTCATGCAATAGACAAGGAAGTTGGAACAATCAATAATCGGCTTTACTATGGTTTCTATTGCTTCCCGGCTCAAGATAATGATACCTACCGCTATCTGTTCTACCGGAATACGGCAGCAAAACCCAATTCCGGTAAACAGCCGGAAGCTACCCTTGTATACATGGAAGGACAAGTTACCTTAGAAGAGCTCAAACGCATGTTTCAATAAAAACTAACAATCAACACGGTATAAAATATGAAAAGAATGATTCTATTGGCAACAAGCTTTCTGGCAGCTACCAGCTTGTATGCCGCACAGCAAGATTCACTGACAGTCACAAACACGGTGCAAATCGAGAAACCCGACCGGGTAACACTGACACAATCGGACAACCAACTGACCATCGACATAGAAGGAGAAGAAGGGAATCCAAACTTCCGATATACCCGCGAAGTAAATGTTTCTTCATCAGAACCTGTAGTTACCAAAGAGAGAAGTAGCAATTGGGATTTCAACATTCCTTTCCGGAAACAGAAAAAATACATCCGACGCAGATACAATGAGTTCGTCATAAAAGATTTCAAGCTAGGGCTTTCAAAGGTCACGAATGCTCCGGAAAATCTAAACGCAAACATGGCCTCATCCTGGGAAATCACGACTCCCTCTTTGGGATGGGCCTACTACCCGTGGTATTCTAAAACATCCTTCTCCATAGGAATTGCCTGTAGCTGGCGAAACTATCGGATGACCGGGAAGAATCGTTTCATCAAAGAAGGAAGCGAAATCACACTAGGCAAATATCCTGAAGGAGCAGACATAGAGTTCTCGCGTATCAAGGTATTCAGCTGGTCGATACCGTTGATGTTCAGCTACGAATCCAGTAACAAACTAGGATTCAGCCTGGGAACTATCGTCAATCTGAACACCCATGCCAGCCTGAAAACACGTTATAAACTGGACGGAGAAAAAATCAAACTGACAGACAACAACATCCATCAAACTCCTGTTACAATAGACTTCCAGGCATCGATAAGCTGTAAATCGGTAGGTATCTATGTAAAATACAGTCCATGTAATATTCTTGATACATCATATGGACCAAAATTCTCGGCACTTTCTGCCGGAATCATCCTCTTTTGAAAAACTACCCTACTCATAAATAAAAGAACAGCCATTCTAAGATAAAGGATGGCTGTTCTTTTATTTATATTTTATATATTACGCTTTTACACGACCTACGTAAGAACCGTCACGAGTATCTACCTCGATAATTTCATCCTGATTGATGAACAACGGCACACGTACAGTAGCACCTGTTTCTACAGTAGCAGGTTTAGTAGCGTTTGTAGCTGTATCACCTTTCAGACCCGGCTCTGTATAAGTAACCTTCAACTGAACCTTTACCGGCAATTCAGCAAACAAGATAGTCTCTGTAGAAGCATCAGAAACTACATCAATAACCATCTCTTCCTTCAGGAAGTCAACACCTTCAATCAAATCGTGAGCGATAGGAACCTGTTCATAAGTTTCCTGGTTCATGAAGATGTAATCTTCACCTTCCTTATATAAATATTGGTAAGGACGACGTTCTACACGTACATCTTCCAATTTCTCACCGATATTAAAACGACGTTCCAACACATAGCCATCTACTACATCTTTCAGTTTAGTACGCATGAAAGTATTACCTTTACCTGGTTTTACATGCAGAAAGTCGATACAGAAATACAGTTTACCGTCCATACGGATAGCTGTTCCGATTTTAATGTCTTGAGCGTTAATCATAAGTTGAATACTTTTATTTATGTTATTTTATGGATTTGTTCCCTTGAAAACCGGATGCAAAATTAATCTAAATCGGGAAAAAACGCAAAAAGATTTGTCTAAAAATGATTTAGCGCTTGGTTTATTTAAAAAAAGTCACTAATTTTGCAGCCCGAACGCATGGAATAATAACATAAATAGTATATACGAAAATGAAAAGAACATTCCAACCCTCTAACAGAAAGAGAAGAAACAAACACGGTTTCCGTGAAAGAATGGCTACCGCTAACGGTCGCCGAGTATTGGCTGCACGTCGTGCCAAAGGTCGTAAAAAACTGACAATCTCTGACGAGTACAACGGAGTGAAAGCTTAATAAACCGTGCTTGAAGGAAAAGGATTAAGAAAAGCCGTAAAATGCTGTGAGAGCATTTTACGGCTTTTTCTTCTTCATTCCCCAAGAATGATACAAAAACTCTGACGTACGATACGGTTGCGTTCCAATTAAAAGTTGTATCTTTGCCCCGAATATTACACCGATACTCGAATATGATTACACTGAAAGACTTTTTTTCATTCAAGAACAACCGTTTCTTTTGGCTGAACCTCATTGCCATGATAGTAGTGACTGCCGCAATCATCATTGGGACACTCATCTGGCTGGACAACTATACACATCACAATCAATCGTATCTGGTTCCTAACGTAAAGAACCAGACACTACCTGAAGCCCAACAGGCATTAACAACCCAAAAGCTGAAAGGAGTTATTATTGATTCTTCTTATGTAAAAGGAATGCCTTCAGGTATTATTCTGGAGCAGACACCAGCTGCCGGTGCACGGGTCAAGGAAGGGCGTACTGTTTATCTGACTGTTACTACCAATGATGTACCGCTGGTAAAGATTCCTGATTTGATAGACAACAGTTCATTGCGACAAGCAGAAGCCAAACTGAAAGCCATCGGATTCAAACTGACCGAACCGGAATATGTTTCAGGTGAACAAGACTGGGTATACGGTATAAAATATCGTGGACGGAGCTTGAGAACCGGCGACAAAGTACCCTATGAAGCATTACTGACCCTTTCTGTGGGGAACACAGCCATGAGAGATTCCATGAGTATGGATTCACTCAATATGGATATCGATTTGAGTACTCCGGACGAGGAACCACAAGTAGACGATTCATGGTTTTAATCTCACCTCTGAACACTGTATGACAGAAGAATATATCGAAGAACTGGAAGGCGATACTTTAGAAGACATTGAACCTTTGAACGACCCTACCACCTTATATGAACATTTCCGGGTAGTAGTAGACAAAGGACAATCACCCGTACGCATAGATAAATACCTGTTCGAAAGACTAGTAAACTCTTCACGTAACCGCATCCAACAGGCTGCGGATGCGGGATTTGTCATGGCCAACGGGAAACCGGTAAAAAGCAGTTACAAGGTAAAGCCCCAGGACATACTGACCGTCATGATGGACCGTCCCCGTTATGAAAATGATATCATACCGGAAGACATACCGCTGAATGTAGTATACGAAGATGAAGATTTGATGGTCATCAACAAACCGGCAGGGCTGGTAGTTCATCCGGGATGTGGAAACTATCACGGCACATTGGTCAATGCTATTGCCTGGCATCTGCGTGATGTGCCGACCTATAACCCGAACGATCCACAAGTTGGTCTGGTACACCGTATCGATAAAGATACTTCCGGACTACTGGTAGTAGCCAAAACCCCTGATGCCAAAACCAGTCTGGGCCTGCAATTCTATAACAAAACCACTAAACGCGAATACAATGCGTTGGTATGGGGTATCATCGATGCAGATGAAGGAACCATTACCGGGAACATCGGACGTAACCCGAAAGACCGGATGCAAATGGCAGTCATGGCCGATCCAACCCAAGGCAAGCATGCCGTAACACACTATCAGGTACTGGAGCGACTAGGATATGTCACTTTAGTAAAATGTGTACTCGAAACCGGACGCACTCACCAGATACGTGTACACATGAAATACATCGGACATACCCTTTTCAACGACGAGCGGTACGGCGGCCATGAAATATTGAAAGGAACGCATTTTAGTAAATACAAACAATTTGTAAACAACTGTTTCGACATTTGTCCCCGACAAGCGCTTCACGCCAAGACATTGGGCTTTGTGCACCCACGCACCGGAGAAGAGATGTTTTTCACCTCAGATCTGCCCGAAGACATGACCTGCCTGCTGGAAAAATGGAGAACATATATCAGTAACCGAGAAGAATTATGAAACGAACCATTGCTATCATAGCAGGGGGAGACTCTTCAGAACACGAAGTCTCCATGAAAAGTGCAGAGGGAATCTACTCATTCATCGACAAGGAAAAATATAACCTCTACATTGTAGAACTGACCAAAAAATATTGGGAAGCCATTTTGCCGGACGGGACACGTACTCCGGTAGATAAAAATGATTTCAGTTTCCAAGACAAAGGAAACAAGATTATCCCAGATTTCGCATACATCACCATTCACGGCACTCCAGGTGAGAACGGTATCCTGCAAGGCTATTTTGAACTGCTGGATATCCCCTACTCTACCTGCGACGTACTGGTATCGGCCATGACTTTCAGTAAATTCACCTTAAACCAATATCTGAAAGGGTTCGGTATCCGTGTAGCAGAATCAATGCTGGTGAACAAACGCTACGGTATCAGTGACGAAGACGTGGTAGAGAAAATTGGTCTACCCTGCTTCATCAAGCCCAATGCCAGCGGCTCCAGCTTTGGTGTCACTAAAGTAAAGACCCGTGAACAGATACAACCGGCACTCCAGGCCGCTTTTCAGGAATCGGACGATGTTATGATTGAAGCTTTCATGGACGGTATCGAACTGGCAAACGGCTGTTACAAGGTTCCTGGAAAATCTGTGGTATTCCCCATCACCGAAGTAGTCAGCCAGAATGAATTCTTCGATTACAACGCGAAGTATAAAGGTGAGGTAACCGAAATCACTCCGGCCCGACTCAGCCCGGAACTGACCGGACGGGTACAGAAACTGACCTCAGCCATCTATGATATTTTGGGATGTAAAGGTATTATCCGCGTAGACTATATCATTACCGAAGGCGAAAAAATCAACATGCTGGAAATCAATACGACACCGGGAATGACGGCAACCAGCTTCATTCCTCAGCAGGTAAAAGCTGCCGGACTGGATATCAAAGATGTCATGACCGATATTATCGAAAGTCATTTCTGATAGCCATTGGCTTTACAGGCTATATTGACGCAGAGTCCTGAACATTCATTTTCTACGGCTCTGCGTTCTTTTTATCTCTTCCGAAGACAGTCTCTATGGAAAAGTACTTTTATAGACACTCCTTGCAACATCAGAAAAAAGTTTCTATATTTGGACAAACTAAGCAAAAAACAGATTCCTATGAACATACCTGCCGAATTTGATGAAATCCGTCCGTATACCTCTGAAGAGCTTCCACAGATTTTCGAGGAACTGATAGCTGACCCTGCCTTTCAGGCCGTAGCTTCTTTTGTTATGCCGGACGTACCACTGGATAAACTATCTGCGATACTCCGCCAGTGTAAGACCAACCTGGATGTACAGAAAAAAATCTTCTATTCCTTGTTGCACGGAATCATGAACAAGCACAGCGACGGATTCGATCTGGACGCTTCTGCCCTCCCGAACAAGCAAACTCCCTATACATTCATTTCAAACCATCGGGACATTGTTCTCGATCCGGGATTCCTTTCTGTAGGCCTTCTGGATAACGGTTTCCCGACAACGGTAGAAATTGCCATCGGTGACAACCTGCTCATCTATCCGTGGATCAAGAAACTGGTACGTGTAAACAAATCCTTTATCGTACAGCGGGCACTCAGTATGCGTCAGATGCTGGAATCATCCGCCCGTATGTCACGTTACATCCATTTTGCCATCACAGAAAAAAAAGAAAATGTATGGATTGCCCAACGCGAAGGACGCGCCAAAGATTCGGACGACCGCACCCAAGAAAGTGTCCTGAAAATGCTGGCTATGGGAGGCAACGGACATATCATCGACCGGCTGAAAGAACTGAACATTGCTCCGGTAGCCATTTCTTACGAATACGATCCTTGCGATTTCCTCAAAGCACAGGAAATGCAACAGAAACGGGACATCCCAGGATTCAAGAAAACTCAGGAAGACGATTTACAAAACATGAAAACCGGTATCTTCGGTTACAAAGGACATGTCCATTTCCATGCAACAGCCTGTATCAATGAAGAACTGGAACAGCTCCGTAACCTGCCAAAAACAGAAATATTCACACACATAGCTCAACTGATAGACCGGAAAATCCATGCCAACTACCGGTTATATCCGGGAAACTACATCGCCTGCGATGAATTAGAAGGAAGTAACCGTTACGCAAACCGGTATACAACAGCCGACAAGGAACGGTTTGAAGCTTATCTGCAACAAAAGCTTGCCCTGATTCAGTTACCTGATAAAGATGAAACTTTCTTACGCAACCGGATACTGACTATGTATGCCAACCCTGTCATCAACCACCGGAAAGCAACAGAAGAATGAATAAGTTCCTTACCTATATCTTCTTGACTGTTTTTCTGTTATCAAACGAAGGTTGTCAAGAAGATGATTATGTCTATCCGGATGTGCTGACAGAATTTACTGAAGTACAGACTAACGATGAAGGAGTACTAACCTACCTGCTTACAGATCAAGGAGATAAATATCAGATACTGGAACGGGAAGGCTTAGATGGTCTGACACCTGATTCCATTTACCGTACCTTATGTGTCTATCAGATAACCGATGTAGAAAAAGAGACTGTACAACTCTATTCTGCCCAAAAAGTTCTGTCTATGCTTCCCAAACCGGCCTCTGCCTTTAGCGATGGCATCCGGACAGACCCTTTAGACATTCAGAGTATCTGGCTGTCTGGAAAGTATCTGAATATGGTACTACTCCCGATGGCTAAAGACAAAAGCCATATCTTCCATTTCGTAGAAAACAGTCTGACCCAAGACAATGAAGGCAGAGCCCAACTGGAACTGACACTTTATCATGACCAGAACGGTGATTATGAAGCCTTCACCCAGAAAACCTATCTCTCAATACCACTTTGGGGATACGGAAACAAATTAGACACCGGTGACCGTATTGTCCTGCACATACAGACTTATGAAGAAGGAAATACCACCCGTGAATTTACACTACCCTAACCTATAAAAACAGATACATAATTAGTTATGATCAAGACATTGTATTTTATGTTTTTCGTATGCATTGCCCTCATCGGACTGATGGCCTGCACACCGAAACAACAAGACAAGTTCAAGAACCTGTCGGCCGATGAGTTCGAGGATTATCTTCAGAAAGATTCTATCCAACTGGTAGATGTACGGACAGTAGTCGAATACACCGAAGGACATATCCCGGGAAGCCTCAACATCAATGTATTGGATGAACAGTTTGCCGCCAATGTAGACGAACTGCTAGATAAAAGCCATACGGTAGCTGTCTATTGCAAAAGCGGACGACGTAGCCGGAATGCAGCACGTATCCTTACCAAGAAAGGGTTTCATGTAGTAAATCTGGACAAAGGATTCGAAAATTGGAAAGAGCTGGATAAACCTATCGAGAAATAAGGCGCTAATAACCAAAAAACGAACGGACATCTTAAGTAAAACATGCTCACGTCTTACTTAAGATGTCCGTTCGTTTTGATTAAAATGTCCGTTCGTTCGAAATATACTGCTTTTGACTATTCCAGCCTTCCAACGGACTGCCAGCCGATAACAACCCATTATATGCAGCATCTTATCCGGCCGATATCTCTGATTTTTGAATTCCTTTCTGCTTAAACTCCGTAGGAGACATTCCAAATTGTAACTGAAAACATTTGGCAAAATAAGAAGGAGAAGAAAAGCCTACCCGGAAACAGGCTTCACTACTTGACAATCCCTCCTCCGCCAACAAGCATGCAGCCTTCTTCAAACGTATAAGACGGATATAGTCATTAGGAGTCATACCAGATATAGCCTTGAGTTTAGCAAACAGGCCTGACCGGGAAATACCTACTTCCTGTGCCAAACTATCTACCGTAAAATCAGAATCAGTCATACGTTCTTCAACAATTTTAGCTATTTTCTCCATCAGAAGTGTATCCAGTTTAGAGACAGATACAGAAGCTACCATCGGTTGGGTCTTAAACTCTTTTTTCATACCCTCTCTGTTTCTGAAAATACTCGCAATTTGGGCATGAATCACATCTCCCGAGAAAGGTTTCTCAAGATACACGTCTGCCCCACTTTCAAGTCCCTCTACATAATCCTCGGATGAAGCCTTTGCCGTAAGCAATATTACCGGAATATGGCTGGTAGAAAGATTCTGTTTGATATGCCGGCAAAGTTGTATGCCATCCATTACAGGCATCATGACGTCACTGATTACAAGATCGGGAAGGTTCTGCTGAACCAGTTCCCATGCTTCCTTTCCATTTTCTGCACACGATACCTGATACCTCCCAGTAAGCAACTGGCTCAAATATTCTCTTAAATCCTGATTATCATCTACTATCAGAATACGATATTTTCCTTCGGGCATATCTGTTTTTTCCTCGACCTGTACCTCTTGAGAAGCCACATTCTCAACAACCGTACGTTCTTCATGCTCAATCATATCAAAAGTAACAATAAAAGTAGAACCTTCCCCTAATCTACTTTCCAAAGCCAAGCTGCCATGCATCAAGCCTACCAGTTTCTTTACCAATGAAAGTCCGACACCGGTCCCGACACGCCCAGTAAAATTCTTATCTGGAACCTGATAGAAAGGAGAGAATATTTTTTCCTGTTCCTTTACATCAATTCCCTGACCATTATCTTTCACTCTTATTTCCAGTTTCCGGTTACCGACAATCAATAAATCGACTTCAATACACGTATCCGTAAATTTCAATGCATTCGACAGCAGATTGCTAATCACTTTCGTAAAAGCCTCTTGATCCACACGAGCATAGCAAGGTTCTTCCGGCATATTCAGACTAATCGTTATGTGTTTCATATCTGCCGAAAGCTGGAAACGCTGATACACATTCATCAATAAAGTCTTGATGTTGGTTTCTGTCAATATTACATTCATGACCCCTGATTCAGCCTTTCGGAAATCCATCAACTGATTGACAAGTGTAAGCAAACGTTTTCCATTCTGTTCCATCACCCGCAGCTGAGGAAGTACATCCTTCACCGTTCCAGTACTCTTCATCACACTCTCCAATGGTGCCAGTATTAATGTTAGTGGGGTACGTATTTCATGCATGACATTTGTAAAGAACTCTATTTTACTCTGATAAATCTCTCGGTCTTTCTTTATTGTCAGTAAAGCCATACGCCGACGATGTATTTTATTCATCCGATAATAAGCATAAACCAAACCTGCTATCCCCAACAATATATATCCCACAATCATATACGAAGAAGCCCACCAGGGAGGCAGCACTTTAATAGGAAAGGCAATGGCGTTTTCATTCCATATTCCATCAGAATTGGAAGCACTGACCTGAAAAACATAATTTCCGGCTGGTAAATCAGTATAAGTAACATGAGGCGCATGATTCGTTTCTGTCCAATCCTTTTCAAACCCCTCCAAACGATAACGATATCTGTTTTTGGAAGTATTGATATAACTTAAAGCCGCAACCGAAAAACTAAACATGGAATGAGAATGCTCCAGTGTCAGACCATCTGCATAAGTAATGGATACATCCAACGGTGAATCTTCCACCCCCACTTTTACAGGTTTATTGAACATCTGAAAGTCTGTCAGAATTACTGTAGGAACCTGAGCATTTACCCGTATTTCATCCGGGCGGAACTCATTAAACCCATTCACTCCACCTACCATAATTGTACCGTCCGGTAGCTGAATTCCTGAATTAGGAAGAAACAGATTTTCCTGCAAGCCATCTTGTTTGTTATAAAACTTCAAAGAAGAAGCAAGAGGCTGGTAGCAATACATACCATTATTGGTTGTAAACCACAATTTATCTCTGTCCGGTAATATCTTATAGACCACCCGTATATAATCAGGCAAATCTTCATGTACAAACATCTCCTTTCCCCGATCATATCTAAGTAGACCGTCTCCATCTGTTCCCAGCCAAATCACGCCCTGCATATCCAGACAACCGGTGATAATCTGATTTGTAGGTAATTTACCATCTTTCCCCTTTATCTGATGAAAATAATGCATCCACTTCCCTGTCTGATGATTCAGACAAAACACTCCCTGATTCAGAGAACACACCCATAAATTCTGTTCCTTATCTTCAAAAATGTAGGAAATATCAGCTCCATGCAATTCATATATCCGTTCAAAATCATCCGTCTTCGGATTATAACGGTTTAATCCTGCGGTAGTACCAATCCATATTCTCTGATCGGAATCCTTGTAAAGCGCATATATCTCTGACGAATAAAGTGAACGAGGAGAAGTAGCAGACTTATAATTCCGAAACACTCCAGTACGCAAATCCAGAATATCCAGTCCTCCCATAAACATACCGATAAATAATTTATCTCCATCCTGCAACAGGGCATGTATATTATGATAGGCAGGGCCCTGCCTGCCTTTCAAAGGACGATAGGCCTGAAAAGTCTGATTCTGCCTGTTCCAATAAAAAAAACCAGCATCATCGGTTCCAATCCACAGATTATCTTTGTCCGCACGAGCAAACACACTGACAATACGTGCGTCCAATTGACAATTATCCTTATGGTAATGCAAAAAATTATCCTGAACAGAGGAAACATAATTCACACCGCCGAAATAAGTTCCTATCCAAAGCGCATTCTCGCGGTCTATAAACAATTCGTGCAGGTAATTATCGTTCAATCCTTCCGGATGTCTGCTATCCGCTTTTATCACATCTACTTTTTCTGTAGCCACATCATACATAGTCAACCCCTCGTCCGAAGCCAACAGCAAACGGCCGGGTTGCCATTCTACAATTCTTCTTACTTGAAAAGGATGATTAAACTGTAAAGGGGGAATTTTCTGAATTAATCGCCCATGCTCCTTATCCAATAAATAAAGTCCATCTCTCCCTGTTCCTACCCAAAGACGATGAGATGAGTCTTCAAACAATACACGGGTATCTTTCACATCTTCCGAAGCCACCGGCTGAAACATATCCTGAGATGCCACATAACGGCTGATTCCTCCCTCACGGGTAGCAAGCCATATTGTGCCGGAAGAATCTTCCATGATATAATACCCGAAATCACAATTCACTTTTCCCATAGCCATGTATTGATGAAGCGTTCCATGAACAGGATTATAACGAAAGACTCCTTGTCCTGCAGTGGTTATCCAGATATTGTGATAACGGTCACGCGTCACATGAGATACAGAAGAATGTATACCTTCGCCAAACTCCGAACGAACCTGAAAATCAGAAAAGCTCTCTGTCAACAAATTAAAGACAGTCAGACCTCGCTCACTGCCTACATAAAGTTGCATACTGTCCTCCAGGATAGTATAGATACAAGCTCCCAGCGATTCCATCCGGTTATCTCTCCACGCACGGATATGATTCCCGTCAAAACTATGCAATCCGTCAATTGTTCCGAACCACATGCGTCCCTTCGTATCCTGCGTGATACTATATACCGCATTGTTCGAAAGTCCATCACTGATAGTATAATGAGTAACTTTACGGGAAGTTCCCCAACAGGAAAGGAAATAGCCCAATAATATGATTGAAGAAAGCAGTCTTGTGATTTCCATACCCAATCAGTCTGTTTAAAGCATAACTTATTCAAACAAAAATACAAAATTCTGTTCCAACCCTATCCTTTCCTTCTAAAAAATATACCGGTTATCGAAGAAAAAACACTGTTCCTTCAATAACCGGTTTCTGTAAAGAATACCTATCGAATACCTCTGCGCTTCCTATTGTATACCGGAATATTTTTATCTGTCTTTCGTATCCGGTACTTGCGCATGCATTTTTTTACCAGAAGGTAGCTTCACTTCAGCCACAGAATAAACATTTCCATAAATATCTTGAGAAAAAGCAGCCTGACAAAGCTTACCGTTTATTTCTATTTGCGGATATTTTCCCATAAATGCAGCTTTCCAGACAAGGTCCAGTGAAGTATTATTTTCTATTTCGCTGACAGAACATCCTGTATGCTTTACAGTAACATAACCACCGAATACAGGAAGATTCTTTATTTCAGTAGTCAGACTGTCTGATACTAAACGTGAACAAGTAGAAATCTGTTTCTCACAGGCAGAAGGTATCACACCCATTACGCCGCATACTGTACCTTCTATTACACCATAGGATACTTCCGGATATTCCGAACGGTTCATTTGCGGAAGTTCTGTCAAATAGTTATAAGCCTCTTTAAAATATCCCAAACGATACAATAACGCTGGAAAAGCAGACAAATTCTCTACATTCCATTCCTTACTTAAAATATCCTTGACAGATGCCTGAATGCGATCTTTATTTTCCGTTGCTCCAAACCACAGGATAAACGGAACACCCTCTCCGCGATGGAAAGTGCGATCTTCTGTCCAAAAAGTCTGATAATAAGCACTGTCTTCACACCACCATTCTCTCTCCAGAATATCCCGGTATTCAAGAGCCATCCGTTTATGCTTCTCTGCTTCTCCCTTATTTCCCAGTAAGGAGGCCATTTTAGAACTGGCATCGAATCCTGCATACAGAGTAGCAACTAAATCTACTCCCATAGTCAAGCCTCTGAAGTTCTCTACATAAGAGGCCAATCCCCTGCACGTATGAAAATTATTATTCAAATCAAAATTCTCCGGTTGATTCATGTAACGTGGACGAGACATGACATTCTCAGGCTGCAGACTCCAACGGACAATATAATCATTCAAAGATTTGTTATAGAAGTTTACAAAGCAAGAATCTGTCAGATAATCCTTATCGCCTGTCCATTCATACATTTTCCAACAAGCCTGGATAACATCAAAATTAGCATTCAAATTATACCAGAATTCTTTATCATTCGTATAATCTGCCGGTGCTGACTTATCATAACGGTTTATTTCCCAATATGTACACCAATCCTTACTTTCACTGATATTCTCTGCAAATTTTCTGAACATATTTTTATTGTGTTCAGCCAATCCCAGAATCTGGGCTCCCACCGACTGATGAGATACATCGCGCATACAAAAAGCCTCACGCTGAGGCAAAGCAGCCTCATACCAATAGCCTACCGGATCTGTACCATCGTGTGCGTATGACAAAGCCATTTTCCGGGCCCAATTATAAGTATTCTCCAAATGCTTGTCTGTAGAGACAAACACAGCTGTCTGTTCCTGTGGAAGTTTTTCTATTACAGCTTTTCTGGCGGAGTTATCACATCCAGACAAGAATAAAGCTGCCACACCAAACAACAATAAACTCCGTATCATAATTTAATTCAAGTTGACAGTTATTGTTTTTCCTTCTTTCACATTATAGACTTTTTTCTTTCCCTGATTCTTAACCATTACAATCTGTAACTTTCCTGTTCCCTGGCGTTGAATCATCAGATCAAAGTCTTCATCAAAAGCACGTATATGACGCAATGTCATCTGATTCCATTCCTTTGGAAGGCGTGGAGTCAACGTAAATGACTTGAACCCAACAGGGCGGATACCAAACAAGCCTTCAGTAATAATACGCCCATACAAACCACTTTCTGCTGAAAGATGACGCTGTTCCCCTTCAGGCCATGCTTCTATGGCATAAGGCACATGTTCACCCAACAACCGGGTTTTAGAATAACGTTGCAAATACTCTGTCGCTTTTTCAGTTTCACCGGCAGCATACACTCCCCGCAAGGCATAAAGAGTAGAACGATCCCAAAAAGTCTCACTACCGGCTTGTGTAAGTAATCCGTTTTCAGTCCATAACCTAGGTGAAAACAAAGCCTGAATCGTCCCTTCTTTCCGTTCGTCAATTCCCATTGTCAAAGGAATACAAATCCAGGAACGAAGCACATCGTTTCCTTTATAATAAGCATAGGTATGATAACCTTCTACTGTACTTCCAAAATATGTTTCAATATTCTTACGCAACGTACTTGCCTGTTTCCGATAAGTATTCACTACATCATTCCCTTTTCCCAGTTCCTTGGCCAAATAGGCAGCCGAAATCAGTGCATCATAATAAAGGGAAGATGTGCAAAGATTGGCATCACCCGAAGGGAAACGATTTTCCAGTTCATCTGTATCCGAAGCCACCACTCCTCCTTCATTCAGTTTCCGGTGACAATATTCCAGACACCAGGAAATAAGCGGCCACAACTCTTCGGCTTCTTCACGGCTTGCACGAGTCAAAGCGTAACGAGAAGCTCCATAAGCAATCATGGCAGCATCTCCGCGGTCACCTACTCCAGCCCAGATATCCAGTCCCTCAGCTACAATTGAACTCGGAATCGGTTTCCATTCATCATTCATAAAACGAGCAAAATGTTTGAAACTATTCAAAGCCGAAACATTGCCATATTCATAGCCTGTATAAGGGAAATAAGGATTGATGTATTCGGCCTGATCATTGGCCCAAATAGCTGCATAATACGACTCTCCTCCCGGACCATGCATAGGTCCTCCTTGAGTTTCATAGATACTTTCGCAAGCGCGTATCTTTGAAAATGCAAACATCTGGTTTATCACAGGGTCTGGGGTTTCCAGTACCAGATTATCCATCCAGGAAGCTACTAACGATTCTCTTTTTACCTTCTCTGCACAGGCATCGAGCACAAGGCTGCTGGCTTCTGAATCATGCGCAGAAATGGATGCTGAGAAACGCAAAGTGTCGCCAGGCTGTAAAGTAAAATATCCATTCTGAAGCAGTTTACCTTCAATGAAATAGGTTCCCTTTACTCCTTTAGACGGATCGGTCTGAGCCATGAAACCATCTTTCGGAATTTCCACTGCCAGTGAATTCTTTCCTTTATTTATCACCTGATACAACTCTACCAAAGCAGGAAGTTCTGTAGACGGAAAATATTCACGAATAATCTCCCATTCTCCATAATACCCTTGGTTTACTACACTCTTTACCTGCAACTTACCTTTTATGCCAAGTTCTTTTACCTTTTCTCCACGTTGCAAACTACGTCCGTTCACTGTAACTCCAGCAAGTGGATTCCAGTCATAGCGACGCATCAGGCTGGCATGGGTATTATTAGGAATGGTTCGCAGACGCGGCCATACCATACTCTTGTTCAAGCGAAAAGCTCCCTCACCGTCAACTCCATAACGGAGAACTACAGAAACAGCCTTTCCACTCATCTCTATATGATCCTCATGCGGAATATTTTCGTTCACCGACCAGATAATCTGATTATCTGGAGCTATGTGCCAACGACTTGTCTCCACTGCATTTACTCCTAATGCAGTGAATCCAATTCCACCAATCAAAATTGTTCTAAGTAAATTCATCAATTACAGATTTAAAAATTAAGTATGTACAAACATCAGAAATCTGTTCCTAAATTAAGTTTTATTTTTCATTCAGGAACAGATTTCCTCTACTATTCTTATAAGTCAGAATATCCCGGATTCTGCTCTAATGCACTATTCTTACGACGTTCATAATTCGGAATAGGAGCCAAATAGTGATTAGGAGAAATAAACTTACGAGGATTACCTACATTCGATATAGTATATGTTTTAGTTCCATCGGCTTTTTTAGTAATCTTAATGCCATGGAATTGTCCCACTTGCGTATCTTCCGCAATTTTCCAACGGCGTACATCAAAATAACGATGTTCCTCAAAGGCCAGTTCCACCTTGCGTTCCTGCTGAATTTTCTTCAACAAAGCATCTCCACTTTCTGTTACATCCGGCAACATGTTTGTAGGATCTTCAGCCATGTTACGGGCTCTTTCCCGTACAAAGTTTACATACTGACGAGCTGTAACCTCATCCCCGCAAAAATATTTCGCTTCCGCATAGTTCAAATAAATTTCAGCCAAGCGACAATAAATCCAAGGATGATATGCTTTTTCGGACCACAAGTTAATAAGAGCCTCATCCATAAATTTACGGATGGTGTAATGAGTTTCAGAATAATTCCAGTTATCTGTTCCATACTCACTATCCTTTCCACCTGTTGTACCATCTTCATTGACATAGAATTCAGCTTCTCCATCACGGAATGACTGTCCATCGCATACGATAGAAGCATAGAAACGCGGATCACGATCTTCCCACGGATTAGCAGTTGTGGTAGTCTTGTCATCATACCACTGTGTATCAGGCATTACTCCACCTCTCTTTTCATAACTGTCAACCATTTCCTGAGTAACACAAGTGGCAGAATAGCCATGCCAGCCGTTCGGACTGTTTTCGGCATCGAAATAATGTCCATATTCCTGATTATAAAGGCGTTGGAAAATAATTTCAGAACTTTCCGGATTTAAGAATAACCCTTGATAATCTGGGTCCAGGTTATTCACTCCCAAACCTCCGCACAACTTGATAACTTCTTCAGCAGCATCGGCAGCTTCTTCATAAGTTCTTACTCCCCACCATGGACTGGCAGCATAAAGTAGCATACGACTCTTCATAGCCAAAGCAGCCACTTTTGTCACACGACCAAAATCTGCATCACTCGCATATTCTTCTGGAAGATAATTAGCAGCGCGGTCAAACCAAGTAACAATAGAATCCACACATTCTTCATAGCTCGCACGCTTGACATTCAAAGCCTCAGCCGTGTCATCCAATTGATAAGATTTTGTTATCATCGGTACTCCTCCATAACGGTTTACCAGTTCCATATAGTAAAGCGCACGGAAGAAGGTTGTTTCTCCAATCAAGTAGTTCTGCTCCGGCTGGTCTACCTTGTTCACATAATCCATGTGTTCAAAGAAGATATTACAGTTCTTGATATTCTCATAATAGGCTTCCCAAATATCAAGGTTACCCAACTGGTCAGGAGTGACCGATCCTTCCAGTACTTGATAAGAATTGTTCCAGTTGAAGTTATTGATTGACTCATCACACGAATACCGTAAAGCTGTATGAT